>Ga0209723_1000083_pt1 | contig 179407 bp, 175 predicted proteins | sample BiotimSIPDNA_2_FD_185750 | JGI IMG/M metagenome (GOLD analysis project Ga0209723, IMG submission 185750) | Anaerobic biogas reactor microbial communites from Washington, USA - Biogas_R2 time_0 SIP DNA (SPAdes) (version 2) | ecosystem: Engineered > Bioreactor > Anaerobic > Unclassified | place...
TGTTGAAGGTTAGAAAATCAAAGCGTTTTTCAAACTGCTGCCGATATCGTTGTTCTTTATATTTTCCATACCTTGCAAGCTGTAAGAAATTGATTCGTCCACGGATAGACAAAAACAGGATAAGAGTCTCAATAAGAAACGTCCTTCTCCATTGATTAATTTTTGGTAATTTGCCTATCATGCTGGAAATGAATGTGTTATAAGGTTTTTGTTCCCTGGCAGTCATAACTTGGCCTAGATTTGGTTAATCTATTAAGTTACTGATTGTCAGGGACTTAACCAAATTATTTCATTATTATTTATTAACTATTTTATTGATTCCCAAACAATTATATTAACATTTAACGAACTATTGCATAATGTCTGTACTTTATTTATTGATTGTTTCCTTAAAATTTCATTGAAAGGCCAAGTGAATATTGCCTGCCAGGGTACCATGACCTGGTGTCCTGGTTCCTGTCAAATGCCTTTGTGCCGTCGCCCCCGTAATAAGACATGTCAACCAGGCTCCTGACATGCTGCTGGAAGACTACCTGCTCACCGAAGAGATCTTTGATCCCGGCCTTTATTTCCAGGTTTCTGCCTATCTTTTTGCTTATCGCCAGGTCAGTCTCATTTCGAGGCATCTCATATATGTCAGGTATACTCTCCCATGAATTGGGAGAAGGTCTGCCGACGGCAATTATCCGTTTGCCGATCCTGTTGTAAACCATGCTTGCCATCAGCCCTCTGTCATTGTCCTGCCAGAAGAGGCCTATATTAACTATGTAGGGCGACTGACCCTGAAGGGGGCGGTCAAAAGCAACGGAACTCCGTATGAGAGAAAGATTGACCACGGCAGTCAGCTTTTTCAGCCTGTCACTGAGGAAGCCAAGATTCTTGCGCGCCTCGGTTTCCAGCCCGAAACTGTAGGCCGAACTGATATTGGCAAATGAGAACTGTGTGGGATTGTTACCCCTGATGGCAACTTCTATTGGATTTATAAAATACTTGTAAAAGATGCCGGCATTGAAGGTCTCACTGCTGCCAGGGTAGAGTTCGTAACGCAAATCAACGTTGTGAATATAAGCTGACTTAATATCCTCATTCCCGTATATCCCCGCATTCTGATCAAAATCAACAAAATAGAAAGGAGCCATCTCTCTGAACTCAGGCCTGTTGACGGACATTCCGTAAGTTAGCCTGACCAGGCTTGTGGAGCTGATATTAACTGCAAGATTGGCAGAGGGGAAGAGATTTACAGTATCACGTACAACGTTGACAGGGATGGTCGTTCCCTGCCTGTGGCTTGAAAGTTCCTGCCTCTCCTTTTCAATCCTTATTCCAAGCGACAGGTCAGTAAGAGTGCCGAAACGGAGCCGGAAATTGAGGTAACCTGCCAATACCATAGCCGTGGCATCATATGAATCTGAAAGAGCTGTAATCTCTTTAAGCCTTATTCCCTCTTCAAGGTTGATGTTTCGGGCTTCGAATATCTCCTCTACCGGCAGCGTGGTTGCAGCAAAGGGTGAATCATCAGCTGAAATTGCATACCCGAAATTTCGTGCCGTGAAACTTCTTTCCCTGTTCTCTGCAAAGACCCCTGTTCTGATCTCCCATTTAAGACTCTGCCTGTCAAATTTGTGGGAAAAATTCAGCATGCCGGAAAAGTTCCTTTCATCCAGGCCCAGCCACATCCTTGATACCGATGACAGGTCAGGGTTGTTCCCGAAAAGAATGATGTATGGAGAGGTCTCTCCGTCACTGCTGATGTATCTGTAGCGCCTGATATCGGGTTCATTTCGTGATGACATGGCATATCCGGCAGTGAAATCTGCAATGGACCTGCCTGCGTTGAATACCTGCTCTGCCCCGAGCTGACCCGAATAGATCAGCCTGTGAGTATATTTAATCTCCCCCGATCTTACTGATCGGCCGTTGTTGTACCAGTCGCGGCCCTCTCTTACCGTTACGCCCGATCCGGCAGTACTGGTTAAGAAGTTCCTGAACTCAAGCTTCATCCCCTGAAAGGGATAGAGAGTCCAGTTATTCATCATCCCAATCCTTGCACTTGTTCTGTACTGCCTGTCCGTGAACTCATCCAGTATACCCGGTGTGTCATAAGCGTAGTTGTAGATTGAGTAACTGTTGTTCAGGGCTTCCCTGTAGGTGTTTGAATAGCTGTAGGTCAATGATGTGACATTCCCGGCAATGAAGCTCCCCTTCTCAAATCTTCTGCTTATGCCAAGAGCCAGCTTCTGATCAGGCAGCGCAGTTGCAGCAAATGCATCCCACGAGTTGTTAAGGCTGCGCCCGAGTTCGGTAACTCTTTCTCTTACGTCAGGATTGGTGGCACTCTCATAAAGATCCAGATGAGCAGGCATGGCATCCGGCAACGAACGGTAGCCTGAACCGAGCGTCAGCCAGTCATTGCCTCCACCCTTCTCCTTCTGGTATTTGCTAAAAGTTGTGTATTGCCTGAATGCAGTGCCGTATGATACAAAAACCCTGTTCTCTGAAGGAATGCCTGTTGTTGAAATTTTTATGAAACCGCCGGAATAATCAGCGGGAAGTTCGGCCATGTGCGACTTCAGGATAAAAATATTCTCTATCATTGATGATGGTATAAGGTCAAATGAGAATGACCGTACATCCGCCTCCAGGCTCGGAGCTGTTGCATTATTCAGCCACACATTATTGTATCTCGAAGAGAGTCCTCTGACAACGATAAACCTGTCATCAACTATCGAGACTCCTGGCAGGCGCCTGACTACTTCCGATGCATCCTTGTCCTGTGTACGGCTTATCAGTTGAGCTGAGATGCCTGACACCACTACCGGGCTGCTCTTGATGCTGTTCATCACAGAGACCTCGCTGTCAGTCCGTTTTGTGGCAACAACTACTATATCTGCCAGTTCTACCGACGAGTCGGTCATTGTAACATTAATTGTGGAGATTGCTCCTTCCTTCACTGTTACTCCGTCAACCTTAACGGAAGCATAGGAAATGAAAGAAAAGGTGAGACTGTAGGTGCCTCCGGCCAGGGAAGAAATTATGAATCTTCCTTCTGCATCGGTTGAGGCGCCCCTCAGGGTTCCGTCAATGACGACATTCACGCCAGGCATTGTCTCACCCATAACCCTGTCACGAACCACACCTGTGATGCTGCCTCCTGACGCCTGGGAATAAGAGAGGAGAGGAATCATTAACAGAAGAATTAAAAGCAGATTGATCAGTTTTTTCATTTGATGGTTGACTTGATTTCAATGCAAAAGTCAGCCGCCAATGTTACAGCAGTGTAAAAAACCGGTTACGATTCAATTACACTTATATTACACGATTGTGACAGCAGATTCAGACTGCCCTACATAATAAATAGGGTGTCCCATTTGCATTATGAGACACCCTCTTCGTGTGGTCTGTGATTTTTTTGTTACCTGCTATTTCAGGAGCTCGTCAGCCTTTGCCTTCGCTTCGGCAAGCAGTTTATCCGCACGGCTGTCAGCCTCTGTAACAAGTTGCATGGCCCTTTTGTCTGCCTCCCTGTTCAGTGCCTCCGCTGCTCTCCGTGCGGCTGCAACGGCAATGGGACCATGTGCTTCGGCATCCTTCACAAGCTTCTTGCCTCTCAGGTCAGCCTCACTGCGTATAACTTCCGCAGATTTAGTCGCCTCCTCCCGAAGTATCCTTGCATTATCATCAGCCTCTTTCAATATCCTGTCTGCCTGTACCCTGGCAGCTTCGTTAACCCTGTCTGTCACCTCCTGCCTTATTGTGTCAGTAACAGCTTCCGCCACCGATGTGACACTGCCGCCAGCAAAAGAGGGCGTGATAGCCGGTGCGCGGACCGTGCCCCCTACATTGAGGTTTATCTTAATGACCTCCGGTGGCGCGGCAACAAAGCCCAGTGCAGCAGCCTGTGACGCAAAACTGCTCATAAGCGCCCCGGCAGCTTCACCCAGTTCCTCCCTGGGGATCTCAGCTTTTACCAGGTAATTAATGGTCCGGTCAAGTCCCTGGTCACCCGAGACATTAAGCCTGATCTTTCCCAGACTGACATCAAAAGGTTTGACGAACAATCTGCCATCATTTATAATAAATGTAGCCTTCAGGTCCTTTACAATGTTGGTATAGGCCGGGTCTATCTTCAGCACGCTCTTAATCTTGTCAAAACACCCGGATTCCACTATCTGAACCGATTCTGACCTTACCTCGCCGGTGCCGGAGAGGGTGTTGATCATCGGCATCATTCCTTGCCCGAGGATGCTGCTGAAGTCAATCTCTGCTGAGACATTGCCCGCCAGCCCCGCTGCTGCCGGCATGAGATGCCTGACAGTGTTGAAAGCGTCAAAGGCCTCTTTAATGTTTACGGCACTGATTAACATATCCGCATCAACCAGCGGCTTAAGGGTATCACGTGTGTCATACAGAGCATTCACCAGCAATGAGCCGCCGAGCGCCTTCATGCCGGTCTCGCTGACTGAAACCACGCCATCATGAACTAAAATGTTTCCTTTTACGTCACTTGCACTCAGGAATCCGTACCGCAGGCTGCCAACAAGGGCGTCAAGTGCAAAGTCTATGTCCTCAGGAATCCTGATCACCTCCATCGGGATGGTGTCAGTCTCTACAGTATCTGCAGGGAGGATATCCATTATCTCATTGAGATCAACCTTTTCTGACCTGACAGCAAGGTTACCCCTCAGAGTACCGTCAGAAAAAAGATACTGGATATAATTCTCCAGCTTCCCGGAAATGGAAAAGTCACTGCCCTGCCCCATTGTTGCCTTCATGGTGGCAAGCTCTGCCCAGGCAGGATTAAAGACGAGCTCTGCCTTGCTGATCTTAAGATCAGGCATGTCGGTCATTGACACTGCCATATCCGAAATGCCCATGTTGCCTGCTGCCCTGAATTGATCATACTCTTTGTTCTCAAGCATTGACATACGTCCGGCAAGATCAAGAGAGATATCCAGAATGCCGTTGAGCGTCATGCTGTCAAGCGGTATGGCCTGCTGAAGTTTTGCCAGGTCAATCTTCCCCTTTGCTATGGCATTGACTGCCGGGTCACTTAACGGGGTGGCTATGTTCAGGCTGAGGTCAAAGGGATTGCCGGCAAGCACAAAATGGAAACGGTTGATATCGGCTACGGTCCTGTCCATATCGGTGCCGTCAGTCTGTACCTTCCCACTGATAGTTATGTCTCTTATTTTTTCCGGCAGGGCGGGATAACTGATCATGCCATCACTCACCTGAAGATTTACTGCAACGTCAGGCAGCGTAGTGTCAGCAGAACTGTAAATGCCTTTAATCGCTCCGTTGAGGGTGACATTACCCGAGGCGTTCAGATCCTCATATCCCTTCATGTAAAAAGCAGGCACCAGGGAGAGAAGCGACTTGAAAGAGGTTTCCGGAGCGCTGAAAAGCATGTCAAGAGTAATGTCTTCACCGGGAATGGCTGCAGTCCCCGAAAAATTAAGGGAGATGTCATTCAGCTTCAGAACATTGTCCAGAAGGGTGAACCTCATCGAATCAAGCTGTGCATCTATCTCTGATATGAATGATACCGTTGCGTCAGTCAGCCATGCAACATTGTCCATGGCAAAATCGACGCTACCGGCATCAAGCTCCAGATCCAGGCCCGTGGCTGAACCGCTCATTTTGCCCGACAGCAGGAAATCAAGGTCTTTAACTGCAGCCGTCATATCCGATTCATGATCGGTGTAGCCCAGCCGGCCGTTGTTAATGACAAACCTGCGGAGAAGCAGCTTCAGTCCGGATTGTTCCTCTATATCGGCAACCGGCTCCCCGCTTGCGGGTGCACTTTCCGCCTCTGCCGTAACAGCCTCATAACTTGCCTCTTCCTGTATGGGCTCCCTCATGATATCCCAGTTGACCCTTCCCTCGCGGCTTATGATGAGATTTACCTGAGGTTCCTCAACAATGATGGATTTTATTTCATACCCGCCATCACCAAAAATACTCATCAGGTTAATTATTGTCGCCACCGACTTTATTGAGGCCAGGGTGTCTCCTTCAAATTCCCCTTTGTTTACCACTGTAAAACCGTCAAGGGTAAACCTGACGTCAGGAAATGAACGGAAAAGACTCAACCGGTATCCATCAAAGGTGATCATAGCTTCAACCTGTTGATTCATGCTCTTCACCACTTTCTCCCTGATGGCTTCCCTGAAAAGCACCGGCACCAGTATGCCGGCTGCAATTACCAGGGCCAGCAGTATAGCCGTAATAATTCCTGCAATCTTAACGGTATTTTTCATCTGTAATCAATTTAATTCTTAACGTTTCATGTTAGCAATCTCATTAAACTGCTTCCATTCATAGGTAGATTGAATAACAATACAGGCTTCATTCAGGCTCTTGTTGAAAACAGCACTTCAATTTATTCCTGCTTCTTGGGTAATCACCGATAAAAGTACGATTAATTCAGCGGATTATTACAAGTTGTCAGCCAGCTCTTATTGATGTTTCACCTGTCTTGCTGCCGGGGTGTCACGGGCACTGACCCAAAAGGGAATGATAACTAAAAAAATGTTGTACTTTTACTGGCCGATATACTCTTTTAGATTCATATTAACAGAGTTGTTCTTCACAGAAATGGACCGTTATCTTACAAAGAAAGACTGCAATAACTGTTACGCCAGGCCCGGGTGTTTCGTTCAGCGAATAAAACAGAATGATGAATTCTTCAATCTAAAGAAAAGCCATATCACATACAGAAAGGGGGAGACAATTGTCAAGGAGGGAACAAGAGTAACCGAGATACTATACGTCACAGAGGGCCTGTTAAAAGTATATATAGAAGGTCCCGAGAGAAATATTATTATAAAAGTCCTCACTTCCCATGATTTCATAGGACTTACTTCGCTGTTTGGTGATGACACCTTTTATTTTTCTGCCACAGCCCTTAAAGAAACAAGGGTCTGTTCCATTGATCGTCAGGCTATCAAGAGCCTTCTCACACAGTGTTGTGAGTTTTCAAGAGAACTGTCAAGCTGGTACTGCGAGAATTACAATATAATGCTGACCAAATGCCTTAACCTGGGACTCAGGCAGCTTCACGGCAAACTTGCCAATACACTGCTCTACCTCTCAAGAGAAAAATTCATGGCAGCAGATATCTTCTCCTATATAACCCGTAAAGACCTCGCAGAACTCTCAGGAATAGCGACAGAGAGTGTAGTAAGAATCCTTTCCGAATTCAATAATGAAAATATTATTGAACTTAAAGGAAAAAGGGTAGAGATCAAGGATATGGAACGCCTGAAGATCATAAGTCAAAAAGGCTAGTAATCTGCCTGCGGACTTTCTTATCACTCTCCTTCCAGTCTCATAGCGCACCAGACCCCGTACCAGAACTGCCTGAACCTGTTCTGCTCAATAAAATAATTGACGGATATCATGCGGACCTTTGACACCAAAGTGCTAATGATCACAAAATAAACACATTAATTTACCGATCTTTGTAATACAGGTATCGGAAGCCGGTATGACAGCCGGCTGCCATAGAAAATATCAATCGGAAAGGAGCAAGTCATGTACAGAAAGAAAAGTGAGATCATAGGTCATATACAGTCATATCACAGACAGGTGGCAAAGCTCTACCGTGATATCTCCGAAAAGACCACTGACAATGAAATGAAAAGCCTTGTCAACGAGCTCTGTGAACATGAAGAATCACGTGATAATTATCTTGAAAGACACAGGAAAATTGCTGAGGCCATGAACTGCTGGCTGGAATTTCCATGTGAAAGATTATCAGCACAGATCACCGAATGCTTCAGGAATCTTGAGCTTGGCACAGAGATCACCATGGAACAACTTGTTAAGATAGAGATGCACTTCGATGATTGTCTTATCAAGCTGTACAACATTCTCTCATCTGAGAATGCGATGAGTGAAACAGTGGCCAACACGTTTTATTACATGCTTAAAAAAACTGAAAAGGAGAAACGAATCCTGGCCACCATGCTCTATAACTCAGGCACCAGTCTTAAGATGGCTTTCTCAGAATAGCGTCTCAGCCATTTGCGCTGATAAGCCGGAGTGTTTCTTTCTTTCTTATGTGGATTCTTTTGCCTGATTGATCTATGATACCGTCAGAAGCAAATTCATTAAGAACTCTGCTGACACTCTCCCGTGATGCATCGACAAGGTTGCCTATTTCCTCCTGATTCACCGGGATGGTAAAAGTGTCAGACCCGTATATTCTCCCGGCCATCTCCAGCAAGACATCGGCAATCTTACCCCTTATTTGCTTCTGGGTCCTGTTCACACACCTGGTGAAAGCTTCCAGCTCATTCCTGCAGAGTTCGATCATTATCTCGTAGGAAAATTCAGGATTCTTTTCCATCAGGGACAAAAAAGTGGTAATATCTATGAAACAGGCCTCAGAAGGTTCTATCACAGTGACTGAATACTGGTTTATCTTATCCCCGAAGGTTGTTGGCAGTGCAAGATATGAGGGCGCCTTTACTATACGGACTATCTGCTCGTGGTAAGGGCCGGCTATGTGTATCTTCGCCAGACCTCTTCGGAGGTAAACCACATTTGTTGAAAATATCCCCTGCCTGATCAGGGTGTCTCCTTTCCTGAAAGTAACAAGCGCACAGTTGTAGGAAAGCTTGTCAATCTCCTCTCCTGTAAGAGTAGAGGCTGCTTTGGATTTCATCCCGCAAAGTCTGCAGATACTCTCCATCGTTTGCTTCTTTAGCCGGTTTGTGCCCCAAATCACAAAAATACAAAATATAGTTCACACGGGAAGAGAATGATTTTAGTTAATCTATCACTTTATTTGTTAATTAAATAACAGTAAAAAGAAATTAACTATGGAACCAAAAAAAATGTGTCTTGGTCTATTCACAGGCAGCGTTGACAAGCTGACAGCTGCCGGGGTTATTCTTTCAGGGGCAGCAGCGCTTGATATGAAGGTTGATATATATGTTCTGCTCCAGGGTGCCCGGGCCTTCAAGAAAGAAGTAGGGGATAATGCTGACGCACTGGCCATGGCAGAAAATCCGGATTTGAAGGATGAATTCATGGAGTCTCTCAGGAACCTCAACGTGAAGACCTGGGTTGAATTTTTCCGTGAAGCAAAGGAGATCACTGACGTGAAGGTTCATATCTGCGGCCTTGCAGGCAAGATCTGGGGCGGAGAGAATCTTGACGATTTTATTGATCTTGCTGACGATATCTGTGGTATAGGTGCTTATTTAAGTTCCTCGGAGGAGGCTGACATCAATCTCTTCATATAAAAACTCAGGCAGTCAATGACGGCACAATAGAATGACCCATGTAATTGAGCATCAAAGAAAAGACTAAATAAATTTCAGGCATCAAATAAATATTAAAATCAGTAATCATGACACAGGAAGAATTAAACAAAATTACGGTTGCAAAGACTGTAGACGCAAGAGGAACAGCATGCCCCGGCCCTTTGCTGGAAGCCAAGAAAGCTATAGGCACCATTAAATCGGGTGATGTTATGGAGGTGCTTTCAGCCGATGAAGGCACAAAGGCTGATATTCCGAAATGGTGCACCAAGCAGGGACATGAATTTCTCGGTACAATTGAAGAAAGCGGCTTTTTCAGGATTTTCCTCAAGAAGAGTTAGAGATGTCACTCCCGGAGAAAAGAAATGCCAGGATACTGGTCTTTTCTACTGAAAAGATTTCCGATCCCGCCATAGACATGGCGGGATTGCTTAAGCTTCACTATCCGCCTACCGTATACACAATAGCGGTACCCTGCTCATCAGGAATCAAACCCCGGTGGATCATCAGGGCGTATGAAAAGGGCTTTGACGGGGTTTTCATTGCAGCTGACGGCAGTGACTGCACATATGGTGAAACATGCACCGAGAAGACCGGGCAGATAGTGAGCCGCACCCATCAAATAATGAAAGAGAAAAAAATTGACCCGGCGAGGTTGCGTATGGCAGCTATCTGCTCAGTCTGCAGTGAGGCATTCGTGAAGCAGATAAAGAGCTTCAATCAGTACCTGTTACAATCTCTATCCACCTCATCATGACAGAAGAGAAAAAAAAGGCCTCATACGATGCACTGGTTATCGGCGGTGGCATAGCAGGCGGCGAGGCAGCCCTGAACATGGCAAACAACGGCTTCACCGTTCTGCTGATAGAGAAAGATCTCAGCATCGGCGGTAAAATGATTCACCTGAGCAAGGTATTCCCAACCCTTGACTGCTCCGCCTGTATTACCACCCCAAAGGTCTCGGAGATATCAAGGCATCCTCTGATAACCATCTATACCGGCAGTGAGGTCAGGAATATCAATAGATTGTCAGATACACTCTTCGAGGCTGACATTATAAAACATCCCCGTTATGTAACAGAGGAAGACTGTACGGGTTGTCAGCTTTGCGAACAGGCGTGTCCGGTGGTCGTAAGTGATCAGTACCAGTTTGGTTTTGTTGGTCGGAAGGCTGCCTACATACCATTCAGTATTGCCAGCCCGAGGGTAGCGGCAATAGATATTGAAAATTGTACGCTATGTGGTGCCTGTGAGAAAGCATGCCCGACAAAATGCATTGATTTTACGCAGCAATCTATAGAGTATCTTGTCAGAGTCAAAACAGTAATCATTGCCACAGGCTTTAACCTGTTTGACCCGCTAAAAATACCCAGGTTCGGCTATGGCAGATATAAGAATGTTATCACTGCCATGGAGATGGAGAGGCAGCTCGCTCCTACCCGTCCGTTCAATACCGTACTCAGACCTGGCGATGGCAAAGTGCCCGACAGACTCGCCTACGTCCTCTGTACCGGTTCACGTGACGTTACCATAGGGAATCCTATCTGCTCACAGATCTGTTGCATGTACTCCATAAAGCAGGCCCAATTGCTGATGGGAGCCCTCCCAATGGCTGATGTCACCATTTATTATATCAATATCAGGTCATTCGGAAAAGGATTCGAGGAATTCTATGACCAGGCAAAGGGCATGGGAGTAAACTTTGTCAAAGGCAAGATCGGGCTGATAAGCGAAAAGGAAAATGGCAACCTGATACTTCGGTATGAAGATGTCAACGCAAATACAGTGAAGGAGGCAGAGCATGACCTGGTTATACTGGCAACCGGAGTCGTTTCCAATCCTGACAATGCATCCTTCTTCACCAATAACAGCCTTAAACTGGATCCCTTCAGTTTTATATGCCAGACAGACATGCTGGCCAGTCCGGCACGCACCAGCATTGAAGGTGTTTTTGTTGCGGGAACAGCATCAGGTCCGATGGATATTCCCGATTCAATACTGTCAGCCGGCGCAGCCTCATCTGAGGCAATGAGTTACATAATCAGCAAGCAATGAACAGTAAGATAGGTGTTTACATATGCCATTGCGGCGGCAACATTTCCGATTACGTCAATGTAGAGGAGGTTAAGTCTGCTATTGCCGATGAAGAAGGTGTCTTTCTTGCAAAGACAACCATGTTCGCATGCAGCGATGCCACCCAGAAAGAGATGGTTGAGGATATCAAAACCAATGAACTGGACGGCCTGGTAGTAGCCTCATGCTCGCCCAAACTTCACCTGGTTACATTCAGGGCAGTGGCCGAGAGGGCAGAACTCAACAAGTACAATTACGTTCATGCCAATATCAGGGAGCAGGTATCATGGGCCCACTCAGATGACAAAGCCGGAGCTACCGCCAAAGCTATACAGCTTGTAAAATCAGCCATAGCTAAAGTACGCCTTGCCCACTCCCTTGATCCTATAGTGATACCATCAAAAAAGGCTGTTGCCGTTATAGGAGCTGGCGTTGCAGGCATGAGAGCTGCCATTGAACTGGCAGATATGGATTGCCCCGTAACCCTGATAGAAAGAGAACATTTTGTCGGGGGACGTGTGTCACAATGGGATATCCTCTTTACCACTAACCAGACAGGCAAGGAGCTTGTCACACGGCTTTATGACGCAATTATCAGCCGCGAAAATATTACACTTCTTACCGGGGCAGAGGTTGTAGCAAGCAGCGGAAGTATCGGGGATTATACGCTCAGAGTGAAAACTACTCCCAGGTACATAAACGAAATGTGCGATCCGGGAAATCTTCAGAAGGCAATTGATGCCTGTCCGGTTGAGGTTCCTGATGAATTCAACTTTAACATCACTGCAAGAAAGGCAATCTATCACAATTTCCCCAGCGAATATCCACAATATCCGGTGATCGATATAAAGAATTGCACAAGATGCGGTGAGTGTGAAAAAATATGCAAGAGCGTCGATTTTTCCCAGGAAGGGAAATTGGTTGACATAAAAGTAGGATCAATACTGATGGCAACCGGATTTGATCCCTACACCCCTTCTGATGGTGAGTTCGGTTACGGACAATTCGGCAATGTCATCACACTGCCTCAGTTCAAGCGGCTTGTGGACATTAATGACGCAACCCTTAAATACCGGGGACAGGTGATCAAGAACATTGCATATATCTATTGCGTCGGAAGCCGCCAGATAGAAGGCAGCGAGAGCAGTACAGGTGAGGAAACTCGGGGTGACGGCAATATTGCCAGTCATGACATCTCAGGAGACAACAGGTATTGTTCACGTTACTGTTGTACCTCAGTCATTCACGCAGCAATAGAGGCATCCAGGAAGTTCCACGGACTTAACAACTACCATTTCACGAGGGGCATAAGAACCTATGGCAAACAGGAACTTCTATATTCTGAATCCCTGAAAAACGGGGATATCTACCTGCAGTCATATGAAGATGACCCTCCAGTGGTTTACCTGGAGAACGGAGATACCATGGTAAAAATAAATGATATAATGACCGGCAGGCAGGAGGTTTCGGTAAAGGCAGACCTGGTTGTGCTGGTCACAGGGATGGTGCCCAGGGCGGATAATTCTGTGGGTTCACTCTTCAAAATTCCGAAAGGCAGAGATAACTTCTTCAATGAGATTCACATGAAGCTGCGGCCGGTTGAGACCGTCATTGACGGCATCACCATAGCCGGAGCATGCCAGGGACCCAAGAATATCACAGAATCAGTAAGCTCCGCCCTCTCCGCCGCAACAAAGTCGTTCTCATATGTAAGCAAAGGGGAACTGGAACTTGAACCCATCATCGCAGTCATTGACGGCGATCTGTGCTCCTGGTGCGGTCTTTGTGCTGAAGCCTGCCCCTTTGATGCAATAAGTATGGTAACGAAAGGCACAAAGGAGATTGCCGGGATAAACAACTCAATCTGCAAAGGTTGTGGAATGTGCCTCCCGGTCTGCCCGGTGAATGCCATCAACCTGACCGCATACTCTGACCGGGAGCTGGAGAGCATGATAGACGCCCTGGCAGAACAGATGAAGTGACTTTTAATCAGCATCCAAAAAAAGAATCATGGAAATCGAAAAAGGTAAGACATATAAGTACCTTAAGGAAAAGCGAGAAATCCCGGAATCTGTTAAGGAAAACCTGAAGAACTATACCAGAATCAAAAGGACAATTCTCGATGTCCTTAAGGAAGGCGATATGACAGTAGGACAAATATCTGAAAAAACCGGCCTGCCCCGGCATGATGTGCTCTATTACCTTATGACTCTGGCTAAATACGGCTTCGTGCAGACAGGTGGAATTGATGATATGGATGAATATTTCTATTATAAAATTAAGGCATAATGGCTTCAATCGATACTCAATTCGGCAATGACCTGAAGAAATTCGGCGCAATTGATTTTAATGCCTGTTATAATTGCGGGACATGCACTGCTGTATGCTCACTGTCGGACGAGCAGAATTCATTCCCGAGGGAAATGGTCAGGTTAAGTGTGCTGGGACTCAGGGATAATATCAATGCCTCTCTTAAGCCATGGCTGTGCTATTACTGTGGCCAGTGCACCACTCATTGCCCGCAGGATGCAAAACCTGCTGAACTGATGATGTCACTGAGAAGATACCTGACATCAGTATATGACTGGACCGGCCTTGGAAGAAAACTCTATACCTCCAAGGTATGGGAATTCGGGACAATAATATTTCTTTCCTTGATCATTCTTGCCCTGTTTGTATTCTTTCACGGACCGATGACAACTGAACTGACAGACCAGGGAGGAGTGAAACTGAACACATTTGCTCCATGGAAACAGGTAGAGATAGGCGACTGGATAATGGCCGGGCTACTCAGCTTCTTTCTTCTCTCTAACATTTTCAATATGTACCTGAAGATTGTCAGAAAGGAAAGAGGGCTCAAGATACCGCTGAAGCTTTACTTTACGGAGCTTTATTACCTGGTAATCCATTTCTTTACTCAGAAGCAGTTCTCAAAGTGTGATACCCTGGAAACAAAAAAGAAATTTGCCTTCAGCTCATACTGGGTGATCCACTGGTTCCTGATGAGCGGGTACGTAATCATGTTCATAATGATTGTCTTTTTCCTGGGATGGTTCCAGACTGACAATATATATCACTGGACCCACCCGCAACGTTTTCTGGGTTACTATGCCACTGCCGGCCTTACGGTGGGTGTCATATATTTCTTCATTGCCCGAATCAGAAAGAAGGATGAGAAGAGCAGGCACTCACACGTTACTGACTGGACATTCCTGGTCCTTCTCTTTATTACCACCATAACCGGAATACTGGTGCATATCTTCAGGGTCAACGGGATGCCTTACCCTACCTACTATACATATGTAATTCACCTGATGGTGCTCTTCCCGATGCTGATGATAGAAGTACCATTCTCAAAATGGTCACACCTCGCTTACAGGCCCTTCGCCATATATTTTGACCGCCTGGTGCAGGCTGCAAAAAAAAGCGTATAATCTGGTCGTTAATACTTAAATTTGTGATACCAAACTGCTCCGGGAAATAATGACCGGAGTGGTTTGGGTATGCAGGTATGCCCAACAGGAGACGATACAGGAAGATTCAGAGCCCTCCTGCCATGGAGGGATATAAGCCATTCGGCGTTCCCATGAGGGAGCTGGAGTCAGTTGTCATGTCAATGGAAGAGTATGAGGCGCTGCGGCTTGCTGATTATGAAAACCTGACACATGAGAAGGCTGCGGAAAAAATGAACATCTCCCGCCCCACTTTCACCCGGTTATATGACAGAGCACGCAAGAACGTGGCAAAAGCCTTCGTGGAAGGTAAAGCTATCCTTATCCGTGGCGGTACATTCATCTCAGGTGAATACTGGTACAGATGCAATAACTGTCACGAAACCATTGTGTCACTCACACCCGAAGAGAATTGTGACAAATGCAATTCCGCCAATATAGTGAGACTTGACACCCCCGATAACAATGAAACAAACAACGATAGCCGGTGAACGGGTTGCTTTTTGAACCGGAAAGAGAGGGTGACCTGAAAGTGTTGAAAGAAAAAATTCTGGCATGCAGGCAATGCGAACTGTCGCAGACACGTAACCATGTAATATTTGGCGAAGGAAACTACAAAGCCCCTTTGATGATCATAGGTGAGGCACCGGGAAGGGATGAGGATATTCAGGGCAGACCATTCGTCGGAAAATCAGGGCAATTGCTTGACAAAATACTTGAAGCATGCGGATTTACCCGCCAGCAGCACGTCTTTATCAGTAACATTGTCAAGTGCAGGCCTCCGGACAACAGGGTCCCATCACCCGCAGAGGCTTCCATATGCATGCCCTGGCTGATAAACCAGATAGAACTGATCAACCCGGGATTAATGATCCTACTGGGTTCCACTGCACTCAAATATATGGCAGGCCCTGACTATAAGATCACCCGTGACCGTGGTAAATGGATTTCATGCCAGGGCAGGCTGACAATGCCCGTCTATCACCCTGCTGCCTTATTGCGAGATCCCTCGCTTAAACGTGACACCTGGGAAGATTTCAAGAAAATTGTCTGGAAATACCGTGAGATGTATGACTCGCAGCACTATTCGGCACATGTCTGAACTGATAATCATAGAGATTTCATCATTATAGCAAAACCCATGAAAGTATTCGTTTTAACAGAAAACAATGCCGGAGCGGTTACCGCGGCGGAGCATGGTCTATCATACCTGATTGAACATGAGGGTATCAGGATACTTTTTGACACCGGCCAGAGCGATCTCTTTGTAAAGAACGCTGCCATTATGGGAGTCAGCCTCACGGACATTGATTTTATTATACTGAGCCACGGTCATTTCGACCATGGTAACGGGCTTGAACATCTCCCTGGTGGCACGCTGATTTGCCATCCCGGATGCTTCATCAAAAGATACAGGGGAAGTGACCACTCCTACATCGGGTTAAAGTTTTCAAAGGAGGAACTTGAATCGAGATTTAACCTGATCACATCAGAAGAACCATACCGGATCTCCGGATCTGCTGTTTTTGCCGGGGAGATACCACGGATCACACCCTTTGAATCACAAAAGACTTCATTCCTCCTTGAAGACGGAACACCTGATTTCGTGGCAGATGACAGCGCTCTCTTCTTTACCCTGCCTCAGGGGATCTTCATCATTACCGGATGCGGTCACGCCGGAATTGTCAACACTATTGAGCATGCCTTGAATGTCACAGGTGCTGAAAAAATCTTCGGTATAATGGGCGGATTCCACCTGAAGGAAGATGACCGGCAGACCAATGAGACAATCAGGCATCTTGCGAAAACAAAAGCAACACATATTATTCCCTCCCACTGCACAGCAGGCCCCGCGCTTGCAAGGTTCCGCACAACCTTTGACTCCAGACCCGTCAGAACCGGTGATATACTGACGTTCTGACAAAAAAACTGGCTTTTATTTCTCTCTGCCTGATAAAAAATATCTTTGAAGTGAACATATGTTCATTTTATTTATTATATTTGGGCATGTAATGTTTCAAATGTCAAACTTTAAAAATATCTGTTTATGCCATTAGGAGATCGCACCGGACCTTCGGGAATGGGTCCCGGAACCGGAAGAGCAATGGGTTATTGCTATGGATTTGATGCACCCGGATACACAAGGGGTCCGGGAAGAGGAATGGGCCGTGGAGGCTGGTCAGGGTACGGGCGAGGCATGGGTCGTGGCCGTGGTTTCATGGCAGGAAGAGGCCAGGGTTTCTACGGACAGGGTTATACTCCCGGTTATCCGGGTATCACGCCTGCCATTGACAGGGAGGATGAGATGAAGATGCTGAAAGCACAAATGGAATCACTTGAACGCTCACGGAAGGCCATTGAAAAGCGTCTCGGGGAACTGGGCAAAGAGTAACAGGCAGGACAGCATCCTGGCAGGGTTTTCTTTCGCGGTTGGTAGCGACTGGTTTATGTGCCGGATAGTCAGCAGGTTTTGAGAAATGCCGGCTGTTCCGGCACATTCAGTTTCATTCCGTTCACTCCCCTGTACTTGGTATAAGGATCATATTTAATCCCCAGTTTGTCAAGCAGGGGTTCCACAGCCACCTGATGCGTCTGGAGTCCTATGTCCCACGGATCATAGCCCAAAAGCAGCCCTGCCAGTTCCTCATAGGTGAGAACCGGTATTCCATAACCGTCGGATCCATAGGTTTTAGCTTCCATTTCTGAGATGACATACTGCCAACGGTCAAGGAAATAGGTGCAACCCGGGCAGTTGGCAATAATCAGGTCAGGGTGGAACGGGGCCATTGATTCAAACTTCTTTCTGGAGTTGGCCACAGAATAGCCGCGGTTTGATTTTATTATATATTGCCTGAATCCAAATCCGCAGCAGTGACGACGTTCAGGATAATCAACCTGGTCACCGCCCCATGAATCTATTAGTCCTGCAAGAACATAAGGAAACTCAGCCCCTCCTATTCCCTTTTCAGGAAAAATCTTGGCATAGTGGCAGCCAATATGATCTACCACTTTAAGTGGTTCACCGGTTGAAGCGTTTACCAGTCTCTTCTTAATCTTTGCCGCAAGCTTGTCCCTGAATTTGTAGATCACATCACTGGCATGGACCAGGTTTTCTGGTATCACAAATGTTTTACCGGTAGCATTATAAAGTGCCTCGTGTGCCCTCTTTTCAATATCCGGATTATGTTTCCAGGTCTCCAGGACCTCCACATAGATTCCGAAGGATGTAACGCATGATACAACAAAGTTTTTATATCCCGCCTCATTCATCAGTGCAAACTGGCGCGCCACCACCGTCATAATGGTTTCAAAGGGAAGAACGCCGGAATGATAGGCAATACCGGTGCATGAGGTCTGACGCGGATCATCAAACACATCCAGCCCCAGTTCATCCTTCAATATATGGAGGTACAATCCTTCTGCGGCAGGAAAGAAGTTTTGCCTGATGCAGCTTCTTGCAAAATAGTAATGGTCATCGGCTATCTCCTTCTGATATGCCTCCCAGATCTCATTTCTCCTGTTCTTCGCCATTATTCAGCATATTAAAGTATTCATCCCTTTCCCCTGTGAACTCTTTGCCGGACTCAGCCGCTTTCTTTGCGGAAAATTCCTCGATCTTATTGAAGCGTGCTGTGCCTCCGGTCTCATCGAAAATTTTCCGCAGGTCTTCGAGCGACTCCTTCGCGGTGTTCCTTAGAGTGCCGGCCTTGGTCTGACGGTAGCTGGTACCAAACCGGGAGAGGGTGTTCTCCCTGTTTTCCCTGAGCCACTCCCACACCGGTCCCTGCTCCGGGTACCATTCGTTCCTGACCTCATCAATATATACGCAGTAACCATATTTGAGTATATGATCCCCAACCGTTCGCTTGACCACCAGTTGCTTTCGGCCCTCGGCACTCTCTGCAAAGAGTCCTGTCTCAATGGAAAGAGACCGGAGCGACTGTATTATGTAGCACGGCACATTGCCCCTGGGACACCTGGTCTTGCATGACAGGCATTCGCCGCATCTCCAGATGGTGTCACTCTTCAGCAGTTCAAGGAGCAGCGACTCATTCTTCTGCTGAACAGTATCAACAACCATTCTCGGATCATAATCGCTCACTTCGGCAGCCGGGCAGACAGATGTGCAGATACCGCAGTTAATGCAGGCATTCAAACCTTCGCGATAGCGCACATCCTTTTCCAGCTCACTGTAAAGACTTTTCATGATCTCATTGGTCTTTTTGATTGAAGCGAAGGATTGAAAACGACGAAACTGCCTGTTTCAATCCCAAGATATTCAGAGATGACATTGCACTTGGCCATCAGAAGGAAGAATATTCTCCCGTCAGCTTCACCTATCAGCCCTTCCAGGTTCCCCTGACCCTTTGAAATGATAAGGTCAGCCTCACGAAAATACCTCTGAAATTCCTCCCCGGACCTGGAAAGGTCTGTCGTTGGGGAAGCATGCCCGCTTGATATTACCTTTGCCAGTGAGGTCATGCCTGTATATTCAGCATCCTCCATCGTGGCATCATTGATGGCAGGTCCCCCGCGTACTGAGAAAACTAATCCCGGATGCGCAATCTGACTTATGAATAGTTTGTCGAAGACAATCTCCCCCGCGTTGTCCCCGATATAAAGTACGGATTTCGCCCGTTTGAGGGCCTGTTTTAGCTGAAGTGAGTGATCCACAGCCAGCTCTGAATGCAGAACCCTCTCAAGAGTACCATCAAGATCACAACTGTCATTAACCGCAAAATCAATGATATTTCCAGCTATGGCAAGCCTGAGCGCCGTGAGGAACGGATCATCCGACTCTGCAACCTTTTTGCTGAGATCATTGTACATGGCCAGTGCAATATCATTGCTCTCACGCTTAGCATCCCAGAAAGGATCAGGATCATTCACATACGAGCGGTAAAGCTCCTGTATGTCATGTGCACACTGAGGGGCAGAAATGTCATTCCATTTTTCATTCAGGATGGTGAGGAGGTTGTGAGTGAAACGCTCCTTTTCAGCAGAAGTGATATCAGCTTTTTCAAGCCTGTTACCATACGATTTCATCAGGCAGTATATGCAGCGGTAGTCAGAAATCATCCCTGGATCTTAATGTTTTGGCAATAAAAGTTACCCGGCAAATATAATGAACATATGTTCATAAAAAGGTGGTAAATAGTCGTAATTTCACATCTGCTGACTGAGTTCCATTTTGGCACTCAACAGGGCTCTCTGTTCAACAAATCCGGGGATTAGGAGATTTTGTTGAATAGCAATAAGGAAATTATTATATATTTGCACCACAAAAGGTCCCGTAGCTTAATTGAATAGAGCATCTGACTACGGATCAGAAGGTTACAGGTTTGAGTCCTGTCGGGATCACTTAATAAATCAGGCAGTTACGAATTTTAAAAGTGACTGCCTTTTTTCTTTGCATACACAATTGCATACACAGAAACGCCCGAAACGTCATTTTTGCCCTCTTTTTAACGGTGTAGTAAGTGTAGTTTCCGGGAAAACATTTTTCTTTTTTATGGGGTTTATCAACTATTGATAAAAGCCCATTGTGCCTACCTTTCAAATTGTGGTCTGACACAACGAAAATCAAAGGATCAAATTGATACTTTGAATTGTGCCTACCTTTCAAATTGTGGTCTGACACAACAGAAAGTGGATTACGTAATCCACAATTAGGGTTGTGCCTACCTTTCAAATTGTGGTCTGACACAACGAATCATCGCGTCGAAACGATAATTTATCATTTACTCATCACCGAGAAGTTGCCAGCCGTTGCCGAGATTGTCGGAGTTGAACAAAAGACGGTAAGCAATATAATTGATAGGAAAATTGGACAAATGTCCGATTTCGGCAAAGATTTCAAGCCGTTCATCAAAAAAGCCACTTATTACAGTGGCTCTTTAAAACTGACCTCAAATAAGGCGATTTAAGGCATTATTTCCGGGCCGTTAGGGCGTAGTGCCACATTTGCCCGCAATAATGGCAAACGTGAAGATTAAGGCCATGACAATGTAAAATACATAGTCCCTCCATCCGGTTTCATCCGGTTCAGTTGGTGTTGCTCCCATGACCTCACTGTTTAAAATAGCTGGCATGGATTCGCCTCTGTCGCCTCCGTTCCCGGAGCTGGTGAACATGACAGCATACCATACCGGCCACAACGAGCAGCCACAGGACAGCAATAAGGCTGACAAGAACAATGCTCAGTGCTTCCATGACTTGCATACTTTTTTGAGATAATTCAAGTCTCCGACCTTTGGATCTTCGCAGTTCTTTGTTGCATCAATGAGAGGCATCTCACTTGTTACCGCAGTCCATTGTCTGCCGGTGACAGGTGATGTGTAGGTGACTTTGTAGTGTCCATAACCGGACGGCATGAACCGGAAGTCATGTTTTGTGATTCTCTGTCTCATGGCTCAATTCAGTTTGAGATTGTCAGATAGGAGGCGAATAAGAGCCAGGGTAGCAACGGCGGAGCCGTCAGGAAGATGACGTACCCAAAGTATGGGTAACAACGGGATTCGCACCGACACGAGGCCGGTGGAAGTGATACAGTTTTTTTTCATGATTTTGAAACTGAGGGGCCTCGGCCCGGTGGCGTTCAACTATCTCACGTGGAGTAATTGCACCAGGCTCTGGCCCTTTTAAGACTGTCAGTTTCATGATTTGAGATAGTTTGAACGCAATTCAAAGATATGAAACTTCTGACAATGACAAACAAAAGTGAATAAAAAGCCCCTGAAGCGGATTCTCCAGGGGCACACATTAAAACCAATATGACAAATGAAGAAAAAGACTATTTGAATATCTCTGCTGCCTTTTCAGCAGGGAAGCAGCAAGTTATGTTCATTACCGACGTGCCCTGTGGCACCTCCGGCAGTGCAGGGTGTGACGGCACCGGCCCGGTGAATGCGTCCGGCTTGCTGTCCCAAACCCGCGTATCCTCAACTATGTGCACCAGCCCGGAACCTTCACGCATTAGCCTGACGGCCTCATCTGTGGCTATTTCGGTAGGCTGACCGGCCTTCAATAGTTTGTAGCTGCCGGAGTAATAGAAGATTCTCGCCGGTCCGTTACTGCCGGTCAACAGCTTGTTGATCCTATCTTTCAGTAGTAGCCTGCTCATTGCTCGGTAGGATTAGATTGTTCCTTATTCTCTTCAGCCTCCAGGCGTTTCGCTGCCGGAGACTGGTATAGCACCTCAACTTCACCTGTTACCGGATTGTGATACAGGATTGTTATGTCATCCCCTTCCGGTGTGCCGTCCAGGAGGCTGTTAATTTTTTGCTTCAGTCTGTGCTTGCTCATTTCTTTTGTTTTCTAAGTATTCAACTATCATTTGCATTTGCGCTTCTGTCAAGGCCTCCGGATTGATCGCTGCGGGGATCAGGTGGCGGACCAACGCAATAACGGCATTTACTCTATCCTTCTTCGACAAGCCCGACAGATCAACTGACAACTCATCGATGTGCTCATCCAGCAGGCGGAGAAGGGCTTGCTGAAGCTGGATTGTTGTCCTGCTCTTGGTGCCCTTCCGTTTACCCGCCGGATTACCTGACTGTCCTTTTACAAATGGCATGGCTGTTGATTTTTATTGCTATTTGCAATCACTCTCTTTGAACGGCTTCCGTACAACCAACGCCCTGATTTCTTTTTTGAATGCTGCCATGTCTGCACGAATCTTTGCAGCGATCTCATCGGGCGTGGGGTGCGTTACTTTGATTACAATACCCTTTGCGTCGGTTGTGAACTTCGTGCCGTCCGGCATTGTGAAGTCACCTACAGCAAGCCTGCCATCCTCCAGCTTCACGGGGCCGGTGCCCTTCTCAATCCGGCTAGCATTGTCGATCTCATCCGGGAAGACCAGCATCACAGCGTCTGCCGTGAATAGCTTTGTCTCAGCCTTGATCTGTGTATTGACCACTGCCATTATATCGCTTTCCAGCTTTGCGAAATAGTTGTCAAGAAAGGTGTTAATTTCCTGCTCTGTTAAACTCTTTTTCTTTTCCATGTCGTTATGATTTATAGGATTCTTTAGTTATGTGTGTCTTAATGCGATCAACTGACGGCACAAGCTCATAACCCTTGCCCCCCTTCTTACCTACGCAGGAAATGAAGTTCAACGCACGGGGCACCTGGTTAAGATCGATGTTCCCCAAACCAAACAGATCACTCAACGCATTGAGCTTGTCGCATACCTCCTGAATATTCTGATACAATTCAATTTCCGCCTCATGAGTGAGGTAAACTTTGCAGGATTCTTTTATCTGCTCTTCCCCTTCCGGAAGCAGGACCAGTGATTTTGAACCCTCGTCGAATCCGAAGCGATCCAGGTTAGTCAGGTGCGGTAGGCTGGTGTTGATACGCTGGAAGATTGAAGCGTAAGGGATACCAAACAACGCAGCCAATTGTGCAACGTCCGGTTTCACCTTCCCGTTGAATGTTACGCCCAACTCGTTGAAAATACTTTCATTCAGATAGCTGACGGGGCTGGTTAGAAAATCTCGTGCTTCAATTGCGTCGTCAATTTCGGACAAGTGCGGCAGACGGTTGTAATGCGACACCAGTTCTGTCATCAATCGGGCACGGTTCACGTGTTCGTTAATTTCCTGACGGGCACGGTCTGCACCGTCACTGATAAGTAATGGTTTCATTTTGCTCATAATGTTTGTTTTTAAGTTGTTTTAATGATATGAAATGGTAATTGTGCAACAAGAAAGTCTGCAGCCTTTCTGCGGATTAAGCCTGAAGCAAGAAGGGCTCGTATAACATCTTCAGGTTGGTGGCATGGATAGGTCTCTTCCCTCAGTCTGATCCAGCCCGGCCCGAAGCGAAGGGGCACATCTCTGAAGACTATGCAAGTAGGTGCTGGCATTGTCACCACGATGAAGGAGTAATTTCCTTTGAGCAACCGATGAACGGCCCGAATTTCCTTGTCAGTCATTGTTACCTCCCTCCACTGGTGAGAATCCGTCCCGGCGGTACATGGATACAAAGGTCTGCACATCACTCCGTAAGATGTAGTGACGGCCCACAATTGCCCCGGTCTTCAGCTTTCTCAACTCCACGTTGCAGAAGTGGGCATCAGCAGGATCGGAAGCGATAACAACCAGGTGCGGTGAGCCCTTTCTTCGCATTGTAATTGCGAGGGGGTTGTTAAAATTCTGTTTACATTTTGCCGTTTCCATATTATTCTATTTCAGTTCGTTAGTCATCGCTGGCTTATGCTTCAAAAGCATAACACGCACAAAATCCTCGAATTTCACGACGTTATTGCGTCTGATATCTGAAGGTGAAAAGGTACCAGGGAGAGAAATCTGAAACCCTCCCCGGTAGCCTTGGCAGTTTCCGCCCAGCGACGAAACGGGAAACTGAAAACCTTTTAAAGAAAAAAAAGACAATAACGTCCCGAAAAACCTTTCGGGTAGGTTAAGAGTATTTTTCTGTATTATTAAAAGAGTATTATTAAAAGAGTACCGTATATAGATGCTGTGCCTGATGCTGTGCCTGATGTCGTGCTGATGCTGTTCTGATGTCGGATTATATAGATGCTGTATTATATACATGTCGTAAATCATATTTTCTGTGATGCTTCCCTGATCTTATTCTTTAAGTTGTATTTTGCCTGAGACTGCCGGACCAGGTCGGCCAGCTGCTCCGGTTCCATGTATTTTGACACATAGATCAATGACACATGCGGACGGGTCAGGAACATGATAAATTTCCTTTCGGCAAGGCTTAACAGTAGTCGGTCCATGTTATACCGCTTTGAGTACCTTTCAACGATTCCCCGGGCTTCTTTGACCTTTGAAAAGGCCTCCCATACTGGTTTGCTTTTCGCTCCGATCATCCGGGACAGGATAACCGGCTTCGTGGTGCTGATGAACTTTCTGAAGCCTATAAGCGACACAATACCCAGGTAAGCCCGGAGGAGGTCAATATCCTGTTTCGGGTTGTCCCTGTAATCAATCAAAAGGGAAGGTTTGACGGAGGCCATTGCATCCGGGCCAAAACTCCGCTCAAAAGATTCCCTTATACCCTGGGCTTCGTTATAGCTCTTTAGGGTCCTTTTGATAGAACCTATCTTAATATTCAGAAATTCCCCTGCCTGGTGTAATTGGTAGTGCCTGACGGCCTCCTCTTTGATTTCGGGGCGATTCTCCAGTATCCTCAGAAGCTCCCCGCTGTTTATTTCAGGATCAAATTTGCCATCGGAGTTAAACCCGTTGTAATCATCATCCTGGGTGAACTGCCCCTCTGCTGCGGCCTCCTCTATTGCAACCCTTAAATCCCTGGGCAGTTTGTCGGTGTTTTTGTAATAGTCATAAATCGTTTGCCTGACAACGTCACCTATTTCATATTTTTGAGATAGGGCATAATGGACCAGGCCGAAATCCAGCATAAGGTTCAAACCCTTTTCTCTATTTTTATAGGTCTCAGTCACGAGGCAGAGGGGAAATTGTACATACTTGTATTCCATTTTGTCGCTGTTGTCATTGTTTATAGGCTGTCAAACCATTGTTTAAAACTGCCGAAGTCTCGTGCAGTGTAATACTTACCTCCCGCCTGCTGCTGGTCATCCCTCACTCTCTCCTGGTATTGGCTCATGCGATCCCTGCCCGCCTTCACCTCGACGAAGATCGACTGCCCTCCCTTCCCTGTGATGAGGATATCCGGCAGTCCCCTCCGGCTGGTGCTTCGGGTGTATTTGCCATTGCGGTAAATTCCGGTATTGTTCAGACGGGAAGCGAAGCAGCTATTAAGTTTTGCGTAAGCCACAATACAAGCTGTGAGCCTGTTCGCCGTGTCGTCACGCATAGCACGACGCGCGATGTACTTAGGATCTACAGAGGGGTGCCTCCGGCAGTCATCTTCCCATAGAAGCTGCTCCAGGTCCTTCACCTCCGCAGGCTTCTTGTACGGTGCCTTTGGCTTTTTTCGTGCGGGGACGGGCGGAAGCTGGAAGGTCATCGCAGCGGCTTCACTATTGCAGTCATTTGTCTGCCAGCATCCCGCCAGGAATCAATACTGGTCTTCCGGAAATAAAGGCGTTTACCATGCTTTTCATAGGGCACCTTCCTGTCGTTCACCCATTGGTATATCGTTTGACGTGCGGGGTGCTCCGGCAAATAGTCAATAAGCTGCTCAATTGTCATCAAGAAGTCACGGTCAGGTGTTACTTCAGCCTGACTGAGTAGGCGATCAATCTTTGAATGAAGATCACCAACGGCCTGAGGAAGATTCTCGAATGTTACTGTCATGTTTTTTTGTGTTGATTTCATGACAAAAATAAATCCTGTTTATGATTTATCTATCTGTATATCTGTTTATTATACGACTATAACAGTCGACAGATTGTCGATAATTGTCGAGGGGAAATAAAAAAGGCCTGATTTACAGGCCCCTTTATTGTCGAAAAATAGTTTTATTGTTGCTTATGCGTTATTGAGGATAGCATCAAACCGCTCTGACGGGTGGGTGTCTGTGGCATTCTTGGTCAGGAAGGGTTTGCCGTCTTTATGGACGAAGCATTTATTAAATTCTGCTTGCTTAAACTGGAATTTCTTGTAAAAACGTGTAGCATCAGCCTTAGTCCCTATCCAGGTTATCGGTTTTCCCTTATTCGGCAGGTGGTGGTGATTCATTACGTGGTCAAAGTCGCTCAGGCTTACCTCTTCAATGTATTCACCGATGAGGGATTGTCGGAGACTGTCCCAATTCTTGGCCGTAGTGCCCTGTAATCTTAGTTCTAAGGCCTCTATTTGCTTTTCGTAGGCTACCTTCGTTTTAATCCTTTCGCCTCCGGCTAAACTGGTCTTTGATAAAAATTTGATGCGTTCCTTTAAGCTCTCAATTGCGATTCTGACCTGATCTCTCTGCTCCGCCTCCGGAAGATTGTCCAGGAATAAATCAAAATTTTTGAAGCTAACGTCCTTTAATAATTGAGTATACTCACCCGTTGTAAGCGGTGTTCTGCCCGTTGCCTGGAAATGCAGGACCAGTGCTTCGCCTTCCGGGACTAACTCCCCTGTCTCAGTATAGGTTCCACCGTCACGGTAATAATAACGCCTGTCATTTACTTCAATGTACTTTTCCATATCAGATAACTTTTTGATTATAGATTGCATCCTCAATTTTCCCGCTCTGCCGCTCCCTGGCCTCCTTCTCAAAGCCTTTGAGATATAACTTTGTCACCAACACTGAAGAGTGCCCCAGCTGCTCAGAAATGTACTCCGTGCTGGCTCCGGTGTTCTTGCTTATAGTTGCCCATGAATGCCGTGCCACGTAAGAAGACACATTCTCTTCAATCTTAACGGCCTTTGCAATTCGTTTGAGATAATAGTTGACCATCTTAGTTAACTGCCTTACCTCCGCAAATTTCCGCTCTTCATCCCAATCAGGACGCAGGATCGGAAACAAGAAGGCATCATGACCGACTGCACGAACACTGTGGAGGTCAATGATTGATTGCATCTGACGGGTGATCGGAATCCGCAACGCCTCTTCTGTCTTCTCTCCTGCCTCGGTCTTCTTACGCACAAAGATAATTTCCCCGCCCTCAATGTTGGAGTGACGTAAACGTGCTATATCGGTCAAGTTCATACCGCACCCCAGGAATGAGAACATGAACATATCACGGTGAAACAGTTCTTTTGGATCCCCGGTCTGATAGTTTGCAATGAGACTGATCTGCTCTGCCGTGAGTGCAATCTTCCGGCCTGTAGATGTTTTCGGCTTGTGCTTTTTGAAGGGATTTTCCGCCCTTACCTTGTGTTCATTAATTGCAAGGTTAAACATTACTCTAAGATTCCGAACATAAACTCCAATTGTCGAAGTTGATTTCCCCTGCTGCCGTAGGTGCTTCTCAAACCTCTTTAACCATGCCGGGGTGATGTCAACAAAGCTCAATGCCTTACCGGACAGATAATCTTCATACCTGGTGACAACCTTCTGCCTGCAATTATAGTCTAAGGCCTTCCCCTGGTGGTACTCCTTAACGGCTCTCATTGTGCTTTCAAAGCTCATTGCATAGCTGAAACGGTCTTCAGACTTCAGTTCTTTGATGTGCTCAATCATTGCAGCGAAAACATTATCCCAGTCCGTTACCTCGTTTTTGAACTTCTGTTCAAACTGATTGAAGCTGAAGATTGCCAATTCATTGATTATTGCGGTAGCCTTATCCGTGATCCGCTTGTATTCAAATGCCATGTCACGGTATTTGCCACGTGGACTGTCAGACGTTATCTTCTCAATAGCATCCTCAGTGACGTATAGCCAGCTATGGTCTTTTATCTCTTCACTGATTGAATAATATTTCCGTTTCCGGTTGTGAGTAACGCATAGTTTCACCGGGCAGAGATCGTCCGTTGTCCTCTTTGCTGGTGCCTTCTGAAAATAGATTCGTGCTGTTGCTTGCATTTCCGTCAGATTAGTGAATACACAACTGAATACACAAATATAATAACAATTCAATAAATGACCAAAAAATAATCATAAGGTTATAATCTTACAAGTCCAATTTATCAACACATTGCAGTGTCTTCAGAAAAACGTCGAAAAGTATTTAGTTGTGACTACGGATCAGAAGGTTACAGGTTTGAGTCCTGTCGGGATCACAAGAAATCATCCTGCGCAAGCAGGATTTTTTATTTTGAAGGAACCTCAGAAGCCTGCTTCGGAAGCTCAATCCTGTATACACAACTAAGGTCACCCCTTCTCACAGAGGAGACGACCTCTGCTGAAACCTCTACTCCTGCTACCCTGGAGAACATCCTTTCAGCAAATCCCTCCGAACAATAGCATATCACATCTGAGCCGGGAAATATTTCCCTGTCCAGCACAGGACACACGCAATATGTCTTGTTCTCATCAGCCGTGATGATTCCGGCCGCCTCGTCATAATCAACCTTCCAACCCCATTCCTTTTCAAGAAATCCCATGAATTCATTTAACCTGCCTGTATAGCCTGACAACAGATCATCCATCCTTAGCTGATCATAGTGAATTCCGGCTGACATTTTAATGATTCTCTTCAGTTCGGCGGATTCAAGGTTCTGGTCAAGACTTTCCAGCAACTTTACAAGCCATTGCTGAGTCATTTGATTTCCACTATCCTGATTAGGCCGGCTTACAGTTTCTGCATTCAGGGCAAGCGTTCCAAAGCCGCAACCGCAAAACCCTGCGATGCATGTTCTCCTGATAAATCCCATTCTGTCCATTTTGTGATAGGAATAAAGAAGTTTACAAGGTATTAAAAAACAATGAAAAAATTTGAATCCGGAAGGAATCCGCCCGAATTGAATTATGGAGGATATGTGGAAAGGTGTGGCCTTGTAAAGTGACAGGATTGAATAAGGCTGAGACATCCGAATGACAAGATAGAACAATACTATGGTCTGATCTCGTCAGTAGTAATATTATACAGTTTTTGCATCCGCCGGTCAATATCAGCAATCCCTGCTGCACAGGCCTTAAGCTCTTCGAATGCCTCTACTGACTTCTCCCTTTCAAGCTTGTAGGCCAGTTCATGCTCGAGAGACGCCCAGAAATCCATCGCAATGGTCCTGATCTGTATCTCGACATTAACAAGCTCCACCCTGTCAGACAGGAAAACCGGAACCTTCACAATATGATGAAGACTCCGGTAACCGTTGGGTTTCGGGTTCTTAATGTAATCTGTTGTGCGTACAAGCTGAATATCAGACTGTGACAACAGGAACCCGGAAACCATATATATGTCATTGATATATGAACAAATAACTCTGACGCCGGCAATATCCGTGAGGTTCTTCCGGGCAGACTCAACACTGAGTTCACAACCTCTTCGCTTAAGTTTTTCCACAATACTCGCCGGAGTCTTTACCCTTGTCTGGATGAGATGAATCGGATTGCGCTCATGTATGCTGTTAAATTCATTGTTAAGATTCTCAAGCTTGGTGGCAATCTCCCTGGCGGCTGATGAATAGAGGTTTTCAGCGGCAATAAATGACCGGATGGTGTCTATCAAATTTTCCGGCAGAAGCTGACCCTTGATACCCTCAAAAAGATATGATGCCCGTTTAAGGTCCTGTCTGTTCATCTCATTATCCTCTTTGCAATTTACTATCTAAGCTGACTAAAGCAATAAAAAAGTGGAATAAAGATGGTGAAAAAAGGCCGATAATCAAATCCTGATTCTCTACATAATCGGAGACAGAAGCCTTACCGTTCTCTCCGCAAGCCTCACAAAAACAGGCCTGTTCTGCCATTCTCTGAAATCGATTTTTTCCGCATCTGCGATGTCGGCATAGAACATATTTGCCATCCGTTCGGCAAATTCGGCCGAATATATATTGGCATTCACCTCGAAGTCGAGATTGAATCTCCGATAGTTCATATTTGCAGATCCCACAACTGAAATCGACCTGTCTATATCCATGGTTTTCGAATGCACGAATCCCTCGCGGTACAGGAATATCTCAGCACCGGAACCCAACAACTCCCCGTAATATGACCGCGCTGCTGCATTTACAATCCGGGAGTCGGAAATCACGGGGAGCAAAAGCTTCACCGAAACACCACTTATACCTGGCGCTCTTAGGTCTATGGACCCCAAAGTGACACTCCGCACTACGGAATAATGCATTGTTGACACTTTTTTCAAGTAAGCAGCATTTTTTCTTTCAGGCTTCAGAGGGCTTGTCAACGTATGAGCCGGAACAAGCCCTGGCCTAATCCTCCGGTCCGCCCCTGGTTATAGTCGTTACTGTCCTCTTAATAGCTAGAATAATATCCCGGCCTGACCACATATTAACAGGCAATATGCTGTGTAACCCTGACATTAAACAGCATATGGCACAATAGAAATACTATTCGGTTGTTTTACTCAGGAGTACAAATTATCAGCATCTGCAATGAAATCTACCCGGATGTTAAAACCATTTCTCCTTATCATTGCCTTCGCAATCAGTTCACTCAAACCTGTCTGCGGCAACGAACAACTCACTGATACCACCGGAAACAGAGGCGTTCAATTCACCGGCATGACCAAAACACTGTCCAACCTCCTGAAAACCCGGGATTCGCAAACAATTCTTCTGGGCGCATATGAAATGGACCCGGAAAAACTGGTCGACGATGACCTGGCGGCGGTTTTTGATTGCGATTCGGTGATCATGCAGTACCTCGCTGATGCAGAGGAAAATGCAACGTATGGGATGCTCTCCTATGAGATGAGCCGGACAATTGAAAGCCGGTTCAACCCGGATGATGGCTTTTTATATGTCTATGTCATGTCCGATACCACTGCTGACGGAATGTTTTTTAACATCTCAATAAATTTGAGCAAGCCGGTTTCTGTTCCGGTTGTGTTCTCTGCTTCTGACTCAAGCTTCTCAACTGCGTTTGATACTACCTGTATGATTGAATTCAATGCCGATATTGATCTCTTCGTAGATGCCTGGCTGGCCCTGAGAGATTCAGCATGCCGTGCAACAAGCGTCAGAATCAACACTTTCACCGTTGAGTTGTATTCAGTTGCCTGGGATGAAATAGATTATTATGAATGTTTTGACTGTGATTGGCAAAATGTAGATTTTTCAGCACTGGCTGAAGATTCCATACAAGTGATACCTTTCATTATCAATGATATACCTTTTAAGGCCAGGCAACAGTGCTTTATACTAAATGCCAAAACATATTGGTATCTGAGCCAGACTGATCCGGGCAGTTACTTTACCGATGAGGGCGAAGCACCTGTCCTGAGTTTTGAGCAGATAGAAAAGGGAGAGTTCATGTGGGAAGAATCTCATCTAAGCGCACTGGAATCCGTCATGGTCATGCTTCCTGCCGGTGAGAGCTGGGATTCACTGCAGGTATCCGAAAACCGCACCATGTTTCAGTATACTGTAGACGATCTCTTTGACGGAGAGAGCCTAGAACAACTGTGGCTCCGCTCCGAATACTACCTTGATGAGGGTGCCACGCTCCGAACCAGGAGATACATCCTTGATAAATGAGCTACTGCCGGATGGAGGCTGGATGATGCTCACCCGTTTATTTCCAGGTCATGGACATATTTGTTATCGTCTGCCAGGTAGAGTTCAAGGGTGATTGAATAGGGTTTCCTGATCACCACTATCTTGCGGTAACGGCTCAGTTTTTCATCGTTCGCCGCCGTGCAATAGTAATACCTGCACAATCCGTCAAACCGGTCCTCCTTGTCTTCAGAATGATAAACATTCAGTACGAGCGGTTCCGTATTACCGCTGAGGTAGTTGGTTATTGTGATACACTTATCGGTGATCTCAATTGACCTTACAGTACGGTCAATCTCAAAACCGTCCCTCCTGATAGTAGCTGACCTGCTCCTGAAAGTCTGTGAAAACAGTCCCACAGTGGTCAGTACAAGCATAATCAACATGATGACCCTTTTCATGCCTGAAAAATTTAAGATCCATACTTTGACTCAGTCTGGTTATACGGACGAAAAATGATTTTGTTTGATTTTACGTTAAACTAAATCACCTCCAGGCATACGTCTGTCAATTCACTGGCGCTAAATGTCAAAAAAGGCTTTCGGGGCTCAATCCTATTTCATAGTTTCAGTTCTCCTTAACGTCCGACTATTATGAGATCAGTTTTTTTCTTAGCTGCCTGGGCTGTACTTATGGCCCTCCATCAGACAGATGCGTTTACACAGTCTGCCGGTTCTGCAAAAAAAGCCCTCGAGGCCATTGTAAAAAGAGATTTTAAGCATGCCGTGGCACTTGTCAGGGCAATTGATGACCCCAATTACAGAGACAGGTCCGGAGCCACGCTGCTCATGTGTGCTGCGGAGATGGGGGCAAAAGAGGTCTGCCAGGCACTGATTGACAAAGGAGCCGATCCGAACCTCCGATCCGCCAATGGCACCACCGCGCTCTACATTGCAGCCCAGAATGGTAACACTGATGTGGTCAGGTTACTGCTTGACACAGGAGCAACCACTGATCTGAGGCCTGATAACGGAGCAACACCTCTTATAGTAGCATCAGAGTACGGTCATGATGAAATTGTCAGTCTCCTGGCGGAAAAGGGCGCCGGCACGGACCTGAAAGACAACCATGGATCAACAGCGCTCATAACTGCAGCCCAGAACGGTTATGGGGCAATAGCTAAGACCCTGCTGGACCGGGGTGCTGACCCGGACATCCGGAATACCGGCGGGTGCACCGCCCTGATACTGGCGGCACAGGAAGGGCATGAGGCTATTGTAAGGTATCTCCTTGACCATAATGCTGATGTGAACATACAGAGCGCCAGCGGGAACACTGCACTTGTGCTGGCTTCACTCAGGGGTGACAAGGAAATTGTTCAGATGCTGATAGACAAAGGTGCGCAGGTGGACCACAAGACAAAGACCGGGGCAACAGCTCTTTTTGCAGCAGCATCAAAAGGCCACTGCCAGATTGCAACTGTGTTGCTGGAAAATGGAGCTGATCCATTGGTCAAGGATGCACAGGGCAGAACAGCCTGTTCATATGCAAAGGATTATGCTGTCAAATCCCTTCTGACATCCTGGAATAAAAAGCAGTAGGCCATAAGGCCTGCCATGAATTAACCTTTTCCATGAAAATTTGTTACAACTGTTAAGCAGTCCTGTGGCACACCGGAAATAATAGCTTATTTTGTTTCCTTATTGCCACATAGACTTAACATCAACACATATAAATCATGACATTGAGCAAAACCGCCGTCGCTTTTACCCTTATTGCCGCACTTACCCTGTCATTCAGGGCTGACAAACCCGCATATTATCTCTTTGATTCCGAAGGCAGGAACGTGAAGTATAACGAAATGATTGAGGCTATCAGCAAGGCAGACGTAGTGTTCTTCGGGGAGCTGCATGACAATCCCATAGCTCACTGGCTTGAATATGAGGTCACTTCAGATCTTCACGGGATTGCGGGAGAAAGGCTGGTGCTTGGCGCGGAGATGTTCGAAGCCGATAACCAGTTGCTGCTTGACGAGTACCTGGGATCGGAATATGCTGCCGATAAGTTTGAGGCAGAGGCGAAGCTCTGGAAAAACTACAAGACAGACTATAAACCACTTGTGGAATTTGCAAAGAAAAACGGGCTGCCTTTTGTCGCAACCAATATCCCAAGGCGATATGCCTCAATGGTATCACGCGGAGGTTTTGAGGAGCTTGATTCGCTGACCACTGAAGCCAAAGGATACATTGCCCCTCTACCCGTCCCGTATGATCCCGAACTTAAGTGCTATAAGGAAATGATGTCAATGCATGGTATGCCGGGGATGGGAGGCAGACCGAACGAAAACTTCCCGAAAGCGCAGGCAATAAAGGATGCAACAATGGCTCATTTCATTGCTGTGAACCTGCCAGAAGGAAAGATATTCATCCACTACAACGGATCATACCATTCTGACAACTACCTGGGAATAATACACTACCTGAAGATCTTGCGCCCTGGCATCAGGGTAGCTACCATATCCACCGTGCTCCAGGAAGATATAAGCAAACCTGATCCTGAAAACCTGGGCATAGCCGACTATATCGTGGTTATACCTGTGACCATGACCCGAACATACTGACTCTGTCAGTGGTTCTCTCCGGGCGGATATTTGCCAGCCGGTCAAAATGAACCTGTCAGCACCCCGCTGATATTCCAGTGTGAGAAGCTCCCGCCCTCAGGCTTGCCCAGAGGTACGGTTACGCTGAAAGTGTGCCTGCCCGGCGTGAGTTTGTCAAGCGGTATTATCAATGGTTCAGAGACTGATCCCGGGCACCACCCTGACCTGGAGTAATCAGATGAGGAGAGACCGTTCCAGAAATTGCCGGAGGCCGGGTTGAGATTGCGGTAGGTCCCGCAGTCTGACCTCCAGGGCACATATGACCATACCCGCCTTCCGTCAACCAGGAGCTCGTTGAGCTTCGGGTTGAACTCATCGCCACCGCCCCATCCTCCGTGGCCGGTAGTAATGAAAACCATCTGCAATAATTTGAGGCCTTCGGGGATATCCACGCTGACTGAAAGAGTATCTCCGTCAAACATCGTTCCGTACTGCTGGCCTGCCATCTCCATTATCGGCAGGGTGTTGAATACAGAACTTATCCAGCTCTCCGCCGATCTCCCGGGCTCCAGATCACGGGTCTCAGGATAATATTTCAGCCTGAGCGAGAGCCTGTGCCCTCCCCTGTCATAATTACCTATGAATGCGCCGATCCAAACTTCACCCCTGAGCAGCGGGAGATAACGGGTGATCTCCTGCTTGTAAAAAGCTGAGTCCTGCCACACAAGCCCCGGAACTGTACGTCTATCATTGAAATCCCTGACGCCGAAAGGAGTAAAAAAGCGCACCAGTTCCACCGGCGGCCTGTAATCTGCTGTTGCCGCCACCCCGGTATACTCATTGCCGTGTCTGTCGGTATGGACCGGAAGAACCTTGTGACCCTTCGTCAGGCCGTCAAGGAACGTTATCGGGTTACCCTGAGGGATCACAAAAACGGTACCCGTGCGGTCATAGGCATCACCGGAAGAGTATTCCGTCACTTCCGCAAAGAGGCTGTACCGGTTATGGACCTCCGGCAGCTTCACCTTCTTCAATATTATTGTCCCTCCCGCAAAGCGATAGAGAGTGTCTTTAATGCCGAAAGCCGGATTTTCAACCTCCCCTTCCCAGTTGATTACTGCGTTGTCAAAAACAGTTACTGTTGTGATGAAGGATTCACGAAGCAGATGTTCGAAAGTCATCCTGTCGACGCTCCTGCCGAAGTTATCAGGAAGGCTGACAATCAGACCCTTCTTCTTTAACTCCTCCACCTTATCAGCCTCGGTGATATTGTTGCCGTTACGCACGATACGTAATACAAGCCCTTCAGGGACACCGTAGGCAGGTACAGGTGTCCCCGCCACTCCTGCATCTGAAGTATACCAGATGTCAATTGTATTTGAAAAGTAGATGACCCGTGCCCTTACGCACCTGTACCCGGCAATGACTTCAGAATCGTTACCTGGTACCGCAACAGGTAGCTCACTGAAAGGAGTAACTGTACTGATGCGTGACCCATCAGGCATGTCAGCCACCTGGATATACTTTTGGTTTTCCAGATCGATGTATGACGATTGTTGCGGCGAAGCCATCTGTGGTCTCTCATGGCTGCGTTCTGCCTGGACAATACGTACAACTGCTCCGTCACTTTCGATTATCATCTGTGGCCCCCCGGGAATCTCCCTGCCGTTTATTATGCTTTTGTAACTGACCCTGACTGGCTTCTGGGAATGCACCACAGGATTAAGGAGGGCAAATAATACCAGTACAACAAAGATACTTTTCATAACTTTTGATATTTAAACAGGTTTGGCATCACCATAACCGGACTTTTCTAATGATGACTTTTATGTTAGACTGTAAAAGCAAAAATAAATATCTTTGGGCTCTTATCCTGAAAATCATGCTTAGCAGAGTCAGAGAGATTCTTGACCACGAATCTGATGCCGTACGAAATATTCCGGTGACTGAAAATTATGACCATGTTATTGAGTTGATCCACAAACATGTGCATCAGCTCAAAGGCAAGCTTGTGACAAGCGGCATGGGAAAGGCCGGGCAGATAGCGCATGATTTTGCCACCACCTTCAGCTCAACCGGCACCCCGGCAGTATTTCTGCATCCCAGTGAGGCGCAGCATGGCGACCTCGGCGTACTGCAGGAGAATGACCTGCTGCTGGTCATCTCCAACTCAGGACGCACCAGGGAGATTCTGGAACTCCTTGATCTGAAGGATAACCTCTTTCCTGCGATGCCTGTGGTAGTCATCACCGGCAACAACTCCTCCCCGCTGTGGGAAAGGGCCACCCTGGGTCTGTTCACCGGCGGGCCTGCGGAGGTATGCCCGCTGGGTCTGACACCCACAACCTCAACCACCGTCATGACGGTTATTGGTGACGTGCTGGTAGCACTGATGATTGAGAAGATAGGCTTTACCGCCTCAGAGTATGCAAAGCGGCATCATGGCGGATATCTCGGTTACAAATCAAGGGAACGGTCCGGCAGCCAGGGCGGATCAATCTACTGAAAACTCACCTTCTTTGGAATGCTGGCTCACGGTTTTACGGAAGATCCCGGTTACTGTACGAGTTCAGTAACGCCTTCCAGCACAAACGAAGGCCTGTAGGCAAATTTGTCAACAGTCTTGACAGATGATATTCCCGTCAGCACAAGCAGGGTGTCAATCTCTGACTCAATCCCTGCAATAATGTCAGTGTCCATCCTGTCGCCTATGATGATGGTCTCTTCATTTGAACAGCCTAACTTCTTCAGGGCTATCCTCATCATGAGTGGATTGGGTTTGCCAACGAAATAGGCCTGCCTCGCTGTAGCCAGCTCAATGGGTGCAATGAGCGCCTTGGTGGCAGGGATGATCCCGTTTTCAACCGGTCCCGTGAGATCAGGGTTAGTGCCAATAAGCTTGGCGCCTTTCAGCACCAGGTTGACAGCCTGCTCAATCTTTTCAAAACTGTAGCTGCGCGTGTCACCCACAACCACATAGTCAGGGTTATAGTTGTTCATCGAATAGCCGGCATTGTACATGGCATTGATCAGGCCTGCCTCACCGATGATATATGCTGTGCCACGGGGTTTTTGTGCGGCAAGGAAATGGGCAGTTGCCAGGGCGCTTGTATAAAATACATTTTCTTCAAGGTCAATACCCAGCCTTGACATCTTTTCCTGGAGCTCCTTGGGCGTCCTTTCGCTTGAATTCGTCAGAAAAAGGAACTTCTTTTCCTCCTTTTTCAGCCACTCTACGAACTCCGGAACACCCGGAAGCAGTTTATTGCCATGGTAAATCACACCATCCATGTCACTGATAAAGGCTTTTTTGCTCTTTATCCTTTCAATAATCTCCCTGTTTTTCATTTTTCTGTTTTCTGTCGCAAAAATAACACTTCAGTGTCAGATTGTAAAGTATAACAGAGAGAGTCTGGCAAGTAAAGAGGTGACAATTTTGTTACTGCAACTGCCAGCCGGCAACCGCTGATATCACCAGGACAGGTGATGCAATTTAATATGCGAAGCATTATTGCACTTTAATTTCAAAAAGAGTAGTTTTGGTGCGAACCGCCGTAGATTACAGTGCAGCGGATAAACTAACCACATCCATATCATATTATAACAAAGATGACGACAGGTGAAGCAGCGGCCCCTATAAGCCGTAAAAATTACATCATGGGCATGACAGTCATTGCCATATTCTTTTTCATTTTCGGATTTGTAACATGGCTCAACGGGATCCTTATACCTTTCCTGAGAACAGCCTGTGAGCTGACCGATTTCCAGGCCTATTTTGTGACATTTGCCTTCTACATCTCTTATTTCGTCATGTCACTACCGTCGTCAGCAGTACTCAAGAAGACAGGCTTCAAGAATGGCATGTCAATAGGTCTGTGGGTCATGGCTGTAGGTGCACTCATATTTATCCCGGCGGCCCTGGAGAGAAGTTACGCAATCTTCCTTTTCGGACTCTTTGTACAGGGCACAGGGATGGCTCTGCTTCAGACAGCATCAAACCCGTATGTTACTATCATCGGGCCCCGCGAGAGCGCTGCCAAGCGTATCAGCATGATGGGCATAGCAAATAAGTTTGCAGGTGCTATTGCTCCGGTCATACTTGGCGCCCATATACTGAAGGACTCTCATGTCCTGGACCGGCAGCTGGCCGAGGCGGCCGATGCTGTGGCACGTGCAGGTATCCTTGATGAGCTCGCCACAAGGGTTATCAATCCGTATATCATCATGGCAGTGATACTGGTGGCACTGGGACTGCTCCTTCGCTTTGCGCACCTCCCGGAAGTGGACACCGATGCCGAAGAACCTTCTGTTGGGGAAACAAACGTCAATAAAACAAGCATCTGGCACTTCCCACACATGATCGCAGGTGCCATTGCACTCTTTTTCTACGTGGGCGTGGAAGTCATAGCCGGTGACACAATAATCCGCTACGGACAGTCACTTAGCATAGACATGTCATCAGCCAAATACTTCACATCCCTAACCATGCTGGGAATGATTATCGGATATATCTGCGGCATCATTTTCATCCCCAGGGTGCTTTCCCAGGTCAATGCATTGCGCATCTCTGCAATCCTTGGCGTTATCTTTACCCTTGGCGCAATACTCACGCCTGCCGGACAGCAGATCGTTATGCCCTTCAGGGACCTGGTTACCTTCGAGGCTGTAACACTGACCATACCTGTCACAGTTCTGTTCGTGGCACTGCTCGGACTGGCCAACGCATTGATCTGGCCTGCCATGTGGCCCCTTGCGCTCAACGGTGTGGGAAGGTTTACCAAGACAGCCTCAGCACTGCTGGTGATGGCTGTCGTGGGTGGCGCCATAATCCCGCTGCTTTATGGCAAGCTGGCTGATATCTTCAGCACCCAGGCAGCCTACTGGGTATGCCTCCCCTGTTATCTTATCCTGCTCTACTACTCACTGCACGGGTACAGGCTGAAGGGAAGATAAAAGGGAGTCATGGAACCTGACCTGAGAAAGATATTTGGCCGGTTCAGGACAGAAGGAACATTCCTGGAAGGAAATTCATTCGGCCCCGGGCATATACATGATACATTCCGTATCCTGACCGCGGAGAAGGAGTGCGATGACTACATCCTGCAGAGGCTCAACAGCAATGTTTTTACTGACATACCCCGCCTGCAGGAGAATATGGAAAGGGTTACCACCCACCTCCGGGATAAGATCTCCGCCAGGGACGGAGGCGATGTGAAAAGGGAGTGTCTTACCCTTGTTCCCGACAGGGAGTCAGGGAAGTCATTCATCACCGATGAAGAGGGACGGTACTGGAGAATGTTTATCTTCATCCGCGATCATACCTCATACGAACGGGTAGATACACACCATAAGGCCTTCGAGGGTGGCAGGATCACCGGCAGGTTCCAGGCAATGCTTGCTGACCTGCCCGGCCCGCCCCTGCATGAAACAATACCCGACTTCCACAATATTGCCTGGCGGCTGGAGAACTTACACCAGGTGCTGGCCACCGACCCCGCAGGAAGAGCCGAATCAGTAAGCTACGAAACAGACGAGATACTCCGCCGTGAGGAGGAGATGAAGATAATCCTCAGGTTAGTCACCAAAGGACTCATCCCTCTCAGAATTACTCATAATGACACAAAATTCAATAACATCCTCTTTGACAGGCAAACTGACAGGGCGCTGCTGATCATTGACCTTGACACCGTGATGCCTGGATATGTGCACTATGACTTTGGGGATGCCATCCGCACTGCAGCCAACAGGGCAGAGGAAGACTCTGAAGACCTTTCACTGGTATCAATGGATACTGAAATTTTCCGTGCATATGCCGAAGGCTTCCTCTCCGAAGCCGGCGATACCCTGAATGCCACTGAAATCGAATACCTGCCATTTGCACCAAAACTTTTAACCTATATCATGGCAACACGGTTCCTTACTGACTATATTGATGGTGATAACTATTACAAGATCAAACACCCGCTTCATAACCTTCAGAGAACAAGGGCACAACTGACCCTGCTGCGGGACATGGAAGCTCAGCATAATACCATGACTCAGATAATCAAAGCCATAACAAAATGAAAAAACTTATCCTACTGGTAATTGCCTCAATGGGCATTACCCTGGTTGCATTTTCCCAATCGCAAGCCGTAGCTGTTGACAGCTCGAAATTTTCAGCCTACTGGTGGCACAGCAAGGATATGTATGATCATCTTCCGGATATCAGGAATGAGATCGTTTTCCTTGGCAACAGTATCACTGACGGCGCAGAATGGTTTGAACTGCTTGGAAATAAAAAGTGCATAAACCGGGGCATCAGCGCTGACATTACTGAGGGAATCCTCTTTCGTCTTGACGCGGTAACAAAGTTGCAGCCAAAAAAACTGTTCATCATGATAGGTGTCAACGACCTGTCACGCAACATGACCCCTGATGAGGTTGCTGCCAATTACAGACAAATACTTGAGAGAGTACGTACCGAATCTCCCAGGACAAAAGTATATGTACAGAGTGTCCTGCCGGTGAATCCTGCTACCGGAATGGCAAAGAACCATACCAATAAGACGCCCCAGATAATGGAACTAAACGGTAAACTAAAGGAGCTTGCTGCCGAATTCGGGCACACCTATATTGACCTCTTCGCCGTAATGGCTGATGCTGACAATCACCTGCCGCGAAGCCACAGTGTGGACGGACTCCATCTTACCTACAGGGCCTATAAAGCCTGGACTGACGCCATCAGGCCGTATGTGAAATAATTTTTGTTCTATATTTATCTTCCTGTCTGTTAAACATTAAAGACCTGTCATCTGTTTCCGTTCGAAAATAGATTTGCATAACAGGGGCAAATTGATGACTTTTGTCATGTCATTTTCACGACGTGAGAGCCATTAATTGCCAACATTTGATTTATGGAAATAAACGGGAAGTATTTCAGATCGTTCACTGAGAGAGAAGAGGCGCTGAAGAATCAATACAGTGCAGAAAGAATCAGGAAACAGCATTCCAAGGGCAAGCTGACGGCACATGAACGCATAGCTCTCCTTTTTGACGAAGGCACATTTGAGGAGATTGATGCCTATGTGACCCCGTCAGATCAGGGAGTTGAGTTTGGAAAGGTTGAGCTTGCATATGGTGACGGAGTGGTCACCGGGCATGGCAAGATTGACGGCAGGCTGGTCTTTGCCTTCGCGCAGGATTTTACCATCATGGGAGGTTCGCTCGGCATTGTCCATGCCCGTAAGATAGCGAAGGTGCAGGAGATGGCGCTGAAGATGGGGGCACCATTCATCGGGATCAATGACTCAGGCGGCGCAAGGATCCAGGAGGGCATTGCCAGCCTGAACGGCTATGCTGCCATTTTCAACAATATCATACAATCGTCCGGCATAATCCCGCAGATTTCCGTTGTCATGGGCCCGGCTGCCGGCGGAGCTGTATATGCACCTGCGCTGACTGACTGGGTCTTCATGACGAGCAATACAAGCTATATGTTCGTCACCGGTCCGAATGTTGTCAGGGAGGTCCTGAACGAAGAGATCAGCAGTGAGGAACTGGGAGGAGCTGAGGTTCATGCACGGCAGAGCGGCGTGGCCAACATGATTTATGACGATGAGGAGAATACAATCATTGCGGTAAGGAAATTCCTCTCCTACCTTCCTTCAAACAACCTTGAAAACCCGCCGGTGTCTGCTTACAGTGAGGACACTCCTGACGTTAATCCCAGACTGCGTGATATTATGCCGGATGACCCCAACAAGGCATATGATGTGCGCGATGTAATCAATCTTATAGTTGACCGGAACAGTTTCTTTGAGACCTCTGAGCTTTTTGCCCAGAGTCTCATTACCGGTTTCGGACGTATGAAGGGACATACCCTGGGTATTGTGGCCAATCAGCCCAAGGTTCTGGCCGGGGTACTGGACATCGACTCATCCACCAAAGGAGCTCGCTTTATCCGTTTCTGTGATGCCTTCAATATCCCGATTCTGACACTGGAGGATGTGCCGGGATTTCTACCGGGCAGGGACCAGGAACACTCGGGCATCATCAGACATGGGGCGAAGATGCTGTTCGCTTATGCAGAAGCCACGGTGCCGCGCATAACCGTGATCCTGCGCAAGGCCTACGGCGGAGCCTATATAGTAATGAACAGCAAGGGCATGGGAGGTGATTTCAACTATGCCTGGCCATCGGCAGAGATAGCTGTTATGGGCCCTGACGGCGCAGTGGCCATACTCTACCGTCGTGAGCTGGCGGAGGCCAAGGATCCGGCAGCGCTGAAAAAGGAACTGGTCAGGAAATACAGGGAGAAGGTAGCCAATCCTTTCATAGCAGATGAGAAAGGTTATATTGATGAGGTGATTGACCCGGCTCAGACGCGTGCCAAACTGCTCTCGGCATTTGAGGCACTTGGTAACAAGAGCGTGAAGGCGCCCTCACGCAAACATGGCAATATGCCGCTTTAGCAGTCGGCAGTCGGCAGTCGGCAGTCGGGACAGAAAATTGGATACGTTGGAATATGATCGTAGACCATCAAGAATTGCAGGATGGTCGTAGACCATATAGAATTGTAGAACAGATAGTTACATACCACAGATGGTCGTAGACCATCAAGAATTGCAGGATGGTCGTAGACCATAAAGAATTGTAGAACAGATAGTTACATACCACAGATGGTCGTAGACCATCAAGAATTGTAGAAAAATGACCAGAATCACCCGCATATTGATAGCCAACCGCGGCGAGATAGCCGTCAGAATAATGCGCACAGCCCGCAGTATGGGAATTAACTGCGTGGCCATTCGCACTGCAGCCGAACCGGATGCGTTGTATCTCTCCATGGCTGACATTATCCACAGTGAGGAAGATGAACTGGCAGAGATCCCCGTATTCCTCGATGTTGAGAAGTTGATTGGCATTGCTCTGACGACGGAATGTAACGCCATCCATCCGGGATACGGCTTTTTGTCAGAGAACGCGTACTTTGCAGAAAAATGCCGTGACAACGGGATTATCTTCATCGGACCCTCACCCGATGCCATCTACAAAATGGGCAATAAACCCGTAGCCAGGCAGATAGCCCTGAAGCACAGGATACCGATGGCAATGGGTTCAACAGGCAGTGTGGCCAACGAGGAGGAAGCCCTCTCCCAGGCTGCAAGGATAGGATATCCCGTGATCATCAAGGCGGCATCGGGTGGAGGAGGCCGGGGCATGCGTGTCGTGCGCCAGGAGTCAGACATGGAAAGGATGTTCATCCTTGCCAGCCGCGAGGCTGAGAAAGCCTTTAATGACCCCGGGGTCTTCATTGAAAAATACATAGAGAACCCCAAGCACATAGAGTTCCAGATCCTGGGTGACACTCACGGCAACATTATTCACCTCGGTGAAAGAGAATGTTCCATCCAACGCAAACATCAGAAGCTGCTGGAAGAGGCTCCCTCTCCAGCCCTCAATGAAGAGCTAAGAAGGCGAATGGGAGAAACAGCTGTAAGAATAGCCAGGGCTGTGGGCTACTATTCTGCCGGTACCGTGGAATTCCTGCTCGACTCAGACCATAATTTCTATTTCATGGAGATGAATACCCGCATACAGGTAGAACATCCGGTAACGGAAATGATCACGGGCATAGACCTGATTGAACAACAGATACGTATTGCCTCCGGCGAGAAACTGACTATCATGCAGGAAGATATCAGGCTGACCGGCTGGGCCATAGAGTGCCGTATCAATGCAGAGGACGTGCAGGCTGGATTTGCCCCGGCCCCGGGAAAAATTGAAAAGATCAGTTTTCCTGACGAGCCAGGCGTACGCATTGATACGGGTGTCAGGGCAGGATCCTCAATAGTTGCCTCGTATGACTCCATGATAGCCAAACTGATAGTCACCGGCAAAGACCGCCATGAAGCCATTATCAATACCAAGCAGGCTCTTGACAAGGTATGGATCAAGGGAACGAAGACAACTGTGCCGTTCTTCAGGATGCTTATGCGCAATCCCATCTTCCAGGCCGGCACATTCACCACCGCTTTCATTGAGAAGGACCTTGAAAAATTCCATCAGTGCAGTGAATACGAAGAGTCAATAGCTGCATGGATAGCAACAAAGCTTTTTGTGGAAGAGAACCTGACAGACAAGAGTGCAGGCATTAGTTTCGAACAGGGACGCGAGCTCACGCCCTGGCTGCTCAGGAAGAGACTGTCACAGTTTTAAAATATATCTTATGACTCCGGAAAAACCAGTAATAAAGAAATTATATGCCATCCCGAACGAGGGACGCAGATTTGTCTTCACCCTCCCGCTGAAGAATATCATCAGGGTGAACGGCAGGGACTATAAGGTTGAGCTGCGGGAGGACGACAGGTACGGTGTTCACGTACTCTGGAAAAACAGACGCTACCCTGTTGAGATAGTCCGCACCAGGCAGAACAGGTACGAGATTCTCTTCAATGACATAGGCCACACCTTCACCATTGAGACACCTGTGTCGCTCCAGCGCAAAAAAGTGCTGGGGAACAGGAACAGGAAGAATACTGCTCTTGTGGTAAGAGCACCTATGCCTGGAAAGATCACCGATGTCCTTGTGCGTGAAGGTTCTGCGGTTACCCGCGGAGAGGCCCTGGTGATTCTTGAGGCAATGAAAATGCAGAATGAAATTCAATCGGTAGTCAGCGGCACAATAACCAGAATAGGCGTAAAAGCGGGTCAGAATGTGATGAAAGATGATATCTTAGCAGAGATAACTGTAAAATAGCTCTGTCATGACACTTAATGGAAGCCTCTTCCTGAAACCGGCGGCTGCCATGGCAGTCATTTTGCTCATTGCATCATGCACCCGTTTTTCAGGCAACGGGTATTCTTCCGCCTGGGAAAAGTATCCCGACAGCAGGTGGGTTGGACCTGACCTGTGGGCAAACAGGCTGGCTGACTGGGAGGTACGTGACGGCAGACTGGTATGTATTGGCAGTCAGCCTCTGCGTACTGTCCATCTCATGACCCGCAGGATAGCCCCGGGCGATGGCAACCTGATGACCATAGTCAATATCCGGCGAGAGAAGGTCACAGGCATTGCCAGTGAAGAAGCAGCAGGAATCCTCGTTGGGGCAGGCCCTGCACTTGATTACCTCTCGGCAAGCCTTATCTTTCATTCATGGGGAGAGGGTGCCGGGCTTTTCATTGGCATTGACGGTGACGGTAAACTATTCATGCGTGACCTGGAGAAGGAGAATGAGTTCCCTGCATATGCCACAAGAGGCGAAAAGAACTGGACAGAGGCAATAATCAAAATCACTGCCGAGAGAGAGGGCCTTGGCATGACAAGGATTAATGCCATGGCGGTGGATCCGGTTACACGGAGGGTTATTTCAGAGATAAAGAATATAACTGTTGATGCGGAACGACTGACCGGCAATATCGCCCTGGTTGCTCACCATGGCAGGCAGACCATTGACGGCAGCACTTATTCCTTCGGCCACTGGCGTGTAAGAGGCTCACGAACACATAGTTTCAGGGAGAGGAATACAGGACCCATTGTAACTGCACAATACACCCTCAGCAGAGGCATACTAAAGATGACTGCCCAGCTGATGCCGGTAACAGGAGATTTGTGTGATTCCGTTGAACTGCACTTCACCGATGAGGGCCGATGGCAGAAGGTAGCTGTGGCGGCCGTTGATACACCATCATATACTGCACGCTTCAGACTGCAGGGAATTACCGGCAGCCAGGACAGGCCTTACCGTCTGGTGGCCCGGTATAAATTCGGCAACAGGGCAGTAAACACCCTTACCGGAACAATCAGGCATGATCCTGTGGAGAAAGATAAGATTAAAGTGCTTGCCCTGTCATGCATTGAACAGGTGATCAAGCCTGATCCGACACGCTGGATGGGCATTGACGCCGGCTATTTCCCCTTTGACCGGTACATTCTCTACCCCCATTCACGCATGACAGGCAACCTGAAGAAACAAAAGCCTGACCTCCTGTTTTTTGCCGGGGACCAGGTCTATGAGGGAGCCTCACCAACTGCTGCCGTCTATGGCAACGGAGCCATGGAAGACTACCTCTATAAATGGTACCTCTGGTGCTTTACCTATCGTGACCTGACATTGAACATTCCCGCTGTTACCATTCCTGATGATCATGACGTATACCAGGGTAACCTGTGGGGAGCAGGCGGCCGCCCTGTTCCTGAGGGCCTTAATGGTCCAGCCGCACAGGATGCGGGAGGTTACCTCATGCCCCCTGAGTTTGTTAATATGGTCCAGAAAACACAAACCAGCCACCTCCCCGACGCCGCTGACCCCGCACCGGCTGAACAGGGAATATCTGTGTACTTCACTGACTGCAACGTAGGAGGTGTAAACTTTGCAATAGTGGAAGACCGCAAGTTCAAATCGGCTCCCTCACCACTTCTGCCTGAAGCCATGATAGTTAACGGATGGGCTCAGAACAGGCGCTGGAGGCCTGACTGGCAGCCAGAAACCGAAGGGGCTTCCCTCCTCGGTGAACGACAGCATGCCTTTCTCGAAAAGTGGGTTGCTGACTGGTCCGGGGACACATGGATGAAAGCAGTCCTGTCCCAGACACTCTGGTCATGCCTGGCAACTCTCCCTGACTCGGCAACGAGTGACGCAATCGTACCATTCCTGGAAATACCCGATTCAGGGACCTATGTAAGGGGTGACAGGATTATTGCGGACTACGATTCTGACGGATGGCCGCAAAGCGAACGTGATCGTGCCATAAAGACAATAAGAAAGGCATTTGCAGTCCACATTTGCGGTGATCAGCACCTGCCTTCAACAATCCATTACGGCACTGACGCCTGGAATGATGCTGGTTATGCCATTGTTGCGCCAGCCACAGGCAACATTTTTCCCCGACGGTGGTTCCCGCCTGAACCGGGAAGAAACAGGGCTGAAAATTCGCCTGAATATACAGGCGAGTTCAGGGACGGATTCGGGAACAGGATGACGGTCCTGGCAGTGGCCAATCCTCACCGTAGCATGGCAGAGCCAACAAGGCAGAATGAGCTCGTAACAGGCTACAGTGCAGTTACCTTCAGCAGAAATGACCGTACAATTGAGATGGCCAACTGGCCTGGTTATGCTGACCCTGCAAAAGACAAACCATTCCCCGGATGGCCGGTGACAGTTTCACAGGCTGACAACTACGGACGGAAAATTACCGGGTGGCTGCCTGAAGTAGTGACACAGGGACTCAGTAATCCTGTTATTAGAATCATCAGCGAACACAACGGAGAGCTGGTGTACAACCTCAGGATCAAGGGCAACAGTTATCAGCCGGGGGTCTTCTCCTATGGGGCTTATACTATTGAGGCAGGAGACCCTGATCGGGATCTATGGAAAGAAATTGAGGGGATCCAGGCATGGACATCCCCTCAACGTGAACCTGTTATAATGGTATTCTGAACCTGTTCAGCAAACCCGATTACGCTTTCGGAGCATTTTTCAGCGTGGCAACCAGGAAGTTCCAGAACTTACCAACCGATTCAATCTCAACCTTCTCATCCGGGCTGTGCGGATAGCGGATTGTCGGACCGAAGCTGATAGCATCAAGCTTAGGGTATACGCCCATAATGATGCCACACTCCAGTCCGGCATGAATGGCTTTTATCTCGGGCACCCTGCCGTACAGCTTGTTATAGGTACTCTTCATTGTCTCCAGTATGGCGCTGTCCATATTTGGCTTCCAGCCGGGATAGTTGCCTGACAACTCCACCTCACAGCCTGCAAGATGAAATCCGGCGGCTATCTTCCACGCCGTCGCTTCCTTGGCCGTTTCTACAGAACTTCTTGTAAGGCAGAAAGCTTCAAATTTGCCCTTGCCGATCCTTACTATAGAGAGATTGTTTGATGTCTCCACCACTCCAGGCATGCTCGGGCTCATCCTCTGTACCCCATTGGGACAGACATAGACGCCCCTGATGATACGGTACTGGTCAGCCTCATTCATTACCCTGTCAGGTGCTTCGGTCACCTTGAAGATAAGTTTGATGTCAGGATCAACCTCTTTAAACTCGGACCTGTACATCTTCTCATAGCCCTTCATGAACTTCTCAAACTGTGCCTTCTTTATGGTTGGTACCACGATGGTTGCAAATGCTTCACGCGGTATAGCATTGCGAAGATCACCGCCGGAATAATCGGTAATACGCATTCCAAAGTCATGCTCTGCCTGCTGAAAAAACCTGAACATAAGCTTATTGGCATTGGCTTTGCCCAGGTGGATATCAAGTCCTGAATGACCTCCCCTGAGTCCTTTGAGACTCAGTTTGTATGCAGTCACTCCCGCGGGAGTTTTCTCCTGCTTGTAGGTGCGGGTAGCTCCCACATCAATGCCGCCGGCACATCCCACATATAGTTCGCCCTCATCCTCGGAGTCCATATTGACAAGGATCTCTCCCTTCAGAATGCCCTTTTTAAGATTCTTGGCACCTGTCATGCCTGTCTCCTCATCAATGGTGAAGAGTCCCTCAATTGGCCCATGAACCAGCTTGGGATCAGTCAGGACTGCCATGGCAGCTGCCACTCCCATTCCGTTATCAGCTCCCAGGGTTGTGCCTTTGGCTTTTACCCATCCCTGATCAATCCAGGTCTCAATCGGATCCTTCTCGAAATCAAACTTCTTGTCTGAGTTTTTCTGGGGCACCATGTCGAGGTGAGCCTGAAGGATTATACCCTTGCGATTCTCCATGCCCTTGGTTGCGGGCTTGCGGATGACCACGTTCCCGGTTTTGTCAACGATGGTCTCAAGACCATGATCATTGCCAAACTTTTTCATAAACTCCGTCATCCTGTGTTCCTTCTTGGAAGGACGCGGTATCTGTGTTATTTCATAGAAATACTGCCACAGAAGCTTTGGTTCAAGTTTTTTAATCTCACTCATAGTTATCTGTTATTTACTGTTTTTCTTCAATATTAGGCATCTCCAGACCATAGCCCTTTCTTTTGTTCTCAGCCTTCAGCAGGAAACCGAAAACGATAGCCAGTACGCCAAAGGCAGTAAAGATCATCATGGGTAATGTATAGTCATAACTGGGCACCTCCACTCCTTCTATCAGGCGGGTACCTGTAATGCAGTATTTGTCCAGGACCCATCCAATGAGGTAAGGTACTCCCATGAGTCCCCAGTTCTGGACCCAGAAGATCAGAGCGTATGCGGTACCAAGTTTCTGATAGGGAATAATTTTGGGTACTGAAGGCCACATTGCTGAAGGTACAAGAGAGAATCCTATACCCAGTATAACAATCAGGAAGAATGCCATCCATGGTTTGTTAACAGCCGGGATAGAAAACATTGCATGAACGAAGATGAGGAGAAGGGCGCCTATTATCATTATGGTAGCGCCCTTGCCCTTGCGGTCATACAGGTTGCCGAAAAGGGGTGTCAGGAGGATGGTGCCAAACGGCATCACTGAAGGTATCAGTCCGGCTGTTGCCGGGTCCATTCCAAACTTGTTCACCATCAGGTCTGAGGCATATTTAAGGAACGGGAATACCGCAGAATAGAAGAGGACGCACAGTATGGCAATGTACCACCATCCTCTGTTCCTGATTATAAACAATATATCTGATAGTCTGAAGCTCTCCTCCTCTTCCTGCGGCAGGCCCTCTTTCGATTGGGCTATGGAAGCTTCAAGCTTCTTGTCCATTCCGCAGTAGATAAAGAAGGCGATCAGGCCGATGCAGAGAAGGATAAGTGCAACAAAGATCGGCATTGATACATGTCCCATGGCTTTTGCCAGTGGAGCTGAGCCTGCAAGTGCAAGCCCGGTACCCATCCTTGCCGTTGCCATCTCAAGACCCATTGCAAGGGCAAGTTCTTTGCCCTTAAACCACTTAACAATGATTTTTGAAACAGTAATACCGGCAGTCTCAACCCCGACTCCGAATATTGCATAACCGAGTCCTGCAACAAATACCTGCGGATTTGCATCCCAGAAGAGGAAATGCCATGTCTGGTCTGCAAAAATATCGGTAGAGAGAGCCCAGTACTTAAGTGCAGTACCTGCTACCATAAGTATAGCAGCCATTTTTCCGGTGAACCTCACACCCATCTTATCAAGAATGATTCCTCCGATAATCAGCATGATAAGGAACACATTGAACCATCCGTATGCGCTGGTGAACAGTCCGTATTCTTCACTGCTCCATGACAGCTGCTGCTCAAGCAGCGGTTTTAGAGGAGCCATGGCATCGGTCAGGAAATAACCGCACAACATGGTAAAAGCTACAACTGCAAGGGCAGTCCATCTGGCTGCCTTTGAGTCGGCAAGGGTCTGTCTAATCTTTTCCATTTTCAGATTTCGAGTTTATAAAGAATAACATGGTGCGTAAATGTATAAAAAAATCATTCCAATAAAAGAGTCAAAAAACATCAGTGATGAACTTTGTGGCATAATTTTGGTTATTGAACTGATTCACTATTTTTGTGCACTTATTTATTGAAGATTTAAACTACTCAAATCATTGAATGAAATGAAGAGACTGATAATTATACTTATACTTGCCGTCCCTGCGCTTTTTGTCTCTGCCCAGGGCACTGCCGTGAAATGGTACTCCATTGAGGAGGCCGTTGCGCTGGCAAAAACCAGTCCGAGGCCCATATTTGTGGATGCCTATACTGACTGGTGCGGATGGTGCAAGAAACTGGACAAGGATACATTTTCGCACCCCATTATTGCTGAAATACTCAACACTCAATACTACGCCGTCAAATTTGATGCAGAAGGCAGGGAACCAGTCACTTTTCAGGGCAGGAAATTTGTCAATGACGGAAGCCTGGGAAGAACGCACCAGTTAGCATATGCCCTTCTGCAGGGAAAGCTTGGTTACCCCACAGTGGTATTTCTGACAGCCAGCAGCGAACTGATAACACCTGTCTCCGGCTACAAAACACCTGCCCAGATAGAACCTATGCTGCAGTACTTTGCAGGCACAAGCTGGCAGCGACAGAGTTATGAGGATTTCATGAAAACATTCACCTCCAGGGTGAAGCAGTGACCTCCCCGAAGCAAGGGATTGAGTAAACAGGATCCAAACAAGTGCACAACAGATGATACCAGAACTGGCCCAGTCTCCATACCAGGTAACCCCACAGCTTGAGGATGCTATGGGCACAACTGTCAAGTACCTCACCCGCAAGGTAAAACCACACTCCAAAATTCTGGATGTAGGGCAGAAGAATCCGTTGACCGAATTACTTTCAGAAGGGGAAATGAAGTTAAGTATTGACAACACTGAGGGTGATTTGGACGTGTTTACCATTACTGATGACACAAAGTACGATTATATCCTTTACAGCCATACCATTGAGCATCAGTTTAACCCGCTTCATACCCTTCTGGAACTGAAGAAGGTGATGACAGAAAACACGCTGATGTTCATAATCCTGCCTCGCAGAGGCAAGCTTCTCTGGTGCAGGGGACATTTTCATGAGATTGATGATTACAGGATGAGATTATTGCTTGACCGTGCAGGCCTTGACATCGTAACCCTGGAATTGCACAAGGCATGGAGACCATGGTACTTCTACCTGACAGGCTTCAAGCCGATCCTCAGATTGTTCCTTGAGTACAACGCTTACTATGAAGTCAGGCTAACACGGTGACCCGAACCGGATGAAGGGAAAAATACTATATATATACCCTGACTGCTCAACATTTATTCAAAAAGATATTGCCTTCCTTTCACGGCAATACGAGGTGGTAACACCCGGTCATACGTGGAGCAACAAGAACAGGACACCATTAAATTTTTTCATCCAGCTTCTCTTCCTCTCCAGGCATATGCTGTCATGCAGGGCAGTATTCGTAATGTTTGGCGGATACTGGTCATTTCTCCCCGCCCTTCTCGGGAAGATTTCAAATAAACCTGTCTATATCATTCCCGGCGGAACAGATTGTGTCTCATTTCCATCACTGAACTATGGCAGTCTCCGCAAACCGGTCATGAGAGCCTTTATCAAATGGTCTTTCAGCCTCTGCACCAGGCTCCTGCCTGTTGATGAGTCACTGGTGGAGTCAGAATATCACTGGCTTGAAAAACCTGACTATCCAAAGCAGGGATTCAAATATTTTTTTCCCCACCTTAAAACTCCGTACCAGGTAATTCACAACGGCTTTGACCCAGAGTTCTTTAAATGTGATCCTTCGGCCAAGAGGACTGACAGTTTTATAGCTCTGGCTCCGGTATCCAATATGATACGCGTCCGTGTCAAAGGCGTTGACCTCATGATTGATCTCGCAAAGAGATTCAGCCACTGTTCCTTCACTTTGGTTGGCATATCAGAATCTGTGGCAGCACAACTGGCTCCATTGCCGCCAAACCTGCGACTCTGTAATCTGATGCCAAAGGAGGAGTTCATAAGCCTGCTTGCAGAGAGCCAGTTTGTGCTTCAGTTGTCAGTCTCAGAAGGCTTTCCCAATGCCCTCTGCGAAGCCATGCTTTGCCATTGTATCCCGGTGGGCTCTCCTGTGGGAGCCATTCCTGCCATTATCGGTGAGACAGGATTCATCTTAAGCAGTCCGGAACGGAATTGCCTGTACGCACGGTTTGAAGAGATATTGAAGGGCGGGCCTGAGACCAGGCTCCAGCTGGGGCTGAGAGCAAGGGAAAGGATAGCCATGACGTACCACATTGAAAAAAGGGAGGCAGCATTCGCCGAACTACTTGAAAAGCAAAGCGCCAATAATGAGTGACGCTAGGGCAACATATTTACTTTCCTATAATGAAATTTGAAGGCAGGGCTACCCTGTTGCCCAACTGGTAAACCAGCTTCCGGGCTGAGCAGAGCTTTTCGTCTCCGATCATAACTGTTATTTCAGCCACATCCGGCACCCTGTAGTAAAGCCTGTCCCTGGCAACCAGCTCCTTCTGCGAATTGACAGGCCTTACCACCAGTTCAAGCTCCCGGGTCTTGCCTGATGGCTTGATCTCCATCTCAACAGGCGTTGCCTCGCTACCCGGATCAGTATTTACCCCGCCGCCTTCGGAAAAGAAAAAGATTGCGGTCCTGGTTCCTGCCATGGAGAGGTCAGGCGTTACCCAGATGCGGAAACGCTTCGGTTCGGTCCATGTCTTGCCTGCAAAAAGTGCTGTATACTCACTCTCAAGCCTGTTTATCTCATCAATAGCAGCACCGTCCTGCGGGAAGATGTTCGTCTCTCCCGTGAGTATCATGTGTCTGCCCTCACGGAGCTCAAATAACCTGTCAGCTGCCTCACGGGCCTCCTGTTCCAGTGTCATCCCCTGCTTTCTCTGGACAAGGTAGGGCACCCTGATGAATGCCGTATCCACCTTTACAAGCCTGTATGCGGTATCAGTGGCAGTGGAGACATAGTCATACGCTCCCCTGTCAGTGAATAGTGGTCCGGCATGATCTGTTCCGCCCTGACGGTCAATATGAAGAGCATGGTCATACACCTCTGGATTGATGTCTAGAATAAGCCCGCTCTTCCGCAGGGCAAACATGTTTGTCTGCATCAGGGAGGTCCCCTGGATTATGTAATACTGTGACGGATCCAGTTCCTCCAGCGTGTTAAGCCGGACCTCAGCCAGGCTCCAGGATTCTCTCTTCTCCATTATTACATTTTCCAATCCTGTCATCTCCCTGGAATATTGCGCATAGGGACCCGGTATCTCAACCCTTTTTTCAGCAATAATATCAAACTCAAACACGGTAAGGGGAAGAGCATAAACCATGCACCCCTCAGTCACACGGGTCTCACCTCCAAGGGGAAGCACAACCATGTCGGTATTAGGCTTTGTAGCCGTACAGCCGACGGCCATTATAAATACAACGGTTAGTAAAAGTGCAGTTCTTCTTCTCATTGAAATAATTATAGATAGACACTTAGATTGGTAAAATGTGTTTCACGGAATGCACGCCCTATATTCATAAGAATATCTCCTGCAATAATCGATTCTTCTGAATGGATACGCAGCGCTATATCTCCTGACAGTCCGTGAAGATATACTCCGGCGATGGCTGCATCGGCAGGTTCATAACCTTGTGCAAGCAGTGCGGTGATCATTCCTGTAAGCACGTCGCCGCTGCCTCCTGTTGCCATTCCGGGGTTACCGGTACTATTGAAGTAAACATTGCCGTCAGGCAGGGCTACCGAGGTGTGAGCACCTTTGAGAACAACCACGCAGTTATATTTGGAGGCGAAGGCTCTTTCTTCCTCCATCAACTGAAAATCAGTACTATCTGTTCCGGTGAGCCTCCGGAATTCTCCGGGATGAGGTGTCAGAATCATGCGCGGTGAGAGGAGGTCAAGCCATTCCCTGTTAACGGAAAGAATATTCAGTGCATCGGCATCAAGTACCATGGGCACCGTGGAGGTCTCAATCAACTCCTTCAGTACTGCTCCGCTGTCAGGGTCAGTACCCAGTCCCGGTCCAACCCCTACGGCATCAAAAGGCGCCAGGTCAGGCATAACTGTGACATGGCTGTTGCCGGGATCAGGTGAAACCATTGCCTCCGGCAGTGCTGACTGCAGTGCCAGCACTGACGAAGCCGGCGTGTGGACCGTTACCAGGCCGGCGCCCGCACGCAGGGCGGCTCCGGCAGAGAGGGTTGCAGCACCTGTCTTGCCGTAACTCCCTGCTATTAGCAGTGCATGGCCAAAGGTGCCCTTGTGGTCAAATTTATCACGGGTTCTGAGAAGAGGCCGCACTGTCTCACGCTGGATATAGTGAAACGGAGTTGCCATAGAGGAGATGGCATCAGCATGCAACCCTATGTCAACAACCTCCCAGGCACCTGTGTACCTGCTGTTGCCTGAAAACATGAATGCCAGTTTCGGGAACTGGAACGTGATGGTACGGGAGGCCATCACAACAGAATCACCTTCAGACCTCTGGTTGTCATCACAGAAGAGTCCGGAGGGTATATCCACTGAGATGACAAATGCACCGGCCAGGTTTATGCGTCTTATTACTTCAGCCGCCATGCCGGCAGGCGGCCTGCGAAGACCGGTGCCAAAGATGGCATCAATGATTACCTCATCCCTCCCGATTGCCGGGAACTGTTCAGGGTCAGCAAGAAGCACAGCGATGACACCGCTTCTCTCAAGACGGTCGGCATTAAGACGGAATTCACCACTCTGGGTTGATCCGGTCTCAACGAGGAAGACCCTTACGAACCATCCCTCTTCATGCATCAGCCTGGCCAGGACCAGGCCGTCTCCTCCGTTGTTGCCGGGCCCGGCAAAAATATTAACCTTTCTGTCAGGAGCAACAATGTCCTTGATTCGCTGAAACAGGGTGGTGGCTGCACGTTCCATCAGCCCGGCAGGTGTGACAGGCTCGAGACGGATAGTGGCAGCATCCAGCTCCCGTATGTCAGCGGCTTTGAAAATCTTCATAATCTTCAGCTTGTCCCGTGGTTACAAATGTAGAAAAATAGAAGTGCAAAATTATTTCAGCGAAGATATAATGCATATCTGCAAATAAAAAAGATTAATATATTTGTCACCGTCAGAACAAAATTAACCAACTAATACAGAAAACTATGCTTAAAAATCATCCAAAGGGGTTACTGGTTGCCTTCTTTGCCAACATGGGAGAGCGCTTCGGCTTCTACACAATGATGGCTATACTGGTGCTCTTTCTACAGGCCAGGTATGGGTTAGCCGCAGACAAGGCTGGTGAAATTTACAGCTGGTTCTATTTTGCCATCTATGCCCTTGCCCTCGTTGGCGGTATTCTGGCTGATTCAACCAGGAAATACAAGACAGTTATACTGTTTGGTATCATCATCATGTTTGCCGGTTACATACTTATGGCAGTGCCAGGCATGTCGCTTACCTTCGTGGTCATCGCCCTTTTCACCATAGCCTTCGGTAATGGCCTCTTCAAGGGCAACCTGCAGGCTGTCGTGGGACAGATGTATGACAACCCGCAGTACTCAAAGTGGAGGGACACAGCTTACATGATATTCTACATGGGTATCAACGTGGGCGCCTTCTTTGCTCCATATGCTGCCAACGGCATCAGAAACTGGTGGCTGAAAACAAACGGATTCATGCATGACGCAAGCATACCTGCTTTGTGCCATCAGTTCACCGGAGGCCAGATTACTGACCCTGCCAAGCTACAGGAATTCCAGACCCTGGCTGACAAGGTAAATATGGCAGGACCGGTGACTGACCTGGGAGCCTTTGCAGACAGCTACCTTAATGTGTTCTCCAGAGGATACAACTATGCATTCGGAATTGCTGCCGTGGCAATGGTTATCTCTCTCCTTGTCTACGTGTTCTTCAACAAGCTGTTGCCCAACAAGGAGAAACCGGTCAAAGCTACCGCCGAATCAGCAAATACCCTAGAATTTGAGATAATGCCTCTCATCTACGCAGCCATCGCCATGGGCATCTTTGCCTTTGGCCTCCAGTTTATTGTCGGATGGGCGTCAGGGCTCGCATTTGGTCTGTTTGCCGGGTTCATAACCTGGATCCTTACAACCGCGAAGAAGGATGAGTATGCACGGGTCTCGTCTCTTATACTGGTATTCATTGTGGTAGTCTTCTTCTGGATGTCATTCCACCAGAACGGCCTTACACTCACCCTGTTTGCAAGGGATTATACAGTCAAGCAGGTAGGTCCGTTTACCAGTCTGTTTTTCAATCTGTGGTCTATGCTGGCCGTTATCGGCTCAATAGCCGGTCTAGTCATGCTGATAAGGAAAAACATGGAGCCGGTCGCAAGGATCATCGGTGGAGCCCTCTTCGTGCTGGCATTTGTTGCCGCATATATCTTTGTGGCCAGGGCTGACACCATGAATTCCATTGAACCTGAAGTGTTCCAGTCGTTCAACCCCCTCTTCATAGTGGCTCTCACTTTCCCGGTGATGGGAGTGTTTGCATGGCTCAACAAAAAGAACATCGAGCCCTCAACACCCAAGAAGATAGGTATCGGGATGCTGATTGCAGCAGTGGGTTTTATAGTGGTCCTGCTATCATCCGTCAAGCTGCCTTCACCGGCATCCCTTGAAGGGTCACCAGTGGCCGAAATTTTCAGAGTAAGTCCTTATTGGCTGATCAGCAGTTATCTTATCCTTACTGTTGCCGAGCTCTTCCTGAGCCCGATGGGGCTCTCCTTTGTTTCCAAGGTGGCTCCCTCACGCTTCCAGGGCCTCATGCAGGCCGGATGGCTCCTGGCTACTGCCGTGGGTAACAAATTACTGTTCGTGGGAACAAAACTATGGGATAAGGTTGAGTTGTGGCAGCTCTGGACAGTATTCATCGTCTGCTGCCTCCTTGCAGCTGCATTTATCTTCTCAATTATGAAGAGACTGGAAAACGCAACAAAATAGCCCGATATCACACATTATCAGAAGAGAGCCGCACACGCGGCTCTCTTTTTTTCCCAATAAAGCCTTTAGTCAGCTACAAAAAAGGATATAAATAATATATTTGTCGGATTAACCATATAACGATGAACAACAACAGGATGTACGACAAGATCTTCGCCATATTCGGGACAATTATGGTTTTCTTCTATTTTGGCCTGGCGATCTTTATTCTGACAACAGATCTGTTTGACATAGATAAAGCCCTCAGGATAATACTGGCTGTCCCTCTCTTTATCTATGCCCTCTACAGGGTGTTCCTTTCATATGAAAAAATCAAGGAGAGTTTCTTCGGTAAGAATGAGGATGAAAAATAACCATCACCCTGTCAGGGAAGAGGTATTTCATGGCGGTCATATAAAATTGGCACATGCTTTGAAACATCTCTTATTGAAATTAAAGGAATTTTAACAACAATTTGAAAAACAATATAAGGAGATAATTATTAATATTGTGGCTCATAGCGAGTTGAAAAGTGCGGTAACAATGAAGAACAAAAGATATATTATGGCGGCAATGCCGGGAATTCTCCTGGCAACCCTCCTTATTGCCTTTCCTGCATGCAAAAACAAGGGTACGGCAGCGCTAAAGGAGACGCCCACCTCGGGAAATATCAGGATAGCCGCTGATGAGTCATTTATGCCAATCATTCAAGCTGAGATAGACACCTTCACTGCTCTCTATAACTATGCCCATATCACACCGGTATATCAACCGGAGAATGAGCTGATAGCATTCTTTCTCAGTGATTCGGTAAAAGTAATTGCCTCCTCATGGACCCCTTCCGAGGAACAGAGAAAGGTTTTGCTGGATCTGCAGACTGTAGTGCGAAGTACAGTCGTTGCCTATGATGCCATAGCACTGGTGCTTCACAAAAGTAACGCAGATTCACTCCTTACATATGAGAATGTAAGGGACATCTTCAACGGTAAGATTACTGACTGGAAGCAGATTAACCCCTCTTCCCCTCTTGGACCTGTTCATATAGTATTTGACAACGTCCGCTCAGGAAACATACGCTATTTCAGGGAACAGTTTGATCTCCCGGATGAACTGGGACCAAACTTCTTTGCCGTTAAAAGTAATCCGGAGGTGATTGATTATGTATCACAGAGCCCTGGAGCCATAGGCATTGTCAGCGTCAACTGGATAAGCGACGAGGATGATCCGCTTAGCTTCAGCATGCTTGGCAAGATAAAGGTGGCTGCCGTTTCACAGCCCTACCTTGATAAATCATCATATTACCTGCCACTCCAGGGACATATATATGACAAATCGTATCCCTTTGTACGTGAGGTATTTATGCATTCGCGTGAATCTTTTACTGGACTTGGCTCGGGATTTGTAAGTTTTGTAGCAGGAGAAAAGGGACAAAGGATAATACTTAAATCGGGTCTCGTTCCTGCAACGATGCCGATAAGAATTATACAGACAAAGAATGAGTAACTAAACTTGATAACAATGATTAAGAGAAGCTTAAAACTCGCGTTGCTGCCCACAGCGGTATTTTGCATGGTCTTTGGCACGGGACTAAGGGCTCAATCCCTCGATGAGGCCAGAACCTCCACCAAAAATGAACAGTATGATAAGGCAGAAGAACTGTTCCAGCAACTGATTAAGAATGAGCCATCCAACAGCACTTACTATTTTTATTATGGTGAGAACAAGCTGCTGGACTATTTCGCGGATACCATTTCCAATTCGCTCAATATTGCAATGAGGGATGCTGCGGAAGTCTTCAACAAAGGTATTGAAGCAAACCCGGCTGATCCTCTCAACTACGTCGGGCTCGCCCGGGTTGCCTTTTACAACACCGAAGAGGCAAAAGCCGATGAGCTGAGGGTCAAGGCCAGAAGCCTCCTTCCGACATACAAGAAAGTGACAAAGATCAAGGAGCCAAAGAGCTATGCCTTCACCCTGGCCAAAATTGCCGAATCATATATCCGTTTTGAACAGGTTGATACAAGCAAAGCTCTTCCCTTCATCAGGGAGGCCATCTCCATTGATCCCAGAAACAGCGAAGTGTATCTCATAGCCGGTGACATCTATATTCTTGTCAATGACGGATCCAAGGCCATCAAGAACTACAACCTGGCACAGGACTGGGATCTGCAGTCGCCTACTGCAAACATGAAGATTGGGAGCATTTATGTCAAAGGGCGCAACCTTATGGCTGCAATTCCTTACTATGAGCAGGCTATTGCCCTGGATCAGAACTATGCTCCTGCCTACAGGGAGCTGGGTCAGCTCTACAGTATGGCCGGACGGTTCAATGATTCCAAGAAGTTCTTTGAAAAGTATCTCGAACTGACACAGGGAAACATCCCTGCCAAGATCAGGTATGTAAACGCTCTTTTCTATGCCAGGGAGTATGAAGAGGTGATCAAGAACGTGGAGGAGATCTTCGCCATTGACAACTCAAGGACATACATGAACCGTATAGCAGGTTACTCAGCATATGAAGAAGGCAACTTCCAGCTTGCCAAACAGTACATGGACAGGCTCTTTGCCAATCTTGATGCTGACCGCCTGATCAAAAAGGACTTCATCTATTATGCAAGGATACTTGCCAGGAAAAATCAGAACTACTACAAAATGCTGATTGATGCCGACAATGATGCCGGCGAACTGAGTAAACTGCAGGCCAGGTCTGCCACCCTCAAGGGAGCTGCAAGAGAAAAAGCTCTGGCTGACATTGACACACTCAAGGCAAAGGTTGAGTCAGCCCGTGCACAGATAAAAGAAGCCGAATCAGAACTTGCAGATGCTTTCACTGCATATGACAGGGCAATCAACTTCGAAAACAAGGAAGACCTGAACCTACTCTACGAAAAAGGAACTGTTCAGTATGCAGCTCACATGTATGCCGATGCCGCATCCACATGGTCACAGCTGCTGGAAAAAGGCCGAGACAGTGAAAATGATTACTTACAGGTAGGAAGAGCCTTCTACCAGGACAAAGCCTATGACAAGGCAGATGAGATCTTCACCAAAATGGCAGAAAAGTATCCTGACAACCTGCAGGCATACCTATGGATGGCCAATACGGCTGCCGCAAAAGATCCTGATTCAGAGCTTGGCATTGCCAGGCCCAGATTCCAGGCTCTTGTCAGGAAGGCTGCTGTAGACTCCGTGAAAAACGTAAAGGAGATTTATGACGCCCTCAGGTTCCTCGGCTATGAAGCGCTTCAGAGCAAGCGCTATGATGAAGCCAGGGCCTATTACAACAGGATGATGAATCTCTCGCCTGACTACCGGATCAGGGCTCACAGCTCTCTCAGCACCATGTATATGACTATGGGAGAATACCAGAAAGCTGTTGAGGAGAACAATAAGATCCTGGCCATTGAACCGGGCAACGAGGCAGCAAAATCAGCTATACAGTACATCTCGCAACTGCAGAGGAGCGCTCAGCCAAAAGCTCATCCCAATGAGATTACCGGGGTCATTTCCGATTCCTCGGGTGAACCCATAGCAGGTGCCTCCGTCAGGGTTAAGGATACAGCAGCAGAAGCATGGACAAATGCAAGAGGTGAATACAAGTTTGTAATGCCCGAGGCTTCAGAGGCTCTGATCATCAGCGCAAAAGGCTACAGATCAATTGAGATACCCGTCACAAAGAGAAGAACCTACAATGCCACCCTGGAGAAATAACCGGCATGAATCTGATCTGCTGAATTTTCATCTATTTCATTTTGACTATTGTAAAAGAATTTGAGAATAATTATTTTTGCCAACTGTTTACTTAAACCAACTAAAGAATACTGAAATGAGTAAAAAAACCAAGTCGTCCAGCGGTGTATGGAATTCGCTTTTCGCACCTCTTGCAATCATTCTTGCATTTATTGTTGCATATTTGATTTTTACCAGGGTTCTGGGTAACCCGGTCAACTTTGAAGGCGGTAACCCCAAGGGCCATCCCCTCCAGGGTAACCTTCTCGGTCTCATGTACAAGGGTGGCGTAATTGTGCCTATCCTAATCACCATTGTCATTACCCTGCTTATCTACGTAGTTGAAAGATGGATCACACTTTCAAGGGTAAAAGGCAAAAAGAGACTCAATGTTTTTGTTGCCAATCTTCAGCAGATGCTTGCAGAAGACAGGATTGAGGATGCCATCGTAGCCTGTGACAAGCAGAAGGGTTCACTGGCAAACGTTATGAAGGCAGGCCTGTCACGTTACCGTGCGCTGGAAGCTGATACCGAACTTGAGAGAGACCAGAAGATAACTTCCATGAAACAGGCTCTTGAAGAGGCAACAGCCCTCGAGCTGCCGAGCCTTTCGAGGAACATGGTGATGCTCTCAACCATCGCTTCAATCTCTGTGCTTATCGGTCTTATCGGAACAGTTATCGGTATGATCCGTGCTTTCGCAGCACTGGCACAGTCAGGTGCTCCTGATGCCCTCGCACTTTCAACAGGTATATCAGAGGCACTTGTCAATACCGCATTCGGTATTACAGGTTCAACCCTGGCTATTATTTTCTTTAACGTATTCTCATCAAATATTGACGGTTACGTCTCAAAAATAGATGAGGCCGGATTCAGTCTGACACAGACATTTGCCTCATCAATAAAGAATAAGTAGTCCGCCGAATTTATTCTTTTGGTCACAAAAAGAAAGGATTTAGAAGATGCCAAAGATTAAATTAGGAACCAAGTCCCCACGAATCGACATGACGCCGATGGTGGACCTGTTCGTGCTGCTGCTCACCTTCTTCATACTGACAGCAACATTCAGGCCACAGGAAACGGCTCCTGTTGATACACCTTTTTCTGTATCGGAAAAACCGATGATGGATGCCAACGTAATGACGGTGCTCATAGCGAAGGACAACCGGATATTCTTCAATGTTGACAACGGACCGGATACAATTCTGAAATTCCGCCCGAAAATCCTTGCCGAGATGGGCAAACGCTACAACATTGAGTTTACCGAAGACGAACTTCGCCTCTTTGAGAGAACCGGGACTTCAGTGGGCGTACCGATACAGGATATGAAAGCTTACCTTGCCCTGAAAGACACCGAAGACAAAATCGCACTTGAAAAGGGTGTGCCTATTGACTCAACGGATAACCAGCTGGCTTTGTGGATTCTATTTGCCCGCCAGATTAACCCGGCAGTCCAGACACTCATCAAGGGTGATGCTGACGTTGATTTCCCCATAGTGAAGGAAGTGCTTGATATCTTGCAGGATAAGAATGTGAACAGGTTTAACCTGATCACAAATCTTAGAGCTGTTGAAGTTAGTGAAGAAGACATAACAGAATAGGATATGGCAGATATACAAGTAGAAGAAAAAAGCAGAGGCGGCAAGAAGAAACCAAAAAAAGGTGATGCCCGCGTGGATATGACGCCGATGGTGGACCTCATGAGTCTGCTCATCACGTTCTTTATGCTCACAGCAGCTTTCAGCAAGCCTAAGGTGATGGAAATAGTCCTTCCGGAAAAACTCAAGAAGGATGAGACCGTTGAACCCCCGAAGATTGCAGAAAGCCGTACTCTCAATATCATCCTTGGTCCGGATGACAAGGTCTACTGGTACCCCGGCAAAGCCGATCCGGAAGTGACCGTGCTCCAGGAAACCGATTTCAGTGCCGAAGGCATCCGCAGGGTGCTGCTCGAGAGGAACAGGGCTCTGTTCCGCAAGATTGACCAGTTTGAGAAAGATGTTATCTCAGGCAAGATCGATATCAAGCAGGACTCAATGCGAAGTGCCATCAGCCAGCTGAAAAAGGATGATGATACAGGGCCTATCGTTCTTATTAAAGCTTACAAGACATCCAAATACAAGAACTTTGTCGATATTATTGACGAGATGTCTATTGTAGGCATTGCCCGATATACATTTACTGACATAGACTGGATTGAAGAAAAACTGGTGGTTGATGCCATTAACAGGGAACAGGCCACTTCTTCAGGTTCAGCACAATAGGAGGATACGCCATGGCAAATGAAAAGAAACGGTATCCAAGCTTTGACGACATAGTATTCGAAGGCCGAAATAAGGAATACGGCGCCTATGAGATCCGCAGGAAATATTCCAGGACAATGGTCATGTCAATCATTGCCGGGATCATTATAGTGCTTATCGCCGCTATAGTACCTTATATCAAGGCCAAGAATATTGCTCAGGTCAAGCAGAGAGATGCCAACGAGGTTATAGCCGAGATGGCTAATGACATCAACCAGGAAGCAGCCGCTCCTCCCCCCCCTCCGCCGCCCCCACCGCCATCAGAACAGCAAACAGTGGTGAAATACGTGGCACCTGTAATTGTTGACACAATCAAGCCCGAAGAGGCAACTCAGTTCATGACCGCTGACGACGTGGTTGAGACTGTTGTTGACGAAGAGGTGGTTGAGGTGATCGAACAGGTACAGGAGGAGGTGCAGGAAGAGGCCCCGCAGGAGGTGTTCGTGGTGGTTGAAGAGATGCCATCATTCCCGGGAGGGGATACGGAACTCTTCAAATTCATCTATGACAACATCAAGTATCCCGAGATTGCCAAGGAAAACAACATCCAGGGCAAGGTGATCCTTCGCTTCTGCGTGACCTATAAGGGAAAGGTTGACCAGGTATCAGTCGTCAGGGGTGTTGACCCATCGCTGGACGAGGAGGCAATCAGGGTTATAAAGATGCTCCCGCTCTGGAAACCAGGCAAGCAGGGAGGTAAACCCGTGAACGTCTGGTACAGCGTACCTATAAGCTTCCAGCTTAAGTAAGCTGACTGAATAGAGTAAAAAAAAGGTGTCTCTCAGGGGACACCTTTTTTATTATAATATATCTGAGCCCGGCGGTCAGCGTTCAAGCATCATGGTGATATAACGCTCCGCCAGGGCTGTCTTTTCCATACCCAATCCGCTCACCACGATCATCCTCCCTCCTTTTGTGGCCAGGTGAAGCACACCGTTAAAGCCGTCTTCAAATGCATACTTGAATACCTCTTCATCCTGAGAATACGCCACACCGGCAAGTCTCGCCGCCATCCCTTCTGCCTCTGCCGGATCATCACGATCAAAGAGGTAGATGTCAAACCTGTCACCGTCAACCTCATATGAAGCCCTGAAAGCCCTACTCAGAAACCCATGCCCAAGAATACTCTCAAGCAGGTAGGTCTCCTGATTCTGTAATAAACCTTCCCCGGGAAAAAGTTCCAGCAGTGCAGGAAATTTGTTGCTTCCTTCAATTGCTGATGATATCCCGCCTGCAAGCTCCAGCATGGCATCATTTACCCTCTTGGAGCGGTCATGGCTCATTATCTTGATATAATAACGGTCCTTGTAAAAGTGAACAACTCCCTCCTCATTGTACCCCTGAACTCCCACAGGGATAAAATTATAACCCGGGGAACGCTCCATGGAATAGATGCCGAAAGCCCTGGCATCATCACCAAACCGGTAGATTTCAGCCTTGATGGTCTTCTTTCCTCTGACATACTCCTTAATATTCAGGTCAATAAATCCCAGTGCAAGGTAAGCGTCAGCTGCACCATTTATATAGTCCCACAAATCGTCAGCGGTATAAACGGGGTAATTACTGGAACTCCGGTACTTTTTGAGTTCAGGGAACAGCTGCTGCCCACTGATATATGCAGAGGCTGCAATGAACAGTAAAAATGCAATAATTGACTTTCTCATAACAGTACTTTTTAATTCTACGCAATCAGATCATAAGGAACATTCACCAACCTGGTTATGTCAGTTATCTTACGGCGGATATCAAATCCCCTGACACATGCAGTTGTGCAGGTTGAACATGCAGCACACGGATCAGCCTTTGCCCCGATCTCCCTGAGCAGATCGGAGGCCATGGCTGCGTCGTGGTAACCGTACGCATACATGTAGGCCCTCATCAATTCAGGTATAGGCAGGTTGTTTGGGCAACCAGGAATGCAGTTACTGCACGCGTTGCAATACAATCCCTGGCAGTCTGATTCAGCAATGAGTCCGGCTTTGTCCTCATCTGTCAGGTCAATATCCCTCATTACCTTCAGGTCTGTCTCCAACTGGTCAAATGCCGTTATCCCGGGAATGGTGGTGTGCACATTCGGATTTGCGATGACCCATCTGAGGGCTGCCTGAACATTAACGGGCTTTGTTCTCTCCCTGTCAAGCCAACCTCCTGCCAGTGTCTTCATCGCAACCACACCCATGCCTGCCGCCACTGCCCTTTCCAAAGCGCTGTTCATCTCACTTAGATATGTCTGCCTGTAGTTATATGATGTGAGCACTACGTCCCAGATTCCGTCATCAGCCATTGTGTTTATCACCAGCGGCTCATTCTTGTGTGTAGAGATACCGATAAACCGTACCCTGCCCTTTTTCTTCAGATCAAGCATTGCATTGACAATTTCCGGATGCCTTACCATCTCAACACTGTCCGCGGCATGCATGTACAGGATGTCAACATAATCCAGCTTCAGCCTGGTGAGACTCAGGTTGAACTTTTCCAGGAAGTCCTCTGCAGTGGTCTCCTTCGAAGGAAGACCATTCCGGTCAACACCGGCAGGTTTCACCTTTGTGGCAATCACAAATGAGCCGCGTGGAACCTGGCTGAAAAACCCTCCGAGCATCTCTTCGTTCCTTCCGTTCATATACCCGTGAGCAGTATCAAACATCTTCATCCCTCTTTCATAGGCAGCCCTCACCAGGGCGTTGTTGTCTGATCTCATTACCCCGAAGCTTACAACAGGTAGCTTCAGACCTGTACGTCCAAGGGTTCTGTACACAATCTCTCCGTTCTCCCTGGTGCCGCTACGGGCAATTGCCGGAGCGCCCATCATTGAAATGCCTGCAGCACCTGCTATCCCTGATCTGAAAAATGTTCTGCGCTTCATATATTTATCATTTATGTTATCAATACCCCGGTCTGCAATGTTGATAAATATCCCGGATTCCTCCGTCTGCAGTCGGCAGTAATGAAGCCAATATACAAATATTTTAACTTAATTTGGGATAACTGCGCTGCAGTGAAAAATCAGGCAGACATGGGACGATACATCCATAACCTTATCTCAGGTGGTGAAGGATTGCAGCTTGATTTCAAGTATTGCATCTCTGACCCGCAGAAGATAGCCCGCACTCTCTCTGCATTCTCCAATACTGCCGGAGGAAAGCTGCTCATTGGTGTGAGGGACAACGGATCTCTTGCCGGGGTAAGATCAGACGAAGAATTATACATGATTGATGCTGCCGCACGGCTCCACTGTGATCCGGAAGTGACGATCCGGACCCGGAATCATACAATCAATGGTAAGAATATCCTTGAGGTGGAGGTGCCCAAAAGCAAGATAATCCCGGTGAAGGCAAAGGATGAGCATGGAAGATGGAAAGCCTATTTCCGGCAGAAGGATCAGAACTTTATGGCTGACAGAGTAATACTCCAGGTATGGCGACGCAGTGCAAAAGCCAGTGGCCTTCTCCTCAGATTTGAGGAGACAGAGAACCTGCTGCTGAATCATCTTCGCAACGGCAGTCCGGTCACTGTGGCAGAATTCAGAGCGCTTGCGGGAATCAGCGGACGTGTGGCAGAAAAGATACTGAGTGACTTTATTCTCTGCGGGCTTATTGAATATGAGGCCAGTGAAAGAGGTATCTGCTACCGTCTGAGCAATGACTTTGGCACTGTGCCATTACTCAATCCTTAGGCCTGCTACCAGTATGTCATCTGTCTGGGGAGACTGGCCCATCCAGCTGTCAAGACGCTCTGCGAGGATCTCCCGTTGCTTGCCCATCGGATATTCCCGTATATCAAGTATCAGCTTCCTCAGATTCTTCTTCAGGAATTTCTTACCCGTAACCCCGTTAAACTGGTCGGCATAACCATCAGTGAACAGATAATAGGATGACTCTCTCTCAAGTTTCCACCTGTGCTGGGTAAATACATGGCTGCCCTCAAGATGCATCCCTAAAGGAATCCTGTCACCATAAACCGTCTCAAGAAGATACTTTCCGCTTACAAGTGTTCCCTCATTGGGTTTGAATTCACCCCTCTCCCATCTTGATAGCTCCTGGTCATTCATCTCACGTATCCTGAAACACTGTGATGCAGCCCCTGAGTATTCTACAGTCCTGGCTGACCGGTCAATGGTCAGCAGAGATATATCAATCCCCTCCTTCTGCACCTCCGATTCCGGCAGCGGTTTGAAAGTCTTTGATAATTTGTTCCGGAATACGCGTAAGATTTCAGAAGTACTCAGCGCCGGTGAGCTGGTGACTATCTCTGTGAGAAACGATTGGGCCATGATTGTCCGGAATGATGACGGGACTCCATGCCCGGTGCAGTCACCCACAGCAATAAATGTTCTATTTCCTGCATGCTTTACCCAGAAGAAATCTCCGCTGACGGTCTCCTTTGGCCTGTCAAAAACGAAACTGTTTGGGAATGCCTCACTTAACTGTTCATCAGCTGGCTGCATGCCTTTTTGAATTATCCCTGCATATTTTTCCAGCCTTTGCATCTCCTGTCCGCCTCTTTCCTTGGCCTCATTCCTTTGCTTAAGCAGGTTCTCAAGCTTTCTGTTCCTTATCTTAAGTCTCCTCGCATAGTACCTGATCAGACTGTAGATAATCCACCCTGCCAGGGCTATGTAGAGCAACCTGGCAACAAGAGATGCGTACCAGGGCTTCCACACGGTGAAAGAGTATCTCAGTTCCTCGCTTTCCAGTCCTGTAATGTTCCTCGACTTAAGGAGAAAGACATAATCGCCGGATGGCAGATTGGTGTAATCCCTCCAATTGCGCACTTCCCAGCCAGACCAGTCCCGGTCATATCCTTCAAGCTTCCATCTGTACTCTCTCTTCCTCTCACCTACACATGAGGTTGTAGTCCAATGGAAAGAGATATTATTATCCCTGTGCTTTAATCTTATGCGTGGCGTTTCAGGCTGGATCACTGCAGGTATCCTGAAGCCCTCATCTGTGGTAGTGAAGAATGTGCCGTCCATCAGGGGGGGTGCGTCACCGGCGTTGATCCGGGTAAAAAATGTACTGCATTCACCATATCTGAAGGCAAGCTTCGTTTTATCAAGGATAAAAATGCTGTTCCCCTTGGCAAGCCAGACAGAACCGTCAACGTATGCTACACCCCTGGTGGCAATATCCGGAAGGAAGTCGAACTGGCGCCTGAAGACTACATGTCCCAGCCGGGTGGTGGTGACCAGGGCATCAAAATTACGGGTATCATACCCTGACAGGATGATCTCACCCTCTGGTGTCTGAAAAAGATTATTTACCTGAACATTGTCAAAGGTATTGCCCGTCAGGTTATGGTCTTTTTCAAACAAGTCGCTCTGACGGTTGTAATGAAATATTCCTTTCCCGGTACATAAATAGAGCACATCATCTATTAAGGCAATGCTTCTGATTGTGTCACAGAGGATTCCCTGTTCCTGTCCGTAGTTTATAAAGGTTGTGTCATTCGGCTCACAATGCATGCGGATAAGTGCTGATTGCGATGCGGCAACCAGCCACCATTCTCCCGGAGCTGATTGTTCAATATCTGTTACGGCACCTTGGAAATGGCCTTTGAAGGTATTGTAAACCACCCATTCATAATCATCGTACTTCAGTAGTCGGATAGTCCCGTCATCTGAACCTGCAACAAGAAGAGTAGAGTCTTCCATCGCTCTCCTGACAGCAGTAAAACTCATTTTGCTTAAATACCGGTTTGCATCACCGTCACTTTCTATCTGCAAAATGCCGTTGGAAGTGGCTGCCAAAAGTACCCCTCCGAGATATAGATCATTGATAATCAGGTCATTGACTTTGGATCCGTGGTTTCTGATCCTCTTGAATCGCATAATTCCTTGTCTGTCTGAATAGTTTTTCAAGAGGCCGTCATCGGTGCCGACAAAGACTGAATCAGCAAAACTGATGATGGGACCTGCCGGGCTGGATATTCCGGCTGCGCTCCCGAATTCTCCTGCCGGCAGCGAGACCCAGGCTCTGTTAATGAATCCCCTGGTACAGAACCATAACTGGGAGTTGGACATATGGTCGCAGTACATGGCAGTAACAGACGACTCTCTGATACTTGCTGTCCGGTCTGAGATGTGCTGCAGAAGCTTGCCCTCGTGGCTGAAGATGTATACACCGCCATTCAGTCCAAGTCCGACAGCAATCTTATTACCGGGAAGGATGACCACGTCAGTCATAGTCCCCTTCTTCAGCAATTCATTGTTTCTTTTGCCGATAAAGTCCTCAGCCAGGGTACCGGTCCTGAAATTGAAGAGCATCAGACCCTTGCCAGCAGCAGCAATGAGCAGGTTATCCCTGTCATAGGGCAGGAGTTTCACAAAGAGGGTGTTCACTGCCTTTTCTCCACCAGCAATGCGCACTACATTGCCATCCCTGTATTCAAAAAGACCTGCCCTGTCGTCAGCAATAAAAAGTCGTCTTTCAGCAACCACCAATTTTCTCGCCGAGGCAAGGCTATATTCGTCTTCCAGGTCAGTCATTGAAATAGAGTCGGTTCCCGTTGCCAGCCTGTAGAGGTGTTTACCGTCGACAAAGGAGACACCGTTGCTGTCAACTGCTATCGAACTGATGGTCAAGATCTCCGCAACAGCGGAAGAGTCACTTATTCGATTTGACAATGAACAATATGCTATTTTTCCTGACTTGTCAGGCTGCAGAAATCCCAGGTCTTTTTCGCCACCGGCAAAGACAATTCCTCTGGTATCTGTTGCCAGGACCGTTACCCTTCCTGCTCCTGATGCAGGTATAAGATTCCAGTTGCTGCCGTCGAAGGAGAGAATTCCGCCTCCGTCATTGCCGAAATACATGACCCCTCTGTGGTCCATCGTGACACACAGGTTTCCCAGTTCACCGGGAGTCTCAGCCGCATCGATCCAGCTGACCAACGGGGTTCCATGCCTGTTGATCTGCGAATATGCTGACAGTGAAAAAAACAAAAGGAATAGTACCAGATGAAGCCCCTTCTTCATACCCTGAACAATCTCCCTGAATTTAAGGTTAAATATACAAATTCAATTTATATAACGTCAGCAACAGCGTCAGGCATATAAATTGAGGTATTTTTTAATTATCTTGGCTGAGTATATTCAGGTTATGAGGGTTAGTCATAGGACAACCGCATTCATTGCGGCGTTGATGATTCTGTTAAACATGCCTGATGCAGAATCACAGGCACAAGCCGGAAGGTCATCCGGAGACAATTCCGGGAGGGGATACCCTGACCGGCCCTCATCCATCAACTATAATGCCGAAGAACCACATCTGCTTCATGTCACTGACCAGGGAGTGAATTACCTGAGAATGTTCCTGCCCGGTCATCATCATACCTCTGAGACAGGCAAGCCTGAATTGCCCGTTTACAGCAGGCTGGTGGAGGTACCTGACGGGATGGAACTGGTAGTAACTCTTTCGGATGTGGTTTCACGGAAGATAAAACTTGACGACAAGGGCGTCACTGAGCCAGAGCTTTTTCCTGCCCAGCCTGCCAGAACAAAGAACGAAAGTCCGCAACAAAAGGTTACCGTTAAGGACAAAAAAGCATATGAGGCTAGTGAGATCCTCAGGCATGATACTGTCACAGTAAGCCACGAAGGGATCTTCAGGGGACAAAGGTTAGCCAATATTGCTGTATACCCGGCCTTCTACAATCCCAAAGGAAGATATGTTGAGCTGATCACTTCAATGACTCTCACTATAGAATACAAACCCACCGACACCAAGGGAGAAGATGATGAAATTATTCCTTTTAATAAAGGCGGCTATGCTTCTGATGCTTATGTCCCAGGCTACTCAGACAAACCGCTGCATATGATTATTGTGACCGATTCCCTTTTCACCCGGTTTCTCTCTCCCCTGATCATGTGGAAAAACCTGAAAGGAATCCGGACAACGGTAATACACAGGGATGCCGGTCCGCCGGATACGGTTTTCAAATACCTGAAGGAAAGTATCTCCGATCTCTATTTCAGCCTGCAGGCGAGAGGCATATCGGTACAGTATCTGCTGATAGCCGGCGATCAGTCAATCATACCAACCTCGCGGGGCACAACAAACATATCTGATCTTTACTACGGTGAGTTTGACGGGATGGGCGACTACATCCCTGAGCTTTTCATTGGCAGGCTGCCAGCCAGTGACACCACTCAGCTAAAAGGCATGGTAAAGAAAATTATTGATTATGAAACACTCAATTACCTGCCGGATAATGATTTCTGGGCAGGTGCCCTGGTGACAGCAGGCAACGCACCCGGCTTTGAGCTTTACATGAATGGCCAGGTCTCATACATCTACAATAATTACCTTAAGCAGGACGCCTCACTCAATGCCATCAGATGGCTGTATCCCGATTCACCACAGAAGGATGACTCCCTGAAGACTGTATTCAACAAGGGATTGAGCATACTAAATTACACGGGACACGGTGAAGCAACCGGTTTCAGTGATCCGGTCCTCAATACATCCATGGTTAAAAACCTGGCCAACGAGAACGAATACCCGCTTATTATAGCCAATGCCTGCCGGACCGCACAGATAAACGTTGCATCCTGTTTTGCATCAGCTATCACTGCCGCTCCGGGAAAAGGAGCCATAGGATATATCGGCTGCACTAACGACTCTTACTGGAGTGATGACTTTTTCTGGGCTGTCGGTCCCGGGACACCAGGACCTGACGTCACCTACGAAACAACAGGAAAGGGTGCTTTTGACCACCTGTTTCATACTCATAATGAGCCGCCTGGAGAATGGTATCATACCATGGGGCAGATAAATTTTTCAGGGAATATGTCTGTTTCGGCAAGCACAAGCCCGCGAAAGAAGTACTATTGGGAAACCTACATACTTCTTGGTGATCCCTCTCTCTCCCCGGTGATAGGGAGACCTGACACGTTTGATATTGAACTGCCGGACAAGGTACCCATGTCACTAACCTCACTGAACTTCTTTGCCAAACCCTTCTCCTATGCTGCCATATCGGATTTTGACACTCTCTGGGATGCCAGACACGTAAGTCCCTCAGGGAATGTAAGCCTTGCTATTCCGGGTGGGATCAAAGACTCCTGCCTGGTGGTGGTCACCGGGCAGAACATGATTCCATTTTATAAGACCGTTCACTTCGGCACTGTATCTGAACCATTCATCACAGTGAACAACATCGTTCTCGATGATTCAGAAGGCAACGGTGACGGCATTCCTGATTATGGTGAGTCTATAAACCTGAAGGTATCCCTGAAGAACATTGGTGGATCACCTACCTCCACACTTGCCGCACAGTTAATTGCCACATCAGGAATGATTACAGTGGAGGCCGGCACATCAGCAATCGGAGTACTTGATCCGGGTGAGACTCTCAACATCTCCGGCAAGTTTATTTTCAGTGTCTCTGACGCTGTTGAGGACGGTGAGCTTGCCTCCCTCCTGCTTAACCTCAGTGATAACGGCGAGGAGTACAGGTTCGGTATTGATATGACGCTCCATGCTCCTGTTTTGCGGATAGTGTCTGCCGTGCATGACGATTTGTCTCTCGGAAATGCCAATTTCCTGCCTGACCCGGGAGAGACCATCTGTCTGAAGGTCAGGGTGAAGAATGAAGGCTCCTCGGCTGCCAGCGGAACAGTATCCATTATGCCGGCCGGAGCATGGCTTACAATAGCGGAACCGCAGCTTGAGACTGACACGCTGCAACCGGGTGAAGAGAAGGATATCTGTTTTGAGGCAACTATTTCACTGCTGGCCGGATCAGGTCTGGTGATACCCTATGATATCCGTTTCGTCTGCGGGAATTATGAGGCTTCCGGAAGATGGTCAATAAGCACGGGCAAGACACGAGAGACATGGGAATTCAACAGGTTTGATGTCTTCCCATGGATGCAGGATGAAGAGTATCCATGGATTATCACCTCTGCAACAGCATTTGAGAATATACACTCTGCCAGATCAGCTCCCATCCCTGACAAAACAGAATCGGCCCTGGCTATATATGTAAATAATCCCGTTGCCGACACACTATCATTCTATGTCAGGGTTTCATCTGAACCCACCTATGACCAGCTTACCTTCAGGGTCGACAGCATTGTTGACATGCAGATATCAGGAGATACTCCCTGGGCACTGAGAAAAAAGGTGCTCAAGCCGGGGGTTCACCTCCTTGAATGGATATACTCCAAGGATGTATCACTATCAGGAGGAATGGATGCGGCATGGCTTGACCAGGTATCCTTTCCGGATATCTCATTCCTGGAGGCTGATCTCCACATAGACACGGTTTATGCTCCCGAGACTACGGGAATGCTCAATGACGTGACGGTTAGAGGCAGGGTGATCAACTTCGGAAGGAATGCGCTCACCAGCTTCCCGCTGGCATATTTGGTGAATGACGGAGACCTTGTTCATGAGACTTTCTACAGGAAGATTGACCCGGGCGACACTGTAGACGTCTCCTTCACAAAGAAAATAAGTATTATTAAAGATGTTCCTTACAGCATCTCAGTGCTGAGCCGTCTGCCCGAAGACGCCTATCCGGGCAATGATACGGCAACGGTCTCCTTTGTGATCTCCGGCACCGGGCCTGACCTCACTGAAGAAAAACTGACCGTACTCCCTAATCCTTTCAGGGATAGTTTTACCATTGAGTTTGACTACGAGGGAGGTGGTGATGCGGATATTGAGCTGATTGACATCACCGGAAGAGTGATGACACGCCTTTCGGCCGGACTCTCTGCCGGGAAGAACCGGATTACTGTCAATTGCTCTCATCTGCCCCCGGGCGTCTATACTCTTCGTCTTACCCTGGAAGGGAAAAGCATCAGCATGCGAGTTGTCAGGCAATGATAATACCATGAGTAACAAAAAACCTACAAGAGAAGAGGCAGTTGAGCTGTTCCTGAGATATAACAGTTCGGAAAGCCTGTACAGACACGCCCTCGCGGTGGAGGCGGTAATGAGGTATATGGCTCGCAAACATGGCGGGGATGAAGATATGTGGGGCGTGATAGGGCTGATACACGACCTCGATTATGAGAAGTATCCTGATCAGCATTGTACAATGACCGAAAATATCCTCCAGGAAGAGGGATGGCCTGAAGAATATATCAGGGCAGTCATCAGCCACGGGTACGGTATCTGCTCATCGGCTGAGCCTCAGACCCTTCTTGAAAGGACTCTCTTTGCCATAGACGAGCTTACCGGGCTGGTGGCCACAAGCGCCCTGGTACGACCTTCACGCAGCGTGCTTGACATGGAAGCCAGGTCTGTGCGCAAGAAATGGACAGACAAGAGGTTCGCTGCCGGGGTTGACCGCAGCATTATTGAAAAGGGAGCCGCGATGCTTGGCACCGACCTCAACGACCTGATCACAGACACAATAATGGGCATGCGCGAGGCGGCAGAAGAAATCGGCCTGAAAGGCAATCCCCGGCAATAGAGAGAGCCCGCACTGTTACACGGCAGTCATAAAATTCTCAGTAAGCATTGAAAAAAAAGCGCCGGATTCACCCGACGCCTTTATTTTGCTGATCAGCAGCTCCTGCTAAAGCTCCCTGATCTGGATATTCCTGAACCACACATCATCACCATGATCCTGCAACGCAATATATCCCTCAGCAGCAATATTTGCCCAGTTGGGATTTTCACCCGGCCATTTGCTGTCAAGAATGATTTCGTTGAATTCAGGTGTCCAGAGATGATATTCAAGAACCGTTTCACCGTTCTGAATGTGCCATACTGACCCCTTGTATACTTTTATTTCAGCAGTGTTCCATTCACCTGCAGGCCTGGCATTCTGTGGCACAGCCGGTATCAGGTCATAGAGTGCGCCTGCCTTGCGGTTTCCGTTCTTGCCAGCCTCGGCATCGGGATGACGCTCATTATCCAGGATCTGCATCTCAGGCCCTGTCTTCCAGGGGGCCGACCATTCAGGTGATTCCTGAACCAGATAGATGATGCCGCTGTTGCCGCCCTCAGAAATCTTCCATTCAAGCTTCAGGTGGAAATTGGAGAATTTCTTATCATAAAGGATATCACCGCCCTGTCCGCCAGCTTCACCTTTTCCTGAACCGATGCAATGAAGCGTCCCGTCAACAATCTCCCATCCCTGTTCGGGAAATGCGGTCTTGTTGTAGCCCCTCCAACCCTGGGTTGTTGTGCCATCAAAAAGGAAGGTCCATACTTCGGCTTCAGTCGATTTTTTCTCGGCGCTCTTCTTTTCCTTTCCTGATCCGCAGGAGAAAAAAGTAGCAGCCAGGATAAGTACTAACAATGTCTTTATCAGTTTCATAAGCTGTAGATTTAAGATATTTGAAGTTATTGTTGGTTTACTATGCAGGCATATCAGGAAGTGACCAGCCGCTGCGATAGGTATGCCTGATCATTTCGGCTGCAAACTGCTTCGCATTGATCGGATCAGTATATTTCCTGTCAAATGTCGGATGGCCGTCAGTAATGCTGAAATGATCCTCAATGCAGATCTTTATGGTCTCTTCGTCATTGATATTGGTGAACTCCATCTTCTCACCATTCCATTCCAGGGTTTTGTTCAACCCCTGAAGCCTTACTGCGAGCACACCCATAACAACCATCTCATTGAAAGGTCCGGCTTCAGAGAAGTCAGATTTGGTCATCACCCTTGACTCCGCCGGCTCCTTGCATGCACGGACCCAGTCCATCTCATGGCTGGTGGTTACACGGCGTTCGGTCTTCGGTGAATTGGGCACCCGGCCTGAAAGGAGCCATGGATCACGGCCATAGCAGCCGCAAATCAGCGTATCCTTTGAACCGTGGAAGATACACCCTCCATCCGGATCATAAGCTTTGCCGGCCGGCCACCCTTCCGGTTTCATTGGCAGTATACCTCCATCGGTCCAGGTAACCTCAACCTCGGGGTACTTTACCTTAGATCCTCTCTTCACCTGCCTTTCGGGGAAGACCAGCTTGACCGACTGGGCATTGGGGGCACAGTCAGTAAGCAGCAGTGTTGAGTTACCCTCTGCCTTCGTGGGGTATTGGAGCTTCAGACCCTTGAAAACAGGATGGAGAATATGGCATGCCATGTCACCCAGGGCACCTGTACCAAAGTCCCACCATCCCCTCCAGTTCCAGGGAGTATAGATGCTGTGGAACGGACGCATCGGGGCAGGACCGATAAAGAGATCCCAGTTGAGGGTGTCAGGCACCCATTCGCCCTTTGCAGGCCTGTTCAGGCCCTGAGGCCAGATTGGCCTGTTGGTGAATGTCTCTACCTTCTTAACTTCCCCTATTTCACCATTCTGGATCCATTCAATAATGAGGTTTACACCCTCTCCCGAGCTGCCCTGGTTGCCCATGGAGGTGGCAACCTTGTGCTCCGCGGCAAGCCTGGTGAGCAGCCGTGACTCATAAACACTGTGAGTGAGAGGCTTCTGCAGGTACACATGCTTGCCAAGGGTCATTGCCTGAGCAGCTGACAGTGCATGGGTATGGTCAGAGGTGGCAATGATGACCGCATCAATAGACTTGCCCATCTCATCATACATCTTCCTGAAATCCCAGTACTTCTTTGCTGTGGGATACGCATCAAAGACCCTTTTTGAATACCCCCAGTCAACGTCACAGAGTGCAACGATGTTCTCTGAGGAAGCCACATTCCTGATGTTTGTGGCGCCTACGCCGCCGATACCTATACCGGCAATGTTCAGCTTGTCACTGGGAGCGCGGTGACCCAGGCCGCTGACAACGCCGGATGGCAGGATGGTAAGGCCGGCTATTGCGGCACCCGTGGTGCCCACAAATGACCGCCTTGTGATTGTTCTTTTGTCCTCTTTCATTTTACAGGTGGTTAGTAATTCCAAACAAACCTTAAAAGTAGAAATTTCATCGGTAAAACAAAACGCGGCCCTCTGCATAATTGTCTCCCCCGCTCCCAAAAAATAAGTAAATTGCATCATGTGAAAAAAATATGGAAGAGACTAAGTTCAACATTGACCTGCATGAAGACAAAAAGGCAGGAAAGATACTGAGGATAATATTTGGCGTTGCATGCCTTGCCGCTGCAACGGGTTTTATGTACAGCATAAGAGGCACCTCATCCTCAACGGCATCAGCCTGGATAGCCACAGCTTTCCTGATGCTCTTCGGCCTGTGGATGATAGCTTCCGGACTCGGCTACACGAGGAGATACATAATTATCAGCGGGGAGAAGATCATCCTTCGCCAGGAATTCTACCGGCCTCCGCTCATTTTTACCCCATCCAACCTTAAGGCCGTGGAGTTTAAACCCCTGACAATAGGATTTCTCACAGCCAACGGCACAATAAAGCTCAGGCTGGGAACATATTACCCTGAAAATACAGCATCTATTATGGAAGCTGTGGAGGATTTCTGCATAAGGAATAATATAGAGATAAGAGGTGAACACGGTTTTTAACACGGAAGAGATATGACAAGACTCAGGATGGGCATGATTGGTGGCGGAGAAGGCTCTCTTATCGGGCCTGTTCACCGCATGGCAGCCCGGATTGACGGTATGGCGGAACTTGTCTGCGGAGCCTTCAGCAGTGATCCCGCCATCTCTGAAATCACTGGAAAAAGAGAAGGCATCCCTGCCTCGCGGATATATAACACCTGGCAGGAAATGATCAGAAATGAAGATCAACTGCCCTCTGACGCCAGACCTCACTTTGTTACAATTGTCACCCCCAATCACCTGCATTACGGTCCGGCCATGATGGCCCTGGAGGCAGGTTTTCATGTAATGTGCGACAAGCCTCTTTGCATCAGCGTGGCTGAAGCTGCCGAACTGCAGGAGGTGGTTGAAAGAACAGGACGATTGTTCTGTCTGACACATAATTACACAGGCTACCCCATGGTCAGAAGGGCTCGGGAAATGATTCTTGGAGGTGAACTGGGAACCATCAGAAAGGTAATCGTTGAGTACCTTCAGGGTTGGATGTCAACTCCCGTTGAGAATACTGGCAACAGGCAGGCGGCCTGGAGAGCTGACCCCGGCAGGGCCGGGATAGCCGGCGCAATGGCTGACATAGGGACTCATGCATTTAACCTTGCTGAATATATCACTTGTCAGGAGGTGACAGCCCTATCGGCTACTCTCAGGTCAGTAGTGCCTGGAAGAATTCTGGATGATGACGGTACTGTAACACTTCTCTTTGGCAATGGCATGAACGGTACTTTGATTGCAAGCCAGGTGGCAACAGGTGAGGAGAATAACCTCTCTGTCAGGGTCTATGGCGAAAAGGGTGGTCTGACCTGGCAGCAGATGGAGCCCAACACCCTGACACTGATGTGGAGTGACGCTCCGATACAGCTTATCCGCACCGGCACCACCTTCCCGGGAACAGGCAGGGCAGCACCGATGCATACCCGGATACCGGCCGGGCATCCCGAAGGATTCATCGAGGCCTTTGCTAACCTCTACAGGAATTTTATGATGCACATATCAGCCCTGGATGAAGGAAGGAAACCGGATCCGCTGGCTGACTACCCTGGAATAAATGAAGGTTTACGTGGAATGAAGTTCCTCGAAGCCGTTGTGGCCTCCTCCGCCAGGAAAGCTGCAATTACTGATCTCTGATAACTATTTCAGCAGCCGTTTAAGATAGTACTCCCGGCTGATCCTGATGCTTTCCATCGGAGTGTGGGTACGACAGTGATCCTGCTCAACAAACCAGTACTTCATACCAGCTGTACGTGCTTCGGCCAGGATGGGTTTGAAATCAATTATACCCTCACCCAGGGTGGCATCCTGCTTCTCAGGGGTCAGATCCTTCATATGCCACACCTCAAACCTTCCGGGATAGTTCCTGAAATAAGCCAGCGGATCCTTGCCTGCAGCTGTAATCCATGCAATATCCAGTTCAAAGATCACCAGCTTTGGATCTGTCAGCTCAAGCAGCACATCATAGGGTACACGTCCGCCTATCTCCATGAACTCTATCTGGTGATTGTGAAACCCAAACCTGATACCCGCCTTCTTGCATCCCGCACCCACCTTGTTGAGGAAATCTGCCGTCACCTGGTAACCGTCAATGGTGCCGGTCCAGTCACCCGGCAGCGATGGAAGTATTATATACTTCATCCCTGCTTCAGCAGCATCATCAACCATCTGTTCGTAATTATCCGGCCTGACAGCGCTGTGGGAGCTTATTGGCAACAGACCACTCCTCCTGACCAGCCTGCCAAACTCTTTCGGCTTCATCCCATAAAACTTGCCCTCACTGTGACTGGCAGCTTCCACCCAGTCATAACCTGCTTCCGCCGCCTCGGCCAATGCCCGGGCAGGATCCTTGGCCATGGCATCACGAATGGTATAGAGAGCCAGTCCGGTCTTGCCTGAAAATCTCGGACCGGCAATCATGTCACTGTTAATCAACGGTGTTGCAGCCACAACCAATGCTGATCTTTTAATAAAGTCTCTTCTGGTGCTCATGTTGTAATTTTCAGGTTAGAAGTCGAAATAAGTTGGCCTGTCCGCTCCAGGTGCTGGCAGGGTAACAAAAATAACATTAAATTTATAAGTTCAAAAGGCCATCCCCCATGAAGCTATGGGAAAAACATAACGATGATGGTACTGTAAGATGCCTCCTTTGCCCTCATCAATGCCTTATCAGGCCGGATGAAAGAGGTCTGTGTGGTGTCAGGGAAAACAGGAACGGCGAGATAGCACTGGTAACTGCAGGCATTATCTCAGGATGCGCCCTTGATCCGATAGAAAAGAAACCTCTTTATCACTTCTACCCCGGATCAATGATACTGTCAGTGGGATCGTACGGTTGTAACCTCAGCTGCGACTTCTGCCAGAATTATCACATTTCGCAAAACGTACCAGACGAAGAGGCTGTCAGGCTGAAACCCGAACAGCTTGTAGGGCAGGCTGTCAGGGCAAAAAATAACATTGGCATTGCCTACACCTATAATGAACCGGTAATCTGGTATGAATATGTTGCTGAATGCGCAAGGCTGGCGGCAGATGAGGGGCTGAAAAACGTTATGGTATCGAACGGTTATATCAACAGGGAGCCCCTCAGTGAAATGACAGACTTCATTGATGCATTCAACATCGACCTGAAGTCTTTCAGCAATGAATTTTACAGAAAATACACAGGAGCAACCCTGAAGCCCGTTCTCGATGCAATAAAGATCATAGCATCCTCCGGGAGGCACCTGGAGATTACCACACTTATCCTTCCCGGACTCAATGATTCTCCAGCCATGATGAGAAAGGAAGCTGAGTGGATAGCTGATAATGCCGGTCAGAACGTACCGCTCCACCTTAGCCGATACTTCCCGATGTACCGGAGGCACGATCCTGCAACACCTCCGGAAACAATCATGATGCTAAGTGAGATAGCAGAGGAGTATCTTGATTATGTTTATGCTGGCAACATGCATGGGGATGACGGAGGCAATGACACCATCTGTCCCTCATGCCATGCGATCGTCATCCGTAGAACAGGTTACTCTGTCCGCATAACAGGTCTGACCGATGAGGGGAGATGCCAGACATGCGGCCATCAAATACTCTGAATTACAATGTCTGATTTTCTGCGGTGAAATTCTCAGATCGAAAGTCGAAAATCACTATCGTTTACTGCTTAGAGAGAGCGCTCAACCTTTCAAAATATCCGTCCACCTTCTCGAAGAGCTCTTTGCGAAGAGCTGAATAATACTCCTTAACGATCTTCGGGTTATCCTTTCCATCCGGATGATTAACCCTGTCAATCAACTCATTGCGAGCCCCTACCGCCTCTTCTATCAGGTCCTGAACCTCAGCTTTTTTCTGACCTTCATGCAGACTGGTGAACATAAAACAATCGGAGATCAATTCAAAAAAGAGGTAGTCGATATCCTTTTTCAGATTTCTTATACTGGCCATGGGTGTTGGTTTTGATGCAAATATACGGATTATTATGTTTTGTTTTTCTCTTTGTAACCGAGGATACTCTGGTCGGCCATATGGCAATAAGCCTCACGCAACTTTCCTATCAGCGGGTCAGATACATCAAACATATAATCCTCAATTGATCTGACAGCCAGCACCATGGGCGATGTGCCTGTTATGAAGGCGGACCTGTAATTGCCTGCCTGACTGCTTCTGACCGCCTTATACGTAAGGGACATCTTTTTATCCCTTATGATCTGTGTCACATACTTCCGGGTAATGCCTGAAAGCACCATGCTGTCAGGAGCGGTGTGAATGATCCCGTCCCGGGAAATGAAGAATATATTTGATCTGCTTCCTTCAGTAATTAATCCTCTGTGGTTGACAAGAAGGGCTTCAAAGGCTTTACGCCTCTCGAGCTCTTCATTTACTGCAAGACGAAGCCTGGCATTCATGATCTTCACCCCCGGAGCCTGACGCTCGGCATGATAGAATATCAGGGGGACCCCTTCGCGAACCATTGCCTCAGTCGGATATGATGAATGTATATAGCAGATAAGCAACGAGTATTCCTTTCCGGTGAAGGTAACAGTCACCCTCACATTGATCTCATCATACCGTTCATGACTGACCAGTGAATTTAATCCATACCTTACCTGTGAAGCGATATCTGAACTGACCTTGTACCTCGTCAGAATCCCCTCTTCCAGCCTTTTCATGTGATCATCAAAAAAGAGCGGCACACCCTGACGTGTTCTGATTACCTCATAGAATGATACATCCCCTGATGTGAAATCGTTACTTTTAACCGCCGCAACAATATGTCCATCAAGAAAAATGCAATTGCCCACGCACTCCATTGCCATTTGCCAATTTTTGTCAAATTTATAAATAATCCGGAGCATCCTTAAAAGTAGTTATCTTAGCATTTTGCTGAAGGGATGTTCGCTGTCGTTGACATAGAGACAACAGGTGGAAGCGCAAGGCTTGAGAGGATTACAGAGATCGCCATTTACATCCATGACGGGGAACAAATCGTGGACGAGTATTCAACTCTCGTCAATCCCGAACGCAATATCCCGTACTTTATAACCTCCATGACCGGTATCACCAATGAGATGGTAGAGGATGCCCCAAAATTTTTTGAGGTAGCCCGTAAGATAGTGGAGATGACTGAGGGTCATATCTTTGTGGCACACAATGCGAGATTCGACTATTCATTTATCAGGCAGGAGTTCAGCATGCTTGGCTACAGCTTTAAAAGACCCATGCTTGATACGGTTGCCCTGAGCAGGAGACTCCTGCCTGGTCACAGATCATACAGCCTTGGTAATCTCTGCACTGACCTGGGGATAGAGATCCGGGGCAGACACAGGGCTGCCGGCGATGCGCTCGCAACGGTGAAGCTGCTTGAGATGTTGCTGGAAAAGGACAACTCACTCCTGACGGGAAGCCTGATAAGAAACAGGAAAGCGGCGAAGCTCCATCCCGCACTTGACCTCAGTAAGCTTAAGGATATACCCGAAGAGCCGGGGATCTATTACTTCCATGATGAGAAGGGAGAACTGATCTATGTAGGCAAAAGCCGTAACCTCAGCCAGAGGATAAGCTCACACCTCTCCAATAACACCTCGGCAAGAGAGATGGAGATGCGCTCAATGACTGCTGACATATCATGGGAGACTACAGGCAGTGAGCTGATAGCCCTGCTGATGGAGTCATCAGAGATCAAGAAGAACAAGCCGCGCTTTAACCGGGCCCAGCGACGGACAGGATTCCGGTGGGGAATTTACAGCCACACCGACGAAAAAGGATATATCAGGTTCTCATACAGGAATGTGAATGACGATGAGGTTCCTCTTTCTCTCTTCACCTCCCGTGACCGTGCACGGGGCAAGCTTGAACAGATAATTGATCAGTACAGCCTGTGCCAGAAGCTGTGCGGTCTGTATGAGACTGATGGCGCATGCTTCCACCACCAGGTAGGCCTCTGCAGGGGAGCTTGCTCCGGAGAAGAAGATCCGCGATCATACAATGAGAGGGCTCTTCTTGCCCTTGATGAATTCATCTTCAGGGAAAGGAATTTCTTCATTATAGACCGCGGACGCAACGCGGAGGAAAGAGCAGTGGTCAAGTTGGTCAACGGTAAATATGCGGGTTGGGGCTTCTTCAGCATCAATGATGTCGGATTCGGGCTGACCGCTGTGCATGACTGCATCAGACCAGAAACAGATAATCGCGACATACAGATCATCATAAAGGGCTACCTGAAAAACCACAGGGTAGAAAGAATTATTGATTTCTGACACTGCAGACCACTGTTCTTTTCTTAATATATTTGCTTCAATCAATAATGACCCGCCGATGTCACTTTTTACACGCACAACCAGGGAACTCACTGTAAGGATTGATGAATTCTTTGATACAATTGAGATTGGCATTCTGATCTTCAAGGAGGGCATCAAGGCATACGTCAACGGTGACACCAATGCATTCCAGAATCACCTTACCAAAATTGACGATCTTGAAGGTAAGGCAGACAAGCTTCAGAGAGCCATCGAGAATGATATGATAGTTCACTCTATCCTTCCCCAGCAAAGAAGTGAGATGGTGAAGCTTCTCTGGCAACTTGACGAGATCATTGACACAGCCAAGAAGTCGCTTAACGAGTTTTATGTGGAATTGCCTCACATACCAGCGTCACTGGCACATGACTTCATCTCCCTGGCTGAAGTGTCAGGCAATGCTGCAGAAGAGCTGATGCCGGCCGCCCGGGCCTTCTTCCGAGAACCTCACCTGGTGAGAGAAAAGCTTATCAGGGTCTATTTCTTCGAGAGGGAGACAGATAAGTCTGCCTTCCAGATGAAGAAGAAGGTGTTTCATGAGATGAATGACCTCTCGCTGGCAGAGAAAGCTCATATAAGATACATAACCCATCATATAGAGAATATTTCGGACTCCGCCCAGGCTGCAGCTGATCTCCTGGCATCAATGGCCATAAGGCAAATGCTCTGATCATGATCTTCCTCTTCCTCACCAGCGGCCTCTTTCTCGGATGGACTCTCGGAGCCAATGATGCTGCCAATGTTTTTGGCTCAGCCGTAGGATCCCGGATGGTCTCCTTCACCCGTGCCGCAGTGATTGCCTCCATCTTCGTCATCCTGGGAGCAGTACTCCAGGGAGCAGGCGCCTCAGAGACACTTGGCCGCCTTGGAACAGTCAACGCCATGGGTGGCTCATTCACCGTTGCCCTGGCCGCCGCCCTGACAGTATATTTCATGACCAGGGCAGGACTGCCCGTCTCAACCACCCAGGCAATTGTGGGCGCTATCATAGGCTGGAACTTCTTTACAAATAATGCAATTGACACACAGACACTTACACAGATAGTAGCAACATGGATCACCGGCCCTGTTCTTGGCGCTCTTTTCGCATATGTTCTCTATCACCTTGTGAAGATCACCAGGAGAAGGATAAGAACGCACCTCCTGAAATATGAGTCATGGCTGAGGTTCGGGCTGATGATTGCTGGTGCATTCGGAGCATACAGTCTGGGAGCCAACAACATAGCAAACGTAATGGGCGTTTTTGTACCAAGTATCGCACTGGAGACAACAGATTTTGGCATCTTCACTCTGACAGGACCACAACAACTCTTCTTCCTGGGGGCTATCGCCATCGCCGCCGGCATTCTCACCTATTCAAGAAAAGTCATGCAGACCGTGGGGGCCAACCTGCTCGAGCTCTCTTCCGAGGCTGCCTTCGTTGTTGTACTGTCTCAGGCACTGGTGCTATTCATATTCTCATCATCAGCGCTCTCAGGATTAATGGTGAAGATCGGTCTCCCTCCCATACCCCTGGTTCCTGTCTCCAGCACACAGGTGGTGGTGGGTTCTGTTCTGGGAATCGGTCTTTACAAAGGGGTCAGGAATATTAATCTTAAGGTGCTGGGAGGAATCGCTTCAGGATGGATAACAACACCCGTTGCTGCAGGCGTGCTGGCCTTCCTGCTGCTATTCTTTGTCAAGAACCTGTTCGGCATTGACGTCGGACACTCCTTCAACCCTCCGGCTTCCACGGGAGAAGGAATAAGCACTGCAATGATCATAAGGTACAGTATCCCGGCGCTGCTGGCAGTCACAGCCGCATATCTTGTTTACCTCGTTCTCTCAGAAAAGAAGAAGACAGAACGATTAAACAAGGAATATTATAAATAGAAACCAGCTGCGCGTTTTACCAGGCTTGCAGGAAGGAATACTTCTTCCCATACTCCATCATCTGCCCGAGGTAATCTGAACAATACTCAATCTGCACATCCTTGACCCTTCCATTACGGTCGGTGATGGTTATCATCATGGGATTTACAAATCCGCTGTAGGGAGCCAGATTGAGTTTTGCATACCTGGCCAGTATCTCGGCATGAAGCTCCTGATCAATCTTCACCCCGTAGTTCTCAATCATCTCCTTGCCTGCGGCGAAGTCACCCTCTGACTTGATTCTCTGAACCTCCTTCAGCATCTCCCCGAAGAGCCCGCGCAGCTTCTCGTAGTCATTGACCCGGACGAAGGTCTTGCCATCACGCTTAACAACTTCAATGACATTCTCAGCCTTGCCCTTCTCATAAACCCAGTGTGCAATAGCCGACCGGCACCTCATATGCGCCTGTTCAATGTCCTTGCCGGGCTGTATCCTGACGATCTGTGTCAGGAAACCATTGCGGATGTAGTTGTCATACTGCGCTTTGGCTGGTTCGTCAGATGGCACCAGGCCTATCTCGGCCATCTTCGGGTCCATCATGAAGTAAAGGGCAAACAGGTCTGCTCTCATCTCCTCAAGGGGAGAGGCATAGTTTTTCAGAGCGTTGGGATCAGTGCCGGGAGCAAGCTTGCCGCTGGCATGACCTATGCATTCATGCATATCGGTATGGAGAGCGTCAGAGAGTGACCCGTATGTGACGGCCCTGTCAATCTCTGCCCGGTCGAAGGCAAACTCCTCCATGAATCCGCTGCCCCTGGCAACAATATCCTTGGCATCGGTGATATTGGCAAGCGTGACTGACTTTGAACCGGCTTCTGCCCTTATCCAGTTTGAGTTGGGCAGGTTAATGCCAAGCGGTGATGCCGGGTAGCAGTCGCCCCCGAGCATGGCCACATTGATAACGCTGGCTGCCACTCCGGTAACCTTTTCCTTGCGGTATTGGGGATCAACGGGCGAATGATCCTCAAACCACTGTGCATTTTCAGTTATGAGAGCCGTCCTCTTGGACGCCTCCGTGTCCTTGTACTGCACAACAGCTTCCCATGTGGCCTTCATGCCCATCGGGTCACCGTAAGTCTCAATGAATCCGTTGATATAGTCAACTGAAAGTCCCGTGTTGCCTGCCCACATGACATTGTAGTCATCCCATGTCCCGAGGTCAGCCGTCCTGTAATAGTCGATCAGCAGGCCAAGCTCCTCTTTCTGTGTCTCGCTGAGGGCTGCGTCGCGGGCTTTTTCCAGCCATAACACTATCCTTTCAATGGCGGGACCATACATGCCACCGCTCTTCCATGGGATCTCGGTTACTTTACCATCAATCTTTGTTACCTTCGAATTCAGGCCCCATGAGACCGGCCTCGGGTCAGAAGGATCAGCAATGGAGGCATAGTATTCTTCAACCTCCGCCTGGGTCACTCCCTCGTAGAAGTTGTTGGCAGAAGAGGTAATCATGTCAGTACCCTCAGTCTGGTCAACCTTCTTCGCGTAAAGCACCGGATCAAACAGTATCGGTGTAAGAAAGCTGGTCAGCTCATCAACCGTCTGATCCCCGGCCAATGGCAACCGCGCAACGTCTGAACCGCTTACCAGTTGAGCAAAGTAATCTTCTGAGAAACCTGGCACAAACTTGTCATTTGAATAATGATGATGTATGCCATTGGCGAAGAAGACCCGCTTTGCATATGTGATAAACGCTCTGTATTCATCACTCTCACGGTCGCCCCCGTAAGTATCAATTATAGCTTCAATTGTCTTGCGAATGAGCAGGTTATATTTAAAGTTCTGATCCCAGAGTATATCACGGCCACACAGTGCTGCCTCGGAGAGATAGTAGATGAACTCCTTCTCCCCTGCCGTCAGCTGGTCAAATGCGGGCAGGCGGTACTTAAGCACACTGATATCCTCAAATCTGTCAACCTCATAGGTAAATTCGTCATCAGCAGTCTCCTTCCTTTCAGAAGGTCCGCATGAGATAAAGAGAGCTGTTCCCATTAATGCAATCATTCCGGTTAAAATGTATTTCTTCATCTGTTAGTAATTTTATTCCAACGGTACAATGAACCCTCCCCTGTAAGGGAAAGGCCTGATGATGCAACTAAGGTAGTAAAAAGCATCCTTACAAAACATACAGACCAATAATTCCATGATCATGACGGTGAAATGCCCCAGGTTGTCATGTCATTACTGATAATAAGCAAGTGTGGAGACAATAATCAGCCTACCTTCATTAAAGATCCTGCTACATAGTGATACTAAACCTCAAGCTGGACCTCAGTGGCATGGAGTTTAAGCACTTTTGTGTTTCCTCCTGTTGCCAGGTTCGGATCAAAGGGAGTGTTGTTTTTCCATGAACCGCATGTAAAGTCAGGTATATTGATGGAGGCTGACCTGTTGGCTACTGACCACTCGCTCAGTGGAGTGATCACGCTCCAGAGGGCTGCGTCATATACATCCTGGTCAAGAGGCAGTCCGTTGCGCAGACAGTCTATCAGCCGCCAGTCCATGATGAAATCCATGCCGCCGTGGCCGCCTATTGCCCTGGCCATCTCTCCAACCCTCTTTACTATCTCCGGCGTGTATTGCTCTTCCAATGCTTTCTGATCTTGTGGTGACATCCACGTGTGTCCCAGTGCTATTCTGGCAGGTGAGGGATATTTCTGTGCAAATCCTTTGGTGCCGCTGAGCAGGTGTATCCTGGAGTATGGCCTTGGGCTTGAGACATCATGCTGGATCATTATGCTCCTTCCCAGATTGGTCTTTACAAGCGTGGTGTTCATGTTTCCCCGGTATGCTTTCCCAGCATATGGAGCATAGAACGGATCCTCCCCGGCCAGTTGCTCCAGATCCTTTCCCATTACAAAATCATTGGACGAGAGTGAGGTAAGGTAATCCATTCTGTCTCCCCTGTTTATATTCATGATCTGGCAGATGGGCCCCAGCCCGTGAGTAGGATAGAGATTTCCGTTGCGAACATTCTCTTTCAGCCTCCACATGTCGGCATAACCGTTCTTGTCATAAGTCCAGTCCCATCGCAGGTCATGTATGTAGGCTCCCTCACCATGCACAATATCTCCAAAAAGCCCCTGGCGAGCCATGTTGAGCGTAAGAAGTTCAAAGAAGTCATAGCAGCAGTTTTCAAGCTGCATGCAATGCTTCCGGGTTCGCTCAGAGACCTCTACAAGCTGCCAGCATTCATCTACTGTCTTTGCAGCCGGGACTTCCAGTGCCACATGCTTTCCGGCCTCCATGGCATAGGTTGCCATAGGCGTGTGCCACTCCCAGGGAGTGCATATATAGACCAGGTCAATGTCCGGATCATCACACAGACCCTTCCATGCCTCCCCGCTGCCACTGAAGCTTCTTGCCTGAGGCAGTCCGAACCTGGAGAGAAGAACCTGGATTTTATCAACCCTGTCATGGTACTTGTCACACAGGCCGGCTATCTCCACACCCTCAATATGTGCCATTCTTTCAACCGCACCCGGTCCTCTCATCCCAAGGCCGATGAGACCTACCCGCACCTTATCAAGCGGGGGTGCGGCATAACCTGACATATTGAATCTCTGGGTATGAACTGTTTCTGCAGCCTCCCTTACGACGGCCATTGCTTCTTCTTTCTTTGCACTCCGGGAACACGCAGTAACCGCTGAGGCAGTAATGGTTCCTGCCCCGGCAACTGCAGCAGTGCGGAGGAAATTCCTGCGATTAGTTTTCATGGGTGCGGGTTAATTAACTATGGTATTATGTATGCAATATACAAACTTCCCCGTTTCAATCTACTGATTGTTCAGTGGTCATTTATTCACTGCTGAACCGCCTGCACCCCTATACTGCTAGCACCGGATCACCGGTGGCTGCAGGTAAACAGATCTGATTATTCATCAGGCACCGGCAAAGTCATTTGTCTTCATTCTCCTGAGTCTTTCCTCTTTTCCGGATGATATCTCCTGCCACCGATCCTGCCAGATAGCCCAGAACAGCACCCCATGGCACCATCAGGTACCAGTTAGACTTAATGGCACACGTACCTGAAAGGCAGCCCACATATTTCCAGTATATGAATCCTCCTGCAGCGCCAACGAGCGTGCCAACGATCTCAGGAAGGAATTTTTTAATAAAGGCTTTGTTCATCTATTTGATTTTGACTTTACAACACTTCTGATAAGCTCCCGTTCCCCTTCTTTCTCTCTCTCCCAGTTAAGCTCCCTGCGTGCTTCCACGGCATTCTCCTTCAGCGATGAGAGCAGACGCGGATCATCAGCCAGCAGTTGAAGTTCACAGGCTATGGATTCCGGTGTCACCGCCTCCAGCACTTTTCCGCAGCCGTACTTTTCAACCAATGCAGCCACTTCGGGTAATGGCGAGACCAGTGCCGGTATCCCGGCGGCAATGTAGTCAAAAAACTTATTGGGAAGGCTATAGCGCTGGTTGACGCATGTATCTGTATCAAGAGACAGGCCCGCATCACAACACATCGTATAGCGCATCATCTCTTCCCATGGCATCCTCGGGAGGAATATCATCCTGCTGCCAGCCGGGGATGAGGAGGCATCCCTGCGCAACCTTTCAATAATATCACCTGTACCCACCACAAGCAATCGCACCCGCTCAGTCAAATTCATCGCGGCTAGCAATTGTCCGGCTCCCCTGCCCTCATTCAGACCCGAACCCTGTATGATCACCAGCATCTCTTCATTCAACGCACCCAGTTCACTTCTCTCATGTGGTATCAGGTGAGTGACATCAGGTGACACATTCCTGACTACAAGCGGATCAACGTCATACTCTCGCCTGTAGAGATCAGCAATGGAGGCGCTCACCGTGATCATGTGATCTGCCCGGGGCACGATAATCCGTTCGGCACTCTTCCAGAGAAAGTGTTTGAAACGCCTCTCTTCCAGTCCATACTGCCCGGTAAAATACTCATGCGAATCGTAGATCAGAACAGCTCCAGATAACCTGGAAACAAGATAACAGGGAACCAGCGTGTCAAGGTCTGATGCCACAATAATTTCATAACCCCTGAACAAAAGCCTGAAAAATAGCAGGATATTAAAAGAGAGATACATTAAAGGTCCCTTCCTGAACGGGATTCTCAGAGTGGTTGTCTTTACCCGTGGGATGCTGACCGGAATGGTGGTGCCCGAGTAGCGGCCTACAACCGTTGTATCAAGTCCTTCTTCATCCATGAGCAATGCCAGTTTCCTTACTCTCATGTCAGTTGACAAATCACTTATTACAGCAATTACTGCTTTCATTCCTATATTGTGAGGCACCCTGAAGAAGTACTCAGTTTACCATGGCGGTTGAAAGATACGAAAGAATTATTTTAGCTATGTTTGCATATTCTTATTACGTTTCATGGACAAATCTCCAATCAAACACAAGGTACATCTCGTCAGTTTCAACATACCCTACCCGCCTGATTACGGTGGCATAATGGATGTTTTTTACAAGATCACAACCCTGAAGAAAGAGGGGATCGGAGTGATTCTGCACTGCTTCGGTTACGGCAGGGGCCGATCACGAACCCTTGAAAGAGAGTGTCTCAGGGTACATTATTACCGGCGTGAACTCAACCTGTTCCATCTCTTCCGAAAGGAACCTTTCATAGTATTGTCGAGAAAGAACGATCTGCTCCTGAAAAACCTGACAGAGGACAGTCACCCTATCATTTTTGAAGGACTTCACACAACTCACTTTCTTGACGACCCGGGATTGGCTGACCGGGTAAAGATGGTCAGGACCCATAACATTGAGCATGTCTACTACAGGAACCTGGCATTAAGTGAGACCAATTTTTTCAGGAAGTATTATTTCAATTCAGAAGCCAGGAAGCTTGAGCGATATGAATCAAAGCTGGCAGGCGCCACAAAACTGTTGTCCATCTCTCCCGGTGACACAGAATATTTCAGCAACAGGTACGGCAATGCTGTATTTGTGGGGCCGTTTCATCAGGGTAACGGGTGCCGTTCCATCCCCGGCAGGGGCGAATATGTCCTGATGCATGGTGATTTATCCACAGCAGAGAATAACTCAGCGGCAATGCTGATTCTCAGGGAGGTTGCTCCTCAATGGAAATATAAAACCATACTGGCCGGTAAGAGACCTTCGGCTGAGCTTATCAGGGCAGCGTCATCCATGAGACATGTCAGGCTTGTTCCGAATCCGTCAATGAATCAGATGAATGAGCTGATAGCAAACGCGCAGGTATGTCTGCTCAATGCATCGCAGCCTACAGGGATGAAGCTGAAGCTAATCAATGCCCTCTCTGCCGGTCGTCATGTGATTGCCTCCCGGGAGGTCGTTTCAGGAACCAGTCTAGAGAGTCTGTGCAATATTGCAGAATCGCCTGAAGAGTGGATCAGTCTCACAAGAAAACTGATGAAGGAGGAGTTCACTGAAGAGATGAGGCAGGAACGCGACCGACATCTTCATATGGTGGCCGATAACGCAGTCAACGCAAAGAGGATCATCGATACAATGAACAATTCAGACGCCTCAGGCTGAGCCGGAATTTCGCTTACACATTCTGGCAACTACAGTAAAGGCAATGCAAAAACATAACCTACTGGTATATTCTTCTCCTGTTCAGTTCCCTCCGGTATGAAGCAGCATACCTGTTATGCTCAGCGAGAGTGCGCGAGAAGTGATGATAACCTGTACCGTCAAACCTGGCAACGAAGAAAAGATATTCATGTCGTTCAGCCTTGAGTACCGCCTCAATTCCGCTGCGTGACGGGCAGCGTATCGGTCCCGGTGGCAGCCCCGGATACATGTACGTATTGTAGGGTGAATCAATCTCCAGGTGTTTGTTGAGAATCCTGCGCAAGGAGAAATCACTCATTGCATACTTGACAGTAGGATCAGCCTGCAGGGGCATTCCCTGGCGGAGCCTGTTGATGTAGACGCCGGCAATACGCGGTTTCTCATCCTCCCTTGAAGCCTCCTCATCTACGATTGATGCGAGAATGGATACTTCCATGGGGCTGAGACCCTGCTCCTCTGCCAAAGCCTTCCGCTCATCGGTCCAGTAATCACGGTACTCACGCAACATGCGCCGGTAGAAACCCCGCGCATCTTCAGACCAGTAGAGCTGATAGGTATCGGGAATAAAGACAGAGATCAGTGTTCTGACATCAAACCCGTCATCGGCGTAGTTGGATTCGTCTGCGAAGAACGCTGACAATGATGCCGAATCAGCCTCAATCTGGCCGCCTACTCTTCCTGCAAGCTCATCAAGTGTCCGGATATTATTGAAGGTAACATTGACAGGCGACTGCCTTCCGGAGCGCAACAGGTTGACCATATTGTTATTGCTCATCCCCGGCTCAATGACATATGACCCCGGCTTCACACTGCGCCCGAACGATTTTAGTTGTGAAGTAATAACAAAACTGTTCCTGCTCCGTAGTATACCTGCGTTCTCAAGGGTATCAACAAGTGCACTGAAGTCGGATCCTGCAGGAACAAAGATCCTCACCGGCTCTCCGGCCTTTACATTCTGCCTGAGGACTATTGCCCAGAGAGCAATCGTCAGAACAAATCCAGCAAAAAGAACTATATAGAATATTGTCAGAATAAGTCTCTTCATAGTGTTTTGATCTAATAGAGCGGTCCGAATATCCGTGCAACAGACTCTTTATATCTCTGCCGCCTTGATCTCAGCATCCACTCCTCAATTTTAACTTCTTCACAGTTACTGAGATCCTCGGCAAAGAGTACTCCAAGCCTTAGTGCAAAATCCTCATCATAGATGAGTGCCGTCACCTCAAAATCAAGGTCAAAACTTCGTACATCCACATTGGGTGATCCCACAGAAGAAAAAATATTGTCTACCAGAAGATATTTTGAATGGATGAATCCGTTTCGGTAAAGGAATATCCTGACTCCGGCTTCAAGCAGTTCATATATGTATGACCGAGTATTCCAGTTTGCAATGATTGAATCAGTATACTCCGGGAAGATCATCCTTACATCAACTCCACTGAGGGCGGCAGTTTTCAGGGCTGCCAGCAGGCTCTCGTCAGGGCTGAAATAGGGTGAGGTGAGATAGATTGAGGTTTTTGCAGTGGCAATAGCTGAAAAATATACCTGCATTATTGTTGCCCAGTCAGTGTCCGGGCCGCTGGAGGCAACCTGCACCAGGCAACGGTGGCCGGTGAGTGAGACATGCTCCGGTGAACCATCCGGAGGCAACTCCTCGCCACTGACAAAATCCCAGTCGGCAATGAACACCCTGTCAAGGGCTGCCACAGCCTCACCCTCAAGCCTGAGGTGGGTATCAATCCAGGGCCCGAGGTCTGGCAGACCATGCAGATACTTGTCCGCAATATTCAGTCCGCCGACAAATCCGACCTTTCCGTCAACCACCAGTATCTTGCGGTGGTTACGGTAGTTGATCTTGCTGGAGAAGCTCGGGAAGCGGACAGGATGGAAGGTGTATATCTCCACACCTGATTCACGCATCCTTTTTATGTATGGCTTCCGTATGTTCCAGCTTCCCACATCATCATAGATAACCCTGACCCTGACTCCTTCCTTCGCCTTGCGCATCATCAGTTCACTGAATTCCATCCCCAGGGTATCAGGCTCAAACCGGTAAAACTCAAGGTGGATAAACCTGTTGGCTGATGCAATAGCATCAAGCATGGCAGGGAACGTCTGCCGTCCATTGACAAGCAGGTCAATCCTGTTGTCAAGGGTTAAGATCGACCTGTTGTTCCTGAGCATGAGGCGTATAAGATGCTCCTTGGACCTGACCGCAGCACTCTCATTGGAAAGAATATCGGAGAGCAGTGCAAGCTGACGATCAGCATTATCAGCCAGCCTGGCCCTGTCAGCCATGCTCTTGCGACTGTAGATACGCTGTTTGCGGTAGTTCCTGCCGAAAAAAAAGTAGATTATCACACCAACAACGGGAACAAAAAGAATCACCAGAAGCCATGACAGGGTTTTTACGGGATTCCTGTTCTCAAAGACAATCATAAGACAGATGGCAAAGACGGAGACAAGGTAAACTACCGTCAGTATGTTCTTCAGAACGATTATAGTATTACCTGCCAGAATCATAGGGGCTCCGTTCACTTGCTTCCGTAAATATAAAAAAAAACTCTTCCGGAAAACGCGGAAGAGTTCTCTGTGATGTCTGAGAGATCAGAACATCAAGCCAACATGTACAAGGATTGCTCCCGTTCTGTCGTCAAGATTAAATGTCTGGTCGCCAATCTCAATCTCATCCCCGAACTGGTTCAGGTTACCCTCATATCTCAGGTCAAAGGTGAGCCTTTTGAGCAGATCAATACCTACGCCTGCCTGGTAACCAAAGGTAGCCCTCTTGTAGGTGGCTCCCTCAATAATCTCTTTCGGATCAGTGATCATGACTGATGCAGCCGGACCGGCATTGAGTCTCAGCGGACCTACCTTTACTCCCAGGAGGACCGGAATATTGAGCTTGTTGAACTTCTGACTGTAAATTTCAGCTGCACCTCCGGCCTCCACATCCTCATAGGTTACGGAGTTGGTGGCTGTGGCAAGAAGAAGTTCCGGCTGGATATAAAATCCTGAAAAGGAAGCTCTCATGAAGACACCTCCCTGGAATCCCCACTCAGCATCCTTGGCATTCTGGAGAATAACATTAAAGTTTGTACCCTGGAAGGTCTGGTCGGTAAAAGTGAAGTCTGTACTTGCCCCTGCCTTGATCCCGAATTTAACCTGGGAATATAGCGGAGCCGCCAGAACCAGCGCAAGAATGATGACAATGAACTTTTTCATTTCTTTCAGTTTTAGTTAATAGAACAGTAGTTGTTGTTCTGATTAACGCAATAAGTGGGCCAAAGGTTGCAGAGAACAGGTTAAAAGATGTTCTTTTAATGCTTTTTCCCGAGCTCGGAGAAGATAATTTCTTTCATTTTATCAAACTCCCCGCGCTCGAAGAGGCGGGTCAGAAAGATTATCTTGCCATTGCGGTCAATGATTACATTGCGTGTCACGCCTGACTGCTTTTCGGCATATAAACCGAATATCTCCGCTCCGGGATCAAGGGCCAGAGGATATGTTATTTTCATGTCAGAAGCAAACTTACTGACCGTTGACAGTGGCTCATCACGGTCAATGCCAATGACAGCCAGCCCCTTTTGCTTACCGGGAAGCCATATCTCCTCCTCGATGAATGGCATCTCCCTGCGGCAGACACTGCACCAGCTGGCTGTGAACTGCAGCATCACAACCCTGCCACGCAGCTCGGAGAGCCTGTAACTCCGTCCTCCCGCTTCATTGATGGTGAAGTCAGGCGCCGGATCTCCAACCTTTACCAGGTAGTTGTGTTCATAAACCTGCTGCCCGTTCAGCAGAGTAGTCAAAAATAACATTGTCAAGCCTGCGATAAGCCGGTATCTCTTCATGGCCACTCTATTTAAGCCCCCAAACTTACAAAAAGCGGAGCATAATACTGATATGCGATATATCATACTGATTCAATGTCGCTGAAGTGCATATTTAGTGGTGTCATTCTTCCGGCACTCCGGATGATGGTCACTCTTCCTCCTCAACCATCTCAAGGTAGCTTCTGGATTTCTGCAGGTCAAGGTAACCCTCTTCTGTCTCCATGAACCCATACTCAAAGCAGTAAGACCATCTGGCCCCCTCCCTCGTTTCAACAAGATGTGTAAAGAATGTAAAGTTGTAACCTTGGGCTATAAGGGCATCTCTGTGAATATGGTGATGACCGTCTTCATACAGGTCAGCCAGCACCTTCCGGTTGCGCCTCAGCTGTGAATGGACATTACGAACATAATTGTTCTGATCTCTGTTAATGCGGTTATTGTAATTATTACGGCACTGGTCAGAACAGAATTTCTTGTCAGACCGTCCAAGGAGCCTGGCTCCGCAGTCAAGACATACTCTTTCCACAACAGAATGTTTTCATAAAGATATAAAAACTTTAAGTTCAAACAGACCTTATCAGTCTGATTATTATTCTGAAAAGCGTTTACAAACGGATATAAACGATTCCTAAACGGATAGAAATGTTTATTAACCGGATCAACCGCCGGTCATAGTGCAAATTTGTATCGTTAACAGCATTACTAATTAAAAACAAAAGGTCATGAATGGATTAAGAAACAAGGTACAACTGATCGGTCGTCTGGGTCAGGATCCGGAGGTCAAAACGCTTGAAAGCGGGAAGAAGGTTGCTCACTTCAATGTGGCAACCAAAGAGAGTTACAAAAATGCCGAGGGTACAAAAATTGATGAGACTACCTGGCACAGTATAGTTGCATGGAACGGCCTGGCAGAACTCTCCTCCAGGTTTCTCTCCAAGGGCCGCGAGGTATGCATTGAGGGTCGGATAGCCTACAGAAGCTATACCGACAAGACCGGTATTCAGAGGAATGTCACCGAGATAGTGGCCACTGACCTGGTCATGCTCAGTTCAGGGAACAGGTCTCGTGAGTTGATATCTGACGAGACGGATGTAACCAGTGTTGTTGAACCGGCAGCCGACAGTGACCCAGTGGGACGCATCGGCAAGAACCGGGGCAAATAGTACCGGGCAGGTGATCGTCAACGGCAGTAATGTGTGACCGAGGGGGCGGACAGAGGGGAATGAGTGTTTCGCTGGCAGGTCCCGGCAGAGTGCCGGGACCTGTTTGCTCCCAGCATGTCAATCTGTTTATTCCCGGCAGAACAAGGCACAGGGTACCACCCTACCTGCCTGCGGCATCTCTGCCGGCACGCAATGCCTTGAGATTGACCTCAACAACCTCGTCGCCCTTGCGGCCAAAAATCTTTCTGACTGCACCCTCAAGCGCTGTAAATGGCATGGAGATAAATGAGGATGCTGCTCCGAGGATCACCATGTTGCCTGATCTTGATGAACCGAGATCCCTGGCTATATTGTCAGCATCAATAACAATGGTGTTACCGGCTTTCCCCAATTCAGTCATAACCTGTTCATTATCAGGATAATCAGGAATATTCACAAACGGGACCGAGTTGGTCACCAGCCAGCCGCCGGAGGCAAGCCAGGGAAGATAACGAAGGGCTTCCATCGGTTCAACACTGATGATCAGATCCGCACCGCCATGCGGAATCAGGTCTGACCAAATCTCCCTGTCAGAGAGTCTCAGATGTGATTGCACATCACCTCCTCTCTGACTCATTCCATGCACCTCAGCCTGTTTGAGAAATAGATTCTGTTCCACGGCAGCAAGCCCTATGGTGGCAGCAATGGAGAGGATACCCTGTCCTCCCACACCTGCCAGTATAATATCACACTTCATACTATTTTCCTGATTTGTTTTTATCAGCCGCTTCGGCCTTCTTTCTTCGTGATGCTGTCTGAATACACTCACGCCTGGCCAGGATTACCGAAAGACCCTTATGGTACAGCTCGGTCCGGATAATGGCTTTGTTTTCCTCATGATTTTTACGCAGGGGTACAATTACCTTAAGATGATGCGGATCAACCCCCAGCCCCAGGCAGATACTCTCAAGCCTGTCAGTGGCCTGTGACTTTTGCCCGCCGGTCATCCCGGTAGTTGAATTGTCTGAGATGATCAGTGTAATGGGCGAGTCTTTGATCACTGCGTCAAGCAGGCCTGTCATCCCGGAATGAGTAAAGGTGGAGTCACCAATTACTGCCACGGCCGGAAAGAGTCCGGCATCGGCAGCGCCGACAGCCATGGTAACTGATGCTCCCATGTCTACGCATGAGTTGACCATGCTGTATGGAGGCAAAGCTCCCAGTGTATAGCATCCGATGTCGGAAAAAACCCTCCCCGGTCCTGCCTCTGTCATCACCTCCGCCAGGGCCGAGTAGAGGTCAGCATGCCCGCACCCCTTACAGAATGATGGAGGGCGCTGACGAACCACTGAAGGAACATCCTTGCCTGTCGAAGCCTCCAGGCCCAGTGCCGAGGCAACAATGGAGGGATTAAGCTCCCCGTCACGTGGAACGGTGCCATCCATACGGCCAAGAACAGTCACATCCCTGTCCAGAAGCCCTCTCAGGTGCTCCTCGATTACGGGATAGCCTTCCTCAAGTACCAGCACCCTGTCACTCCTTGCCACAAGGGCCTCAACCTTATCCCTGTTAAGCGGATAAGATCCGACAGATAGAATACTGTACTCTCCTGATCTGTCACCTATATTCTCCATCAGATAGTTATAGGCGATGCCACAGGCAATGATGCCCATCTCCCTTCCTCTTCCCTCAGTGAGCCTGTTGTTTCCTTCAATCACTGGATCATCATGCAGCTTCTCATACACACCGGTGAGCCTCCTGTACTGTTTTCTGGCTATAGCCGGCAACAGGACGAACTGCCTGGGATCGGAAGGGAGTGTGAGGCTGTTCTGCCCTGCCTTCTCCCTGGTTCTGACGGCTGACCTTGAATGAGCCAGGCGGGTAGTGATCCTGAAGAGCACCGGAAGCCTGTACTTCTCAGATAATGCAAACGCATCAAAAATCATGTCATAGGCTTCCTGCTGGTTCCGGGGTTCGAACACCGGCACCATGGCGAACCTGCCATAGAACCGGGAGTCCTGTTCATTCTGGGAGGAATGCATAGACGGGTCATCGGCGGCAACCACCACAAGACCTCCGTTCACTCCCGTCACTGCCGAATTAATAAAGGCATCAGCTGCCACATTCAATCCAACGTGCTTCATGGCTACCATGGCTCTCTTGCCGGCATAGGACATACCCAGGGCTGCCTCCATGGCAGTCTTCTCATTGGATGACCATTCCCTGTGCACCCCGTCGGCAGCAGCCTGCCGGGAAACCTGGATGTACTCCATTATCTCCGTTGACGGCGTCCCCGGATAGGCATACATCCCGCTCAGACCGGCATCCAGGGCCGCCTGTGCAATGGCCTCATCTCCAAGTAATAAGAGCTTCTGCATATATTTTTAGCTTTTTATATTTTCTGTTACGATGACAGTAAAGATGATTAAAGTTAAGTTAAAATCAAGAAGTAAATGTCATTATTGTTTACTTTACGTCACAAAATTATCTGTCGTTGAAGAAGTTTTTGGTGATTTGTGTCATGCTGCTCTTTGCGTTCCTGTCAGTGAACGCTCAGAGTGGCGGAAAAAGGTATATCCAGATTGACGGACTAACTGCTAACGAAAATGGGTATATTGTTCCGGATGTCAGTATATATTCAAAGCATCTGCGCCGTGGGGCAGCAAGTGACCACCGTGGGATCTTTTCCATAATAAGCACTCCGGGTGATACCGTTTTCTTCAGCGCCATAGGCTTCAAATCAACCCTGCTGACAATACCTGTCAATGCCTTGGGTGACCACTATACAACTGATGTTATAATGGTTACTGACACTATCCAGATAGGTGAAGTACTTGTTTTGCCATGGAAGACCTATTCGGAATTCAAGAGGGCAGTGCTTGAGAACAAACCCGTGGATCCTTTGATGGAGAACATGGAATACAATCTTGCCATGGTACAGCAACAGATATGGAGTGACTTGTCTCCCACCCCCGGCGAGGCTTACCGTTTTACCATACAACAGATTTCAAACGACCTCTATACCAGGGGACAGTTGCCTGCCAATAACCTGCTCAATCCCTTTGCCTGGCAGAAATTTGTCAAGGGTGTAAAGGATGGGATGCTGAAGAATGAGCCATCCAAAACCACCAGGGTAAAAAAGGCAAAGAAGCGCAAGAAAAAAAAGAGTGACTGATGGCACGGTCATCATGGAAAATACTCCTTCCGGTTTTTATTTTTCTTTATATGTTCCCCAACATCCGCCTGACGGGGCAGGAGAGGATAGTCTCAGGAACTGTGACTGACACTGCCGGAGTTGCCATCCCTGCTGCTACCGTCTATCTGCCGGCATTGAACATAGGAACCGTAACCTCAGAGAATGGAACCTTCAGCCTGACCTTTGACTATGACGGCAATGACAGTGTCATGGTTGTTTTCACCTGCATCGGGTACAGAAAACTGACCATTGCACTCGGCCCGAATCAGCCTGACAATCATGTCACAGTCAAGCTCCTTAACCAGGTTATTGTGATGGATGATGTGCGTGTTACAGCCACCCGGCAGGATAATATCACAGTGATTAACATACCTGTAGTGGCCGGCGCCGTCATCCCATCCATAGCAGGGGGAGTGGAATCTGCAATTGTCACTCTTCCCGGTGTCTCTTCATTCAGTGAACTCAGCTCAGGATACTCGGTCAGGGGCGGAAGCTATGATGAGAACCTTGTCTATATCAATGATGTAGAGGTCTACCGGCCTTATCTTATCAGGACAGGCCAGCAGGAGGGGCTGAGCAGGATCAATCCGGACCTTACCAGTTCAGTGAACTTTTCACCCGGAGGGTTCAGTGCTGCTTACGGTGACCGTATGTCATCGGTACTTGACATCACCTACCGTGAACCTGAGAAAAGGGAGGGATCGGTTTCTCTCAGCCTTCTTACATCGTCGGCTCATGCCGGAGTAAGAAGCAATGATGATCGTTTATGGTTCATTGCCGGGGCACGATATCGTTCCAATGCCATCCTGCTGGGAAGTCTTGATGACAGAGGCGCCTACAGTCCTCATTTTGCTGATTTGCAAGCCTTAGGTGGTTTTGAGCCTGACAGCCGGACCAGGCTGACACTCTCGCTTTGGGGTTCATCAAACATATACACTTTCGTTCCCAGGAGCCGGACTACCACCTTCGGCACATTTGAAAATGCCTATCGTCTGTATGCCTATTTTGAGGGAGGTGAAAGGGACAGGTACCACACCGGAGGCGGTGCCCTGACCCTGGATATCAAACACAGTGACAGGCATGCCTCAAAGTTCATCCTCTCGTCATGGATTGCCGGTGAATACGAGAACTATGACATAAGGGGCGCTTACAGTCTGATGGCTCTTGACAAGAATGAAGGAATGGAGAACAGGCCGGACACAACCCTTAATGCAGGGATAGGCAGCTGGCTGTCACACGCCCGAAACTCATACAGGAGCAGTGTAACGGCACTGTCATACAGGGGCAACGCCCTGGCAGGCAGTAATGGCCTGGAATGGGGTGTCACGGCCAGATACCGGAACTACGATTCCAACAGGAACGAATGGCTGCGGGTTGACTCTGCAGGGTTCACCCTTGGAGGCACGGGTGAGGGGCTGGCTCTGACAACAGTTACTGACCTTGCCGTCACCACCGGGAGCCTGACAGCTGAGGGATGGTTCATCAGCCGGACCGGTTTCCTGATTGCAGGAAGGAAAAGCGACCTCAATGCCGGCTTAAGAGCATCATATGATACATATGGTTCCGAGCTTCTTGTCTCACCGCGCGTATCTCTGAGGACTGCTCTCTCAGAGCGGCTTTCACTATATCTTGCGGCCGGCGCCTATCATCAGCCCCCCGCAGGACGTGAACTGCTGACAGGCACCGATCCTGACGGGCAGCAACTCAGGGCACAGCGATCATGGCACCTAACGGCCGGTACCCGGTACGATTTCATTGCCTGGGAGAGACCTTTCAGGTTCACAGCCGAAGCATGGGGAAAGAAGTTCAGCCGACAGGTGCCTTACCTGATAGACAATGTAAGGCTGGTCTATTACGGCGGCAATATTGCCAGAGGTTATTCAGCCGGAGTTGACCTCAGGGTCAACGGTGAATTCGTCCCCGGAGTAGAGTCATGGTTCAGCCTCTCATTCATGAAATCGGAGATGATGATTCCCTCACTCTCAACGGATTGGTATCCCGCTCCCTTTGATCAGAGGGTGCACTTCAGCATCTTCTTCCAGGATTACCTGCCTGATCATCCCGATTTCCGGGCCCATATAAATATTGCTTTCGGCACGGGCCTGCCGACCTCGCCACCGGGGATGGAACAATGGGATATCTGGTTCAGGATGCCTCCCTACAGGCGAATAGATATCGGATTCTCAAAGGTAATGATTGGAAGCTCTGCTAAAACAAAAGTGCCGTTCATGAAAGAACTGATCGCCGGCATTGAGATTTTCAATCTGGCTGATATGCGAAACACCATTTCATACACCTGGATCCGCACCGTCAGAAACAGCCAGGGAGAGAGCAGAGAATATGCCGTGCCCAACTATCTCACCAGAAGAAGCCTCAACCTGAAACTGACAGCACAATTCTGACGTATAAGGATGTCAGAGCAACATTTATTCTTAATTTCGTATCCTGATGAACAGGTTTGAGATCACATTTACAGCCATCATGGCCACAATCATAATACATCTGACTGTGGCTGTGATCTTTGTGTCTGTGAAGATATCAGCCCTGAAGCGTGAGATCGCAGCTGAGATCATTCTCTCATTTGATGAGGAGCCTGCTGATCCGGATTTGGAGAAAGCCGTTGAACTTGCCAGAAGTGATCTGTTTGCGGGAGCCTCTGCTGACGAACTGGTGAACATCATCAAGAACATCGCCGACAAGCCTTTGGATATTGACCCTGAAGAGTACGAGAACATGGTCAAGGAGGAGATGATAAAGAGTGGCCTGTTGAATGAAAAGAACTTCATTGATGACAGGAAGATGGCGGAAGAAGAGGGAGCAGAGGAGATACCAATACCGGAGGAAGAGTTAACGCCACAGGTGACTGAAAAGAACGAGAAGCCGGAAGAGCAGGGTACCTTCAGGGGGCCAACCCGTATCTTCTATGATCTTGCCGGGCGGCATCATATATACCTTCCAATACCGATCTATAAATGTGAGGGAGCAGGCCAGATCACTCTTGCCATTGTGGTTGACCGTAACGGAACAGTAATTAAGGCAGACCCCGCCTCCAGGCTATCATCCACAAAGGATCAGTGCCTCATTGAAACGGCAGTGGAACATGCCTTCAAGACCCGCTTCAACAGAGATCAGAGTGCCCCGGAAAAACAGGGGGGATTTCTCACATTTGTATTTGTATCACAGAACTGACGGTCCTAGAACAGAGTCCCCTGTACCGGGTAGGCATAGGGCATTATGAGCTCCGGCCGGTTGCGGTCAGCACGTATGTTGGTTATCAGCGGACTGACTGTATGGGCTGCCAGCATATCCGAACCTGCCGGTTCCATGAGCAATGAGAGGTCATTGGCATTGGCGCCTTCACTGAGCCATGCTTCATCAGCCCCGGCAGGAATGATCACCGGCATCCGCTTCTTTGTGTTGTGTATCTCTTCCATCAGTTCATTGGCCCGGGTGGTGACCACTGAGAAGGTATTCAGCACAATCCCTCCCTGCATGACCCATGAATCCCATATCCCTGCCAGCGAGAAGATGTCTTCATCCCTGAGGGTGACATACCATGGGATCTTGCGCCCTCCCAGGTGTTGCCACTCGAAGAAACCTCTTACAGGCACCAGGCATCGCCGGGAGGCGAATGATTCCCTGAAGGCCGGTTTGGAAGAGATTGTCTCCGAGCGGGCGTTGAAAGTCTTGAGCATTATCTCTTTAGCCTCCTGTTCATCCGCCGCCCATGAGGGTACAAGCCCCCACCTGAACAGCCTGATGCCGGCACTACGGTCGGAACAAACAACTGGCATTAAGGGAAGACTGTATGCATGGTAATAGTAACTCGGCCGGTAACTGTCATGATCAATTAACTCGCTGCCGTAGCGCTCCTCGAGCTCTTCCCTCACAATATTTACATTAACTGTAAAACACACCTGAGCGCTCTTTTATCCAGATTTTACCAGGTTAAGTTCAGAATCCGATAGCCACGGGTGCCGAATAGGCGAACAGGTCCGTCTCCGGCCAGTTATTCACCCTGTGCAGGAATTTGCTCATCATCTGATCAATGTCTGATGACAGTTCAGGACCGTTCCATGCACTGCTGTTCATCAGTACAACCCATGCGGTGCCGTCAGGCAATCTCTTCATCATGGCTGTTGTGCCGGAGAAAGACCCGGTGCGCCACCAGGTGCCGTTCGGTAGTGTAGCCCTCCATCCTACCGGAGCATACCCGTTGTATACATCTGTCATGAACTCAATGCTCTCAGGCGCAAGGATATCTTTCGGATAGTCAAATCCGTCAACAGCCATTAGCAGTCTCATGAGATCGGGGGCGGTAGCCACCCATCCTCCTGCTGCACCAAGGGTCTCTATATCATTTCCTCCCCTGCTCGCCGGAACCATCTCCCCGGTACCGTAGACTGAAGGTTTAAGGGGTGCATTATCAACCTCATAATAAGATACCTCAAGAGGAAGTGCATCCTCTGGCAGGTTGTTGCCCAGAGCCATGTCATATATACCCAGCGGCTCAAGAATTTTGATTCTGCAATAGGTCTCATAATCCATACCCGAAGCCTTCTCCACCACCAATCCAAGGATACTGTACCCCAGATTGCTGTATGACTGACCTGTGCCGGGAGTGAAGTGCAGGTTTTTGCTCAGTGCAAAACGGATTATTGTCTTAAGATCAACAGGCAGTGAAACTTCGAGGGTACGAGCAACCACCTCGGGCATGAACATCTGGTCTCCGTAACGTTGTGACCATCCACCTTCATGTGCCAGCAGGTGACCAACTGTTATGTCAAACACACGCCGGTCTTTGGGATGCGCAAAAAGTGTATCATCCAGTATGGCGCCTGGGCCGAATACCTTGTCATTTATGGAGAGCAGTCCCTCTTCCTGCAGTTTCATCACAGCAACAGCAGTGACCAGTTTGGAGACACTTGCAACGCGGAAACGGTGATAAGGCTCCACAGGCAGTGAGTCAGGAAGGGAAGCGTAGCCAAACCCACGGGCGTAAAGCAGCTTGCCATCCCTGGCCACAGCCACGGATGCACCCTTGATGTCCCAATGTTTCATAAACCAGTCTACCCCCTTTTCTGCGCTGTTAAAGGCCTCATTTTCACTCAGGGAGTTGTCTATGCGCAGCCGGGCAGGAATTGTATTTCGACCAATAACAGCATACTGTTCTGTTCCCACCTCTGGCACAAAAAGAAGAAGAATCAGCAGTATGATAACCAGATTTCGCATTGATTTCGGAGAAAGGTTCATAAGGTACTTCAACACTGAAAACGGCGGTAAAAATAGGATATTATGCCTCTCAAACCCAATTTCAGCATCATTTTTGTCAACCGGCAAAAAAAAATATCAACAAAATAGGCAAGCTGCTAAACAGAAATTAAATTTGTATGCATGATATCTGCAGTAAGAAAATTAATTGTTCTGGTAATACTAATTATCCCAGGGGTTAACCTCAGGGCGCAAACCGACTCGCTGGCAATTGATTCAATCACAAACAGAATAAAGGAAATACTGGAGGTGTACAACTCCTACTCCGTCTTTGTTGACACCTCTGATTACATTCATTTCCATGAAGAGGCAAACAACTTCAATCTTCAGATCGCCTCATCCTTGGGAGCATGCAATGAGATCATCAGGTTTTTTGTAAGGGGAGCTGATGTCAACACGTTTGTGGGGGAGACTGCCAGGCCGCTGCATCATGCAGTCAATTCGGGTAAATGGGAGGCAGTGGAGATACTGTTGTTACTGGGAGCCGATCCAGACAGCCACGATATGTTCGGGAACACCCCGCTGGTTAACGCCGTGAGGGCGAACACACCAGACATAGCAGAAAAACTGATTCGTTACGGTGCAAATATGGAAGAGGGTGACAGGTTCAACTCAACCCCTCTTCACCATGCTGCAGCAATAGGTAATTTTCTTATGGCAGACATGCTGCTTTATTATGATTCTCCAACGGAACTGCATGACAGTGAAGGCAACACACCGCTTATGGCAGGCGTTTGTTTTGGCTATCACGAAATTGCGGACCTCCTTTTGCAGTCCGGAGCTGACCCTAATGCTGCAGATCGTAAGGGATACACACCGCTGATGGCGGCATCACAAAAGGGAGATACCCTGATGATGAGCATACTGATAAATGCCGGAGCCAGTCTTTACAGCGTCGACAATCAGGGGTTAGATGCCCTGGGGTGCGCAGTCATTGCATCTCAGGAAGCATCTGTAAGATATCTGCTTGAAAGGGGGAACCGCTGGAACAGAGCAGATGCCACCAATGCCGATCCGGTGACCCTTGCCAATACTTACGGTCGCAGCGGAATACTCAGGATGATGCTTGACCACGGGATTGAAGGGAAAAGAACATTTGCATTCAATGAGCTTTCCTTCTCAGCCGGCACAATGATCACATCCATCTACAGCATGGCCGGGGGGGCCGTCTCTGTCGCGAGTCCGGGCATTCATACAGGAATAACCATGGGGGCCTGGGCCAATCCCGTCAATCAGCGATTGCTTGTTGAAGATAATGACACCTATTACCAGTACAGGGTAAAATCTACAGTAATCTATACCGGCCTCTACAGGGAGTTCCAGCTAAGTTCCCCGTACAGCAGGGTCAAAATCAAATCTTCCGCAGCGCTTTCAGTGGGTTACAGGTTCCACTCCCTCTATGAAGGAACAGAAGAGCGGCCTGACAACAGCCTTCTTCTCAGCCCCTCTGCAGATATCGGGATAAGCATACGCAACCTGGGAGTGAATGCTGGTGTCTCATATCTCAGAATGCCATTTCACAGAGCCGGACCATTATGGATGACTCTGAGGGCTACATTTACCTTCACCCGCCCGGCTGACAATTACTCAATAAAAAAGGTAAGACTCTACAGCTATGAGCAGAACTAGCCTAATACTTTCTATCCTGTTATTGCTGCTATTCTCCTGTGAAGAGGGATACCTTACCAATTGCAGTCAATGCTATACCTCGGAGGACTATGCCGTGAGACTCAAAATCAGTATCCGGAACCCGGAACGCATTTCTGAGAACCCGGTGGTCACACTTTATGAGGGCCCGGTCAGTGACGGGATAGTAATCGAAAGGTATAGTATCATTGATCCCAATGCGACAATCTACTATGATGCAATCCTCTACAAGGATTATTCGGCCACCCTGGAAGTCAGGTATGACGGAAAAAACTACGTTACCACAGCCGGTGCCTGTCCGAAAGTGCGTTATGACGAAACCACCTGCGAAGAGCCATGCTGGTATGTCTATGATAATATCCTTGATCTGAGGCTGCGGTATGATTAGCTATCCGGGCCGGCAGTCATCCTTTCCCGTCACAAAGTGCTTATAGCCGGAGTGTCAGCAGCAGCTGGCGCAGTTCGTTGGGAGTAACATCTTCCTGTATCTTACCTGCATCAGCAACTGATATCCGCCCCCTCTCCTCTGACACAATGATGACAACAGCATCTGTCTGTTCGGTAAGCCCTATCCCTGCCCGGTGGCGCATACCGAAACGTGCCGGCAGACCTGTCTGGTCCGTCGACGGAAGGGGGCACCGGGCGGCAAAGATCTTTCCGTTCTGTATCAGTACGGCCCCGTCATGTAGGGGCGATCCTTTATAAAAGATTGTCTTTAGCAGCTCATCGGTTACCAGCGCATTGAGCAGTTCACCACCATCAGAGTAGATATCCAGCAGGCTAGTCCTGCCAATGGCTATGAGGGCGCCGGTACGCGACTGTGCCATAGACTCCACTGCATGGACAACCTCCTCAACTATCTGGCTTGTAGACTGGTCTACACCTCCTGAAGGGAAATACCTGTCAAATGAGAACCTGTTTCGGCTGATGTACCTGTTGCCAATGGCCAGAAGAAACCTTCGTATCTCCTGTTGAAACACAATAATAAGCGCAATCACTCCCACTCCTATCACCTGTCCGATTATGGCGCTTATCAGCTCCATATTCAAAGCCTTGACCACAAGCCAGAAGAGGTAGACAAAAAAGATGCCCAGGAAGATGCTGAATGCAGCTGTTCCCCTGATAAGCCGATACAACTGGTAAAAGATAATGGCTACCAGGAAAATATCAATGATATCAAGGATTGTGAATTCAAACATATCCGTGCGTGCAGTGCCCGACAAATTTAAGAATAATGATCAAATAGGGGACCGGCAGGATAAATCTTTTCGAAAAGAGTAACTACCTCTCTCGCCTCGCGGACATCATGCACTCTCAGTATTGATGCCCCGTTTATCAGGGCTGCCATATTGAGAGCTGCGGTGCCATTGAGCGCTTCATCCGGTGTTAATCCAAGCGTTTTCCAGATCATTGATTTGCGGGAGAGTCCTGCAAGAAGAGGAAGTCCCGCAATCTTAAACTCTGAAAATCTTCTCAGCATCTCATAATTGTGGTCAACAGTCTTTCCGAATCCAAAGCCAGGGTCAAGGATAATGTCCTTCACTCCTCCCTCTTTCAGGGGTGAAAGCCTCTTCCCGAACCAGGTCAGGATATCCGCCACCACATCGTCATACCTGGGATCAATCTGCATTGTGCCCGGAGTTCCCTGCATATGCATCATTATGTACGGCACATTGAGCCTGATAACAAGAGGAAACATTCCTGCATCCATCCCGCCTCCGGATATATCATTGATGATTGATGCCCCCGAATTTACCACGGCAGCCTCAGCCACTGAAGCCCTGTATGTGTCTACTGAAACCACAGCATCAGAAAAATGATTTATTATCAGTTCTGTTGCCCGACAGACCCGCTCCCTCTCAAGCGACTCCGGCACTTCCACGGACCCCGGACGGGTTGAACATCCTCCTACATCCAGTATGTCCGCGCCATCCTCCAGCATCTGTGATGCAGCCATAACCACATCCCTGTCACCAGTATGTCTGCTCCCGGCATAAAAGGAATCATCCGTGATGTTGATGATGCCCATAACCTTTGGCCTCGAGAGATCTATCAACCTCCCCCCTGCATTGATGTTCATATGCATTTAATAAAATTTGCATAAAGATAATCATTGGCCGGGTTCAGGGCCAGATTATACGCTTTCCATTGCTGCCAAAATAAGTATATTTGCTTCCGGCCAGGCTGCAAATGCCGGATCAGTGCAATTATTTGCAGGTTCCGGCGGAGCATGCTGACAATAATAAACAGGCAGCAATGAAACTAATCGTAATAGAAGGACTGGATGGAGCAGGTAAATCAACCCAGATCTCCCTTCTCAAGGAGTGGTTTGCAGAGAGAAACCTGCAGTGCAGATATATCCATTTCCCACGCACTGATGCTCCTTACTTCGGCGAACTGATAGCCCGTTTCCTGCGCGGAGAGTTCGGGAATATAGACACCGTTGATCCTTACCTGGTGGCAATGCTTTACGCAGGCGACAGGAAAGATGCCGCCATAATGATAGAAACATGGCTTGAAGAGAAATACTTTGTTGTTCTTGACCGTTATACTTATTCCAACATAGCCTATCAGTGTGCCAAAATGCCCACTGAAACTGAGGCGGGGAGACTCAGGGAGTGGATATTGAATCTTGAATTCAATCATTTTGGTATCCCAAAACCGGATATCAATATCTTCCTTGACGTCCCCTTCAGGTTTACTGAAGAAAAACTTAAAAACAGGCGGCTTGGAAATGACAGAACATATCTTATGGGAAGCAGTGATATACATGAAAGCAGCCTCGAATTCCAGAGACGGGTAAGGGACATCTATGCAGCCGTGGCATCCGAAGATGATAGCCTGCAGGTAATAAGCTGCCGCGGTGAAAATGACCTCATGCCACCGCCTGATGAAATATTCAATATGATCATGAATAAGCTTAAAGAAAAAAATATTCTCAGATGAAAAGTCTGATCCAGATTGCAAGAATAGTTACAGGGGCACTGTTTGTATTTTCCGGGTTTGTTAAAGGGATTGACCCGATGGGCACCGCCTTCAAGCTGGGCGATTATCTCGCAGCTTTCAGGATGGGCTTCCTTGATGACCTGGCACTACCCCTTTCGCTCCTGCTGTGTCTTGTCGAGTTTGTTGCCGGCATGATGCTTGTGACAGGTGCCCTGGTGAAACAGGCATCCTGGATGGCTGCAATCTTTATGGCTCTCTTCACACCGCTCACATTGATCCTTGCATTGTGGAATCCGGTTTCTGACTGCGGCTGCTTCGGCGACGCCATCATAATGACCAACTGGCAGACCTTCTTTAAGAATGTGATAATTACATTACTAGTGGTCTTCGTCTTTTTACGCCGGAATGACGAGACCGGTGTCATGTCAGTAAAAGCCGGGCTGAACTTTACAATAGCATTTGTATTCCTCTTTCTTCTCTTCATGAGGATGAACCTCGCGTACCTTCCAATGATTGATTTCAGGCCTTACAAGGTGGGCACCAATATTGAGGCAGCAATGACTCCGCCGCCGGATGCGGAGCCGGACAAATATGACATCAGGTTCATCTATGAAAAGAATGGAGTGCAACAGGAGTTTACCCTTAATGATTACCCTGCCAATGATACTACCTGGAAGTTCATTGATCAGAAATCAGTATTGATTTCCAGGGGCTATGTGCCTCCCATACACGACTTCACCCTCATAACGGCCGATGGCGTTGACATGACTGACCACATAGTGAGATCTGATGGAGACATAGTGCTGATGATTGCCCGGAAGCTTGATAAGTCAGACAGGGACGGACTGATGAAAGGCTATAACCTAGGTATGGAACTGATGAAGAGAGGCATTGATTTCTATATTATTACCGCCACAACTCCATCTGAGGCAGGATCACTGCTCACAGGTTACAATGCCCTCTTTGCCGATGAGATAACACTTAAGACAGTGATACGATCAGATCCGGGCTTCATACTGCTCCATAATGGAACCATCGCTGCTAAATGGTCATACCACAACCTTCCTGATCCGGAGGAGTTCAATGGTGACATAAATGCACTGGCTCTCACTACACAGGAAATGGAAGGCAACAGGCTTGTTGTTGCCGGAACAGTGCTCGCCGTACTGCTTGCAATGGCCCTGGCCTTTCCCCTATGGAAGAAAACAACAGATAAACATAACAATAAACAACTTTAATATAACAGAAATATGAGAAAGAAAATAGTTGCCGGTAACTGGAAAATGAACCTGGAATTAAATGAGGGAATAGCCCTGGCAACAGAGATAAATCAACACTTCAGCACCACCCCTCTGAATGCTAAGGAGGTTATCCTTTGCACTCCGTTCATTCACCTGAGCATGGTCAGCAAGCTGTTGGATGCTCCAGGGTTGTCGGCAGGGGCCCAGAACTGCAATGATCACAGATCAGGGGCTTACACGGGGGAGGTGTCGGCAGCAATGATAAAGAGCACCGGAGCAGCCAACGTCATCATTGGCCATTCGGAAAGACGGAGCTACTACGGAGAGAGTGATGAACTGCTGGCAGCAAAAACCACTGAAGCCCTTCATAACGGCCTGAGAGTCATCTTCTGTTGCGGAGAAGTACTTGCTGAACGAGAGTCAGGCATTCATTTTGAAGTGGTAGGGCGCCAGCTGGAAAAAGGCCTCTTCATGCTTGCAGAAGGGGAATTTAAAAAATGTATCATCGCCTATGAGCCTGTCTGGGCCATTGGTACCGGTGTGACTGCCTCCCCTGCACAGGCACAGGAAATGCACCGGTTCATACGTGATCTGGTGGAGAAAAGGTACGGAAAGGCCGCCGCTGAAGAGACAACAATACTGTATGGCGGAAGCTGCAAGGCATCAAATGCGGCTGAGCTGTTTGCCAATCCGGACGTTGATGGCGGACTTATAGGAGGAGCTTCCCTCGTCAAGGAGGAGTTCTGCAATATTGTCAAAGCGCTCTGAAGCGACAATGAAGAAGATCATCCTCACCCTGCTGGCCGCCATGGCCCTCAATACAGGGCTTTTGGCACAGACACAGACGCAGTTCTCGGGAGATACAGCGCAGTTCACAACGGAACTCCGTGCTTACCTTGGAACACTGGTGAGCAAGCCGGAAATGGCTGAGATTGATCTTTTTGCATCAATATATGACAGCACCATCTTCTCAAGACAGGTAAAAGACAGGATAATAAACGTAGCCAGCCAGCTCAGGGGCAGAAGGATCAGCCAGATACCCGGGTTTATATTCTACGTGAGAACACTCACAGACTTCATAGAGACAGAACAGGACCAGGAAGAGATTGATGCCTGGCTAACAGGTCTGAGCGAAATGGCATTTGATCCGCGCTTTACAAACGCATCCGTGGAAAAATTTATTGAGGTAACAGGGCTGATGCTGGTTGACAATACTATTTACAGGGCGGGAACAGTGCGATGGAAAACCAGGGACGGTAAGGTTGAATTTGCCAGAGACACGGTTTTGAAAATTAACATAGAGGCTGTTACATTGACTGGCTTCCTGGGCAAAGACAGTACCACCATCCTGAATTTCACCGGAACATATTACCCTGACATATTCCAGCTCTGGTGCAAAGAAGGCACAGTAACCTGGGAGAAAGCAGGTTATGAGCCGTCAGCAGTCTATGCAAAGATCTCTGATTTTGTCATCGATGTCACCAAAAGTGAATTTACCTGTGACTCCGCTCTTCTGACCCACCCGACCTATTTCAGGGAACCGGTGCCTGGAAGGCTGTTTGACCGGGCAGTGGAGATCGTTTCCCCTGACAAGGCTACAATGCCACGCTTTGAGACTTATGAAACACGGTTTTTCATTGAGGATATCTACAAGGATGTAGACTATGAGGGAGGGCTTGCCCTGGAGGGAGCAATCGTCAGAGGTACAGGCTCCAACTGGCTTCCGGCCAGCGTTAAGCTCTACCGCGAGGATACCCTCGCAATAAAAATCATCTCCAGGAACTTTATCCTCTCACAGGCTTCAATCACCAGCTATGAGTCATCGCCCACACTATATCTTGGGAATGATTCCATTTACCACTCCAACCTGGGATTCTCTTATAACACAGACAGCAGGGAAGTGAGCATGTTCCGCACCACCAGCCCGCTGTCACGCAGCCCCTATTTTGACTCATACCACAACATGGACCTCTACTTTGAGCATCTCTCATGGGACATGGATGAGCCCACCATTACCATGTCAAGGACCAGGGGATCATCAATCGGAGCTGCAAAATTCGAATCAGTCTCTTTTTACAATGAAGCCAACTTCTTCAGGCTGATGCGCATGGATGATGTTCATCCCCTCTACCGGATCAGAGACTACGCAAAAGTCTACGGCTATGACGTTTTCCCGGTGGAGGGATTTGCGAAATGGGCCCGCATGCCGGTAGAACAGGCAACTGCCATGTTTATTGAAATGGCAAACAACGGATTTATCTTTTATGACCGGAACTTCAATGAGGTTGCCATCAAGCCTAAAATAGACGACTACATTGCATCCTTCGCTAAGAAGAAGGATTATGATGCAATAACAATCTACAGCGAGACAAGAGACGAACAGGAAAATGCCGTTCTGAACCTGAACGACTACTCCCTGGATCTTTGGGGAGTCAGGGGAGTCTCGCTGAGCGACTCGCAGCAGGTTGCCATAAGACCCTACGGGAGCCACCTGACCCTGGGAGAAAACAGATCAATGCAGTTCGACGGAATCGTTAACGCCGGCCTCTTCACCATCTATGGCAAAAAGTTTTCATTCAATTATGACACGTTTTACATAAGGCTGGAAAAGATAGATTCAATAAAGATTGCCATTGAAACAGGCGAAAAAGACGGTTATGGCAGACCCATTATAAGAAAAATAGATAATATGCTCGAGCTCGGCTCTGCCAACCTTCTCATTGATGACCCGAGGAATAAGTCGGGAATCAGGAGCCTGAAACAATACCCGATAATCAACTCGACCTCTGATCTGTTCATTCATTACGATGAGATAACCGATCTCGACGGGATGTACGAGAAGGAGAAATTCTATTTCCGGCTTGATCCATTCACATATACGAATATAGATCATTATACCAACGAAGATCTTGCACTTTCCGGCGAGTTTGTCGGTGGCGGTATAATCGAACCTATGCGCCAGACTCTCACCATCCAGCCGGACACTTCACTAGGATTTACCATGACAATTCCACCGGAGGGCATCCCAATATACAACGGCAGAGGAAGGCTGTACAACCACCTGAGCATGAGCAATTCGGGCCTTATCGGAAGCGGAAGGATAGAACATTTGACCGCTACTGCCGTAGCTGATACCTTCCGTTTCTTCCCGGAATTCATGTATGCCAGGGCCAAAACCTTTAATCTGAAGCCTGACACACTAGGCAGATTTCCTGTAATCAAATCCGAAGATGTTGACCTGCAATGGCTTACCGACAAAGACGAATTGTATGCAGTTAACAGTGAAGGGAAGGAGTTCAACATGTTCGGCAATGGTACCACCATGCAGGGGACCCTCGTCCTTTCGCCGGACAAAATGAAAGGCGAAGGTGAGGTCAATACAGCTGATGCACGCATCACGTCAGAAACATTCAGTTTCCACCCGATGGCATTTGATGCTGACACTTCGGACTACTATCTAAGGGCTCTCAGGGGCAGCGGTTACGGGTTCGTTGCAAGCAATGCCCGGACGCATGTGGACTTCGCCAGGCAAAAGGCCATCTTCAGCCTTAACACTGATTCTTCATTTGTTGTATTGCCTGAGGTTGAGTACATCTCCAGGATGACCAACTTTGAGTATGATATGAACAGGAAGGTAATGAACATGACGCAGAAAGGGCGGGAGTCAGTGAAGGTCATGTCACCCGGGGAGCTCCTGAAGATACCTCCCGGCATGGAGGAAAAACCCACCTTCCTGTCTACCAACAACATGAAGGATACAATCAAGTTCCAGTCAGGTTCTGCATCATACTTCCTCCAGGATGAATATCTGATGGCAAAAGAAATCAATTACATACCTGTTGCCGATGCCCTTATACAGCCGGGAGGAGGTGTACTATATATTGACAGGGGAGCGAGGATCAGGCAGACAGACAGCGCTGTTGTGGCCATTAATAACCGGCATCTCATTCACTCTGCGAAGCTGAATATAGAAAGCAGCGCAAATTATTACGGATCAGGAAAGTATGATTACATAAGTGAGGATGGCAGCATTCAGCCTATAGAATTCAGGGAGATAAGGGTAGATACATTGGCAACAAAGGCAACAGGGAATATACCTGTCGGCGCACAGTTCAAACTCAGCCCTGCCTTCACCTTTGCCGGTGACGTGTCACTTCGGTCTGCCACGGAGCACCTCCGCTTTACCGGGGCAGCAGGTATTGTCACCGACTGTGGCAATATAAACAGTGCCCCGGTTAAGTTCAATGCCCTGATTGATCCGGATAACGTTATGATACCCATTACTGATAAGCCCCGTGACCATAATGACAACCTGCTGTTCTCAGGCACCTTCGTCACCCTTGATTCAGCAGGCGTTTATGGCACCTTCCTGTCGGAGAGGAAATCATGGAGCGATAATCCGATGCTTAATGCTGAGGGCTATCTTTTCTATGACAGGGGTTCCGGCAGGTACCGGATAGCCGCAATGGAGAAGCTGGCTGATCTGAGAAGCCACGGCAACATGATCTCCTTTGACCGCAACATGTGCCTTCTCCTCAGCGAGGGCAAGATCAATTTCGGTACTGATTTCGGTATGCTCACGCTGAACAGTGCCGGAAATATTGTGCATAAAACTGACTCATCAAAACTGGAGCTGCAGACAATCATGGGCTTCTCATTTCATTTTAACTCTGAGGCCCTCCGGTTAATGGCTGAGGACATAAAGAGCAATCCCACACTCAGAGCGGTCAATCTCTCCTCCGAGTTCAACCTTAAGGCAATGAATGATCTCCTCGGCGCCGAAGCGACAAGAACACTGACCGAAGAACTGCAGCTTTTTGGCGTCGCCCGTTCACTGCCGAAGGAATACTCGGCCCAGCTCCTCCTCAATGAGGTGAGGCTTGAATGGAATCCTGGCACCATGTCCTTTGTCTCAAAGGGAAAGATCGGGATCGGGTTCATTGGGAATCAGCCAATGAACGTCTATGTTGACGGCTGGGTTGAACTCCAGCGCAGAAGATCAGGTGATCTGCTGGATATCTACCTCAAGGTAAATGACAACTCATGGTATTGGTTCTCCTATTTCCGGGGAATACTGATGAGCTATTCGTCAAATCTTACCTACAATGAGGTAATCAGTAAAACAAAAGACCGTGACAGGAGAGATCCCAAAGCAGCCTCGAGGGACGACTACGAGTACATGCTTGGTCTGCAGGACCGACTCAGGAGCTTCATCAGGAGGATGGAGAGAGGCGTAACCGGCTACAATGAATATTGATCATTGCCCGAAATCCGGTCTCTGTCCTTTGCTTCCGAATTCAATAACCTCCATATCCCTTATATCTTCACCCTCAATGCTGAACCGCAGCAGAGTCATAACTTTATGTATGCCTGTACGGCCTGCGGCACCCGGATTTATGCAGAGCATACCATGAACCTTATCATAGACAACTTTCAGGATATGTGAGTGTCCGCAAACAAATATGTCGGGTTTTAAACACCTTATCAGATCAAGGGCACGCGGGGCATACCGGCCCGGATATCCTCCTATGTGAATCAGCAGGACTTTTTTTTCACCTGCAGTGAAGAAAAGATATTCGCTGGTAGCTTTCCTGACTTCAAACCCGTCAATATTACCCCACACCGCACGCAGCGGCCTGAAAGACTCCAGCTCGGCTATTACATCTGCACTACCGGCATCTCCCGCATGCCATATCTCATCCACAACAGCAAAATGCTCATAGACTGCCGGATCAATCCATCCGTGAGTATCAGACATCACTCCTATCCTCATTTTTCCGTCTATTCTCTTTTCCACCGCTAAAATCAATAAATTTGTACAAAGAAGAGCATAAATGCAGATTTTTTATTCTGGAAACATAGATGGCAACACCGCTCTCTTCAGCCGGGAAGAGTCAGGTCACTGTCTGAGGGTCCTGCGCATGAGGAAAGGTGATACCCTGAGCTTCACGGACGGCCTGGGAAATATCTATGAGGGAGTGATAACAGATGACAATCCGCTCTCCATGGTCGCAGCAATAAGATCAGTGACACATACCGGACACAGACGATACAGGCTCCATTTGGCAGTCTCTCCCGTGAAGAACGATGACCGTTTTGAATGGTTAATAGAAAAAGCCGTGGAGACAGGAATTGATGAGATCACACCACTGATCTGCAGCCGCACGGAAAAGAAGAGAATAAGACGCGAAAGATTGGAAGGACTTATTCTATCAGCAATGAAACAATCGGTAAAAAGCTACCTGCCCCGGCTGAATGATCCTGTCTCCTTCACCGAGCTTATTAATGCCAGCCAGCCGGGGAAGAGACTTATTGCCTGTTGTGAGCCGGGGATTGAACGTGTGTTTATAAATTCTGCCTTCAACCCGGGTGAAGAGGTAACAATACTGATCGGTCCTGAGGGCGATTTTACACATGAGGAGATCTCTCTTGCAATGCAACAGGATGTTATCCCGGTCCATCTCGGTCCAAGCCGCCTGAGAACAGAAACAGCAGGCGTTCTCGCCTGCTGCTCCGTGTATCTGGCAAACATCTGAAATCAGGTGCTGGTAAAGAAATCAAATACACTGGTTATCTTCTTTACCGGCACGTTATAGAACTCGGTATAGCTGCATTTTTCGCAGATCATGGCAGAGTATTTCCTGGCCTGAATGTCAAAAAGCTGTGTAAAGAAGTTGTGAGCAACCCTTATCTCACTTAGCCTGTACTTCCTGCCGCCGCATTTCGGGCAGGTATACTTAATCATCGGCATTTCACTTTTCATTTTTCTTCTGATTTGATCTTTCCCTGTCGTCACGATGCCTGCCGGACTTGCGCAGTGCCTGGTCAAGGATCCATTCAATCTGACCGTTGGTGCTGCGAAACTCGTCAGAGGCCCATTTCTCAATGGCACTCAGCTTATTCGGATCAATGCGTATGACGAACGATTTCTTCTGCATGATTACTGATGAAGCGTTCCGGCGTTAATGATCGGATTCGGATCCTTGTCGCCGCACAGCACCACCATCAGATTACTGACCATCGCGGCCTTCTTCTCTTCATCCAGCTCAATAATCTGCTTCTCAGAAAGCTGTTCGAGAGCCATCTCAACCATCGAAACAGCCCCCTCAACAATCTTGAACCTTGCAGCAACAACGGCGGTAGCCTGCTGACGACGCAACATTGCCCCGGCTATCTCCTCGGCATAGGCAATATAATTTATCCTGGCCTCAATTACATGTATGCCAGCAATCTTCAGCCTGTCACTGATCTCTTTCTCAAGCTCGTCATTGACCTCCTCACCTCCGCTGCGAAGCGTTATCTCCTCCTCATGAGCCTCCCAGTTGTCATACGGATACAGCCCTGCCAGCTTCCGTAATGCAGCATCACTCTGAACAAGCACGAAATGTTCATAGTTGTCAACATCAAATGCTGCCTTGTAGGTGTCCTCAACCTTCCAGACAAGCACAAGACCAATCTTGATGGGATTGCCGTTCTTGTCATTCACCTTGATGGGCTCACTGTCAAAATTACGGGCACGCAACGAGATTTTTTTACGTGAATAGAAAGGTATGTTCCACCAGAAACCGTTCTTCTTTACCGTACCCCGATAAGCCCCAAAAAGCACCATGACCATCGATTCGTTAGGGTTGACAACCATGAGACCCGCAAGAAGCAGGATGTCAACCAGAATCAGTATGCTCCCCAACCAGAATACACCCCTTATAAAGGCAAATACAGTTGTGGCAATTGCCAGCAGGGCAAGCACCAGGAAAAGATATCCCGACGATGCTTTGAAATTCTTTTCTTCTTTCATTGTTTATGATATTATTATGATATCACAAAGATATCACACATTTTCAAACAAGTCAAGAAAAAGAAGAAAAAAATACATTTGACAGGTGCATGTCAGGCTAACCGCGGTCTGGCATCAATAAACAGCTGTGACCTTTTCATTTCAGTGCCTCATCCAGTGCCCTGAGAATGGGCTGCGGCGAGATCTTTGCGCCGACTGCCTGGTTCATCCAGTGCTGCGGAGTAAGGCGCCCCAGGCTGTACATGCGGTCAATCTCATCCGAAAAGTCCTTCCCCTTCAGATGCTCATCTATCTGAAACTGAATTATCTGACCGTAGGCATAATTCTGCAGGTAAAGAGGGGTATTGATCATATGGGAGTAGATTGCCAGCAGTGGCGAATCACTCACTTCAAGCACCGGTGCGAAATATCTGTTCCAGATCTCTGTGGCTATGGCTATTGTCTTCTCCTTAAGCTGTGCCGGGCTGGCTGAAGGATTCTCATAGAGCCACTTCCAGACCTCCATCTCAACCATGCTAACACCCATAATCTCCATCAGTGACCAGGCAGCATCCAGTGTCTGCAGCTTTCCCTTCTCCGGATTGTCATCATTGATACCCAGGAGCATCAGGTCGCGATCCTGGAAGAGGAAGGCTGTTGCTTCAGTGAAGGCGGTGTTGGGAACGCCTGAAAGCATATAGTAATCAACATCATAGAGTGATATTGTCTGTTCCACATTATGACCGAACTCATGGACTGCAATGTTGTAACCCTTGTAGTCCATCCCATTTTCCGGTATACGGGTGCGCAGGTGTGAGACTGAGCCTCTCATGGCGGCGCCCCATGCATGGCCAGAACCACGGGCAGGATCAACTACAATTTTTTCACCAAGGTATTTTGCTCTCTCCGGCGACCAGCCCAGTTTGACAAGCATGCCAGGCATGGCAGCCCTGAAAGCAGCAGGGTCCGGATAGAGGGCTGATGTCTTCGTGGTAAGCGTTGCCTCAGGCATTGAGCTTCTCGATTTGAAACCATCATACCATATGTCATACGGTCTCAGGTCACGGCCAAGCCTATCCCTGATTATTCCTGCAAGCTGCTTAAGCTGCGGTGAGCTCAGATATTCGCTGAACATGGCCGCGGCATCCTCCCTCGAAATCTCCATTCCGCCCGAGAAACTGCGTGCGATGGCAGTGTTCATGCCAGGATAATACGGATCAATGGCTCTTTCAGTATTGAAGATATTGATAACATGAGAGTAGCGTGTATCAGGCTCAGCTTCAAGGTCTGTCTCCGCACCATCCTTCATAACCTTATTGGAGAACGGGGCCCATTCATATTCAGGATTGTTTATAACCTTCCCGGGTATCTCCTGGCGGATGATCCGTTCCATCACCTTATAGACCATCTCCTGCTTTGCAGTGCCGTTTTCCCTGTCGGCATAATTTGACTTGATCTCGTCACGAAGATTCCAGTGTGAAAGCAATACCATATCATCCGGGAATAGCTGCCGTCCGTCGTCTGTCCTCAATTGGCCCATGCAAATATTGTATTCCGCAATATACATCTCAGCGTTGCCCACCGCAGTTGTTGCAGCCTGGCCAAGCTCCGCAGGCACACGTGAGACAAACTGGTCACCCAGGCGGGCCATGGCCCACTGCTCACGGCTCCATGCGGCACCCGCTTCCTCCTTCTCCTCAAGCGTGAAGTACGGAAAATTGAGTGCTACCAGGAAGGCAATCTTATTCTCATACAGGTCGGACTGGAGGTGAGATCCCACAGAATAGTTGCCAAACATGCGGTCTATCTCGTCTATCTCGCCGGCTGCCTCATCCAGCACCTTCCTCAGATCGAGGGTGATCTCGTTCATGTTTCCAGAGATTGACTCGAAGTAGTTACTGAGTTTCAGAAATATTGATCTTCTCTTTTCAGGGTCAGCAACATAGCTGGCATCAACGAAATCCAGAAAATCATCAGTTGTTCCGTCTGACCCCCGCCACAGTGATGCAGCATGCTTTACACCTCTGGCAAGGAGGTCACGGTCAGATGCGGGCTGACTGGCGATTACCCGCTCAATGCCATCATTAACAATGGCTTCACCAATGAAGCCTGCAGATACATCACCCTTCCTGTCAACTGGTGTTGAGCAGGCAGTCACAATCACGGTCATAACCAACAAAAATTTTCTCATTTGTATAATCATTTTTAGTCCTTTTTCAGCTATAAAGATGGTGTAACATGACCCGGGGAAAGTCATTACCGGCCGGTTTCCCGCCCATTCCTGCCACTTTATTTACTTCAGTTCTGAAAAGGCCGGCAATCCGGGAGACGCTAAGGTATAAAAAAAATGGAACCGGACAGGATCAGCCTGCCGGTTCCCCGACCAATGTATTAAGTATTTGAGGAAAGTCAATCAGTGCACCTGGTCTTTCTTAATCTTTTTGAAGAGACGCTCAATAACCTCGTCAGATGGTGCATCATCCATGTCAGGAAGCAGAATACCGAGAGCCGTATCTATGCCGAAGGCATCTGCTATGAGGTCTGACGGGGTATTGGTGACTTCAAAATAAGAAAGTAAGAGGGTAGAATTCTTGTCCATAGGCGTCTCTCTTCTCATATCAGAAAAACGCCTTCTGACTCAAAAAATTGTATCAGCTTATTGAGAGGGTAATATTTTTTTCGGTCATTATCTTGCGCATGTTTATCAGAGCATATCTCATGCGACCAAGAGCTGTATTGATACTCACGCCAGTCATGTCAGCTATCTCCTTGAAACTCATGCCTGCATAATGGCGCATGATAACCACTTCCCTCTGATCCTCAGGCAATCCGTTGATAAGGCGCCTCACATCACGCATCACCTGCCGACGTACCATCACATCCTCCACGTTATCATCCGTCAGCCTCTTTGAATTGAACAGGTCAGTTTCATAATCATCATTGAGTACAATTCCCATCTGCTTCTCATGCCTGAAGTGGTCAATTATGAGATTATGAGCAATCCTCATCACCCAGGATATAAATTTTCCGTCATCCTGGTAACGTCCTGCCCTGATAGACTGAACCACCTTCAGGAAAGTGTCCTGAAAAATATCGTCAGCGAGATCGCGGTTCCGGATGTAAAGGCTGATATAGGAGTAGACCTTACTTTTGTGACGCAGGATGAGCAGCTCTATGCTTCTCTCATTACCGTTTATGAAACTCTTAATAAGCTCATAATCGGTCATTTTGCTCTTCATAACTAACTCTTGTTTTGGTTCGGGTAGAGTTATACGATAGGCGGTCCTCCTTTGTTACATTGTTTCTTTTAACTGTTGACTTATACGGGACCGGGTCCCGGTTTGTTTCATTTCTGATACGGACAAAGAAAACAAAAAATAGTAATTTCAAAATGTTTAATTTTGCCAACTTATCAACGATGGCAGGATGAAGGGTAACATTGAGATAAAAGGTGCACGTGTTCACAACCTCAGGAACATTACCCTTACGATACCGCGTAACAACCTGATAGTCATAACGGGAGTATCCGGCTCAGGCAAGTCTTCACTGGCTTTTGATACTATATATGCCGAAGGGCAGCGACGTTATGTGGAAAGCCTCTCTTCCTATGCCAGGCAGTTTCTTGGCAGGATGAATAAACCCGATGTGGATTTTATCAACGGAATACCGCCTGCCATAGCTATTGAACAAAAGGTCAACTCCCGCAATCCCAGGTCAACCGTGGGCACCTCTACGGAGATCCATGACTACCTCAGGCTTCTCTGGGCGCGTGTGGGGCGTACTATCTCACCCGTTTCCGGGCGGGAGGTGCGAAAGCATAGCGTTGATGATGTGGTCAATTATCTGGCTACGCTTACCTCAGGCAGCCGGGTGGTTCTGACTGCCCCTGTAGATGTGCCGGAGAAGGTCAGTATCTCTGAATTCATCCGGTTCCTTGTCAAGCAGGGATTCAACCGTATCAGCACCGAAAAGGGCATTCTCCGTCTTGATGATGAGGGAACAGCCGAATTGCTGGGATCCGCAAAGAGACTGGAACTGATTATTGACAGGTTCGCGGCTGGCACCGAGGCAGATGACCTGAGCCGGGCAGCCGACTCAGTGCAGACGGCCTTCATGACCGGCAGAGGCCATATAACCCTTACCGTGACTGATGAGGAGACTACCCAGACAGTGCTTTTCTCGGACAAATTTGAAGAGGACGGCATCACTTTTGAAGAACCGACGGAGCATCTTTTCAGTTTCAACTCTCCGTTGGGAGCCTGCCCGGTATGTGAGGGTTATGGCAAGATCATCGGCATTGATGAGAACCTGGTAATCCCAGACGAGAACCTGTCAGTGTATGATGATGCCATTGCATGCTGGCGGGGAGAGACAATGAAGCAATGGAAGGAGAGGCTGATCTACAGCGCTGACAAATTCGACTTTCCCATACATAAACCCTGGTACAGGCTCACCTCTGAACAGAAAGCACTTGTCTGGAGCGGCAACAGATACTTCTTTGGCCTCAACAGATTCTTTGAATACCTGGAAGAGAAAAAATACAAGATACAGTACCGGGTGATGCTGAGCCGCTACAGAGGAAAGCGGATCTGCCCCGAATGCAACGGTGAGCGGCTGCGCAAGGAGGCATCCTGGGTCAGGGTTGGCGGGAGGTCAATAACAGAGATCACCGGCATGCCTGTCAGTGAAGCACACATTTTTTTTGAGAAGCTGGTCCTTAACGGCGAAGAGAGAGAGATTGCCGGCCGACTCCTGAAGGAGATACAGCAACGATTGAGTTTTCTTGTAAACGTGGGCCTCTCCTACCTCACACTCGACAGGCTTTCAAATACTCTTTCCGGCGGAGAATCTCAGCGTATCAACCTGGCCACTTCACTGGGAAGCAGCCTGGTGGGCTCACTCTATATCCTCGACGAGCCAAGCATAGGCCTTCACCCGCGCGACACAAACCTTCTTGTCAACGTGCTGAAGGAGCTTCGTGACCTGGGAAATACAGTCATTGTGGTTGAACATGAGGAGGAGATAATCAGGGCTGCTGACATGATAATTGATATGGGGCCTGAAGCCGGCAGCCACGGTGGTGAAGTAATTTACCAGGGAGGAGTAGACTTCTCCGTCAGGAACAAATCTCTTACTGCCGACTACATGACCGGGGCAATGCGGATAGAGAAACCGGCCATGCGCCGCAAATGGCACAGCTACATAGAGGTATTAGGGGCAAGAGCCAATAACCTCAAGGAAATTGACGTGAAGTTTCCTCTCCATACCATAACAACCGTAACAGGTGTCAGCGGATCAGGCAAGAGTACCCTTGTCCATGAGATTCTCTTTAATGCCCTCGCTGCCAGGCTGGGCAGCAATGAGGCAAGGCCGGGGAAGCATACAGCAATGAAGGGAGACATAAACAGTATCACTGCCGTGGAGCTGATTGACCAAAATCCTATTGGCAAGTCAACCCGTTCTAATCCGGTAACCTATCTCAAGGCATTTGATGATATAAGAAAACTCTTTGCAGAGCAGCAAGCAGCAATACAGGCCGGATTTAAACCGGCACATTTCTCCTTCAATGTTGATGGCGGACGATGCGAAGAGTGCCAGGGTGAAGGTGTGATCAGGGTGGAGATGCAGTTCATGGCCGATGTGGAGCTCACATGCGAGGCTTGCAAGGGCATGCGCTACAAAAGAGATATCCTTGATGTGAGATTCAACGGGAAGAATATTTATGAGGTGCTTGAGCTTACTATTGATGAGGCTATAGAATTTTTCGGAGAGAGCAGGGACAAAACCTGCAAGAGGATTACAGCCAGGCTGAAACCGCTTGCCGACGTGGGCCTGGGATATGTACGGCTGGGACAATCATCATCAACCCTCTCCGGTGGCGAAAGCCAGCGAGTGAAGCTGGCATATTATCTCAGCCAGGAAAAGAGCGACGCCAGGATGCTTTTCATTTTTGACGAGCCTACTACAGGCCTTCATTTTCACGATATAAACAAGCTCATGAAATCACTCAACGCACTCGTGGATCACGGGCATTCAGTGCTGCTTATTGAACACAACGTAGAGGTGATCAAATGCTCAGACTGGATAATTGACCTGGGTCCTGAAGGCGGAGAGAACGGAGGTTATCTTGTATTTGAGGGTACCCCCGAGCAGCTTGTTCAGTGCCAGAAATCATATACAGCCGCCTACCTGAAGCATAAGCTTGGTCCCTGATGCTGTCACTCTGTTATTCTATCGGGGTGAACCTCCACATGTCTTTTTCATAATTGCCACCGTAACCTGCAACAATATAGGCAGCAGCCCCGACAACGTAAGCCCTGGCTCCGCATCGCGCAGTGCCAGGAAAATCCATAACTCTTGTCCATGTATCAGTAACCGGATCATACTCCCACATATCCTTCTGATATTCCATCTGTGGCTTTGCCAGTCCCATACCAACGTATCCTTTGCCATTCGGAAGCGAAAACGAAGTGGCAGCATCTCTCAGATATCCCGGGAAATCTGCTTTCCTGGTCCATTTGTCCGACAGCGGATCATACTCGTAAAAATTATTGACATCCCCGCCCAACTGATGAACCCATCCAATCCCCAGATAACCTTTCCCGTTAATTGAGAAAGCCACGCCTCCTCCAAAATAGCCCAATTCCGGGGGGAAAGATTTTTCAGTCCAGGAATTGGTGCCCGGATCATACATATACATGTGGCCGGCAGCTGGAACATATGCCTTACCGTCAATAACAAAACCTGGAGAATCCATGCTTGAACCCTCTCCCGGTATGGGAGCCATTGCCTGCCATTGATCATTTACAGGGTCATACCTCATCAAATCTGTGTAGTAGTAACTCCAGTTTTTACCGATAGCGAAATAGCCCATTCCATTCAATGACAGACCCGATGCATACGCAATGGTTACCGGATATGTGGATTTTGTAGTCCATTGATCCGTATCCGGATTATATTCCCAGAAGTCTTGTTTTAGAACCCTGTCATACTCCAGTCCGGTTCCAAAGTATATTTTGCCTCCAGGTGAGAATCCTGCTGCTCCGGTTCTGCCTGTTGAAGGGAAATCGGCCAATCTCACCCAGCTGGTTTTTAATTCCAGATAACCATTCCAGGTAACGGGCGATCCGACTATTGTAGTGACAACCACCTGGTGACTGCCGTTATCAAGTCTGGGTGGAACGTTGACACGTATTTCATTTGGCGTACTGCTGATGACCGGAGCCCTAAATCCTCCAATATCCACAATGTTCATACCCGGATCAGGATTGAAGTTGCTGCCTGATATTACAATCGGTTCCCACTGCTCCAGTGTTTTTGGTGATACATCATTCACCACTGCCGGATTCAGGACGAACTTGTCGACCCACGTATAAACATCATAATACCTGACAGTTATTGTGACAGGCGAGATGTTGTTGCCGGTAGGCACCCTGACCTTCAGACGTAAACGCGAGGCTTCAGTGACCACAGCCCTCACATCATTGAAAAATACCTCGATCAGTGACGGATCTGTAGGAAAGTTATTGCCATACAGGTTAACAGTGTCCCCGAATGTTCCGGTAAGGGGCTCAATACCAAGCAATACAGGTCTCAGAATCTCGAAGCTAATATTATTTAACGAGGGAATTCCGTTGATAATAACTCGAATATTCGCAGAAACTTGCGGCGTAAAGGGCACTATCACCCTTATTTCATTAATGGTTGAGGATAATACCAACGCTTCCTGATTCCCGAAGAATACATTACAGTCTGCAGGGTATTCCGAAAAGTAGTCACCTTTTATTACAACCGTGTCACCCGATGGAGCCGCCCCTGGGGTGATTTCGTCAATTACCGGCTTCAGTATATTGAAATCAAGAGCATTGGAAGAGAGAAGGCCGGAAATTGAAACACGTAACTTAACCATTTCATCCGGCACGTACGGAACAACTACATGTATACTGTCAATGGCTGATGATACGACATTGGCTTTTGCAGTATTGAAAAAAACCGAACAGCTTGAAGGATTATTGGAAAAATAATTGCCGTTGATAACAACCGTATCACCAACCTGTGCGGATGCCGGCGAAACGTTATCAAGCTCGGCGGGCTTGCTGCCTTTCCCGACAAAAGTGATCTCATTACCGTATGATGTGATCTCCCGCGATGCTATAAATGCCCTTACGGAATAGGTTACATCCTTCTCAATGGCACTGTTGACTGTAACTGAAAATTGAGTCTTACCGTTAAGAGTTCCAAGATTTATGTATTCGGCATTTCCGGGGAAGGCTTTATTGTCATCTGACCATGTGAAGCCGTGTTCTGTTACTGTCTCTCCACCGTCAGAAAGTATCTCTCCGTATAAAATCACCCCGTCGTCCAGGATCTCAACTCCCATTGTTTCCACTTCCATTATCCCCTTGTCGGCGAACTTCTCACTCTGGCATGAATACAACAAACCGAGGATAAGGATCGTGACTAATTCTGCTCTGAATATCGGTTTCATAAGACTAAAAGTTAACCCCTATTTTCAATCCTGCTGACCTGTAACTCCCGTACACCACGGGCATGATCAGCTCTGAATAATTAATGGCAACTGTAATGGAAAAATCCCGGGATACTTCATATGTAAGTCCTGTTGCCAATGCCAGCCCAACGCTGTTCTTTTCTTCACTTATGAAATCGTCTGTATCTGAGATAACCAACCCTTCATAACTGATATCGGTCTCCATCCTGGAGTCGTCTTTCAGTACCAATCTCATGCAGATACCACCCGAGATAAATGGTTTAAGATTTCCCCTGCCGAAACTGTACCCTGCAAGCAGGTTGCCTATGAGCAGATAACTATGCTGATGGAGTTCATGGTAAATCTCAACTGACGGGGGTTGGAGATTGGCTCCCTTGTAATACCCGTAAACATACCTTTTACCGGCTGAAAGATCCAGAGAGACCCACAACGCCCTGCTTATCCTGGGAAGAGATGCCCTTACTGAGATCCCTGCCAAAGGATAAATTGCAGGATACATCTTAAATCCATCCAGGCCAGAAGAGCTGCCTGCCTTAATAAAATCTATATTATAACCGGCAAAGAAACCTGCCCGGGGTATAAATGCCGGCTGCGGGTACTCATATATGATCCCCTCACCGGACCCCGTTACAATAGTATGATAATCATGCAACAGCGCTGTCAGCTCATGTCTTACCGGCCTGATTGTCTCAATGCGCTCAAAAAGCTGCGGAGCATCATGCAAGATCTGCTCAAGGATTGTTATGACGCCCTGTCGCCAGCTTCCTGCCTCACTCTCCTCTCTGTCCTTCTGACTGTATGGAACACTCAAAGTAAACAACCTGCCGTCAATGTCCGATATATAATAGATGCCAGCATTTCTGTCCGCTAAAAAGTACATGTCAACCACGCCATCGAAGAGCACCTGTAAGGTCTTCCCCTCAAGCGAGGGAGAAAGTGATTGGCCTGGCATGTAAATCCCTTTACCCCTGATGGCTTCCTGGCCATTCAGAGACGGATGTACTGCAAAAACGACAGTCAGGCCAAGCAATAACCTGAAAGCCACGCCGCAAGGACGATTACATGAAGTCATTTTCAACATGGTTTGTAAGTAGACTGCTTAAAATTATCAAAACTATTCGATTAAATATTGACAGGCTGAAAATTTTTATTCACCAGGCCGGCAGGGAAATACTTTAATACTGAAGTGCTGACTCTCACTCATGGCAAAAAGATACTTTTTTTCAGATGAAACTCCGTGATCTGATCATTTGTTGCATATTTGAAGGAATAATTTTCTGCCGTTATGAGTACCATTGCTTTTCTTGATGTTTCCCGAAGATTTCTTTCTGGTTATGATCCCGGTTTTCAGACTCTTGTCTCTTCCTGGATCAGCCTGATGTTTATTGTAGTGATCATATGCTTCATTGTTAGCGAGTTGACACGCAACTACAGCCAGGTCGACAAACTATGGAGCCTGCTGCCTCCTGCATACAGCTGGATGACTGTGGCCGCCTTTCCGACGGCAAGGACGGTCATCATGGCTCTGCTGGTTACTCTGTGGGGTCTGAGGCTCAGCTACAACTTCTACCGCAAGGGAGGTTACAGCATTATCCCGTGGCAGGGTGAAGAGGATTACAGGTGGAAGATTCTGAGGGAGAGCAATGCCCTCAGGGGCAGGCTCAGGTTCGGACTGTTCAACCTGCTCTTTATTTCTTTATATCAAAACATAATCATACTGCTGTTTACAACACCTATACTGATGACAGCGCTGCACCCGGGCAAGCCTTTTACCATTACGGATATTGCAGCAGCCATTCTAATGCTTGCATTCATAATAACTGAGACTGTGGCCGATAACCAGCAGTTCAGATTCCAGACAATGAAGCGCTCTGAGCAGAGTGATGCTGAAATGTTCAGGGATTCGTTGAAAAGGGGATTCCTCCGGGAAGGTCTCTGGAAATTTGTGCGGCACCCCAACTTTGCCTCCGAACAGGCTGTCTGGATCAGTTTCTATCTCTTCAGCGTAGCCGTCTCGGGCAGATGGATCAACTTCACCCTGCTGGGACCGGTGCTGCTTGTGATCCTTTTCATCGGCAGCTCAATCATGACAGAACAGATCAGCAGCAGCAAATACCCTGAATACTCAACCTATCAGAAGGAGGTACCAAAATTCATTCCACGGATCTTTCGAAACAGGGATTGAAAATTACACTGCCTTAAATGTTATCCGCGATCCTGAATCACTTCGTTGAAAAAACGAAGGAAAACGTTATGGATCTGATCGCGTATCCTGACATATTCACTGTGAATGAACTCTGGTGTGCCGGTGGCATGTGAGGGATCCTCGAACCCGAGATGGAGTCGGTGCATCACCTTGCCGAAAAATGCAGGACAGGTTTCATTGACATGATCACAGACAGTGATAACATACTCCCACTCCTCATCCAGGTATTCATCAACAAGGTGCGGGGTGTGGTGGCTTATGTCAATACCCAGGTCAGCCATAACCTCCACCGCCTTTGGATTGATCATGGCTGCCGGTTCCGTTCCGCCGGACCTGACATAAAGATTTTCATCAAACGACTGCAGGAAGCCGTGAGCCATTTGGCTCCGGCAACTGTTGCCTGTGCAAAGAATCAGTATTTTCATTGTGTGCCTCATTTTTAACTTCGTTGTCTGAAGGTCTCAGGTCTGAAGGTCTGTTACTTCAGTCCGTCGTACGGTTATGCGGTCATGCAGTCGTGATGTGATATTAGCTAAAACAATCTCCCATAGATCAATCCGGATAGCATTGCCATCACAACCACAAGGCACACATATACAATAGTCTTCTGTGTGCCTATTATACCTCTTATAACCAGCATATTGGGCAGAGAGAGAGAAGGACCTGCAAGAAGTAGTGCCAGGGCAGGGCCCTTCCCCATTCCTGATGCTATCAGTCCCTGCAGAATTGGAACCTCGGTAAGAGTGGCAAAGTACATGAAGGCTCCTACTATGGAGGCGAAAAAGTTGGAGAATACTGAATTGCCTCCCACCAGTTTCGCGATCCATTCATTGGGGATGATGCCGGCTATGGTCTGTCCGTCATGCGTTGAACCAAGGAGGAACCCTGCAATCACCACCCCTATTCCAAGAAGCGGAATAATCTGTTTGGCAAATCCCCAGGCAGAAAGTGTCCATTCCCGATTCTCATCATCCTGCTTATCAAGAAGTGTAATTACGCTGAGCGCGGCTATGCCCACAACCATCGGCACCAGTGGTCTCAGCTTCGCACTTTCAATTAGAGAGTTCGACAACAGCACGGATATAACAGTAACAACTGCCGCTACCAACACCCACTGCCATTTTATCTTAAGTATCTTTACAAGTGACCATGCGAGCACCAGACTGAAAAATCCCGTTATGTACCATTTGTAGGAAAAGATATAATACCAGGCACCTGACGTATCATTTGCCGTGGGGCTGCCCCAGTTGGCAAATACAAGTATCAGCACCAGTGTAAAGAAATGTGTCACTGTCTGCCATACAGGTCTCTTTTCAGGCTCAACCATAATGTTCATCTGGTCTTCTCTCTTCTTCTGCTCTTCCTTGCGATATATAAGTGACATTAACAGCCCTATCACAACACTGAAAACCACCGCGCCAATTATCCGGGCTACACCCATCTCAAAACCCAGTATGCGGGCTGTAAGTATGATTGCCAGTATATTGATCGCCGGACCGGAATAAAGGAAGGCAATGGCAGGTCCGAGGCCTGCACCTCGCTTGTGAATGCTTGAGAACAGAGGCAATATGGTGCATGAGCAGACAGCGAGTATCGTACCCGAGACGGCAGCAACAGAGTATGCAAGCCATTTCTTTGCATTTGCACCAAAATACTTTATTACCGATCCCTGGCTGACAAAAACGGAGATAACACCGGCAATAAAAAAAGCAGGAAGAAGACATAAGATAACATGCTCCCTTGCATACCACTTCACAAGATCAAAAGTTGCTGCAACAGCAGTGTTAAACCGGGCGCTTTCAATCGGCATGAAAAACGCAAACACAAATACCACAATGATCCACAAAAGAATCTTTATCTCTTTCTTCAATTCCATACTATAGTAATGTTGTCATTTCGCACAAACACGCAATATGCAGATAAAAAAACTCTATAACCAGACTGAAAATACATACCATATGCCGACACCGATGAACAGCACTGCCACCACCCTGCGGAACCAGAGCTCAAAAGTCCTGATCCTGCTGTACATTTTTCCCACATTGCCAACGGCATAAGCCAGCAGCCATGCAAATATGATCACAGGTATACCGGTTGCAATGGCAAAAATCAACGGGAGATATAGCCCATCGGCACTTGCAACTGTCATAGGTATAAGCATGACGAAATAGAGAACGCCGCTGTAGGGGCAAAAGGCCATTGCAAACAATATACCGAGCAGAAGTGTATTGAGGTAGCTCCTTCTGCCCTTCTCCCCTATCTTCTCCGTGATTGAAGCAATGCCTCCCGGCAGCCTGAGCTTAATGAAATCGAGCATGAAAAGCCCAATGACAATCAGCGCAGGACCTAAAACCTTCTCTCCCCATCTCTGAAACCATCCCGATATGTCCATCTGGCTGGCACCGAAAAATATTATCAGCGCAATGCCCACATATGTTATTGCCCTTCCGAGAGTATAAACCAGTCCATTCATGAAAACCCTTCTACTGTCGGTAAGGTCACGGCTTATAAAACCAATGGCAGATATATTTGTGGCCAGCGGACAGGGGCTGATTGCCGTCATCAATCCCAGAATCGCCGCCGTAAGAAAAGCATACTGGGAGTTTTCCAGTATCCCCTGCAGAAGCTCCATTAATCTTCCTTTAAGGCCTTCAATAACGGATCAACCGCCTTTTTGATCTCTTCCTTCAATTTTTCCGGATTGTTACGGGCATGCATGAACGCTTCACTCGTCAGATCGACTCGCTTTTCGCCACTTACAACCAGAAGGCATTGCCCGGTGGCTTTTACCCTTTTGGCATCAGCTTCACTGGACTCATCCTCAATATTCAGAGACCTGAAAACTATCAGGCCTCTTTCAATCTCTGAAGGATAAAGCTCATGGACCGCCTCGCCCGACACGTTCTCTACCGCCTGGCAGGTAACACACCGACGGGTCAGGTGAAAATAGATTACCTCTACTTTGCCCTCTGACAGGCTGGTGGATATCGTTTCCTCAAGGGTATCGCCACCACGGAAAGCCAGGATCACAACTACTGCCGCAGCCACAGCTACAACAGCCAGTACTGGCAGAATTTTCTTCATCATGGTTAAGTATTATCTGGTTATTAATTTCAGAATCTCTGTCGCAGATGGCACCCGGCCCTTCACAACCACTTTACCGTCAACCACAAGCGCCGGTGTCATCATTACCCCGTAATTCATAATGTCAACGATATCTTCCACCTTGATGACAGTGGCATCTATACCGTTCTGTTCAACAACCTCGCGGGTAAGCTTTTCCAGGGTTTTGCATTTGGGACACCCGGTACCCAGAATTTTAATCTCCATATCTATTATCCTCCTTTCATTTCGTAAAACACCGAAATACTATTATAAATTTTTTTACCTCTTGAAAAATTTGTTAAGTAAAATCTTTGCCTCATCCCAGTTTTCGGGATTGATACAGTATTTTATATATGGTGGATTGATCTCGCCCTGTATCAGCCCGGCCTTCTTCAGTTCCTTCAGATGCTCCGAGAGGGTTGAGCGAGCAATCGGGAGCTCCTCTGCCATGTCACCGCTGTAACAACATTTGTCAAGATTATTCGCCAGGAAATCCATCACAAATACCCTGACCGGGTGAGAGAGTGCCTTGGCATATCTCGCCAGCTTCTCCTGGTCATCCGAATAATATTTTTTCCTGGTCTGTTTAGCCTCCATTTCATTTCGGGAAATGACGAAACAAAAATATATGTTTTTTTTAACAAGTGACACGATTGCAGGATTTTTTTACTTTTTATGCTTCTACAGCAGAAGTGATTGCGATTATCCCCTTTTGGTGCTAAATTCACGCTGGCAAATCCGTGATCCATCTCACCATGAAATGTCCGCTATTGAACAGCACTGCAATTCTTGCATCTCTCCTTATCATGCTCTGCATCTCATGCGGCAGGCCTGATAATATCAGCGATGCAATGCTGAACCACAAAAAAAGCTTCTTTTACATCGATTTCAAAAACTACCCGTCAAACGACGCCTCTCTGCCAGTGGGAGTTTTTGATTCAGGAACAGGAGGACTATCCGTGCTGGCAGACATTATCAATCACGAGGGTCTGGCACATGAATCCTATATCTATATGGGTGACATGGCCAACATGCCATATGGCAGTTACTCGCTGGAGAACAACACTGACCTCCTCCTTGAGCATGTAATGAAGGATGTGCAGTTCCTCCTGGGCAATAAATATTACCAATCCGGCAAGTCTGCCTCTCCGCAGACTGACAAGAAACCGGTGAAAGCAATAGTCATAGCCTGTAACACGGCAACTGCCTATGGTCTGGACACGGTGAAGAGATTTCTTGAAGAGGCCGGATCTGATCTTGGTGTTATCGGAGTGATTGATGCCGGGGCCAGGGGAGCCTTTGGCAACTTCACCCCTGGTGAAGCCGGCAGCATAGCGGTGATTGCTACTGACGGAACAGTGAAGTCCGGCGCATATCCGGAGGCAATAATGATTGTAAACAGGGAGGATGGCCAGGAAGAAGAGATTAAGGTGTTCCAGCAGGCAGGGGTAGGCATAGCCGAAGCCATTGACGAAAGTCCTGATGCCATTGACAAAAAAGCCATATCACCCCGTGCTGATTACAAAGGTCCGTCTGACAACGCTGAAGGGGAACTCAAGATTGATATGGCACTATGGAACCGCTATAACTTCAATCCTGAAAACAATGGCCTCCTGTTCGAAGGAGATGCCTCATCACCATACAATATACAGATCAACTCCGTTGAAAACTATATCGCTTTCCATGTAGTATCACTGATGGAAAAGATCAGGAGAACTGAAGGGGCACTGCCTCTTAATTCAGTAGTACTGGCCTGTACCCACTATCCTTTCTTCACCGATACCTTCAGAAGTGAATTCAACAGACTGAGAGACTACAGTGAAAACGGGCAATTTCTTTACAGACCATTCATTGCTGAAGACCTGATAATTGTCAATCCCGCCGTGGAGGTTGCGGATCAGCTGTATGAACACCTGGCTTCCCGTCAACTCTTAAATGAGGGAACCGGCGAAGGCAGTGAGTTCTATATCAGCATTCCAAATCTTCGCAACAGTAAGATAATATTGAGAAATGACGGCTCCTTTACCTACGGGTACAAATACGGCCGCAACGCAGGCGACATTCAGGAATATGTGAAAGTGGTGCCTTTCAGCCGGATTTCAATTCCGGAAGATATATTGCACCGACTTGAGAAGCAGATACCCGGTGTGTGGGATCTGATCACGGAATTCAATACCGCTAACCCAAAAACCGGCTACCTCTCCCCTGCTGAAAAAATCACTGGTGAATAAACTATATTTGTGCCTAAATGAAGCATGCCATGAAAAGACTCTTACTGTTCATAACGGTTGCCTGCCTGTCAGTATCATTATTGGCCCAGGACTTCTTCAGGGAAGAATTCCGCAAGGACAAAAAGTATGTGATAATCGTAAATCCAACCGAAGGTAATATAGCCACGGTTAACTTCCTGCTTGGCAGGTCTGTCCTTACCACTGATCCTGATGATATTGAATTTGTGGGTGTATATCATTCCAGCCAGAAATACGATTTTAACAAATCGGCAGGTTACATTGCTGATAACGGCCTTACCCGGTTTCACCTGTATGAAGTGAAAGGTCCTCTGGCTGAGGAGATGATCTACAAACAGAATCCATGCAGTGATGACTTCAGGAAGATTTTTATAAACTCCGTTGGCATTATCTTTTTCGGCGGTGAGGATATCCCGCCTGCGGTTTACGGTCAGGAGAACTGGTATTCCGTCACCGGTGACCCGGGCAGGCATTATTTTGAGGTCAGCTTCCTCTTTCACCTTCTTGGGGGTTCCCGCAATGCCTCCTTCAGGCCTCTTCTTGAGGAGAACCCCAAATACATGGTTACCGGCTTCTGCCTGGGCCTGCAGACCATGAATGTTGCTGCCGGCGGAACGCTCATTCAGGATATACCTGCACAGGTGTACGACAGTCACAGTCCCGAAAAAACAGTCCTGATTGACCGCAAAAACCTGCACCGCAACTACTGGGAGAAGGTGAGTGGTGACAAGGAATTGATTGGGAACAGTTTGCATCCTGTCAGATTCACTTCAAACAGATTCTTCGGAAAGACGGTAAAAGTACCTCGCAGATGGCAGCCGGTTGTTTACAGCCATCATCACCAGGCAATTATGGATGTAGCCCCGGTTTTTGAGGTGACGGCGCTCTCTGACGACGGAAAGATAGTTGAAGGAATTGTCCATACCAGGTACCGGAATGTTTTCTCTGTGCAGTTCCACCCGGAGGTGGCAGCCTTATATGAGGATCGTGCCCTGGTCAGATTCGCACCTGATGACACACCTGCCACCCTCCATTCTATGCTTGACAGGAAGAGCCTGAAGTTCCACCACAGGTACTGGAGGCATATCTCCGATATTATTGCGGAACAAGCCCGGTAAGAAAGTCGGCAGTTCGCAGTAACGTCTCACTTATTTCCTGATTTACAGTGCCTTTACCTCACTCACCAGGGCCTGGAGGGTTGATTTGGCATCGCCGAAGAGCATGCGGGTCTTGTCATTGTAGAAGAGAAGGTTCTCTATGGCGGCGTAACCCTTCCCCATACCCCGCTTCATTACTATGATGTTCTTTGCCTCGCGGGCCCTGACAATCGGCATACCGTAGATCGGACTCGAGGGATCGTCCTCTGCTGCCGGGTTGACAACATCATTGGCGCCTATTACAACTATCACATCCGTGTTGGGCAGGTCCGGGTTTATCTCATCACTCTCAACCAGCTGTTCATAGGGCACATCAGCCTCGGCCAGCAGCACATTCATATGGCCAGGCATTCGTCCTGCCACCGGGTGGATGGCATATTTCACTTCCACTCCTTTCTCCTCCAGCATCTTATCGAGTTCATGGCATATATGCTGCGCCTGTGCGACGGCAAGTCCGTAACCCGGTACCACCACCACCTTCTTTGAGTAGCTTAAAAGCACGGCCGCATCAGCCACTGTTATTTCCTTTATTGTTCCGGCAGCGCCTTCCGCGGCGCTTCCTCCTCCTCCGAACACTCCTATAATCACGTTCAGCAGTGACCTGTTCATGGCCCTGCACATAAGGATGGTAAGTATTGTGCCGGCCGAGCCCACAAGGATTCCTCCGGTAAGCATAGCCTGGTTATTGTAGAGAAAGCCTCCCATGGCGGCAGCCACGCCGGTGAAGCTGTTCAGGAGCGAGATCACCACAGGCATGTCAGCACCGCCAATGGGCATTACGAATAGTACCCCGTAAAGTACAGAAACAACAAAGAGGATAATAATTAGATGTGTCAGCTCCGCCGAGGCTGCCACGTCGCGGGTCATAATATAGACAATGAAGCCAATAATCCCGGCAAGTATAGTCATGTTCACATACCTGAGTGCCTTTATCCTCAGGTCACCTATCTTCCCGTCGAGTTTGCCAAAGGCTATCATGCTGCCGGCCCACGAGACTGATCCGATAACCAGCCCGAGAAGAATGGCCAGCACATGGCCGTTGGCCATGCCTGATCTCATCATCAGTTCCTGGCTTACATGCGGGAATTCCATCATTGAGATAAGCGCCGCGGCAGCGCCGCCCATACCGTTGAAGAAAGAGACAAGCTGCGGCATGGCAGTCATCCTGACCCTCTTGGCTATCACCCAGCCGATGATTGTTCCGATGACCATCGCTCCCAGTATCCATCCGATGTTCCCGATAGGCTTGCCCTCCTTCTCATGAAAGAGTATGGTGGCAGCAATGGCCAGAATCATGCCTATGGCTGCCAGAATATTACCCCTCCGTGCTGTGAGAGGATGACTGAGCATCTTGAGTCCGAGTATGAATAATACCGATGCCAGTATATATGATATTTCCATTACGGAAATACCTGCTGAAAAATGCATAACGTCGTTCATGAGGCCGTTGTTTGTAACTGTCAGGGTATGTTATTCCTTATTTCTTTTTCTTGAACATCTCAAGCATTCTGTCGGTTACCACAAAGCCGCCTACTACATTCAGGGTGCCCAGTATCACCGCAAGGAATCCGAGAATCATTGCGCCGGTAGTTTCAGCATGTCCCATCACTATGATGGCCCCGATGATGACCACGCCATGGATGGCGTTTGCGCCTGACATGAGGGGCGTGTGAAGTATTGCAGGCACATGGCTTATCACCTCAATGCCCAGAAAAACAGATAGTATAACCATGTAGATCATACCCCTGTTAGCCATAAAAAAATCGAGTACTCCTTCCATTTTCAGATCTGTTTAATGTCAAGCAACTGTTTTACCCTGGGACTGCGGTATTCTCCGCCGCTTACTGCCATGGTCCCTGCCACTATCTCATCGGTGAGGTCAGGTTTTACATTTCCTTCACCGTCGGTCATTATCCTGAGCAGGTTAATCAGGTTGTTGCCAAACATCCTGCTGGCATCAACTGACATGGCTGACGGATAGTATGATCTTCCTGCAATGGTCACTCCATTGACTACCATATCCCTTTCTTTGTCGGTCAGTTCACAGTTGCCGCCTGTTGAGGCCGCAAGATCAATAATGACCGAACCGGATTTCATTCTTGACACTGTCTCCTTCAGGATCAGTACGGGTGCTTTCCTGCCGGGTATCTGTGCAGTGGCAATTATCACATCAGCAGCAGCAGCTCTTTGCTGAATCAGTTCCTGCTGTTTCTTTTTAAATTCTTCACTCTGTTCAACGGCATATCCTCCGGCTGCTGCATCTTCCCTGGCTCCTTCAACCTCTATGAATTTGCCCCCGAGGCTTTTTACCTCTTCCTTTACTGCTGACCTGACATCGAACACCTCCACCACTGCTCCCAGTTTACGGGCTACGGCTATTGCCTGGAGCCCGGCCACACCTGCCCCAAGAACAAGCACTCTGGCCGGTTTGATGGTGCCGGCTGCCGACATGAACATCGGAAAGAACCGGGGCAGCATCGAGGCTGCTTCAAGCACAGCCTTATAGCCGGCGACCGTTGCCATAGAACTGAGGATGTCCATAGACTGTGCACGGGTTATGCGGGGTACCAGATCAAGTGCCATGACGCTCAGCCCTCCCTGTCGTGCTTTTTCAAGCCACTCCCTGTTTGCAACGGGGTCAAGGACAGTGAAGAGCATCTGGCCCTCTTTGAACAGCGAGATGTCATCCAATGGAGGATTGACAGTCAGGAGCAGGTCTGCACCTGAGATGACCTCTTTTCTTGAGGCTGTTGTGGCGCCTGCAGCACGGTAATCATCATCAGGGGCAAGGGCACCTGTGCCGGCGCCTTCTTCAACCATGACCTTCAGCCCCATTTTTATTGCTGCTGCTGTTTCACCGGGAAGGAGGGCAACCCTCTTCTCATCACCGGATTCTCTTAAAATTCCTGCAATCATATGCTGAATATAACAGATTATTGAGTCATTCAGGTTTTGAGAAGTGATGCAGCCCCGGTATCCAGCATCCATACCAGATGCCCTGAGCCCGGCATTACATGAGAGGCCGGATAAAGTTCCGATCCACTCTTCCCTTCGATGATATCCGACACAATGGCGGCCTTCCCCTTCCCGGTTACAATATAGTAGATTTTCGAGGAGTTATTGATAAGCCTTCCCGTGGCTGTGATTCTTTTTTGTTTTTTATCCGGCCTGTGTGCCACCTCAAACAGCTGATTGCTTGTAAAGAGGTCAGGTCTGTCAGGGAAGATTGAGGCAATATGACCGTCATCACCAAGGCCCAGTAGCATGAGATCAAACTGCGGGATACCCCTGTAGAGCGGAACCATATCAGTAACCAGTTCCGAATATTGCCTGGCCTCTGTTGCCGGATCATCCTCACCTCGTATCCTGAAGATATTCGCATCAGGAAGAGGCACATTCTGCAGCAGGCTTTCATAAGCCATCCTGTAGTTGCTCTCTTTGTCATCAGGAGGCACACAGCGCTCATCACCCCAGAAAATCAGCATTTTCTCCCAGCTGATCCTTTCTGCATAATTATCAGAAATAAACCGGAAAATATATTCGGGAGTGGAGCCCCCGGAAAGGGCAACTGTGTAGTAATGATCAGGCTCTATGCGGTCCAGGTCTTTAATCAGGATTGCCGCAAAGCTTTGAGCCAGGGCTTCACGGTCGGGGAACACTCTGACTGAATGTGACATGTTGATGATAATCTGAATATAAAACTAATTATAATTCGCAAAAAATACCATCTTCTGCAAGATTTTTACAGGGATAACGCCATGTGAGCTCAGGTTCTTCAATAAGGGAATCTGCTGTCTCAGGGCCCCATGTACCTGCAGGGTACCCATAAACAGGTATCGAATGGTCATTCTTCCATGCCTGAAGCACCGGATCAAGGAATCTCCATGCTGCCAGAACAGCATCAGACCTGGTGTAAAGAGTTGAATCACCGTTCATGCAGTCATAGATCAGCCGTTCATAAGCCTCCGGAATGTGACCTTCGGCAAGGTCAGAATAGTGAAAATCCATATTTACGTTCCTGACATTGAATCCGGATCCAGGTATCTTCATGCCAAATTTAAGAAGTATCCCCTCATCTGGCTGAATTCTTATAATCAGCTGATTGCAGCCTTCGCAGGGCGACTTGCCGGAAAACAGGTAGTGTGGCGTCGGCTTGAAATGTATCACCGCCTCGGTCACCCTCGTTGGCAACCGCTTACCGGTCCTGACGTAGAAGGGAACCCCTCCCCACCGCCAGTTGTCAATATAGAATTTTATTGCCGCATAGGTCTCCGTAAGGGAATCCGGGTTGACTCCCTCCTCTTCACGGTACCCCTTCATCCACTCGCCTCTGACATGTGCGCCTGTATACTGACCCCTGATTGCAACTTTTGCCGCCTCTTCCTGTCTGACGGGGCGAAGTGATTCAAAGACCTTTGCCAGCTCGTTCCTTATTGATGTTGCATCTATTGAAGAGGGAGGTTCCATTGCTATGAAGCCCGCAAGGTGGAGCAGGTGATTCTGAATCATGTCACGCATAGCGCCCGTTCCCTCATAATAGGCTCCCCTCTTCTCCACTCCCAGGCTTTCACATGAGGTTATTTCTACATGATGGACATAGTTCCTGTTCCAGAGGGGCTCAAAGATACCGTTGGAAAATCTTGTCACAAGAATATTCTGTACAGTCTCCTTGCCCAGGTAATGGTCAATACGATAAAGTTGGCTCTCATCCCAGTGATCAAGAAGTATGTTGTTGAGACTAACCGCGCTATCATAGTCATACCCGAAAGGTTTTTCGATGATCATCCTCTTCCATCCCTCATCCTCCAGGTTCATCTTTTGTGCTGCCAGGTTTCTTGTAATGGGAGCATAAAGTTCAGGCGGCAGGGAAAGGTAAAACAGGGTGTTTCCCGGGATGTCATTTTCTTTCCTCATTTTCTCAAGTATCCCTGCCAGTACCGGGTAATCACCAGGTGCGGAAGGATCAATTGCCGCATAGTGAAATGCAGAGATATATTTCCTGACCGACTCTTTTTCCTCATCAGCTTTGTCTATCCCTGCTGCCGTTACGACTTCTTTCCGATACTCCTCATCTGTCACCCGGCTCCTTCCGGTAGCCAGTATACTGTAACGGCCGGGCATGAGTCCCTGTCTATGCAGTGCATACAGTGCCGGAATGATCTTCCTGGTGGCCAGGTCTCCCCTGCCCCCGAAGATGACTATTATCTGATCATCTGGTTTTGTCATGGACCTGTTGTTAACCTGTCACTATACCGGCAAACGATGATGACAAATATAAAAAAAAGGAAACACCGTAAACAATACCATAAAATAATTCAGGGTGCTCATTTCCGCTGAGCACCCTGAAATTTCATATCCTGTCAGGCCCCTGAGAACCTGCAATAGCAACCAGGCAGTTTATTTTGCCTTAAATCCAAACATGATAGCCACGCAACCGCTGACAGGCAACTGGTCACTTATGCCGAAGGTGGTCACCTTCACCACAACCTTAAGCTGCTGGCTTGACTCCAGCTTGAAGTCCCACGTCTTGGCAAGTCCTTCATCCTTGTTGGAGTAAAGCACTTTGCCGGTAGCGTCCATTACCGAGAATTCCACTGGCGGCATACCATCAGCTGTGCAGATGGCAAGCCGGTATTCGAGGTCAGAATAAAATGTCTTGTAGAGTTCAGCCTCTTCACCCTCAACCAGTACGGCAGCGTGATAGTTGCCATCATGAAGATAGGCGCCCAGCTCTTTCTTGCAGATGTTTTTGGCAAAGCCCTTGCATTGTGCGGCAGCTTCAACCGGGAAAATAACTGAGAGAAGTGCCGTGATAAGTAATGTCTGTATAAGCTGTCTCATCGGTATGGGATTATTTTACGTAAGTATTTCTGATCTCTGCCACCTTGTCTCTGATGGCCACAAAGGTCTCCTGTTTCATTTCCGATCTGGCCGCACCGGAAATTTCAGTCATCTGCAACTTTTCATTGTATGATGCTGTTGAAGGTTCCGTGGAACGTTCTATTTTATCAAACAGAGACTTCAGCTCATGGATGGGCCCAAGAAGCTCACGGATGGCCGCATTGTCAGTATAGGTTTCAAGCAAGCGTATCATGTCATCTACTGACATCTTCTGGTCTGCTATGGTTTCCACCAGCCTGTTACCCCTGAATTTCTTCAGGTCAACCAGCTGGGTTGATATATACAACCCTTCAACAAATCCTCCTGCAATGATCGTTGCAGCCACAGCATGCTGTTCATCATCCTCCAGGTATGCCTGAGAGTTGAGAAATGTTTCAGAGACAATCTCCATGATAACATCACGGTTATTGATATTCTGTTCCAGCCGTTCAATGGTGGTCTCGTCCACGGCATCAAGTATGCCCAGTCCGGTGGCCATATCCTCAGCTGCCTCCATATAATTGACCAGCAGAGATGTTTCATCATACATGCTGGCAAAACTGAGATCACACACATATGTTCCCAGGTTCAGCGCCATGCTTTTGCTGGTGGTGTAATTGGTCTTGTTCTCAACAGGGTTGAGCAGTGTGGCGTCAAACTTCGCACCTGCTTCCTTTATCAGATGAGCCACCTCCAGAGGAGTTGGAAGAGCATTGAATACCTTTTCGGCACTTTTTATCTGCTCCATTGTCTGCTCGTCAGGACTGACTGTCTCACCGCTATCACTGGTAACTTCGCCCCTGGTTTTTCCCTTGCATGATGAGGCAACCAGGCAGAGAGCCAGAGCAGTCACGCCCAGAATCAGTGGCAAAATTTTAAGCTTACTGTTCATGTCGATTCTAATTTTAAATTTCACAGGCCTTGATACGACCAATTTACACTTTTTTAATAAACGCATTAGCCGTGAAGTTATTATTTAGCGATAAATTTGTTCCAAATCAAATGTGATGGAAAGATCGGAAAAGAAGCTTGCAGAGCTGGAGAAAGTGCTTAACGGGGGCAAAAGCGGAGAGATAAATGAAAGGATCAGGCTGTTGCGCACTGAAAGGCCATTTACAGGGGCTCTGAAGATGCTTGCACTCTACTATGACAGGACGGAGGATGAAGGAATAAGGCTGACTATTTCGGGTCTGTTCAATGATTTGAAAGAACAGGGTGCAAAAGCTGAAATAATTGATGCCATAAATGCCGTTATCAACCAGGGAACAAAGGCCATGCTGCTCTCTTCATGCTGGCAGTCGGGAATGGATTATTCTGAACATGCGCACTCAATGGCAGGCTTCTTCATGACAGGCGATTACATGACATCACTTGAATGCTTTACTGTCTTTGAGACCTGCATCTCATCAGTAAGTGAGACAGACCGCACCTCCATCATTGCCAGGCTGAGGCAGGAGATTGGCTCATGGGACACACCCAGGCAGAAACTCGGAGAAGAACTGATTTCACTTCTTGAGGGCTGATGGTCATTACCCTGCAACCGGCACGACCCCACAATATTCAACAACACTATATGTATGAGCTGTAATGCTTCATAAACTGCGATCTTTCAAAGAGGGAAGGATTCTCCACATTCCTGTAGTTCAGCCTGCCCCTGAAATCGCTTATCGACTTGAATTCCTTGGCCGTCATCCATTTATGCAGAGCCTCATTGATCTCGGTGATCACAGTGAAACCCCTCTTGTAGAGTGCCGAGCATACCTGAACCGTTGTGGCACCGGCCAGCAGGTATTTTATGGCATCCTCACCCGAGTATACGCCTGTTGAAGCGGAGATATCCATCTTAATATCCTGTCCGCTCACCATACCTATCCAGCGGAGCACATACCTCTGCTCAACAGTAGCAGAAAGAACCGAGGCAGGGTGAATTGTAAGATTGTTTATATCAAAGTCAGGCTCATAGAACCTGTTGAACATGACTATTCCGTCAGCGCCATGGTTCTTCATCTGCCATACGAAGTTGAGCAGGTTTGAGAAGCGAAGGCCGATCTTCACGCTGACAGGAATCTTAAGTTTCTTCCTGAGATCATCAATGATCCTGAAGTATACCTTCTCGGAATCGTTGCTGCTAAGGTGCTTGTCTGTCGGTATGAAGAAGATGTTCACCTCAAGTGCGCTTGCGCCCGCCTTTTCAATCTCAGCGGCAAAATCCATCCACCCCCTGGGCGAAAAGCAGTTGATGCTTGCTATGACAGGTATTTTTACGCTCCGGCGTGCCCCGGCAACCAGGTCAAGATAAGCATCAACACTGTTGGTGCGGGTATAATACTGAAGATAATCATCTGCTTCCGGGTATGACTCCCTGGTTGACATTGAGTGGGCCTGTGACACTATCTGTTCCTCAAACAGGGACTTCAGTACCACGGCGCCGGCTCCGGCAGCCTCAGCCTCAATGATTGATTCAACCTTTGAAGTGAAATTGGAACTTCCGGCAATTATCGGACTGCTCAGTTCAAGTCCCAGGTAACGCGTGTTGATTGTGCTCATCCTATTTTTTTATTCTTTCTCCAAATATAAGTGTTCCTACCCGAATCATTGTACTTCCCTCCTCTACCGCCACCTGCCAGTCGCCTGTCATGCCCATGGATATCTCCCTGAAATGGCTGTCATGAGAAAAGTATCCCTCGCGGAGTTGCCTGAAGATGTCTGCCAGGGTCCTGAACTCAGACCTTACCTTCTCCCTGTCATCAGTAAATGTTGCCATCCCCATCACTCCGCATATCCGTGCAGCCCTGAGTGATGATGCCACCTCGCCCCAGTTGGTTGCCTTCATCTCGGTAAGGGAGAACCCTGACTTTGACTCCTCCGAAGCAATATGCACCTGCAGCAGACAGTCAATGTTCCTTTCCTGTGTCAGGGCTTCCGCATCAATCAGCCGCAGCAGTCTGACAGTATCAACTGACTCAATCATTGCGGCTGACGCCACTGCAGGTTTAACCTTGTTAGACTGCAGATGACCGATCAGGTGCCAGGATATATCACCCGGAAGCTGTTCTCTCTTTGCAGCCAGCTCCTGTACCCTGTTCTCGCCGAATATGCGAAGACCTGCATTGTATGCCTCCATGGCCTCTCCGGCACTACGAGTCTTTGTAACTGCTACCACGGTAACATCCGGGTTGAGGCCCTCACGCAGTCTCATTATATTTTCAGCAATGGTTCCCATGCCGGCATTATGCAATTATCAGTCAAGCCTGTGAATGACCAGGCCGCTCCTGAGCTTGGGCTCAAACCATGTTGTCTTTGGCGGCATGATATTGCCGGTGTCAGCGATGGTGATCAGTTGCTGCATCGATACCGGATAGAGTGCAAATGCAACCTTCATCTCTCCGCTGTCAACCCGTCTCTTCAGTTCTCCCAGCCCCCTTATTCCCCCCACAAAATCGATGCGCTTGGATCTCCTCAGGTCCTGGATGTCCAGCAGAGGCACCAGTACTTTCTCTGTGAGGATGGTTACATCCAGCACACCTATGGGATCATCGTCATTGTAAGTACCCTTCCTGGCAGTAAGGCTGTACCATCTGCCATTGAGATACATGCCGAAATTATGAAGTCGCCGTGGCCTGTATGTGCGAGTACCCTTCTCCCTGATGTCAAAAGACTCCTGCAATTTTTCAAGCAACTGTGAAGGTGTCATGCCGTTCAGATCCCTGACAACACGGTTGTAGTCAAATATCTTTAACTGGTCATCGGGAAAGATCACTGCCATAAAGAAGTTGTACTCCTCATCGCCCCTGTGATTCGGGTTTTTGTCCTTTTTCTCCTTGCCGACCAGGGCCGCTGCAGCAGTACGGTGATGGCCATCCGCAACATACATGTACGGCACTTTATCTGCAAATAGCTTTTCAATGGCTGTATTGGTCTTTTTATCCCATACCACCCAGAAGTGATGGCCTATGCCGTCTTCGGCAACGAAATCGTACACAGGCTGTTCTTTCCTGACTATTTTTCCCACAATCCTGTCGAGCTCCTTCACGGCAGGATAGGCAAAGAAGACAGGTTCGATGTTTGCATTATTGGCCCTGACATGCACCATGCGGTCCTCCTCTTTATCGGGGCGGGTAAGCTCATGTTTCTTTATCACCCCCTCAAGGTAGTCATTCACTGCTGCAGCGCCTACAATGCCGTACTGTGTGCGGCCCTTCATAGTCTGGGCATAGATGTAAAAATGTTCCTGGCGATCCTCCAGCAGCCACCCTCTCTCCTGCCATGCTTTAAAGTTCTCAAAAGCCTTCTGGTAGACCTCTTCCGAATGCACGTCAGTACCCTCCGGCAGGTCTATCTCCGCTTTCGTAATGTGCAGGAGCGATTTCTCTCTGCCCCTGGCCATGGCGGCGGCCTCTTCTGAATTCATCACGTCATAGGGAAGGCAGGCTATCTCAGATGCCATATCTGCCGGGGGCCTCAGCCCCCGGAAAGGTTTAACAACAGCCATATTGAATTATTCTGATTTCTATTTGGGTTTGTTCACTCTGAATGTCTCATCACCTGTGGCAAAGAAGGATACAATCTGACGGCCGGCAGCCACCCCTGCGTTGATGTTGGCCTCTTCAGTCTGGGCCCCCATCTTCTTGGGAGTGAAAAAGTAACGTCCCGGAAACTTCTGTCCAAACAATTCAGCATTGTCAGGAGAAATATCCGACAGGTACTTCAGGTCACCTCTCTTTTCCATCAGAGCAACCAGTTCAGGCTCATTTATGACCTCCTTGCGGGCTGTGTTGACAAGCACTGCACCCTGTGGCATGAGAGAAAGCAGTCTCTCTCCTATTGATCCTTTTGTCTTCTCATTGGCAGGGATATGGAGTGAAACATACTGGCTTACGGAGTAGAGCTCCTCAATTGAATCCACCGGGATAACACCGGCATCAGCTATTGCAGTTTTTTCCACGAAAGGATCAAAGGCATATACCTTCATCCCGAAGCCGGCAGCGATGCGGGCCATGCACCTGCCCACATTGCCGAAGGCATGCAACCCCAGGGTCTTGCCCATCAGTTCTGAGCCCGACTTACCGTCAAAGCCGCCGCGTGCAGCATAGATCATCATGCCAAAAGCAAGCTCGGCAACAGCATTGGAGTTTTGCCCGGGAGTGTTCATGGCAACAACGTTTCCAGCGGTACAGGCGTTCAGGTCAAGATTGTCATAACCGGCGCCCGCCCTTACCACTATCTTCAGCTTCGGGGCTGCCGCAATCACAGCAGCATCGACGATATCTGAACGTACTATCATGGCGTCAGCATCAGCCACGGCAGCGTGCAGCTCCTGTGGACTCTTGTATTTCTCAAGCAGTACAAGGCTATGCCCTGCATTCTCCACCACATCGCGTATCTGTGTGACAGCTACGGGAGCGAAGGGTTTCTCAGTTGCTACAAGTATCTTCATGACTTCCCTCCCTTTAGTATTTGTTGGCAAATTCCTTCATGCACTCAACAAGTGCCCTGACACTCTCTATGGGGAGAGCATTGTACAGCGATGCGCGGAAACCTCCCACTGAGCGGTGACCTGCAATACCAACCATTCCTTTTGACTTGGCGAAATCACCGAACTCCTTCTCAAGCTCCCTGTAATTCTCAGACATTACGAAGCAGACGTTCATCAGCGATCTGTCCTCGGGATCAGGAATGGTGGGAATGAACAGCTTATTGCGGTCAATCTCGTCGTAGAGCAGACCAGCCTTCTCCTGGTTGATCTTCTGCATAGCACTAAGCCCGCCTTTCTGCTTCAGCCATTCGAGGGTCTTGAGAGCGGCAAAGACCGGAAGCACGGGCGGAGTATTGAACATCGATTCCTTGTCAATGTGAGTCTTGTAGTTCAGCATCGTCGGTATGGTCCGTGTAACCTTTCCAAGAGCCGAGTCCTTAATGATCACGAAGGTTACACCAGCAGGCGCCAGGTTCTTCTGTGCCCCGCCATAGATTATTGAATATTTTGACACATCAACCGGGCGGCTGAAAATATCAGAAGACATGTCGGCTACCAGTGGCACACCCACATCCGGGTCCTTCTTCAGTTGTGTCCCGTAGATGGTATTGTTGGTTGTGATGTGGAAGTAATCAACATCTGACGGAACCACGTATCCTTTCGGGATATAGTTGAAATTCCTGTCTTTTGATGAGGCCACCTCAACCACCTCGCCGAAGTTTTTTGCCTCCTTGAGTGCCTTGCCGGCCCACTCTCCCGTGTTTATATATGCTGCCTTCTTTTCCAGCATGTTCATAGGGAGCATCGCAAACTGAAGGCTGGCTCCGCCACCGAGGAAGATTACCGAATAACCTTCCGGTATGTCAAGCAACTCCTTTACATGAGTGACCGCACTCTCCATAACAGCCACAAACTCCTTGCTCCGGTGAGAGACCTCCATGATTGAAAGTCCTGTTCCTGCAAAATCCCTGATAGCTTCAATTACCTTCTCATTGGTGTATTGAGGCATTATTGAAGGCCCTGCGTAGAAATTGTGTTTTTTCATCTCTTATAAGTTTGTTTTAGTTGATCATTCTTTTTTCATGCCCTGCTGCCCGGAGGCTTTGCCACCCTGTGATGGTTAGTTCAGAGGGCCACCAGCTTCTCTTCCCGGAGCACCGGGATAACATCAGTAACATCAAATGTATGACAATAAGGAATACAATCGTCAAGTCCCTTGTCCCGCAATCTTGATCGCTGTGCCGCCTTTTCTATATATCCGGTCAGATCCTGCCTGGCCGCCATCCACAGGTCGGTTGCTGCATGCACTGAATCACAGATAGTTGTAAACCTGCCGCCATCCAGCAGCCGTTGTGCCATAGCCCCTGCGCAGACAGCATCCTCGAGGCTGAAGCGCCGCTTCCACCCGGCACAAACGATAATCACCTTTCGATCCTGTTCTTCAATCCACCTGCAGAGAGCAGACATATTGAGATATGAACCTATTACCACATCATGACTGCCGGCGGCTTTCTTCATTATGCCGGTTCCGTTGGTAGTGCTGTAAATCACGCTTTTTCCCCTAATCTTGTCAGCGGAGAAGTTAAAGGGTGAATTCCCGAAATCGGCAAAATCAAGCACGAAGCCATCCCGTTCGGCTGCAATGAGGCGCCCCTCTGCTTTCATCTCCCTGGCCTCCTCAACCGTGGCCACGGGGATTATCTCCCTGACACCGTTGGCAAAGGCAGCGCAGATGGAGCTGGTTGCACGAAGCACGTCCACCACCACTACAATTGCCTCGCTGTCAGCATGAGCATCGAAGGCAGCAGGGGTAAAGCATATTTCCAGGCTTTTCTGTGTCATTACGGCCGGAGATTTCTGAATTTTTCAGGGTTTATAGAAAGGAAGTGCTGTGACCTTCGCTTTCAGGTCCCTTCCCCTGACACGTATGTATATCTCCGTGTCACTCTTCCAGAAACCCTTGTTGAGATATGCCAGGCCTATTCCCTGCTTCAGTGAGGGTGCCATGGTTCCTGATGTCACCTCGCCAATCAGGTTACCCGCGGCATCAACAACCTCATAGTGTTGCCTGGGAATACCCCTGTCTATCATGACAAATCCTTTCAGGCGCCTGTCCGTTCCCTCTTCCTTCTGCCTCAGTAGCAGATCCCTGTCTATGAACTCCTTATCCGGAACAAATTTGGTTATCCATCCCAGTCCGGCCTCAATTGGTGATGTGGAATCATTTATATCATTGCCATAAAGACAGAAACCCATTTCCAGTCGGAGGGTGTCCCGGGCGCCCAGGCCTATCGGTTTTATCCCATACTCTTCACCTGCCCTGAAGACCTCCTCCCAGAGGCGCGGGCCATCCTCATTTCTGACATATATCTCACATCCGCCTGAACCTGTGTAGCCTGTAGTGGAGAAGATGACATCATCTATGCCGGCAAACCGCAATACCTTGAATGTATAGTACTCCATCTCAGTGACGTTCTCCCCTGTCAGCTTCTGCATTGCCTTCAGAGCCAGGGGGCCCTGTACGGCAAGCTGTGCAGTGCCCTCTGATGCATTGTTCAGCTCCTCGCCCGGACCAGCTGAGATTCCAAAAGCAGCAGCATGCCTGACACACCAATTCCAGTCCTTTTCAATGTTTGCCGCATTGACAACAAGCAGATATTTTTCAGCGCTGAACCGGTAAACAAGCAGGTCATCAACTATGCCCCCTTTGCCGTTCGGGAAGCAGGTATACTGCACCTTGCCATCAGTCAGGGCTGACACATCATTGGTCGTTATATGCTGCAGGAATTCCAGTGCACGCGGGCCATTGACCCAGAATTCACCCATATGTGAAACGTCAAATACTCCAACTCCTGAACGTACCGCGAGATGCTCCTCGTTTATCCCCGCATACTCAACTGGCATATTATATCCTGCGAAAGGTACAATCCTGGCTCCCAGAGCCTCATGGTACTTTATAAAGGGAGTGTTTTTCATGTTATTAAGCTTTTAGTTATAAAGCAAAAATAGAGCTTTTCAGATGATAAAAAAGATGCTTAAAATCATTTTTGAAAAAGCCGTTCAGACATTTCTCATGTTCTGATGGTTACATAATGCATATATTTGTACCCTTAAACCAACTCAGAGAAATGGAGTACACAATATTCAAACCCGATTATCTCCTGAGCATCACGGGAGGCGACAGGGAGACAATGGCTGAGATCGCCGGCATCTTCGGCAGCCAGGTGCCTGAGTTCCTTGATGGCATGAAAAGCCTCCTGGGGCAGGAGAAGTATTATGAGCTCGGCCTGCTGGCACACAAGGCCAAGGGATCAGTCACAGTCCTGGGAATGGAGGAGACGGCAAAGATGCTCAAGGAGTTCGAATTGCTGGCAAAAGCAGGCGAACAGAAGGAGAAATATACTGACTTCATTGCCAGGTTCGAGACTGACTCCACTACAGTCATGGCTGAGGTTAACGACTACCTCGGAAGGAAAATCTGAAAGGTTATGGTAGTAACGGAAAAAGTTGACGGGGTTGATATCATCAGCTTCAGGAGTGACCGTATCAATGCACTGAATGTTGATGTTGTCAGACCAGTGATAATGAAGTTGTTTGAAACTCCTTATACAAGGGTGATAATTGACATGGGAGGAGTGAACTACCTTGACAGCACTGCATTTGCAATGTTCCTTCACCTGCTCAGGGTTGCACGTTCAAATTACTGCGCCTACAGGCTCTGCTCACTCACTCCGGGAGCAACCGAACTGTTTGAGCTGCTCCAGCTTAACCAGTCACTTGAGATATACCCTGACCGTGCCAGCTGCCTTGAGAGCTTCCGGCTCAATTCACCCTATTAGCTGTTGGTCATAACCAGGCTGCCAGCCTTGACATCTATCCGTACACTCCTGTTTCTGTCTATCGTTCCGGCGATTATCTGCTTTGACAGTTCATTCACTATCTCTTTCTGAATCAAACGCTTCACCGGCCTTGCGCCAAAGAGCGGATCAAAACCCCTGTCAGCCAGCCAGGCAACTGCCCTGTCTGTTATCTCACTATGGATACCCTTCTCCTCCAGCATCTGTGCCACCCTGCCGAACTGCATTCGTACTATCTCCCTGATCTGTTCAAGGGTCAGTGGCCTGAACATCACTATCTCGTCAACGCGGTTAACAAACTCTGGTCGCAGTGTGCTGCGAAGCATCTGAACGAGTTCCTCCCTGAGTTTGTCAGCCTTCTCCTCCGTCATCCCGCCATTGTTCTCGCCGATACTTTCACGGATAAGGCCTGAGCCCAGGTTGGAGGTCATGATGACAATAGTGTTGCGAAAGTTGACGGTTCTTCCCTTATTGTCAGTAAGTCTGCCGTCATCAAGCACCTGCAGCAGGATGTTGAACACATCCGGATGGGCCTTTTCGATCTCGTCAAGCAATACCACCGAATATGGTTTGTGCCTTATAGCTTCCGTGAGCTGGCCTCCCTCATCGTATCCGACATATCCGGGAGGTGCTCCGATGAGCCTTGACACACTGTGCCGCTCCTGGTACTCAGTCATGTCTATACGGGTCATCAGATTCTCATCGTTGAACAGGTATTCAGCCAGTGCCCTTGCCAGCTCAGTCTTGCCAACCCCTGTTGTCCCCATGAAGATGAATGAACCCACCGGCCTCTTCTCATCCTGCAGGCCGGCCCTTGAACGGCGTACAGCATCAGAGACAGCTCTGATGGCTTCATCCTGTCCCACAACTCTTTTGTGAAGCTCTTCCTCCAGCCGCAGAAGCTTCTCCTTTTCACTCTCCAGCATCCGGGATACCGGTATGCCTGTCCATCGGGAGACTATCTCTGCAATGTCATCAGCCCGCACATCATCACGCACCATTGAACCTGCATTGCGCTTACGGTCAACCTCCTCCTTGAGCTGTTCTATCTCTTTCTCAATCTCCACCAGTCTGCCATATCTGATTTCAGCCACCCGCCCATAGTCGCCCGCTCTCTCAGCCCTCTCCGCTTCAAACCGGAGCTCTTCAGCCTCCTGCTTTTTCTTCTGCTGATCCTCTACCAGCTCCTTCTCGGCACGCCACCGGGCCTTTAGCTCATCACGCCCAGCCGACAGATCGGCAATTTCCCTTGAAAGCTCCTTCTCCTTGGCTGTGTCTCCGTCACGGCGCACTGCTTCACGCTCTATTTCCAGCTGCCTGATCTGCCTGTCAGCTGTATCAATCTCCTCCGGCACAGAGTTCATCTCCAGCCTAAGCCTTGCCGCTGCTTCATCAATAAGGTCGATAGCCTTGTCAGGCAAAAACCGGTCAGTGATGTACCTGTATGAGAGATCAACAGCTGAAATGATGGCTTCATCCCTTATTATCACCTTATGATGAGTCTCATATTTCTCTCTCAGTCCGCGAAGGATGGAGATTGCATCAGCCCTGCCAGGCTCATCTATCATAACCACCTGGAACCTTCTTTCAAGGGCTTTGTCAACCTCAAAATATTTCTGGTATTCATTCAGGGTGGTGGCGCCAATGGCACGCAATTCACCCTTGGCCAGTGCAGGCTTGAGTATATTGGCTGCATCCATGGCACCCTCGCCCTTGCCTGCACCTACCAGCGTGTGTATCTCATCAATGAAGAGTATCACGTCACCGTCTGAAGCAATCACCTCATTGACCACTGACTTGAGTCTCTCTTCAAACTCGCCCTTGTATTTTGCCCCTGCAATTAGCGCTCCCATGTCAAGCGAATAGATATGCTTCTGCATCAGGTCCTCCGGCACATCCCCCCGCACTATCCTGTGAGCTATGCCTTCGGCAATGGCTGTTTTTCCAACGCCTGGTTCACCAACCAGGATAGGATTGTTCTTTGTGCGTCTTGAAAGTATCTGCAGTACCCTCCTTATCTCCTCATCACGACCGATGACAGGGTCGAGCTTGCCGGCCCGGGCACGCTCGTTGAGGTCAATGGCATACCTGTTCAGTGAATCATATGTCTCCTCCGAAGTCTGGCTGTTCACCTTGGCACCCTTGCGGAGGTCATTTATTGCAGTGGTCAGTGAACCACTATCCATACCGTTCTCCTTCATCAGTACGGCCACCTTGCCTGAAGACTCAGCCAGTGCCAGCAGAATATGTTCAACGGAAACGAACCTGTCCTGCATCCTGGCAGCATGATCCGCCGCACGCCTGAAGACCGTGGATACCTCCTGGGAGAGATAGGGCTCCCCTCCGCTGACGCGCGGATAGCTGTCAATGATCTCATCAAGGGCTTTCACAAAAGCTGAAGCGTTGACCGTGGTCTTTGACATTATATATGACACTATGCTCTCCGCCTCAGTCATGATACCCTTGAGCAAATGACCGCAATCGATCACCTGGTGTCCCTTGCCGGCAGCAATGGCTACCGCCTTCTGTACAGACTCCTGTGCTTTTATAGTAAAATTTTCGAAATCCATTTTTCTGACTTTTTTCTTTTTATGTTCAATTTTTTTGCCATTCCTCTTCGTCTCAACGTTTCATGTCATAATGACAGTAAATGTATAATATAGGTGAACGGAGGCCGTTATATATCATTCAGGAACTGCTTACCGGAACCTGAAACCTCTCCGGGATGAATGAGAAAATACTTAATACCCTGATGCATCTCTTTGCCATCATTGCCCCTGCTCAGGGCAATGAGAGCGACAGGCGTCAGGTAGTGGAAGCCTTCCTCAGACCACAGCTAAACCAGGAGGGGGTTCAAGCATATCTGAAGATTTTCGATGCCTACTACGCTGAAGCCCAGGAAAGGCTGAAAAAGGGCAAGGAGGCCCGCAGAAACTCCTCCATCTCGGTAAGGATAATAAAGATATGCTTTGACATTGGGATGCAGCTCACCCTGAACCAGAAGATCATTGTCCTGGTCCAGCTGCTCGAATACTGCCGCTCAGACAATGCAGAGGTAAGTAACACCGAACTGGAGTTCATCATCACCGCTGCTGAAGGATTCAATATCAATCCTGAAGACTACCAGCTGATCCGGCAGTTTGTTCTCTCATCACGTGACGAGGTGCTTGAATCACCTCAGATACTGTTAATTGACAGTGACCGGACAACAAAATATGAAAAGACGCATCATATCATAAACAGCACGATCAGGGGACAGGTAAGAGTGCTCAACCTGCCTCAGGCTGACCTGCTGTTCATAAGGTCATTCGGCACCGGTGAGATGCTTCTCAGCGGACAGCTCAGGCATGAGGACAGGGTTTATCTCTTTGAGAGAGGGTCCTCACTCAAGTTCATGAGCAGCAAGCCCATCTATTACTCCGAAGTGATCAGGCAGTTCCTTGATGAGAGCGCACTGGCCTCCAGAGTGGTATATGAGGTGAATAACATTGAATACAGGTTCAAGGGCGGACAGGTGGGCCTGCACCGTATGAGCTTTGCCGAAGAGTCAGGAAGGCTGATTGGCATAATGGGCGCCTCGGGTGCAGGAAAATCAACTCTGCTGAGTGTCCTTAACGGCACCAACAGACCTGACTCAGGAGAAGTGCTCATCAACGGCGTGAATATCCATAATGACCCGGACAAGATCAAGGGCCTTATAGGTTATGTTTCCCAGGACGACCTGCTGATAGAAGAACTCACTGTCTTTGAGAACCTGTTCTACAATGCCAAACTCTGCTTTGGCAACCTCAATGATGAAGATATTGCCGTCAAGGTTGACGAGATGCTTCACAGTTTGGGTCTTCATGAGATAAAAGACATGAAAGTGGGCACTCCTCTCAATAAGAAGATCTCGGGCGGCCAACGGAAGAGACTCAACATTTCACTTGAGCTGATCAGGGAACCGGCCATCCTCTTCCTTGACGAACCTACATCAGGCCTCTCATCACTCGATTCGGAAAATATCCTTGACCTGCTCAATGATCTTAAACTCAAAGGGAAACTGATATTCGTAGTTATCCATCAGCCTTCCTCTGACATCTTCAAGATGTTTGACAGGCTCATCTTCCTTGATACGGGCGGGTTTATGATCTATTACGGTATCCCAGTGGGATCAATAGGATACTTCAAGGACAGGATGCATCTGCCGAGATACAATGACAGTGAATGCCCTGCCTGCGGGAACGTCAACCCTGAACAGATCTTCAGTATAGTTGAATCAAAGGTACTGGATGAGTTCGGCCGGCCGACAGCCACCAGGAAGGTATCACCATCAGAGTGGAGCGCCTATTACAACTCCCGCAGGGAGGAGAGTCCACCGCAACCCAGACCTGGCAACGGCATCCCTGAGATAACTTTGAGAACTCCAGGAAAACTGAAACAGTTCATGGTCTTCGTCAAGCGTGATATTCTGGCAAAACTATCCGACGCACAGTACCTCGTTATTACACTTCTGGAAGCACCCGTGCTGGCATTCTTCCTGGCCTATATTATAAGGTATTTTGATGAGAGTGCATCCAACCCATCTTATACGCTGTTGCAGAACAGCAACCTGCCGGTATATATTTTTATGTCAGTCATAGTGGCCATCTTCATGGGCCTCACCGTGAGCGCGGAAGAAATCATCAAAGACAGGAAGATACTCAGGCGCGAGTCTTTCCTAAACCTCAGCTGGAACAGTTACCTGCTGTCAAAGATTGGTGTCCAGTTCCTCATATCAGCAATACAGGCAGCCTCTTTTGTGGCTGTGGGCAATACCATCTTCGGCATCCGCGGCATGTGGTTCGAGTACTGGCTTGTGCTCTTCTCATGCTGGGCAACGTCAAACATGATGGGACTCCTCATATCTGACAGCTTCAAGACAGTTGTAACAATCTATATCCTCATCCCCTTCCTGGTTATCCCGCAGATAATCCTCAGCGGAATCATAGTCAAGTATGACAAACTCAATCCGAATATCTCATCACCGATATCCATCCCGGTATACGGAGAAGTCATAGCTGCACGCTGGGGCTATGAGGCACTGGCTGTTGACCAGTTCATCAACAACCGGTTTGAAAGACAGTTCTATAACTTTGACAAGGCAATAAGCATTGCCAAGTTCCGCAAAGACATCTGGTATAACGAGATGAAGAGCATTCTTTCCAGGCTGGAGAGCAATATCGAACGTGAAAGACTTGATGAGTCAAGCCAAAAGGACATGGAGCTGATAATTAACGAGATCACCGAGGAGATGGGTTTCACCACTGCCATCACCTTCGATTTGAGCCTGCTTGATCCCGGCAGGATAACAACAGAGTCAGTGAATGCAGCCCGTGAATACATAGAAAAGGTCAGACGTTATTATATTGAGGTATCGAGGAATGCCGTAGAGGCGCGTGACCAGAGTATTATGGCCTTTGAAAGTGCTGACAGGGAAGCTTTCATCAGGATGAAAAAGCAGTACACCAATGAATCCCTTGAAGAATTCGTCCGCAATGACAATGAAAAGGACAAGATCAAGAGATACCGCGACAGACTATACCAGAACTATGATCAGATATTTTTTGACCCGGTGCATCCGCTTGTAAAAGCGCACTTCTATGCCCCCCGCAAACAGGTTTTCGGCATCTACGCCGGCACACTGGCAGTCAATACCGCCGTTATATGGGTAATGACACTTGCCCTGTACATTCTCCTCTATTTCAGGGTTCTGCACAGAATACTTGATTCATTGGAGAAGTTCATGAGGGTTATGCGCGACAGGCGTGAGAAGAACAAAAGCAGGTAATGGCGAGGTAATAAGAGAGGGGGTGCCTCTCTTTTCAGACAGACGCCCCCTCTGCTTTATCTTAACCGATCTTAAGACCTTTTTTCCTGCCTTCTACTCAACAATCTCAATCATCTTGAAAGGCACCTTGATGATGGAATCATAATCCTCACCGGCCTCAAGCATGTCTTCATCATCCTCCTCGTAAAACCAGTTTATCTCCACGTCATGCTTTGACCTGTGGATGGCTTCCAGACGCTTGAAAACGTCAAGAATGCATTTTGAGGAGCTGGTGTTGAAATACTCCAGCCTGATGTTCACTACCGTCTTGTCAAGAGGTACCTGCATGTACTGATCAAGCCACTCATTCAGTGGTTTATAGAACTCTACCGAGTTCTCGGGTATTGACCTGCCTTTAATCTCAAATACTCCCTCCCCGGCATCAAACTTTATTGACGGGGTTTTTGGTGTTCCTTCAATGATGATCGGTTCCATAGCTTTCTGTTATCTGTTTTTGTTAATCTTTCTATACCGGTGCCACTACTGCACTTAAGCGAAAAGCTGTATTCAGGTTATCGTATTTTTTAAACCTGAAATCGATCCGGTGGCCCGTCTTCCTGGCGATGTCAAGTAATCCCAGGCCGCCAAGTCCCTTCTCCGTTATCTCCTGGTGGTTAAGGATGTCCTTGTATAACTCCTTAATCTCCTCCGGAGTGGAACGGTTGATCCTTGTCAGCTTCTCCTCCAGCTCTTTTACTCTCACAACAGCCACAAAGTTGCATGTTGTCACACGATATCCCCTGCCGATCTTTTCCATAACCACCAGACCAAACCTGTCCGGCTTCCTGGCATGATACCCTCTCGGCACCCTGTCTGAGTGATGATATAGGTTCTGAAGGCTCTCCACGAGAACATTGTAAACCTTTTTCCTCAGCCTCGGGGCTTCGCGCGTGTCCAGCAACTTTCTCTCCACAAGGTCCAGAGCTTTCGTTATCGTATCCGAGTCAACATTTCCCTTGTAATAAAGGATGGCACCCCTGATGTCCAGGTCGCTCACAAGATTTTCAAGGTCAAAGCTCATCGGGCCTCTGTGAAAGTATCATATGCTAGAACGAGTAACAAAAATAGATTATTGTTGTAAAAAGCCAACATACCCGCCTCTTTATTTCAGTTATGACAACCGTTTGGGGCACATGGTTGCATTCACGCTGCAAAAAAACTATCTCAGAGGCTGGCTGATCCTTTCATTTTCCTGCTCCCGCCGTAAAGCTCGTAACCCTGAAACCTGCATTCGATATCTCCGTTGAGGAGCATGTATTTTCGGAAAGGTCTTAGTGCAATCTGTTTAAGGGCAACAGTATCACCCGAAAGAATCCACGCGCTGTAACCTGCATAACGGTGCTTGAGTGTTGTGCCTATGTGGCCATAGAACTCAGTCATGTCCGGGGCCCCCAGCCTATGCCCGTACGGCGGATTGATTATCAGTGTTCCCGTTTCAGCCGGTGGCGGCGAAGCAAAAAAATCCCTCTCTGCAATCTCCACCGTATCTTCCAGTCCTGCAGCCTTTATGTTTCGCAAGGCGATGGCACACGCTTCGGCGGATATATCACTGCCATGTATTCTGACAACCGGCTTTCTTTCACCTTTTTCAGCATCAAACCTGACAGACCTGAAGAGAGCAGGATCATAATCCTTCCACCGCATGAACCCGAAGCTCTTCCTGAACCTGCCGGGAGCAATATTCCGAGCCATCAGAGCGGCTTCGGTTACAATGGTTCCCGAACCGCACATCCCGTCACAGAGCGCTGTGTCTGCTCTCCATCCCGTCAAAGCCAGCATGCCTGCAGCCAGCACTTCGCTCAGCGGCGCTTCTCCGCTGCCCTGACGGTACCCCCTCCTGTAGAGCGGCACCACGGTGGAATCAAGGGAGATTGTCACCCTCTCATTGCTTATATGTACATTGACAAGAAGATCAGGATCACGCGTATTAACTGATGGCCGGGCAACCTGGAGCCTGCGAAAGAAATCTGCAATGGCATCCTTGACAACCAGCGCCGGATAACCCGAATGAGCAAAATGGGGTGAATTTACTACGGCAGTCACTGCAAATGTTCGTCCGGGATCAAGGTAACGGTCCCAGTCCACTGCTACTGCCCCGTCATAGAGATCGTTCTTCCCTGAGATACCGAATGATGCTACAGGCATGAGCACCGAGAGTGCAAGCCGGCTCCGGTAGTTGACGGTATATAGCATGAGTTTCGTGCCTTCAAATGCCACAGCCCTGTTCAGGGGTGTGACCCCCGCGGCACCCATCGCTTTCAGCTCCTCCGCCAGAACCTGCTCAAGGCCATAATGGGTCTTCGCAAGAAGCTTCATCCTGCCTCCTTGCCATACCCCAGAAGCCTGTCATAAAGCTCCGGATCATTCAGTACCTCCAGAGCCCGGAGAATAGCATAATCATCCTGATTCACAACCATGAAGTACTCATTCACATCCCACAGGTCACGGGCTACAAGCGCCTTCATAACCCTCCTGATCTCAGAGGCGGAGACATCAAACTGAGCCTGGTCAAATTTTACACCATTCTTTTCCCCCGCTGCCCTGAGCTCTTCAATGGTACCATTGTCAATCTCAAACCCGCTGCTGAAATCGTTAAAAGTCCTGTACCTCCGCAGAAGCTGCCTGCGATTCAGATCAGTATAGGCCAGCATGAAATTCGTGAGCGTGGAGGTCCTGATCAGATCACGGTAGTAATCAGAGTAATATGTTGTATCAATAGGAATGAAGAGATCAGGGGTGATCCCTCCGCCACCATAAACCTGTCTCCTGTTTTTTACAGTGAATGCCCTGAGTGAATCAGGCAGGTTGAGACTGTCAGGATGGATCAGTTCCCCGTTGAAATACCTCATATAATATGTCTGGAAGTATTTATCAAAGCCCTCATTGTAGGGTGTTTGTATTGAGCGGCCTGAGGGTGTGTAATAGCGGGCTATCGTAAGCCTTATCTCTGAACCGTCAGGGAGCCCGAAGCCGTTCTGCACCAAACCCTTGCCAAAGCTTCTGCGACCGATTACAACACCCCTGTCCCAGTCCTGTACCGCTCCTGCCAGGATCTCGCTGGCAGATGCCGAACCCTCATCAATGAGTACGGCAACACGGGCCCTGGTCAGGGCACCCGACGGAGCCGACTTGTATTCCTGGCGTGAGGTATGCAGCCCCTCGAGGTACACTATCAGCTCATCTCCTGACAGGAGTTCATCTGCTATCTGGACGGCTGGTACCATGTAGCCCCCCGAGTTGCCCCTCAGGTCAATAACCAGGTGTTCCATCCTGCTGGCGCGCAGTCTCTCAACAGCCTCTGAAAACTCACGTGCTGTCTGCTCTGCGAACCTGCTCAGCTTGATGTACCCTATATTGTCTGAAACCATGTAGGCAGCATCAAGGGTGTTAACGGGGATTTTGTCACGCGTTATTGTGAAGTCAAGCAACTCCTTCTCACCCTTCCTGAAGATGGTCACTTCCACCTTCGTCCCCTTCGGCCCCCTGAGCCTCTTTTGTACCCCGGTTGTTGTGATCCCTGTACCTGTCACCTTCTCCCCGGCAATGGTGACAATCCTGTCACCTGCCTGAATGCCAAGCCTCTCAGAAGGACCACCGGGGATGGGTGAGATGATTATTATTGTATCATTGAGAAGGTTGAACTGTATGCCGATACCTTCAAAGTTACCCTGAAGCTGCTCATTCTCTTCCTGAACATCCTTGGCAGGTATATAGACCGAGTGAGGATCAAGATTACGAAGAGCACCAGTGATCATATCCTCCGTGATGGCTGATATGTTAACACTGTCAACATATATTGCCTCCAGCAGCGCAAGGGTCTTTCCAATCTTGAAGGTCTCCTGTGTCAGACCCTGGGCCCTGAGCCCTTCCCAAACCATAATAACCAGTAACACGAAAAATATAAAAACCTTTTTTACCATTTCCTTATCCTTCCCGGCTCTAACCTTTAACCATTATCCTTTATCCTTTATCCTTTATCCTTCCCCTACTCCCATTCAATAGTTGACGGGGGTTTGGAGCTGATATCATAAACCACCCTGTTGACACCCCTGACCCTGTTGATTATCTGGTTTGACACCCCGGCCAGAAACTCATGTGGGAGGCGGCTCCAGTCAGCCGTCATGCCGTCAGTTGAAGTCACGGCCCGGAGCACAACTGCATTCTCATATGTCCGCTCATCACCCATGACCCCCACTGACTGCACCGGCAGCAGGATCACGGCAGCCTGCCAGACCTTATCATAAAAACCATTGTTCCTCAGACCGGAGATAAAAATATCATCAGCATCACGAAGAGTCTCCAGCTTTTCAGGAGTAACCTCTCCTAATATCCTGATAGCCAGCCCCGGACCCGGGAAGGGGTGCCTCCCCAGTATCTCCTCAGGCATCTCAAGGGCTATGCCCACACGCCTAACCTCATCCTTGAACAGGAGGCGGAGAGGCTCAGTTACCTGCAGGTGCATCTTCTCAGGCAGGCCGCCAACATTGTGATGCGACTTAATGGTTGCTGAAGGGCCGTTTACCGAGACCGACTCAATGACGTCAGGGTAGATCGTCCCCTGGGCAAGCCATTTGACGTTCTGAACCTTATGTGCCTCGCGGTCGAAAACCTCTATAAAAACCCTGCCGATAATCTTTCTTTTTGACTCAGGATCATTTACACCGCGAAGAGCCCCTATAAAATCTGCCGAGGCATCCACACCTTTTACATTCAGTCCCATTCTGCGGTAGGCATCAAGCACGGCGGCATATTCATTCTTCCGCAGCAGACCGTTGTCAACAAAGATTGAGGTAAGCCTTTCGCCTATGGCCCTGTCAAGCAGTATCGCAGCCACAGAGGAATCTACGCCCCCGGAGAGTCCCAGCACCACCCTGTCATCACCCAGCTGTTGCCTCAATGACCGTACCGTCATCTCTACAAACGACTCCGGAGTCCAGTCACCCCTGCACCTGCATATGCCTTTGACGAAATTGCCCAGCATCCTGGTGCCTTCGGTGGTGTGGTATACCTCAGGGTGAAACTGAATGCCCCATGTCTGTTCTCCTGATATCCTGAAAGCAGCCACCTTAACATCGCCGGTAGATCCGGTAATATTATATCCCTCCGGTATGCGCACAATTGTGTCACCATGCGACATCCATACCTGGGTGCCGGCAGTTACACCATTAAAAAGAGGGTCATTCTCATCAATGCTGACCAGCCTGGCCCTGCCATACTCACGTGTGTCTGAAGGCAAGACCTCCCCTCCGTAATTATGGGTCAGGTACTGTGCCCCGTAACAGACACCCAGCAACGGGATGTTGCCCTTAACAGCCTTTAGGTCAGGCAAGGGGGCCCTGGCATCACGTACTGACCAGGGGCTGCCTGAGAGGATTACTCCCCTGACACTGCTGTCAGGAGGAGGAAAGTGATTAAAGGGATGTATCTCACAATAAACATTCAGCTCTCTCACACGCCTGGCAATCAGCTGTGTATACTGTGATCCAAAATCGAGGATCAATATCTTCTCCTGCACGGGAATTATTTAATGCGGTTATTTAAGTGGCAAAGATAATTAATCTGCCGTTTCGCCGGCATCAGCTTATATCATATGTCACTCCCTCATGCGCTGCCTCTGAGTCGGGGAATATCTGCCTTGCCTCCTCCTCCAGGGGGACCGGCGACCTGTACCGGGCTGAAAAATGACCAAGGAGCAACCTTTTAACACCTGCATCACGTGCCACTTTGGCCGCATGACGGGCGGTGGAATGCCCTGTCTTCAGTGCCAGGGCGTCATTATCATCTCCGAAAGTAGCTTCATGATAAAGCAGATCAACCCCCCTGACATAGGAGGAGAGCTTTTTGAACCAGCCAGTGTCACTGCAGAAAGCGTATGATACCGGCTGACGCGGGTCAAGGGTGACTTCGCCACATGGAATGACCTCTCCACCCTCCCTGATTATATCTTCTCCCTTCCGGGCTCTGCCAATCTCTTCAACTGACAGACCATATTCAGCTATCTTCTCTTTGATCATGTTCCTTTCGGCGCTCTTTTCACGGAACAGGTATCCATAAGTGGGAATCCGGTGCCTGAGAGGAAAGGAGAAGACCTCCACCTTCCTGTCATCAAGAATTAATTTCATTGACCGGCCAGTGACGGTTTGGACTATTAGTTCATAACCAAGGTGAATGTCAAAATCTGCCAGATGCCTTTCAATCATTTCTGCCGCAGGTGCCGGCGCATACAGGTGAAGATCAGCCTTCCTGCCCATCAGGTTGTATGTGGAGAGAAGCGGATATACACCAAAGAAGTGATCACCGTGAAGATGACTGATAAATATATGGTTGATTCTCCCGAAGCGGATCTTATGTTGGCGCATCTGCATCTGGGCACCCTCGCCGCAGTCTATCAAAAACAACCGCTCATGCACATTGAGTACATGAGCGGTGGGATATCGGTCTGAGGTGGGCAGAGCAGAGCTTGTACCCAGTATGGTAAGCCTGAAAGCCATGCCTCCTCCTCTCCTCAGGAGATCAGTTTCTCGGCCTCTTCAGTATCAGCGGTTATGGATAGCACAGTGTCAAGCTGAGAGATGGTAATAAGCCTCTCAACAGCTTCATTGAGTCCGCACAGAACAAAGGTACCTCCAGCATTCTTGCAAAGCCTGTTGGCCACCAGAATGGCGCTCAGACCCGAAGAGTCACAATACTGACACTTCTTCAGATCAAGAATAATATTCCTTTCTCCCTTGCCGGAGATGAGTACCAGCTCCGATTTGAGTGAGGGAGCTATATGTGTGTCAAGCTTCTCAGTCTCAATACTGATTACTGTACAGTGATTCTTGTTTTGAATATTGAAGTCCATAGCTGATTGTTTTGGCAACTAAAAGTAAGGTTATTTTTTCTTTTTACCTATATTTTTAGCCTCTTTTTCTTCCATCTCCTCCTTAAGAGCAGCAAGCTCAGTTATGTCACCGAGAGTTGTCTTCTCAAGACTGGCCTTGATTTTACGGGTGGCCTTCCTGGTGCTCTCGCTCTCCGAACGTTTTGAGGAGGCTTCTGATCCTTTTCTTTCATCCTCAAAAACACGACTGTGAGAGACGATGATCTTCTTGGCTCCCTTGTTGAATTCAATCACCTTGAAATTGAGCTTGTCATCAACAGCCGCCTGTGTGCCATCCTCCTTGACAAGATGCTTCGGTGTGGCAAAACCCTCAACACCGTAGGGCAGTGCAACAATTGCGCCCTTGTCAAAGACCTCGATAACCGTACCTTCATGTATTGAATCAACTGTGAAGAGATCTTCAAATACATCCCATGGATTCTCTTCAAGCTGCTTGTGCCCCAGGCTGAGACGCCTGTTCTCCTTGTCTATCTCAAGAACAACAACCTCTATCTCTGCATCAATGGATGTAAACTCAGCAGGATGCTTGATCTTCTTGGTCCATGAAAGGTCAGATATATGTATCAGTCCGTCAACACCCTCTTCTATCTCAACAAAGACACCGAAATTGGTGAAGTTGCGCACGCGGGCCGTATGATGTGAGTTGAGACTGTATTTCTGTTCAATGTTTTCCCATGGATCAGGCTTAAGCTGCTTGATGCCGAGTGACATCTTACGCTCCTCGCGGTCAAGAGTCAGGATGACTGCCTCTACCTCGTCGCCCACTTTCATGAACTCCTGCGCGCTGCGCAGGTGCTGTGACCATGACATTTCCGACACGTGGATAAGTCCTTCAACACCCGGAGCTATTTCAACAAAAGCGCCATAATCGGCCATAACAACTACCTTGCCCTTAACCTTGTCTCCTACCTGCAGGCTCTCGCTCAGCGAATCCCACGGATGCGGGGTGAGCTGCTTGAGACCAAGAGCAATCCTCTTCTTGTCATCATCAAAGTCGAGAATAACTACATTGAGCTTCTGGTCAAGCTGTACAATCTCTTCAGGATGGTTAACCCTGCCCCATGAGAGATCAGTTATATGTATGAGTCCGTCAACACCACCCAGGTCAATGAATACACCATAAGAGGTGATGTTCTTGACAGTACCTTCAAGTACCTGGCCCTTCTCAAGCCTGGAGATGATCTCCTTCTTCTGCTGCTCAAGCTCAGCCTCAATAAGCGCCTTGTGCGACACAACCACGTTCTTGAACTCCTGGTTGATCTTTACAACGCGAAACTCCATGGTCTTGCCTACATATACGTCATAATCGCGGATAGGCTTGACATCAATCTGTGATCCGGGAAGGAACGACTCGATTCCGAAAACGTCAACTATCATACCTCCCTTGGTCCGGCACTTGATGTAGCCCGTGATGATCTCATTGTTTTCCAGAGCTGAGTTAACACGGTCCCATGAATTGTATGCCCTGGCTTTCTTGTGCGAAAGCACCAGCTGACCCTTCTTGTCCTCCTGGCTCTCAACATAAACCTCAACCATGTCACCTACCTTGAGATCAGGATTGTAGCGGAATTCATTAAGGCTCACCACACCCTCGGACTTCTGCCCGATATTGATAACTACCTCACGGTTATTCATCGAGATCACTCTCCCTTCAACTACCTCGTCAACGGCAACGGTTGACAGGGTCTCCTCATAAAGCTTCTCCTGGTCTGCGCGACTGCTCTTTGATGAGAAGCCATCCTTCTCATATGCGTCCCAGTCAAATTCTTCAGGTGTCACGGCTCCAGCTGCCATGGCTGCTGCAGACTCTTCAGCCTTCACCTTTTTTTCTTTCTTTTCTTTCAGAATGGGCTGTTCCTCATCAACCATCTCACCTGCTGACTCAACCACTACCTCATCCTTCTTTTCAATTTCCGCTCCGGTCTCATTCACGTTAACCTCTTCGTTCGCAATGCTGCCGGCCTTTTCGTTATTTTCACTCATTTTAATAAATTAATTGAACATTAATAAGTTAGACATTATGTTGTTTAAAAATTGCTTGCAAAGATAATTATTTTTTGATTTCAGACATGAACAAGAGACAGATTTTCAGTGTATAAGAATTAAAAACAGGGATAGAGGGCCTGTCACTGTTTAGATTGGTGCTTTTTTCTATTTTTGTCATAAGTATAGCTAAAGAATTTACAGTAAACACCGTAATCTCCGCAAACAATGTATTAGTGTACCGGAGAATGCAGGCCGGTGCTGTTTAAATGTATGTTGACAAATCAGAATTAAATCTATGAAGGGTATTATTCTTGCCGGCGGGTCCGGCACCCGGCTCCACCCGATCACCGAGGCCATCTCCAAACAGCTGCTGCCGGTATACGACAAGCCGATGATCTATTATCCGCTCTCTGCACTGATGCTGTCAGGTATCCGTGATGTGCTTGTGATCTCCACTCCCCGTGACCTGCCAAACTTCAGGGCCCTGCTGGGTGATGGCACCAGGATCGGGATGCGGTTCTCCTACCTTGAGCAACCATCTCCTGACGGACTGGCACAGGCTTTTATAATAGGCGAAGAATTCATGGGTGATGATAATGTGTGCATGATCCTGGGTGATAATATCTTTTATGGTCACGGGTTCGGCCATGTCCTTAAACAGGCTGCCGCCCTGAAGGACGGAGCCATAGTTTTCGGCTATGCGGTAAATGATCCTGAACGCTACGGCGTGGTTGAATTCGATGATAGCCTGAGAGCAGTAAGTATTGAGGAGAAACCGGCAAAACCCAAATCAAACTATGCCGTGACAGGCCTCTACTTCTATGACAACACCGTTGCCTCACGCGCCCGCAGCCTGAAACCATCACCGCGCGGTGAGCTGGAAATAACCGACCTTAACAGGCTCTATCTGCAGGAGGGGAAACTGGAAGTGAAACTGCTTGGCCGCGGAATGGCCTGGCTTGATACAGGCACTTTCGACAGCCTGCTCCAGGCTTCCAACTTCATCGCAACCCTTGAACAGAGGCAGGGACTCAGCGCCTCATGCATTGAGGAGATAGCTTACAAGAACGGCTTCATCTCCAGAGAACAACTTGTGGAGATAGCCAAACCGCTGGCAAAAAGCCAGTACGGACAATATCTTCTCAAGGTGGCAAACGAACTGGCCTGACAATGAAAGTACACAAGACAGAATTTCCTGGCCTGCTGATAATTGAGCCCGATGTATATAACGACCCGCGCGGCTATTTCTTTGAGAGCTACAACAAACTGAAATACAGTAATAACGAAATTGTATACGAACCCGTTCAGGACAACGAATCGAGCTCCTGCCGCGGAGTTATCCGTGGACTGCATTACCAGGAGGAACCCTTTGCCCAGGCTAAGCTCATACGAGTCATCGAGGGACGTATCTATGATGTGGCTTTGGACATACGCCGTGGTTCCCCCACCTTTGGCAGGTGGTTCGGACTTATAATAGACTCCGAGAAAAAACTGCAGTTCCTCATACCCAAAGGATTTGCTCACGGCTTCTCAGTGCTGAGTGAGCGGGCCATAGTGCTGTATAAATGTGATAACGTCTACTCCGTTGAGCATGAGAGAGGCATCAACGCCCTCGATCCTGCCCTGGGGATAGATTGGATGATCAGTGATGAGGCTCCTGTCATCAGCCCCAAAGACATGAAGCAACCCCTCTTCGGGGATATTACAACCAAATTCATATTCAGCGAATGACAACCATATTGGTAACAGGTGCATCAGGACAGCTGGGTAGTGAGCTAAGAGAACTATCCTCACGCTACGGCGGATACGGATTTATCTTTACCGATACCGGCGAGCTGGATATTACCAACGCTGAAGCCACCGGTGAATTCTTCAGGGAAAATTCCCCCGCATGGGTCATCAACTGCGCAGCCTATACCGCCGTTGACCGCGCAGAGGAGGAGGAGACAATGGCCACAGTGATCAACGCCGGCGGGGTGACCAACCTGGTTAATGCCATGAAGGGAAGCGAATGCAGGCTGATACATATCTCCACTGATTACGTCTTTGATGGCACCAGCCCGGTGCCCTATACCGAGGATGACACTCCCTCACCGGCATCTGCCTACGGGCGCAGCAAACTTGCAGGAGAGAAGGCTGCACTCGGTTGGCCAAATACGATGATTATACGGACCTCATGGCTCTACTCTTCATACGGAAACAACTTCGTGAAAACCATCCTTGGCAAAGCCGGCTCGGCACAAAGCCTCAGTGTCGTCTTTGACCAGGTCGGTTCGCCAACTTATGCAGCCGGTCTTGCAGCCGCCATCATGGATATAATCAGCGGTGTGATCCGAAACAATCACAACTTCGTCCCAGGCATCTTCAACTATTCTGACGAGGGCGTCTGCAGCTGGTTTGACCTTGCCTGCGAGATTGTCAGGGAGGCAGGATCACCCTGCACTGTCATTCCCGTAAGAAGCTCTGCCTGGCCTTCAAAGGTCAGGAGACCGGCCTACAGCGTCCTTGACAAGACCAGGATAAAGGAACATTACAACATTAATATCCCACACTGGCGTACAAGCCTAATCAAATGCATCACAAAAATTAACAGGATATGATCAACATTGACGAAATCAGGACAAAGGCTGCTGCCTGGCTGGGCGAAGAGTTCGATGAACCCACCCGCGCCGAAGTAAAAAATATGTTGGAGCACGATGAGAAGGCGCTTATCGATGCGTTCTACCAGGACCTTGAATTTGGTACCGGAGGCCTGAGAGGCATCATGGGCGCCGGCACCAACAGGATGAACCGATACACCCTCGGAATGGCCACGCAGGGATTTGCAAACTACCTGAAGATGCACGCCGCTAACCCGTCAGCCATAAAGGTGGCTATAGCACACGACTGCCGTAACAACAGCAGCTACTTTGCCAGGGTGGCTGCCGACATATTCACCGCCAACGGCTTCACGGCTTACCTTTTTGAAGCCCTCAGGCCCACACCGGAACTTTCATATGCAATCAGACTCTACGGATGTGACGGAGGAGTCAATATCACGGCCTCCCATAACCCGAAGGAATACAACGGATACAAGGTCTCATGGAACGATGGCGGACAGGTGGTCTCCCCTCATGACAGGGGAATCATTGATGAGGTACGCAAAATAAAGTCTGTCAGTGAAATAATGACTGGCGGCGATGAATTAAAGATTATCACCCTGGGAGCTGAAACCGACGAAAAATACCTGGCCGAGGTTAAGGCGCTAAGCATCAACCCTGATATTATCAGAAAAAATCATGACATTGGAATTGTCTATACCCCTCTTCACGGAACCGGATATAAAATAGTCCCGGATGCCCTTGCCCTTTACGGGTTTACCAATGTGCACACGGTAACGGAGCAGTCCGTCCCTGACGGCAACTTCCCCACCGTTCACTCGCCTAACCCGGAAGAGCCGGATGCTCTGTCCATGGCCGTTGCCCTTGCAAAGGATAAAGGGGCTGAACTGGTTATGGCTACCGACCCTGACGGCGACAGGCTGGGTGTTGCAGTAAGAAAACCTACAGGTGAATTCGTGCTGCTGAACGGTAACCAGACCGGCGCACTGCTGACATGGTACATACTCTCACAGAAGAAAAAGAACGGTGAGCTCAGGGGAAATGAATACATCATCTATACTGTTGTCACCTCTGATATCTTCGGGAGCATAGCTGAAAAGACCGGGGTCAAATATTACAGGGTGCTTACCGGGTTCAAGTATTTCGCGGAACTGATGAGAGACCTGGAGGGAAAGGAGAAGTATATCGGAGGCGGTGAGGAGAGCTTCGGGTACCTGGCAGGCGACTATGTCCGTGACAAGGACGGGGTCTCGGCCATCACACTGGTGGCCGAGGCTGCTGCATGGGCACGTGAGAGAGGCAAGACTCTTTGGGAACTGCTGCTCGATATCTATTCTGAATACGGACTCTACCGTGAGAAACTGATCAACGTTGTCAGGAAGGGGGCCGAGGGTGCTGCTGAGATTAAGGGCATGATGGAAGGTTACCGCTCCACTCCTCCGGAAGAGATAGCCGGCAGCAGGGTGATAAGGATGAATGATTTCCTGGAACAGGTCTCCCGTGATCTGGTCACCGGTGAGAACACTCCTCTCATGCTGGAAAAATCAAATGTACTGCAGTTCTTCCTGGCTGACGGAACAAAGATATCAGTGCGCCCGTCAGGAACCGAACCGAAGATCAAGTACTACTTCAGCGCCAATACTGAAATGAATGATCCGTCGCAGTTTGAAACGCTTTGGAAAGGCCTTGAGGAGAGGATCGATGCCGTTATCCGTGACCTGAAACTCTGAACACCCACTGCCATGAAATCCTACCGGAAAGAGATAGTTCTGGAAACCCCACACCGCAGAGATTATGTGAACATCACACCGCAGGTGCAGCAATGCCTTGAAGAAAGTGGTATCAGGGAGGGCCTGGTGCTTGTGAATTCGATGCATATTTAATTTACCTAATAAGTGGTATTTTAATCTATTGTAAATAAGCTAATTAAAATGCTAGGCCAGTTGATGATGAACTGGCCTATTTTTTTTATCTACTGCCGAAACAGAAGGATTATTAATACATCGAGCTCGATAGCTCTCTATAAATACTGATGAACAGTATCATATATGAGATAATACTGATAACTGTTAAGATGCCCCAAAATAATATCCAGCCATAGATGCGCTTCAAAGTTCTTTGATTATTGCAGGTAAACAGCAGCTTAAGATGCTCGTCTTCATTAATGATTTTGGCATACTCATGGGTAGTAAGCCTTTTCCCTGCAACTTTATCTTTCTCAATAGCATTGATACGGTCAACAACACTGTTGCCAAAACTCTTAATAATCAATTCTCCTAGACCGAAGATAGTTTCCTTGTTTTTGGAAAGTTCCTCCGCTTCGGTCGTGAACAATTTACCGGAATTTGCATCGTTTGTTGTCTCCATAATTCATAACTTATTATTAGAATCATACACCTTATTCACCGATTATTTTAACCAACACACGCTTACGACGCATGCCGTCATACTCACCGTAAAATATCTGCTCCCATTGACCAAAATCTAGTCTGCCGTTGGTCACGGCAACAACAACCTCACGCCCCATCAGTTGCCGCTTCATGTGTGCATCGGCATTATCCTCAAAGCCATTATGCCTGTACTGCGAATGTGGCTTCTCTGGTGCAAGTTTTTCAAGCCATACCTCAAAATCCTGGTGCAGACCACCTTCATCATCGTTGATGAAAACACTGGCCGTTATGTGCATTGGATTAATTAGAATTAATCCTTCCATTATGCCACTATCGGCAAGGCACTGTTCTACCTGCCTTGTAATGTTGACGTAGTCCCGGCGGTGAGGTGTTTCGATCCAAAGTTCTTTCCGGTAAGTCTTCATGAAATTTTTACTTGAAAGTTAAATGATAAATCTGTAATTTGGTACTGCAGTGTAACCATCAGAGTGACAATCCCAAGTGAGGGAAATGCAGCGAGACAATTTAAGCCCCGGATCAATCAGACAGTCCGGGGCTTTTACTCATAGTCTTCAAGAAATGCTAAACGCAAACGAAATCAGCCTTAGCAAGGTTTAGCGTCTTCTTCACATCATCAAGACTTGCATCTACATAAAAGTAATTTGATGGTGTGCCAAGTAGGCAAACTTTTTTAGTCGTTGTATCGTACATAATATGAGTTATTAGGTCAAGATTAACTATAATCTCCTTCCCCTCTTGTTTAAATACCTTGAAATTCATTACTTTATTTTGTTTTTTAAACTGTTTCTTAAAGAGAGGGTATTTACCATACCCTCTCCTTTACATCCATCGTGAAAAACGCGACCCTCAGAACCTTAACTCCTAGAATCTAGGATGTGCTTTTAACCGTTCAGGTTTACCTCGGAAGGCTGAAGCAGTCATCACACTTTTCGTACCCGGCAGGAATACTGTCGTGTAGCTTTTCGCCTGTGTACTTAACCTTACATTTGGCAGGTACAGGATACTTGTGCACTTTAAGATTTTTTATGAAATATTTCATAAACCTCTGTTTTGATGGTACAATGAAGTAGCTTACTTCAAGCAGACACGACTTTTTTTTGGAAGTCTGAGAAACAGGACTAATTTTGCGTTGCAGACAAAATTAAAAATGTAAGCTCAAAACCGGACTTTCGTATCTTTTCAAGTCCGGTTTTGTTATGCAAACACTTGACCAAAGTGACAAATATCATCCAAGGTTTTTTTATATTGGCATAGCTAAAACGGAAATGCCATCCAAAGTAATGGTATATAGTTATTTATGCGTGGCCTGAGATTCCAACTACTTTTCCACAACTAGGTGTTGGAAACGTTTGCAGGACAATCTGTCACATTTATATATGACAGCATGGCTGTCTGACTGACAAAATTATAGTTCTAGTTTCGTCTGAGTGGCCTCAGAAGTGAATACCTTTTCAGCTTTCTTAAATGTCTCAATCATTGACGACGAAATAGGACGTTTATCTTCCATAAATGTCTCGACGGAAATGAGTTGGATCCTGACCAACTAATTATTCAAGAATTCCAGCAAAAACTCCTTGTATGCCCCAGTAACATCCAAGTAATATTTAAGACCAAAGTCATCAGTTAATTCACTGTTCAAATATGGATAATTGCCTTCCTGATACCGGACAGGATCGGTAGAATAGTATTCCTCCATGGTAGTTTTAATCCCATCGGCGTTCCCATATCTATACTTCACCAGCATGCAACTCGTATTATTAGTAAAATACATTTTCTGCCAGTAGTCCTTCAACTCCTTGATCTTTTCAATTTCCTTCTCACAAAGGCTTGAGACTTGGTCGAAGGAATAAGTCCCTTGATAGTATTGGCTAGTGGTTTTGGCAATGTTGAGTTTACACTCCGAGGCTACAACCTTTATATTTAGGGACAGGTTAAAAAGACCACGTAAATCAGGGCATGAATCGGGTTCTATACTCACAATCTCAACATTTGTATACCGAGATTGGAGATTCTTTTCTATGAGTGCATTAATGCCCTGTTGGCTATCGCAACAGTTACAATTCAGGAAGATTATGCCGAGGACTAAGATTTTGATTTTCATGTTCAAGTCATTTATTTATTTGTTGATGAGATACTGACCGAACCCTTTCTGAAGGGTGCCTGTTGCCTTACCCAATGTCAATGCTATTGTTGCACGTTGGGGCTTGGCTTTGCTGAGTTTTCCTTCCTTGCCGCTATCTTTAAGCCTTTTGCGAGTTTCTTCTTAGCCTCATTAGATTTCTCATCCTCAATGACTTCCCTTTTGAAAACCTCTAGGACCAGGACGTCTCTAATTTCTTCGTTGGTCACTTTAACATCGGGGGCAACCTTCTTTATAGATTTTCTAATACAGTCCAATACAGGGTCGGTTAAAATCACCTGCCCTATGAAGAATTTGCTCAGTAACTGCTTCTGCACACGGAAATCCTCCAAAGCTGATTTTCCAAGACTCTCTTTACTGACGTAGTATAACAGGTCAATATCAGCATCCTTCTTTGGGTTAAGTTCAGTAAAATTGAACTCGTACACAAGCTCATTATCTACAGGTTTGCCAAATATTATCTTGTAAACCTTCCAGTTATCACCGTTAGTAAGGATCACCCAATCAACGCCCTGATTAGCTCCGTAATCAACCACTTGCTTAATATGGTCTGTTTTCAGATCAAGTCCAATGGACTTAATTTCAATCAGATACTTAAGCTTCTCCTCAATCTTAATCGCCAAGTCGCAATATGTTTTTTTGATTGCATACTCGCTAGTAATTTCGGAATACTTGTCGTAACCAAATACCTCTTGGAGCATATCCATGATGATGGTTACGGTGTCAGATTCATTAATGTCTCTTGTTTTGGCAAGCTTCAGGATATGCTGAAATTTCTTAACCCCCGCTAACAAACGGGTACGGACCTTTACTGGAATGTTAGCCATTCGAATACTTTTATCAGTTTCTCAAATTTAGTGTAAACAGATAACTTATACAACCAAAAATTTCATGCCTATTGTTCAGCAGCTAGATACTGCAATTATGTTTTGATGCAGAATTCCAAGGCAAATTTCTTAACCGCTCATATGGGGCATATTGGCGGGGTGGTTTTGCGCTCATGCGCCAACGCATCGGGGGTGACCCTAGCCCTTTATAACTCGCTCATTTACAGCTCTATTATTTTGACCTGCCGACATCAGATTTCGGTTGGTTGGTCATTGCCAGTTTAAAGCGTCTTGTACCTTGCTCTTGTTACAGGCTGTAACAGCCAGTGACTCTGTCGGATGAGGATTCCGACCAACGCAGGTAACGTAAATGCCCCGGAGGAGCTTAGGCCTCAGGATAGTGTCAGCAAGCTAATGCCGCAAATAGCGGTGAAGGTTTATGTCGAACGTTTTATAACCTTAAAAACATGGAAGCAAAGAAAATCAAAGGGAATGCAGCCGCTACAGCCACACCCGCAGCAAACGAAACGTTAACCAACGCAGCCGCAAACGGCAGCCTGCAGTTATACCGCAAAAACAAGCGGGCTAATGTGGGCAATGGGGCCAGCAATGGCAAATATACCCGCACGCATGCAGTTTGTGAGGTGTTAAAGGCAAGTCCGAATATCAGCCGTGATGAGTGTCTGATCGAGGCCGATGCATTGTTTACAGAAAAAACAGGCATCGAATCTAACATGCCTGAGACCTACAGGCGTTACCGGACGGCGGTACATGTACTGAAAATCTTCGGAGTTTTATAACTGGTGTGCCAGTGATAAAAAGAGCAGCGTAATTGAGTTTACGCTGCTTTTTTTGTGCCCTCACCGGTTTGGTCGCTTTTGGCTGTTCGTGGGCGTGTTCTCGATAGGCAGCGATGCTTCCGACAATTAACCAAAAGAGGATTTAAAAATCTCCCGCAGGAATTCATAAAAGGTAACTACGAGCAATATTGGTTTGTTTACTGTATTTTTTACAATGGGGTAAACCAAAAAAGCCAAATAATCGGCTTTTTAGCCGATTTGGGCGACTTTTATGGTGATTGTGGTATTGGCTCTTTGCCCACTGGCATAAAGCCGTTAAAAGCAAGCGTACGGATTTCCGAAAAACATTGTTGGATAATTACTTACATGGTCAAAGTTGCCGAAGTTCCAAGACCAAAAAGGTGCACGTACGAACGCAGCACGTGCAAAAATTCCGATTACATCCTCCTAAAGGGGCTATTTTGCATATAGTCGATAATTGGCTACAACCGGATTTATCCGACAATGGGCTCTAGTGTGGATTGTTATAACAACAACTTACAATTCCGGTTGCTGCATGTGTGCACTTAACTTTGTTAACAAACCGTCCCACTGTTGAAGCTCATCGAATGTTAATGCCTGTAGTGCCTTTTCATATGCTGTATTGTTCCCACGGCCAGCAACTTTTTCCTGTTTCTCGGCAATCTCTAGCTCAAGCAACCGTGTCTGATGATATTGATGAATGATGCGGGCAAGCAAGTCGATTGTGTTGCGGGTTTCTCCGAGGCTCTTAAGCGCAATAGCATCTTTTTTGGCTTCGTAGTTCCGGTCGAAGATGGTTTTGGCTTTATGCAAAATATCTTCGATCTCCATGAGCAGATCATATTTCGTTGAGAGTTCAACACGGCTGAAGGCTTCAACAAGCGTTTTGGGGATGTGCTCCTTTGAATGGTTGTACAATGAATCATAACCAACGCCATAATCCTTCGCCAACTGGCGAAGACTGCACCCTTTGACGATTTTACGCTCCATTTCGTCACGTTTTGGGTGAATGCAGATTAAACAGACCTGTCCCATAACTTTTGCTTTTATTGCTATTGTTGCCAATTAGTCATCGATCAAAAAACACCAAAAAAAGTTCCGTTCAGGAACTTATTTATATTATATCTTATACTACATCTTATACGATTATGTAATACACTCCAATACATGTATTTATAGAATAATTCCATAATGCATAATAGTCCGAAACCTAATGCATAATAGTCCAATCCATGATGCATAATAGTAAAATACCCACACTGTGGATTTCCGTAATGGTTGATGTTAGTCTTATAAATTGTTACCATTATTCATTCGATTTTATTGTTATTATTTGTACTGTATCACCGGTAAAGACGACCCTGTTTGTAATGATGCGTCTTGCTGCTAAAGCACTAAAGCTATTTTTAATAATCCGACGTTTGTACCAGTCTTCCTTACTGGCAGGATCAATACCGCCCAAACCTGCATACTCATAAATCTTAAAAATGCTTATCGGATTAAGTGTACCGTACTCACTAAAACTCCGTTGGCGTTGTAGGAATAGGTAGAGGTTTGCCAAAGTCGGACGTAACCTGAAATAAATTTCGGGCTCTAGGGCAACGTAACCTTCATCAAACAGGGTAATGAAGTCACGGTCCAAGTGTATACGAAGTTGGAAGTCGCTGTCCTCCTCCAATTCACGTGCCCCGCTGAGTATGCCTCCTAACGTCCGTAAACCTTTTGCATTGGTCAAGGTCATACGGCAATCATTCAAACGAGTTAGCCCTCCCCAGATGCGGTTTCGTGTTGTCTCGCACCAAGGGTTAGAAATATCTAGCGTGCGGGCTATTTCCTCACGGGTAGTTGTGAAGCTGATGGTTTTTTCAGTTACTACACAATCACTACGCCGCATTAACAGTAATAAAGCGACTGTTAACTGCCCATCTTCTGCTCGTAGCAAAGAATTACGGACTTCAATCTTTGTACGGCCATAAGTAAGTTCAACAGGTTTGGTAATGCTTGTGTTGCTCCTTCTATCGCTCATAACAAGAAAGGGGCAGGGTGCAGCGAAGTCGTTTGGTAAGCCCTTATGGTCAGATTCAAGGTAATGCTTATACTTTGGCCTTGACCAATTTCGGAGGTGTATTAACACAGGGCGTAACTTCGGATTATATTTGAAGGGTGTGAGGGTTTTGACAATTTCAGCAGGTGAAGTATTGGCGTACCATTCATCTAGCGTGCGCCGTAATGCCTTGCGCAATACTGGGAAATCTTCGGCGTCGTCATCCAAGTTCCATTCTTCGGGGCCGTATTCTTCCTGCAATTCTGCAAATGCCGGAATGTAACGGCTTAGAGTGTACAGGGTGGCCAGACATTTCTGCATTTCCCCCATAAGCCTGCCTGAATCAAAATCTATATTTTCCATCATCAATCAATTTTGATTCATCTGCCGCAGACTTTCAAGTGCAATAATGGCTTCGACCTCCGCCAGCTTTATTTTAAGGTCACGCAGTTCCTCTATAAGAAAATCGTAGCGGCTGAACGGCACTTGCTGGACACGCATATACTGTATAAGCTGGGCATGTTCCCTTACCTCATTCCGTAGACTTGTAAGATATTCCTCGTGCGTCATGACAATCAATGTTTATAGTTCATTTACCGATTAATAAAATGGGGTGGTCATGAGTAGACCACCCCTGTTACGTATCAACCCTTTGTCCCGCTGCTTAAATCTGTTCCAGGCTGATCCGATTCTTGAGTACTAACCAACAAATAATTGACAACACCATCCGGCCACGGTGGTAATGAGGCCGGATTAACTTTTCTTGGATTCAATGAAATTGATATGTCGCTGTGGCCTTTGGCTTTGATTTCTTCTGCACGCAAACGTTCTTTTTCTGCCATTTGGCGACGGAGTTCTGCGTTCCATGGTTTGCATACATGCTCACGGTAATCTGCTACCAGCATCCCAAAATAGGGAGAACCTTCAGTAACAATCACAAGGTTATCATCTACCATATCAACACGTTGGCGGTCGATATAAGCGCACACATTATTCCTCATCTGACTATGCCCCCGTGGGCCATAAGCCAGAATAGCTTGCGCTTCCTGTGCTTGCTCTGGTTCAATGTACTGCTTGGTTAACTTATCCTGCAGAAACTCTAGCTCTCTGCCACGGACATCAATTGCAGCTTCAATCTCAACACGTTCCGTCAGCATGGCAGGGGGCCAAAGGGTCGGCCTTGCATGACCTTGGTTCACTCGCTGCGTGCAGTATCGTTCGAACTTCTCGATAACTTCCGCCAACTTGCTCTTAAGGTTGGGAATAGTTACATTTTCAAGTTCATTTGTGAATGCTTCGATAGTGCGCTTATCCCATAGGATGGTGTGCACGCTTGGAACTGCATCCGTATTGAGAATGTTCGACTGAATGAGCAGCATATCAAATTTATCGTTATAAGGCTTGTACTCCGCTTTACGTGAAGCAGGGTATCGCCGCTTTATCTTGGTTTCCATAATCTTAATTATTTGGCAGTAGTTTATTATCATCTTCCTCGGCTGTAGCGTTTGCCTCCACATCTGGGGGGAGTAATGGCTCTTCGTTGCAGTTATGACACAATCCTTTGGGGAGCTTAATGGACTTTGTATCATCGGGAATTTCAACAAACCCAACGCCTCTGCTTGTAATAAAATGGATCTTTTTCATTTTCATTTTCCTCCTATGCTTGTTTAATTATTCCAGTGGTAGTAGTAGTTCACGGCTTTGCGTACCGCTTACCGCTGCGTAATGATTTATAAAGCTCTCCGGTGCTTGCTTGCGGCGGTAAACACGAGCCGCAAATTCACACACTCCCTCAATAGGGTATCTTTCACATAATTCAATGAGTGATTGTATAACCTCACGTTTTTTTGCTGGTGTAAGTGGTTGTAAGCGGGAACTTACAATGTACAAAAACTGGCAAATAAGGATGTACGAGAAATAGCAATTAAGGATGTCCATTTCTTCATGATAAACATACAATAAAACAAAGAACAACAGACTCAGTTAAATAT
>Ga0209723_1000087_pt1 | contig 176085 bp, 113 predicted proteins | sample BiotimSIPDNA_2_FD_185750 | JGI IMG/M metagenome (GOLD analysis project Ga0209723, IMG submission 185750) | Anaerobic biogas reactor microbial communites from Washington, USA - Biogas_R2 time_0 SIP DNA (SPAdes) (version 2) | ecosystem: Engineered > Bioreactor > Anaerobic > Unclassified | place...
ACCTGTTTGTGGGCCAGCCGGGCTATGCGTATCTGGAAGGTCCGGGCTTCCTGAGTTACGTGGCGGGCTTCGACGAGGTCACGGCCTACGCCACGGCGGGCGGCACGGACAAGGCCCGCTTCTTCGACGGAGCGGGGGACGACGTGTTTGTGCATCGGCCGACGACCGCCTACATCCGCGGGGCGGGCTTCTACCACTACGTGCAAGGGTTCGGCGACGTCAAGGCGTACTCCACCGCGGGCGGGGTGGACAGGGCGATGCTGTTCGATTCGGCGGGGAACGACAAATTCGTCGGCCGTCCGAATTACAGCTATTTGGAAGGTCCCGGTTACCTGGGCTACGTGGCAGGCTTTGCCGAGGTGAAAGCGTACTCGACGGCGGGCGGCACCGACACGGCGATGCTGTTCGATTCGGCCGGCGACGACGTGTTTGTCGGCCGCTCCGCCGCCGCCTATCTGCAGGGACCGGGCTACCTGAACTACGCCAGCGGCTTTGGCAGCGTGTCCGCGTATGCCACGGCGGGCGGCACGGATGAAGCCCTGCTGTTCGACTCCGCCGGGGACGACCATCTGACTGGCGCCGGCAACTGGTACGAATTGTCGTACGACTTGTTGGACGTCCTCGTGCCGCGGCCGACCAAGCGGAGTTGGGGACAGGGATTTGACCGCGTGGTTGCCACCTCGAATCAGGGAGGATACGACACGCTGGATGTCGAGGCGACGGACTACCTGTTCGAGCAGTTCGAAGACTGGCAGTGATGAGCGTGAGCAAGATAATCGATTGAAGCGAAAAAAGGGAAGCGAAAGAGGGTCAGAGACGATTTGAGCCAGAAGTATCCCCGCATCCCCGATTTGAAGAACGCCGTCGAGGAGTCGTCACGACGTTTTGGTGACGACCGGTTTAGCGTGGCGCACGCAGCGCCGGACGTGCCGCTTTCGCAGTGCGACTTTCAGTACTGCCGTTCGCCGCGTTTATGGCCGACGCTCGCGGCAGACGGGGCTCTTTATCCGTGTGCCCATACTGCTAACTCAAAGTTTGAACCGTTTGGCAATCTACTGGGTTCCGAGTCGTTGATCGACCTGTATCAGCGGCTATTCAGTTCGCCCTTGAGCAGCCACGTCCGCGTTGACTCAATCGGTTGCGGTCGCGAGTGTCCCCCTGTGATTGGTCGTTCCAAAGTTCTTCCGCCAGAGTTCTTCGTGCTCCCAGTTGAGTTTGCCCGGGCGATGCCGCGCACGCCGGGCTGGGGGAAGGTTTCGTTTTCCACAGTTCCTGAACTTGAGCTGTATCGCGACCGCTGGGACCTGATTCGAGACTTTCTCGACGTTCCTCGAAGCCTGCCACCCGGACGAACGCGGCCGGACTCGGCACTCGAAGGCACCCAATGCAATCGACGCCGAGCGCGGGTCTGACGGTGGGTACGGTGGGCTTGGAGGGAAAGGCGACCGGTGGGTGGCCACGGGCGTTTTGCGGTGGTACGTGGGGTGACGAAATGTGGCCGCCCCAGGAAAATGCATTGCCACGGGCTCTTGACCGGTGTATCCCGTGGGCTACAATGCAGGCATGCTCGTCAAAACGACCGAAGTATACCGCGACTGGATCGACTCGCTTCGCGACCGTACGGGGCGCGCACGCGTCCAGGTTCGCGTCGATCGGTTGGCACATGGAAATCCCGGACAGCATCGGGTTCTCACGGACGGTGTCTGCGAGCTAAAGATCGACTACGGGCCCGGGTATCGGGTCTACTACACCGAACGCGGCGGCGAATTGATCGTGCTGCTTGCTGGAGGCGACAAGTCAACGCAATCGCAAGACATCAAGACCGCCATCGCTCTGGCGAAAAACCTGTAGGAGTCTGACGAAATGGCCAAGACCGGTGCCAAGTCACCCCGAAAGACCAAGACCATTCCTTACGACGTGGCGGAACAGCTTCGTACGCCGGAGGAGATGGCGGCGTACCTTGATGCTTGGTTCGAAGAGGCTCCCGACGATGCCGCGGGCATCGCTCGCGCGCTCGGTGATATTGCCCGCGCGCGCGGCATGACGCAGGTTGCACGCGATGCGGGCCTGAGCCGCGAAAGCCTGTACAAAGCACTGGGCGAGGACGGCAATCCGAGCTTCGCCACCGTGCTCAAGGTAGCCCGTGCCCTCGGCGTCCGACTGCACGCGCAAGTGGCATAGGGCGTGCGAGGAAATCCCGAAGGCAGGTCCGAACCAAGCGTTGGACCAGAGCCGCGATCTGGTCTTGGAAAATGGATGCGTTGACTCGTCGCGGCCTGGTCAACGCGGTACGTGCGGTGGTCTACATTGCTCTGTAGTTTCGCTTTTATGGACGTGCAACTCCACTTAGACCTGCTACTGTTTTGCATCGCGTCTGCGGAGAACACTCCGCGCACCTATTCGCCTCGAATAGTCATTTGAAGATTTTCTCCGAATTCTTTGTCCGGATCGTAGTCGAATCGCAATAAGGATATTGCGGAGTGGTCGAAATCAGTCGTTTTCGGACCCATCTCACGTAACAAACGGTTGAACGCGAGCGGCGGATCGGTTGGTCCCGAAGTCAAGGCTTTTTGGCCGCCGCCGCGTTAACCGAATCGGCAACCTATTGTTGAGGTTTCACAGGAGTATCCCCATGCTGCGCATCCTATCCTTCATCGCTGTGGCTGTAGCGTTCATCATCGCCATTCGCGATGATTTGAAAATCTGGCCAGACAAGGATGGATCACTGGACAAGGACAAGCTAAACGTCAAGGGCACTGAAATTTTTTTCACCCTGGTGGGAAATGGTACGAGACTTTTGATTTACACTTGACCGGCAAGCCAGCTTCCGATGGCGTTATAAAGGGCAAGGTCACGGGAATTCTGGGCGGCGACACAAGCGCAACAAGAATCAAGGACGCGACGTTTGAATTGCGGCCGATTCGTGATGATCGTGATTGGGCGTTAATTGATCCATTGCGTGACGCGCTCCCCGGAACCTATTAAGCGGCCGATCCGTGAAGCCAAAAGTTGACCAATGTTCAACGTGGGCAACAAGGCGGTCAACCCGAGCGGCGGTTCGGGCGAAATCTGAAATCAACGCTTCCTGGCCGTCGCCGGGTTACCTTGGTCGGGCAGGCACTGATGGCCGACGGACGCTCCCTCGCGGGGGTGGCCCGCGCCGGGAGGCGACCGCTTTGGCTGGCTCAGCATGGTCGGTTGGCGCTGCCTTCCCGCTTGTCTCAGTTTGGACGGCGCGGTAGGTTCGTGAAATGGAATTCGAGTGGGATCCCGACAAGGCGGTGCGGAATTTGTCCAACCACCGGGTCGCGTTCGCAGAAGCGGCCACGGTCTTCGGCGACCCGTTGGCCATCACGTTCTTTGATCCGGGCCATTCGGACGACGAAGACCGGTATCTGACGTTCGGCTACTCGACCGAGGGACGCCTGCTCGTTGTGTCCCACACGGATCGCGGCGATCGGAACCGAATCATCAGCGCCCGCGTGGCCACGCGGCGGGAGAGAAAGATCTATGAAGAAGGATAAGACGATTGGGGAGGAGGACGATCTCCGTCCCGAGTACCATCGCGATGAACTCAAAGGCGGGATTCGCGGCAAGTACCTGGAACAGTACCGTCGGGGCACAAATCTGGCGTTGTTGGCACCGGATGTGCGCGCGGCATTTCCAACCGACGAATCCGTGAACGACGCGCTTCGGTCGATGATGCACGACGCCGCGGCCGCGCCGTAGCGCGGTGGCGCCGGGTGTGGCGGGAGACGTTGGTCGGTCGCTGTAGCCCGAACCAAGGATCGGGATAGGGGTCCGGGTTGCCCCGGAGCCCCTCCCACACCACCTAGCATGCGGGTCCGCACTAGGCGGTTCGATTCTTGGCAGTAAGCTTCTTCCAGATCCCTAACAGACTCGGCAAACCTCGTTCTTCCAAGAGTGCCACCGGCAGCGCTTGATGCATCGCTTGGCTGGAGGAGAGCACCCAAGGTCCCTTGCTGCTCATACCGTGAGTAAAGGCTTCGTGCTCGGGGACGCCCAGCTTCATGAGAGCGGCGGCCCGCGTGCGGCCGTTCTTCCAGCTCTCCCAGATACACATCCGGATGCGACGGCGGACCCATTTGTCCAACTCGTCGAAGAAGCTCTTGATTGCAGCACCAACCGAAAGTACCCTACCCAGCCCTGGAAGTATCGACGAAGTTCGGCGCACCGCTGGGCAAACGAAACCCCGCGACTGCGTCTCGTGATCTCGCGGACGCGAGACTGGAACTTGTCGAGATTCTTCCTGGCAACGCGGAACTGGCCGCCGTAGCCCTGGAAGGCGAAGCCGAGAAACTCGACTCCGTCGGTGCGGCAGACACGGCTCTTTTGCTGATTGACGACCAGCTTGAGTTTTCGCGTCAGGTATCGCTCGATCGAAGCGAAGACACGCCGGGCCGCCGGCCTCGTCTTGGTGAACACGAGGAAGTCGTCCGCGTAACGCACAAAGCGGAGGCCGCGAGATTCCAACTCTTTGTCGAAATCATCCAGCAGGATATTCGCCAGCAGTGGCGAAAGAGGACCGCCTTGCATCGTGCCTTCGGTCGAGGGCTGCAGTTCGGTGTCGACCATGACGCCCGGTGCGCAGGTAGCGCCCGATCAGCGTTAGCAACCGTTTGTCGCTGACTTTGCGGGACACCCGCACCATCAATACGTCGTGTTGGACGCGGTCGAAAAATTTCGACAGGTCCATGTCGACGCAGTGCCGATAACCGGCACGGATGTGGGCTTGCACCTGCTTCGCTGCTCCCTGGGCCGAGCGGCCTGGTCGAAAGCCGAAACTCGATTCCGAGAATCCGGGGTCGAAAATCGGCGTGAGGACTTGCAGGATGGCTTGTTGAATCAGGCGGTCGACCACGTTTGGTATCCCGAGGTGTCGCTGACTGCCATCCGGTTTGGGAATCGACTTGCGTCGGGCCGGACCCGGCTGGTAAGTCCCTTCCAGGAGTTGCCGTCGAATCTCCGGCCATTGCGGGCCGAAGGTCTCGCAGAATTGGTCCAAGGTAAACGGCTATACGAGGAAGCGCGCAACGAGTACGACAGACTCGATCGGCTTTCGACTGGTATTCGAGAGACCGGCAGGATCACGATTCGTGCGCTGCTTGAGGCGTAGCTGTGCCGCGTCGGAGGCCGATACCGAGACAAGCATAACCGCGGGATGCAGAAGAGCGGCGTCTTCGTCCAGCGGTATGGATGCGTTTTTACGTCGCCGCCTTCTGATCCCGGTCGTTCGGCGAGAGGACGAGCGTGACGTGCGTCGTCTGACCCACCGCGTTGAGCCTACCACCTAGGAGGAGTCTCCGATGCCTCTGTACTCAGATCCCGAGCGCAACACCATTCACGCGCTGTGCCGGGCCTACATCGCGACGAAGGCCGGCGGCATCATTGCGCCGCCGGTCATGGACATCCACCCCGTTTCGGGACGATGCAATTTGGATTTCCGCTGGTGCATCGGTCGCGCGATGCGTACGATCGTTGAGCCCTTGCCCTCCGTTATGGATTCGCGGACCCTGATTGCCGTGCTATCCAAGGTACTCGACCCAAAGTGGCATCACCTATGCCCCGGCGAATTTCATTTCTGTGGAAGCGACTCGGAACCACTGCTTGCCGCCGAGGCCGTGACGGACGCCATCAGATTCCTCCTCCAGCGCAAGAGGATCGTCGAATTGATCACCAACGGACTGCTCCTTGGTGATGCTCGCTTGCGTGAAATGGTTGCTCGGATCGCGAAGCTTCACATCAGCCTCGACGTGACAAACGATGAGGATTACAGGAAATTCAAGCTCCCGACGGGGCAATCCACGGTCAACGGATACACCGCCGTTACCGACTCAATTCGGCGAATTCGCCGAGACGCAAACGAACTCCGCTCTTCGCTGTCCATCACCGTTTCCTTTGTCTTCATTCCCGATACTTTCGCGTCTGAGGCATGGATGGACTGCGTTTGCGAACTGAACGAAGCCGGCGTCAACCGAATTCGAGTCAAAGACTCTTTTATGTGCGACAGAGAATTCCTGCCCCCTTTTTTCCCTCGGCGTTGGGGCATCCGCAATCGGCGGCACAAATCTCTGACTTGCTCGATAACATCCGTGGGTTGACTTGATCGTGGCGGGTGTGCATCCTGGTTCAAAGAGCACGGATGGCAAAGCCGAGGCGTGGATGAGCGGGCGTCGTGTACTCGCAGAGAAGCAAGAAATCGCGAAAGAGTAATACAAGACCGATCTTCCGTGCCGTGTTCAGGAGATTCTCATGGCTGACCTTTCTCTCTTCGATCTGACTGGCAAGAAAGCGCTCGTGACCGGTGCCGCCGTCGGCATCGGCCGCGGTTGTGCCGTGGCCTTGGCCCGTGCCGGGGCCGATGTGGTGATCGTCGACCTGAACGAATCGGCGGGCAAAAGAACCGCTGCTGAGCTTCGCGGCCTGGGCCGCAAATCGCTGTTCGTCTCCTGCGACGTGACGCAGAAAGACCAGGTCCAGGCCATGGTCCGCCACGTGGCCGAGCAGTTCGGCCGTTTGGACATCGCCGTCAACAACGCCGGGATCGGAATTCTGGGCGCGGACGAAGAGATCGATCAGGCGGCCTGGGATAAGGTGCTCGCCGTGAATCTAACCGGCGTTTTTCTGTGTGCCCAGGCCGAGGCCCAGCAGTTTCTCCGCCAGTCGCCGGTGGAGGGCAAGATCATCAACATCGCCTCCATGTCCGCGACGATCAGCAACTGCAACGCCTCGTACAACGGCTCCAAGGCCGGCGTCGTGCAGATGACGCGCATGCTGGCTGCCGAATGGGGCCGGTTCAATATCAACGTGAACTGTATCAGCCCCAGCTACGTGCTCACGCCGATGCACGCTTCGACGCCGGTCGCGGTCCGCCAGCGAATTCGCGAACTAACGCCGCTGGGACACGTGCAACGTCCGGAAGACTTGTACGGCGCTGCGATCTTCCTGGCCTCCGCCGCGTCGAATTACGTCACCGGCCACGACTTGATGGTCGATGGCGGCCACACGCTGAACGCCTGGCTTACGCCCCTGTCGCGATCCGTACCGCCACGTGTCGCGCCGGACGAAGAAACGGTCCAACTGAAGCACGACTTGGACGTGCTGGGCCTGTCGTACGACTCCGACGGCATCAACCCCGCCCTGCACCCCGAAATCGCCGACGCGTTCAAGGCGGCGTTTGGGCTGTAACGCTTGGTGAGCGGGGCGCTGGGCGACGAACGGGATGGCGTGTCTGGCTTTGCACGTTTGCAAACGTCTCCCCACGCTGCGGAGAAGCCGGCAAAAGGCGGGCGCGAGCCCACCGGTGTTGGGAAGACCAGCCCGTTGGCATCAAGGATACGGGCTCTCGCTCGCCGGACTTCACATCGCGCGGGAACGACGGTAAGGTATTGGCTGTGCGGGAAGACGCTAGCCGCCGACAAGACGGATCGTCCATCGCCGGCGGCGTTGGGGGAGCCCTGCCGCACGGAATTCGTGTCTCATTCGGTCTGGCTCTCGGTTGCCGGGCTGTCTCCCAGGAGTCGCAGATGTTGCCAAAAAGATCGCGGATTGTCGCAACGGTGCTGGCGACCGCAGCCGTGTGTCTGGGGACCGGCGGCACGGTAGCGGCGCAGGCGGAAAAGGCGGAAAAGGCTCCGGCGATCAGGGCGCTCGGCAGCGAGTTCCAGCTGGTGGTGGACGACGTGCTATTGGCGAGTAAGGCCGGTGTGGTCCGCAAGATCCATCCGTGCCAGAAGCTGCCGCAACCCGTTTTGGCATCCCAGGAGCCGTGGGAGCAAGACGGTTTCGACCAGCGGATTTACGTCTACGGCACGGTCCTCCGCGACGGCCCGGACGGTCCGTTTCGGATGTGGTACAACCGCAACAGCCTGGTGCTGTATGCGACGTCGCGCGACGGGCTATTGTGGGAGCGGCCGCGACTGGAGTTGTGCGAATACCTGGGCTCGAAGCGAAACAACCTTGTGCTCCCGCTGTTTCACAGCCCGAGCGTGGTGTACAACCCGCGGGCGGAAAGTCCGGACCAGCGTTACGTCATGCTGGGCTGCGGGCGGGCCAACGGGCCGGGCTACTACGCGGCGCATTCGGCCGACGGGCTGCACTGGAGCTTGTATCCTCGCAACCCCGTGCTGACCAGCAGCGACACGTGTACCCTGGCTCTGGATCCAGCCACCGGCGAGTATCTGGCTTTTCACAAGCGGACGCACAAGCACCGCGGTCAGCCGCGGCGACTGGTCTACCTGGCGGTCAGCCGCGACATGCAGCAATGGTCACAACCGGCGATGGTCATGGCTCCGGACGAGATCGACGACGCGCAGGTCCGGGCCGAGGGCGGGCGTTTCGCGCAGTTCTACAACATGTCGGCCTTTCCGTACGGCGGCCAGTTCCTCGGTCTGGTCACGCATTTCCGCTACACCGGACCGCCGCCAAAGCAAGGGCCGTTGCAGAGCGGCGACGACGGCCCGGTCGACGTGCAGTTGGTCCATAGCCGCGACGGCCGCAGTTGGAGCCGGTGTGAAGACCGTTCGCCCGTGATTCCCAACGGGCCCCATGCCTACGACGCCGGTTGTATCCTGGGCGTGGCCAACGGGCCAGTGACGGCCGGCCAGGAGTTGTGGCTGTACTACACGGCCATCACCACTACGCACGGCGGCTTCGTACCGGAGAAGAAGATCACGATTGGCTTGGCCAAGTGGCGGCGGGACGGGTTTGTCTCGCTGGACGCGGGGCCGGCTGGCGGCGTCATCGAAACGGTGCCGCTGCACTGTGACGGGAATCGGCTGGTGGTGAACGCCGATGCCGGGGCGGGCGAGCTGACGGCAGCGGTCCTGGACGAGCGCGGCCGCGAGTTGCCGGGCTACGGCCAGGCGGACTGTCTTCCGTTGCGCGCCGACGCAGTCCGTCATACGATCCGCTGGAAGGACCGCGAACGGCTGGACACCGAGGGTCCGCTGCGTCTCCGCTTTTACTTGACCAACGCCCGGTTGTTCAGTTACGCCGTGGTGGCCCGTTGAGCCACGTCGGCGTTCTTTCGTTTTCCTTCGCCCCGGCCGCCGCGCACCAGGGCGGCGCACGACCTGTCCTGGCGGGCGGGCAAGCTGGCCGACCGCCCCCAGGCCGTCGTGCTGGGGAGACGGCATCAAAAAAGGGGAGCAAAATGTGTAACTTGGGCTATTGCAGCCTTGGGAAAGAAGGCTAACATAAGAGCAGAGAGACGGCGGGTGGGCCCGAACTGAGATGTCCCATCTGGACTGGACGGGTGACGCGAGCTTTCGAGTAAGCGTCGCAGAGAATGTTCCTAAAGTGGAGGACCCATCGGACGCTGCTCGGCGCTTGACCGCGCTTTCCTTTTCAGACGCCCTCGACTGCCGCGGGACGGCGGCGATCAGGGTCGCAGGCGCCCAACCGGCGTCCTCGGAAAGGTCGGCCGAATGTCGAGTTGCACTGAGTCTCTCTCGCCCAGCGTGTACGCTGGGCGTTTTTTTTTTGCGCGTGCTGGCCGCGAGGTTCCCGATGAAACTGCCGACCGAAGGCGCCCGCTGGTTTGTGCACCTGCGCTGGGTCGCCTGCGCGATTGTGTTTGCCGCCGTGGGAGTGGCCTGGACGCTGCGGGTGATTCCCGATCCGCAGCCGCTGTGGTGGGTGGGCGCGGGCATGGTGGCCTGCAATTCCGCGTTCTGGCTGTTCCAGCGTCATTGGACTTCGACGCGCGAGAACGTCGATCGCCATATCGCTCTGCAGATCCTGTGCGACGTGGTCTCGTTGGGGCTGCTGCTGTACTTTTCGGACCTCACGCGGAATCCGTTCCTGTATTTCTTTTCGCTGCCCATGATCATCGCGGGGATGTACTTGCGGGGCCGCACTCCGTACTACTTCGGCGCTTTCGTGACGCTGGCGATCGGCGGCGTGATGTGGCTGGAATACGTGGGCGTGCTTCCGCGGTATCCCATGCAGTTCGTCGGCGAGTCGCTGCCGCCGCTAGCTGGCGGCTACCTGATCGCGACGTTCGCCGCCTTTGCCAGCACGTTGTGGATCACGCTGTACTTCGCCAAATCGATCCGCGCCTACGTCGACCGGGCTCATCAGGAGATCCGGCAAAAGGAGAAGATGGTCGGGATCGGTCAGCTGGTAGCCGGCATCGGGCACCAGATCGCCAATCCCCTGGACGGCGTCCAGAACTGCCTGCGGAGGATTGGCGAGCGGGTCAAGGACGATCCGCGATTGACCGAATACGTCCAGTTGATGGAGGAGGCCCTGGACCGCATCGAGAAGACGACGAAGCGCGTCCAGTCCTTCGCGCGCCCGCGCGGCATCGAGGTCGAGGACACGTCGGTGAACGCCGCCGTCGAGGCGACGCTGCAGTTGCTCGGGCCGCAGCACAAGGAAGGCATCACGATCGAGACCGAATTGGGCGACGTCCCGCTGGTCCGCGGCGATGCGTACACGCTGCAAGAAGTGCTCTTCAACCTGTGCATGAACGCCATCGTGGCCATGCCCGACGGCGGTGTGCTGAAACTCCGCACGTTCTCGCTCGGCCCCCACGACGACTTGAACCCTGGCGACGTGGCGATCGAGGTCTCGGACGACGGCGTGGGGATTCCACGGGGGAATCTGGAGAAGATCTTCGAGCCGTTCTTCACCACCCGTGCGGATTCGGGCGGGACCGGATTGGGACTGGGGCTGTGCCGGATGCTGATCTCCGAGATGGACGGCCGGATTCAAGTCCGTTCCGAGCTGAACGAAGGCACGACCTTTACGGTGATCCTGCCGCGGGCGGAACACGCGGCGAAGGAGACGGCGAAGGAATAGACGCCTGCTTGGCCTCGGCTCCCGGGCGTTCTGGGCTGGCGAGGCGGACGTGGAAGAGGCCTACACTGCCGAAGCTGCGACGCTGGATCCCCTCCACCGGCACGCCCGCCTGCTGCCAGGCCTTCCGCAGCGACGCCTCGAACTGCGCCTGGCTCGCCTCGCTGCCCTGAACCAGGCACCAGGCGTTTCGGGCGGCCAACACGCGCCGCTGCGCCTCCGCGGACAGGACGGCCGCGGGCCGGACTGGCAGCGGGAAGAGCTGGTCGACCGGCCGTGCGAGGCGATACAGCCCCAGAACCGGCAACAGGCAGAACTCGCGGCGCAAAGGATCGCCGCTGGCATACCACTGTTCCGCTTCGATCAATCCGCTGCGGACAAAGACCGGCGCGTTGTCGCCGGCAGGGCCGTTGACGTGCGCGACGGCCGACCGCCAGTCCTGGTTGCGATCGCCCACCACGCGGCCGTCGTGACGCCATTGACGGACCAGGCCGCCTTGGTAAATCACCGCCGCCACGACCCCCGCTGCGCACAGGACCCGCCAAGCGCGGGACGGACAAGCGGCGTAACACAAGGCGGCCCACAGCATCGGCGCGACGGCCGCCACGATCAGATAGCGACGGAAAAACAGGGGCGCGTAACCCTGGGCCGTCGCGAACCAGGCGATCGCCAAAGGCGCCAGCAGCCAACACAACACGAGCAGAAACCAACGGCCTTCACGGCAACGGCTCGACGCCGCCGGCGCGGACGAGCGCCGCAGGATTCGCTCGCTAATCAACGCGGCCGCCAGCACGACCAACGGCGCTGCCAGGTACACGTCCAGCGGAAACACGTCGCCGATCTCCCAGATGCGCCACAGGGACCGTGGGGCGACAAACGAGGACCAGTTCTCCCGCCGCTGGACGATCTCCCGCAGGTGCGGCGCCGCCGGCAACAGGCACAGCCCCAGCAGTGCCACGTCGAGTGCCAGTTGGCGCCACGGATAACCGGCCTGCCTGCCTGACCCGCCCGCGAGCGGCGCGGCGCCGGGATCTGCAGCGTCGGCCGCGCGACGCCGCAGGACGACACGCAGCGAGGCGTAGTAGACAATCTCTCCCGCCAGCAAGAGGATCGCCGTGTAATGCAGATAGAACAGGAGAACGCCCGTGGCGATCCAGCCGAGACGCCATGCCAGGCGGCCATGCTCATCGGCTTGGCTTGTCCCCGGAAGCCGGGCTGCTGCACTCGGCTCTGCTTGGTTCGTCGCCTCCGTTTCAACGCTTGTCGGCGTCTGCTGGTTCTGGGCCGCCGGCCGCCGAAGCAGTTCCACAAACAGCCCCACGTGCAGCAGGCCGACCAACTGGACCAGCGCATACGTCCGCGCTTCCTGGCCGTAGAACACACAATTCCGGTCCAGCGCCACCAGCACGGCGGCCAACAGGCCCGCCGACCAGCACGCGGTCCAGCGGACGATGACCAGATGAGCGCCGACCGCCAACGCCACCCCGGCCAGAACCGAGGGCAGACGCAGCCAGAATTCGCTCGCTCCCGCTACCCTCGTGACCGACCAGACCAGGGCAAAGTAGGCGGGACTCTGGTTGCCGACCGCGGATCGGGGAGCCAGCTGCTGCGCCCCGTCGGCGACGACCCAAGAGGTGTGCAACTCGTCCAGCCACAGGCTTTCGCCAATCTGGACGACCCGCAACCAGAAGGCCAGCCCAGCCACCGCCACCAGCAGGCAAGTCCGACGGAGACGGCGCGCGGAAGAGTGGATCGGCATGGGATCTACCGTACGTACTCGGCGTCCAGCCGGTAATAGACGCCGCCCAGCCCCGACACGGGCTTCAGACGCGTGTCGACCGTCAACGTGCCGGCCAGTCGGCGCTTGCGGCGCTCGAAAATGGTTCGCAACGGGTCGCGCAAGGTGACCTCGACCATGTCCGTCAACTTCGGCTGGCCTCCAAAACAGCAGGTCCCCATATCCGGGATCAGGATGAACCGCTTGATGTTGTACTGCTGGCCATCGGGATAGACATAGCCCTTGAGAAACACTTTCTTTCCGTTCAGTTCCAGGGCGTTGGGTGGAACTGGCAGATGCGGGGCTTCGGGAACCGGCTGCAGTTCGGCGAACGAAATCCGCTGGAAGCCTTCGGGCACTTCCGTGGCATACACGACGGAGTGCAGGACGACGCCCCCGACAAGCAGGCTGACGCAGAGCACCAGTCCGATCACGGCCGCCGTGCGTCCGGACAGTTCTTCCGGGTACCGCCGCAATTTGGTCAAGGCCATCAACCCCGCCAGCAGCCCTACGGCGGGCAACAGCAACAGGACCGGAAACAGCAGCGCCATGCCGGAGAGCAAACCGAGGACCAGGCAGAAGACGGCCGATTTGCAAACCGCCCGATATGACTGGATCGTGTCTTCATGATCCGGGGTGTGTTCGAGAATCTCTGCACTGCTCATACGCGTCCGCTCGGTTCTCCTACGCCCCTCGGCCCCAGCCGATCAGGATGGCCCACTGGGCGACGAAAAAGACGCCGCCCAATATCCAGAATACGACAAGATAGGTCAGAGGGTTCAAATCGGCTGTCGCCGTCCGGTGCAGGATTGGGACCTTGCCGCTTGATCCGTGCGGGGCATTCACGGCCGTATCCCCCGGCGCCGGTCCGGTTGGGGTTTCCGCCTGAGTTGGCGCAAGAAGCGAGCCGGGCGTAGCGGCCGAGGGGCTGGAGGCGGACGCCGCACCGGTTCCGCCGCCGAAGGGAAAGAAAATCTCGGCGCGCTTGGCCGCAACCGGGTCAAGCTTAGCCAGCTCCGCCGCGTGAGCCTTCGCCTCCGGCTGGGGGCAACTGCGCAGGTAGTTGATGATCGCGACCCGGACTTCTTTGGAACTCTTGTCCGCCTCTTTGAACAAGCGGACCATGCGCTCGACCTGAGACCAGTCCTCCCAGCGAGCCAGGTCCGGAATGATCAAATCCGCCAAATCCGGCCGTTCCAGGAGACAATGAAACGCCTGCAAGAGCCGCGGGCGCGGCACCACCTCGGTCTCGGTGCCCAGAAACCGCAAGGCCATGATCGCCGCGTAGGTGTCCGCGTAGTCCGCTTGGGAGTTCCTCAGAAGCAGATCTTCCACCAAGGCCACGCCGTCGGCGCCTGCCAACATCAGATAGCTGCCGACCAGTGCGTCCAGTCCCGCACGCGCCTTGCGGTCTTCCGTTCGCAGCAGTTGTTCCAACATCGGCAGATCGTCTGCGCCGCCGCACACGCTGAGCAGGATCAGGTACAGGCGTTTGCGGTTCAGCAGCGTGTCCGGGTCTTTGATCCAACCCAACAGCCGGGCCCGGTCGATCTTGTCGCGCAGGCCCTGGAGTTCACTGTACGGCGCTCGAGCAAATTCTTCGTAGGCGTCGCCCGCCAGCAGCAGATCCTCGTCCTGCAGGTAGTCCTGGAAGAAGACCAGGCGTTCGGGACCTTTTTCAGGCAGGCGATCGAGTTGGCGAAGGTATTCCACCGCTCGGTCGGAGACTTTCTTCGGAGTCTTCCAGGCGACGTCAGGCCGGCCGGCTCCCATGACGAGGAAACGGTCCCCGACCTGCTGTTCTCCATAGATGACGGCTTCGATCTCCTGCTTCTCCTTCGTGCCTGCCGTGTCTTTCAAAACGTGCGTCACTTGGAACACGGCCTTCGGGGCGTCGCCGCCAGCGACGGGCGTCTTGACCGCGTCCGGCAGCTTCACCAGGCGCGCCACGACCGCCGCGTCCAGCGACGCCATTTCCTCGCTGATCGTCTGCGCGCTGGCGGTGCAAAACGGACACGCGACACACGGCGACGAGGCAAACGCCGCTGCGATCAGCACGCAGCCGCACAGGATTTGTTCTGCAAATCGCCGCTTCATGGCTACTCGACAAAGTCCGTTCGAGGAACAGGAAGGGAAGAGAGTGCAAGACCAGGACTGGAAAAACTCACCGGACAACCAACGGCTGCAACGGCACGAGGTTCTTCAGGGGCGAGAAGTACAAAGCGCCGGTGGGACACGCGGCAACGCACTTGGCGGCGACCGGGCCCAGCGCTTCCTCCAGCGTGCCCTGGAACGGCACTCCCACGCGCACGTCGAAACCTCGGCCGACAAACGTTAATCCTAACGCATCCCGCGACTCGGCGGCAATCTGGATGCACAGTTCACAGTTGATGCACTTGCCCGGCTCGTACTGCACCGAACCGGCCCGATTGACCACCACAAAGGCCCGCCGGCCTGCGCGATATTTGCCGGGATCCGCCCCGTACAGCGCCGCATAGCGTTCCAGCCGGCAAGTGCCGTGCGCCGGGCAACCGCAAGCCAGACAGCGATGCGCCTGGTCCGCCGCTTCGGGCTTGGAAATCGCGTCGACGGCGTAGTTGGAATTGTCCCGCCGCGGCACATCGGCCGCACGCGCCAGGAACTCCGTCATCTCGCCCGGCTCGACTTTTCCCATCCGGGACGAAAACGGCCGCTGCACCGGTTGAATCGGCTGGCCCGTCAAAAACTGCGAGATCGCGGCGGCCGCCTCCTTGCCGTCCGCAACGCTTCGCACCACCAGGCATTTGCCGCGAGTCGCGGTGCCGGCCGCAAAAACGCCCTTGACGTTCGTCTCGTACGTGCCCGCCTGAATCCCGATCCCGCGCGGGCTGACGGCCAGTCCCCAGGCCTGGACGTCGGCCTGATCGGTGGCCCCACAGGCGACCAGCACGGCGTCGTACTGGGCGGTCAAGTCGCCGAACGGGACCTGCCGGCCGACGCGCGTCCCGGACCGCAGTTCGACGCCCAGGCGAAAGATCAACCCGGCTTCCGCAGCCAGCGTCTGGCGCGGCAATTCCACCTCTGTGAACTCTTGGTGCAACCGCCCGCCGGGTTGCTCCTGGGCGTCGAAGACCGTCACCGCGTGGCCGTCGCGACGCAAATGGTACGCGGCGGCCAGGCCCGTCGGGCCGGCGCCAATCACGGCCACGCGCCGCCCCGAATCCGGCCGGCAAGGCGGCAAGTACGGCTTGCCCGACGCCAGATCCCGGTCGGCCACGTGGCGTTTCAATTCGCACACTTCGACCGGCCCGTCGGCCCCTTGTCGGCGGCAGCCCTTTTCACAGGGCTTCGGACAGACGCGGCCGAGGATCGCGGGCAAGGCGATGTCTTCTTTGATCGTGGCAATCGCGCTAACGTGGTCCTCGTCGCCGATCTGCCGTAACATCTGCGGGACGTCCATGTGGACCGGACAGGCGAACACGCACGGTGCGATGCAATCGCCCACGTGGTCGCTGAGCAACAACTCCAGCGCCGTCCGCCGCAAGCGGTGGACTTCCGGCGTCTCGCTGGCCACCCGCAGGCCGTCGACGACCCGCGTCCCGCAAGCGGGCACCACGCGCCCGCTGTCCAGCAGTTTAACCACGCAAACCTGGCACGACGTCGAGGGCTTGTAACCCTCCAGGAAGCACAGCGTCGGGATATCGATCCCCAACTTTCTCGCTGCGTCCAACACCGTGGCCTCCGCCGGCACTTCAATCGGGCGATCGTCGATGGTGATGGTTGGCATAATCTGCATCCGTTTAGCGGCGAGTTGCGGGCCGTGAGTCACTCGACGAACACCGCGTTCTCCGGACACACCTGACGGCACGTGTCGCAACGAGTACACTTGTCCATGTCGATGGTGTGCCGGACGTAAGGGGTCATGGGGATCGCATCCACCGGACAGTTCTGGGCGCACAGCGTGCAGCCGATGCAGCGGTCGTTGATCTTGTAGGCGATCAGATCCTTGCACTTGCCGGCCGGACAACGGCCCTGCAGGTGTGCTTCGTATTCGTCGCGGAAGTAACGCAGCGTGGACAGGACGGGATTCGGCGCGGTCTTTCCCAAACCGCACAGGCTGCCGGCACGGACGTCCTTGGACAATTGCTCCAGCCGTTCCAAGTCCCCCTTTTGCCCCCGCCCGGCGCAGATCCGGTCCAGGATGTCCAGCATCCGGCGCGTGCCCACGCGGCAGAACGTACACTTGCCGCAGGACTGATCCTGGGTAAAGCGGAGGAAATAACGGGCGATGTCCACCATGCAATCGGAGTCGTCCAGCACGACCAATCCGCCGCTGCCCATGATCGCGCCGACCTGGGCCAGCGTCTCGTAGTCGATCGGCGTATCGGCCAATTCCGCCGGCACGCAACCGCCGGACGGGCCGCCGATCTGCACCGCTTTGAAGCGCCGGCCCGAGGCCACGCCGCCGCCGATCTCCTCCACCACCTGGCGGATCGTGATGCCCATCGGCACTTCGATCAAGCCGCCGCGGGCGATCTTGCCGGCCAGCGCGAAGACCTTGGTGCCCTTGCTCTTTTCCGTGCCGTAGGCCGCAAAGGCATCCGCGCCGTGGCGCATGATCCAGGGCACCGAGGCGTAGGTTTCGACGTTGTTGATCAGCGTCGGCCGCTCCCACAGCCCGCATTCGGCCGGATACGGCGGCCGCAGGTGCGGCATGCCGCGGCGGCCCTCCATCGACGCCAGCAGCGCGGTCTCTTCGCCGCACACAAACGCTCCCGCGCCCTCCCGCACGCTCAAGTCCAGCGAGAACCCGCTGCCCAGAACGTTCGCCCCCAACATCCCGCGCTCGTAACAGATGCGCAACGCCTCCCGGACGCGGCGCACCGCCAACGGATACTCGGCGCGAATATAGAAGAAGCCTTCCCGCGCGCCGACCGCCAGGGCGGCAATCGCCATGCCCTCGATGATCCGATAAGGATAGGACTCCAGAATCATGCGGTCCATGAACGCGCCCGGATCGCCTTCATCGCCGTTGCAGACGATGTACTTCGTGTCGCCCGCCGCGGCGCGGACTTTTTGCCACTTGACGCCGGTCGGGAAGCCGGCGCCGCCGCGGCCGCGCAGTCCGCTGTTCTGGATCTCCTGAACGATGGCCGGCGGGTTGTTCTGTTCCAGGCACTGCCGCAACGCCGCGAAGCCGTAGTGCCGCAAGTACTCGTCCAAGTCCGTCGGATCGATCTGTCCGCAATACTCGGTGGAGAGGTGCTTCTGCGGCCCCAGGAACGAACACACCGGCGCTTCGCGCGGATTGATCGCGTGACGGAGGGCCGGCTCCGCTTGCTCCTCGTCCGTCAGCACCCGGTCCAGCCAGCGGCGGGCGGAGTAGCCGACCCGCTTCCACAGGCCGCGCGGCTTGAAGTGCCGCAGCACGATCGACTCGACGTCTTCCGCCTGAACGCGGGCGTACAGGTTGGCGGGGCCCTGCAGCGGCACGACCTCGACCAGCGGCGTCTGGTGGCACATCCCGACACAGCCCACGCGTTTGGCGCTGGCCGCCGCGCCGCTTTCCGCCAGGACGCGATCCAGCGCTGCGCGCACCTTGCCGCTGCCCTGCGCGACGCAGCAGGAACCGAGTCCGACGCGGATCTCGCCCTCCACGTGCGCCGGCGGCCGCCGGGCGAGCGCCGGCTGGGCGGGCGCGCCGTCTTGATGGTCCAGGAAATCCCGGATCACGTCATGGACCATGCGGGGCGTCAGGCGACCGTAGGTCAAGTTGTCGATCTGGACCACCGGCGCCAACGTGCAGCAACCCAGACAGGCCACCGCCTGCAGCGTAAACTGGCCTGCCGCATCGGTGTCTTCGCCGTCGGCCAGATGCAATTCCTTGGCGATGGCGTCTCGCACCAATTCCGCGCCTTTGACGTGGCACGCGGTGCCGACACAGACTTGGATCAAATGTCGCCCGACCGGCCGGTGACGGAACTGCGTGTAGAAGCTGGACACGCCCGTGATCGAAGCCGGGGTGATTTCCGTCTGCGCGCAAACTCGGCGCAGAGCCTCCTCGGGCAGGTAATGATAGTGCTCCTGCAGTCGCTGCAGGATGGGAATCACCGCCTCCGGCCCGCGGCCGATCTGCTCCACGATGCGATCGACAAAGGTTAAGTCCAAGTCAGACATGTTGATCGGTCGAGGCCTTAAAGGTTCGTACCAGCGCGTCGCTCAAGATTCTAGTCGCCACGAGGCGGGAAGGGAATTCCCACTGCGGCCCGATCTCCCGTCAAAACAACCGATCTGTGGAACTGATGAAGTGCTCCGCCGTCTCGCGGCTGATGCGGCCGCCCTGCAGCAGGCGGCGGATCGACTCGTCCAGCGTCAGCATCCCCTCACTGCGGCCTGTGAGAATGCTGTTGTCGATGGATTCGATCTTGCCGAACCGGATGGCGCTGGCGACAGGCCCGTTGTTGAACAGGATTTCCAGAGCCAACACGCGCTTGTCGCCTCTGCAGAGGCTGGGCAGCAAATGCTGCGAGATCACCGCCCGCAGGCTGAACGAGAGCTGCGAGCGGATTTCCCGCTGGACGTCTTGCGGAAACAGGTCGGCGTAGCGCGAGATCGCGCCTTTGGCGTCGCGAGTGTGCAAGGTCGAGAAGACCAGGTGGCCCGTTTCGGCGGCGCTCAGGGCAACTTGCGCGGTCTCCCGATCGCGAATTTCCCCCGCCAGGATCACGTCCGGGTCCTGACGCAGACCGTATTTCAGCCCGTCTGCAAACGTATGCACGTCCAAGCCGACCTCCCGTTGCGTCACGATCGAATGAGGCGTCCTGGGGAAGACATACTCGACCGGCTCCTCGACCGTCAGAATGCGGTAGCCGCCCGACCGGTTCAAAAGGTTCACGATCATCGCCAGCGACGTCGTCTTTCCGGAGCCGGCCACGCCGCAGAACAGCACCAGTCCGTTGCGGAAGTGAACCAACCGCTGGGCCAGGCTCTCGGGAAACCCGGCCCACTGGAAATCGGGAATGGCGGAGGGAATGACGCGGAAACACGCGCCGATTTGCTGATCCGAAAGGAAGTAGTTGGCCCGGAATCGGCGATTCCGATCTTCCTGTGTCACCTCAAAGGCGAAATCGACATTCTTGTCGGCTTGAAAGCGGGCCAGTGCGTATTGCGGGCACAGGGGCGTCAGCAGTCCGTGGACGGTCTCGCGGTCCAGCGGCGGTTCGTCCAACTCCTGCAATTCGCCGTGCAGACGAAGCACGGGAGGATGATGCACCACCACATGCAGGTCCGACGCTCCCGCTTCCGCCGCTCGCACCAGCCAGCTTCGCAACGGATCCGGACAGCCCGATTGACTGGCGGCATTCGACCCAGGCGTACTCATGGCAATCACGTCTCCCATTTGGCGGCCTAGGCTCTCAGGGATGTTATCGCGGATTCGCGAACCGCTTGCACAAAGCGGTCGCTGGCCGATAGGGGGAACCTGGCAAGTACCTGGCGTGGGTCAAGAAGCGACGCTGAATCGGGGCGCATCGCAGCCGACAAGGTGGTCCTCCCTGCGGTGCTGTGGCCCAGAGGCAGAAAGAGCCGGCTTCCAAAAGCCGGCTCATCGAGGCCCAGCGGCGAACTGGGGCAAGCCACTGCACTGGGGGGCTGACCCCGCCCCGTTCGCCAGAACTGAGGCAAGAAGGGCAATTGCGGCCAGGCGTTACTTCGGATCGGTGCCGGGGGCTTTGCCGGCCTCGATCAGTTTCCCAAACGGTTCGCCGCTCGCCGACTTTTCCGCGGCCGCCTTCTTCATGGCGGCTTTGACGCTGGCGGCGAGTTTTTCCTTGTCCGACTTCTGATCAACGTAGTTTTCCTCGCTCAGCCCGGACTTGGCCAGAGCCTCGCCGTAGGTGTTTCGGATCGCCTTGGCCTTGCCATTCACGTGGCAGAAATTGCATTTCAATTCTTCCACAACTGGAGCGATCTTCTTGCCCTTGGCCTCGGCGTCAAGAGTCTTCTTATAGTCCGGCCGAGCCAATGCCGACGGGGCCAAGACACCAACGACGAATACGGTCGCGAGCAGCATTCCGAACGTTCTCACAAGGCACCTCCCAAGTCTGTAGGAAACATCACGAGTTCAGCAAAAGGGGCGAGTCCGGCCTGCCCCCGCAGGGAACAGACCGGCAAACCGCGACACGCTCGCGGCGGGTTGGAAGCCTGCTAGGGTTAGTAAAACCAGACAACATGCCCTTGTCAAGCGTTCTTAGACGCAGATCACTCTGCCGAGGGGATACAGGCAGACCCGCCGAGTCTTGGAAGGACAGGATGCCGAGACGCGATCTTTGTCGATTTGGCTAAACCGTCGCACGCCCAGCGAGTATAATGACGCACGGGAGGCCCTCGTTCATGGTCGGGCATCCCCGGACAGGTTGGGCAAAATTCATGCCGCCCCCCAAGTCGGACTTGCGTCACAAACGTGGCCTTGCGTCACCCAGGCGGACTGAAGTCCGCCCTACGGTGGGTTCGCTCAGGGCGGACAGGACGCACGTCGATGGGGCGAGGGTGGTGACCGCGAGTTTTCATTTTACACAGCCTAAACGCGCCTGATGTCGCGAAGCCAAAGCATCGACCGAATCCTGGAGGACTGGGCTTACGACCCGCAGACGGTCAACGTGCGCATCGTCCGCGCCGACGATGGCCGTGAGGTCATCCAAATGCGGGTCGATATGGGCTTGCTGCAAATGGAGACAACGGGGCGTCCCGACGGCGACCGGCCGCACGGCTGCCAGACGTACTATGATTATCTCGTCAAGCTGGCTTTCCGGGACGAAGACTTCGAGTTGACCGAGGAGCAGTGCCAGGAGGCCGATCGCGAGTTTGCGCAGTTCTACCACCGGCGCATGTGTTGGCTGACACTGGAGGAGTACTCGCGCGCTTTGGCGGACGCGGACCACACGCTGGTCCTGATGGATTTCTGCGCCGAGCATTCGCCGGATGAGAGTTGGACGATGTCTCACGAACAGTATCGTCCCTTTGTCCTGTTTCATCGGATTCAAGCCGCCGCGCTGGAACAGCTGAAACGTCAGTCCCCCGAAGCAGCCGTCCATACACTGAATGTCGGCCTGGAAGAACTGCGCGAGTTGTTCGCCGACCACGATGCCGAGGAGATGTTTGAAGACAGCGAATTGGCGGTGCGACTGAGCGATTTGCGCGAGTCGCTGCGCGCCCAGTATCACGTGGGACGCACCCTGCAGGAACGGCTGCAGGACGCCGTCGCGGAGGAGAAGTACGAACTGGCAGCCCAACTCCGCGACGAACTTGTCAAGCAGCAGACGCGGCCGCGGCCCTGAGCCGTCACGGCACGCTCCCACGCCAGGTGCCGCGGATCCGCACCGGACCGATCAGGCCGGCGGGGGCCGGTTTGCTGCCCAGACGGTTGCGGATGTCGGCCGCCAAGAACGGCTTGAACTGCAGCGGGCCGGCGTCCGGGAATCCCTGCGGATACCTCTTGTCGCCGATCAGGCGGTTCAACCAGGCGTTGGTCACGCCCACTTCCAGCGTATTCGCACCGGCTTGGACGGCGTTTGTCACGTCCACGATGAACGGGGGCTTCCACAATACTCCCAAATTGCGGCCGTTCACCAGCACCTCGGCCAACGATTCCACGCGGCCCAGGTCGAGCAGCACGCGCCGGCCATCGCCCAGGCGGTCGCCCGGCAAGTCAAAAGTGCGGCGGTACCTCGCCGTCCCGGAAAAATAGCGAATGGCCTCCTGCGGATGCTCGGCCCACGAAATCAGCCTCTCAAAGGTCGTCCGCTCCGGCACGTCCATCCCGGCCGGGAAGGCGACTTCCCAAGGGCCGCCGATGTTCAGCGGCGGAGGCAGGTCCCGTGTCGCAAAGGTGGATTGCCGTCCGTCAGCCAGCGTGACGCGGTAGGCTCCGGCGGCGGAGACTTCGGCCACCAAACCGCCGTCCGTGCCGCGCGTGACCGCCACCGGGGGCAGGAACGCGGACTCTGCCGCGGGCGGCGATGACTTGGCCAACTCGGCGATCTCGGCCGCCGTCAAACCTCGACCGAAAGACCGGATCTCGCCCAGTTCGCCTTGGAACGGTCCAGCCGCTCCGTCCGCTCCGCCGCGGGGACTCGGATGCACCGTGTACCGGCTCTGCAAGCCCTGGCGGGCCAGCGTTCCATTCAGGTACAAGCTGGGTCGGCCGCCGGCGTACACGACGGCCACGTGGGTCCAGCCGGTCAAAGCCGCGGCGTGGACCAGCAGCGGAGCGAAGTAGCTGGACGAGTGTTCGTACACGGCGACGCCGTTGCGGCCCGCAGAGAGGCCGGCGCAGGCGTGTCGGTCGTCGCCGAACAGCGAGGCTCCGTGCGCGGGGAAAACGGCGTCGTTGCGGGCCACGTGGAGAAACACGCCGGTGTCGGCTTCCTTCGGCAGCCCGATGTCCGCGTTCGGCTTCAGCCAGACCGCTAGGGTAAAATGACTGACGCTGTCCTTGTCCGCCGCCGCCTGCGGTTCGACCGCCTTGGCGGCCGTGCTCAGAACGGTCCGGCCATCGCGAGTCACCTCCGTCACCGCCAAGGCCGGATCGGCGGCGCTGCGGAACAGCACGAACACCGAACCGCGCGGCTCCAACTCGATCGGCACGCGCACGCCGCCCGGCACAGGCTCAAACGCCGCCGCGGCCGCGATCCGTCCGCTGGCCGCGCACCACAACTCCGGGGCTTTCCCCGCCACGCGGAACACGGGCGTGATCCGGGCTGCGTGCTCGCTCTGGTTGGACAGGAAGTAGATGTCCGCATCGTCGGCAGTGCGATGGGTCCATAACAGCTTCCGGGGAGGGATGCCGCTGACGTCCGGCGGCGTCTTCAGTTCGTCCAGCACGGCCTGCAAATCCAAGCCGCGGAACACCCGTCCTCGGCCGAAGCGGACCTGCTTCACGTTTTTACCGTCGCAGTTGGCCCAAATCTCTGCGGCCAGTTTCTGCACCTGCACATCGCAGGCCGGATAGTCCTGCAGGCTTGGCGACCGAGACGGCGGCGGGCCAAGCACGGCGCCGCCGGCCGCCACCAGGTCGCGGATCTTCTGCAGCAGTTCCGGCCGCATGGTGTCGAGTTCCGGCAGCACCAGCAGCCGATAGCGCGTGCCGTCAGGCAGCATGAAATGCTCGCCGGCCACGTCCAGCCGCTGCTGGATGACTTCGGCATTGAGGTAGTCAAAATCGTAGCCGGCCGGCAACTCCGGCTGCCGCACACCGGTCATTTTTGGCGTGTCTTCGCCGATGAAGTACGCGACGTCCGCCACGTGCCGGCCCTGCTGCAGCAGGAAATGCGAGCGGCGGAGGTAGTCGATCCACGAGCGGCTCGACGCGAACCACGTGTTGTGCCGGTTGAACTCGGTTCCGAACCAGGCGTTCACGCCCGGACGCCGCTCGTCCGACGGTTGGTGGATGTAGACGTGCAGCACGAAGTGGTTGATGCCCTCGGTCACCGCCCAATCGCCGCGGCGTTTCAGCGCCCACGGCGTGCTGACGAAAAACGGGCCGCCCGTGAAGGCCTCGGCAGACGTGACCGGCATGCCGTAGAGGTGCGAGGCGGACGAGGCCGCCCGCAGTTCGATGCTGCCCAACTCGCCGGTCGCCCAGAACTCGCCGCTGATGTGATCGGCCTGCCCGCCGTATTGCAGGAATTCCGCGGGAAAGCCCCAGTGCCCGTAGTTCTCCAGCCACAACTGCAGCCCGTGGCGGCGGCAGGCGTCGCGCAGGCCGCCCACGTAATCCAGGGCCACACGGTCGGCGACCAGTCTCCGCAGATCCCACAGGAAGCGGTCCGATTGGTCGGCACTGCCCACGACGCGGCCGGTGAGCGCCGGCAACCAGCGGCGCGCGTCGTACCCGTAACGCTGGCAGAACAAGTCGCCGAATCCGTCGGTCCAGTTTTGCGGCCCCATTTCGTAGCTGTCCGCGACGACGTGCCGGAAAGCCCGCCGTTCGCCGGCCGGCATGCGTGCCAGCAGCTTGCCGATGAACGCCTCGAAGTGCGCCTCCGCAGCCTGGCGATTCATCTTGTCCACTTCCAGGCCTTGGCCTTCCGGCGAGGCGGGTGAGTTCTTGGTGCCGGTCGGCGTCATGCCGGTGCGGAGGATGATCCACTCGCCCGCCGGCACGTCCCAACGCAGCGTGCCGTCGGCCGCGATCCGATCGCCCAGGTCGAGAACCTCGTGCGCGGGAACGGCCAGCTGCGGCACGTCCGGTTCGGCTTGTCGCGGCCAGAGGTACGTGTCCCACAGGGGCAGCGGCGTGGGGTGCATCTTGCCGAGCTGCTTCTCGACAAACCATTCCAGCCGGGCCGCACCGGACAGTTCGATTTCGGCCAACCCGCCTTGGCCGCGGACGTTCGTCAACAGCAGGCGGAAACGCTTCGAGCAAACCGGCGGGAAAGCCACCGCGACCGGCCCGAACGGCATCGGCCCTACGTTGATCTGGATGTTCGACCGGTCCAGCGGAAACTGGCGGACGGTGCGGAACGTGCCGGCCTCGTCCGCCGCCTGCAATTCGCACTGCGCGCCGCAAGCGGCTTCCGCCGGGTGCAACGCCAGACTCCGCGCCGTGAACGACTCGGCCAATTCGAGATCCACCGTGAGCCCGTTCCGGCGCTGCCCTGCCCCGGACGGAAACAGGCAACTGGTCGCCAAATCGCCGTCGCACAGCTGCGCCGCATTTTCGACGGCAGGCGTGCAAACCACCCGCGGCGAACGGGCCGCCACGGTGTCGGCCTCCCCCCGCGGCGCGCGGAACGCCAGCACGGCGATCTCCTGGAACGGCTCCCGCGGCGCGGGCAGTCGGCCTGCAAACCGCGCCGGCCCGGTCACCCGCCGTTCGCTGGAAACCAGATAACGCATGGCTTGTTCGGGTTGGATCCACGGCCCGCCGGACTGACTCCAGCCAGGACAATTGAACATCCCGATCTTCACCCCCAACCGGCCGCCCTCGCGGATCGCGTGCTCGACCAGCCCCCACCATTCCTCCGTCAACGCTTTCACGCTGCCGCGTTGGACGTCCTCCAGGAAGACGTTCCCGATCAGCGCCTCGCCGATGCCCACACGGGCCATCGCTTCCAGATCGCGGGTGATGCCCTCCCGCGAGATGTTGTCCGTGATCCAGTACCAATACACCCACGGCTTCGTCACCTCCGGCGGTTGCTGGAAGCCTCGGACCAGCGCCGCCGCGGCAGATTCCGCGCCCGTTGCCGCGTTCCTCGCGCCGAGCCCCGACATCCCCCAACACGCCGTCGCCAGCCAGGCGGCGGCAAGGAACAGTCGCCATTTCGATTTCATCATCGGTCGCCTCTCGATCTATCACGGATGAGAAAGGAACCGGATCAAGATAGTCCCGCCGGTTCCGCGACCGCAAGGGACCGTCCCGCCGAGGAAAAGAATGACGGGCGTCCAGGACGCCTCCTCACGCACGCCCGGAACCGTTGGGACGCCGGGACTGTTGCCGTTGTCGTCGCGTGCCGTATACAAGCGTGCCGTGTAGACGGGCGGCGACCGGTCGGGCAGAATGATCTCCGTTCGGGAACTGCCTGCCAAAAGGAAGAACCCTCATTCCGGAGGAGCGTGATGGCCAAGTTGCTGTGGTGTGGATGCCTGGGACTTTTCTGCTGGGCTCTTGTGCCGCCGTGGGGTTTCGCCGAAGTCGTGCGAGTCGAAATCCGTGAGCGGGGAGCGTTTGCGGACGGCTGCGAGTTTGGCCGCACCGGGCCCTACGAGAGAATTGTCGGCCGGCTGCATTTCGAAGTCCGCCCCGAAGATGCCTGCAACGCGGGCATCACGGATCTCAAGCTGGCCCCGCGCAACGCCGCTGGCCGCGTGGAGTTCTGGAGCGATTTCTTCCTGCTCAAGCCGCTCGATCCCGCGCGGGGCAACCGGCGACTGTTGTACGATGTGAACAATCGCGGCAACAAGCTGGCTTTGTGGACCTTTAACGAAGCGCGCGGCAACAATCCGGCAACCCTGGCCGACGCGGGCAACGGGTTCCTGATGCGCGAGGGCTGGTCGCTCCTGTGGTGCGGCTGGAGCGGCGACGTCATGCCGGGCGACGACCGGCTGTTGGCCGGATTGCCGGTGGCCCGCGAGAACGGAAAGCCGATCACGGGCAAGATTCACGTCGAGATCTGCCGGGACGAGCCTGTGGCCAGTTCGCCGCTGTACTGGACACCGTGGGCGCTGTCGGTCGTCTATCCGCCGGTCAGTCTCGACACGCGGCGAGCCACGCTCACGATGCGTCCGAAACGATCCGAGCCGGCCACGGAAATCCCGCCGGACCAGTGGGCGTTCGCCCGGCAGGAAGGCGACCAAAGGGTGCCCGACGCCGGCAGCGTCTGGGTGCAGGGCGGACTTCGGCCGGGATGGCTGTACGAGTTGGTGTACGAGGGCCAGGACCCGCGCGTGTCCGGTTTGGGATTCGCCGCCGTCCGCGACGGCGCGTCGTTCTTCCGCTATGAAAAAACCGACCGACACGAGACGGCCAATCCGCTGGCCAACGCCATCGAGCGGGCTTACATCTTCGGCATCTCGCAATCCGGCCGGTTCGTCAACCATCTGGTATACGACGGGTTCAACACCGACGAGCGGCAAAGAGCTGTTTTCGACGGAGCGCTGTCGCACGTGTCGGGGGCCGGCCGCGGCCTGTTCAACCACCGGTTCGGCATGGCCACCTTGTGTGCGACGCACCACGAGAACTTGCTCACCCCGTCGGAGTCGTTTCCCTTTACGACAGTGCCCCAAACCGATCCCGTGACCGGCCTGTCCGGCGACATCCTGGCTCGCGCACGGAAGTCGGGGCACGTGCCCAAGATCATCTTTACGCAGACCTCGACGGAGTACTGGACCCGCGGTGCCTCGCTGCTGCACACCAATGTCCAGGGCACGCAGGACGTCGAGTTGGACCCGTCCGCGCGGCTGTACGTCGCCGCCGGCGCCCAACACCTGGGCGGCGGGCCGACCGAACGCGGTTTGTATCAGAACCCGCGCAATCCGCTGAACGACCGTCCCTTCCTCCTGCGGGCGCTGCTGGTCGCCCTGGACCAGTGGGTCAGCGTGGGGAAACCGCCGCCGGACAGCCGCTATCCGCGGATCGCCGACGGGACGCTCGTCGATCTCGATACCTTCCGCAAGCAGTTTCCGCAAATCCCCGGCGTCCAGTTGCCGACCGGCTACTACCTGCCGCTGCGGCTTGATTTCGGCCCGCGCTGGCTGACGGAAGGGATTGCCGATTGCGTCCCGCCGAAAATCGGACCCGCCTATCGCACCCTGGTTCCGGCGGTGGACGCCGACGGCAACGAACGGGCGGGCATCCGTCTGCCGGACGTCGCCGTGCCGCTGGCGACCTACACGGGTTGGAACTTGCAAGCCGCCGCATCCGGTGCCGAGGGAATGTTGGCCCCCTACCACGGATCGTACCTGGTCTTTCCCGAAACGCGCGCCCAGCGACTCGAGTCCGGCGATCCCCGGCCAGCGGTCAGGGAGCGGTATCCGACGCGCGAAGCCTATCTGGCCCGCGTGACGGCGGAGGTTCTGCAACTGCACGAACACGGCTTGCTCCTGCCCGAAGATGCGGTTCTGCTGCTGCGACTCGCGTGCGCAAAAGCCGCAGCCGTGCCTGGTTGGGCCCCGTAGGCCCTTGGCGCCGGTGAAGAAAGAAACGAGCGGACAGACGCGAGTGCTTTGGCAGGCTTGATGGGCCGGGCGGAGTTCCTTCCGCCCCCCAGGCGAACCGAGAATCCGCCCTCCGCCCCCTCAACGGATCGTGGACAGCACGCGTGGTCCCCGCCCGTTGGCTCAACAGGCTGCCAGCCGCTGTCCGCGTGGGACACTCGCCCGCGGGAATCCGTCGTTGCAGCGCGGTATTCCGTGGTTCCGGCTTGTCCGGGGCGCACGTCGCGGCTTCGGTCCCGTGACGCAAGCCGCTGGACGCAGGGCACTTAGGCGAGTTGCGGGAAAATCCGTCGACGTCGGCCCGGTGCTTGCATGGAATTGGCGGCCATTGCGGTAGGAACTTGGTTTTATTCACGCCTCACCGCTGCGGAGGAAAGCGAATGTCTGTTGAAAGCACCGAAATCCATCGCTCGCAATTCATGCGGGACGTCATGGCGGAGACGCCGGACGGCGAGCGGCTTGTGCATTGCCTGCAGTGCGGCAGTTGCGGCGGGTCGTGCCCCAACGGCCCGGACATGGATTATACGCCGCGGGCCATCTTTTCCATGATTGCCGCCAACCGCCGAGACGACGTGCTGAAGTCGAACACCATGTGGTGCTGCGTGTCCTGCTACTTCTGCACGGCCCGCTGCCCGCAGGAGATTCCCATCACGGAAACCATGTACACGCTGAAGCGGATGGCGATCCGCGAGGGCAAGGCGACGGAGGGCGACGCGCCCGCTCTGGCCCGCACCTTCACCGGCTTTGTCGACAAATTTGGCCGGGCGTTCGAGGTGGGGATTGCCACGCGGTATCTGATGCTGAACAAGCCCATGAGCGGATTGAAAAGCATGGGCATGGGAATGTCGATGTTCGCTCGCGGCCGGCTCTCGCTGCGGCCCGCCAAGATTCGGCAGACCGGCCAGTTGCAAGCGATCATCAGTAAGGCTCGTGAACTAAGCAAACAAGAAAGACGAAGCGGAGGTGCGTCGTGAAATACGCGTACTATCCCGGTTGTTCACTGGAAGTCAACAGCGCCTCGTACGACGTGTCGACGCGGGCGGTGATGGAGAAGCTCGGACTTCAGCTGGACGAACTGGACGACTGGAACTGCTGTGGGGCGACGGAGTACTTCACCCAGGACGAACTGGTTGCCACCAGCGTGATTGCGCGCAATTTGGCGCTGGTCGACAAGGACCACGACCAGTTGGTCGCGCCGTGCGCGGCTTGCTACCTGAACCTCAAGAAGGTCGACAAGTTGATGTGCGACCACGCCGACATGAACGCCCAGATCAACCAGGCGCTGGCCGCCGGGAATCTGAAGTACAAGGCGGGTCGGGTCCGCGTGCGGCATCTGCTGGACGTGATCTATACGGACGTGGGCGAAGCGGCTTTGAAGGCCAAGCTGGTCCAGCCGCTGAACGGCCTGCGGGTAGCGGCCTACTACGGCTGTCAGGTCGTCCGTCCGGTCGGCGAGTTCGACAACCCCGAGTACCCGATGAAGATGGACGAGATGTTCCAGTGGCTGGGTGCAGAGGTTGTGGACTATCCCGTCAAATCGCACTGTTGCGGCGGCCACATGACGCAGTTGAGCGAGGACATGGCGTTCGAGATGATCCGGCGGTTGCTGCAGAGCGCCGCCGATTACCGGGCGGACCTGATCCTCACGATGTGCCCGATGTGCCAGTTGAATCTGGACGCCTATCAGGGCCGCGTGAACAACTACTTCAATACGAACTTCCGCCTGCCGATCGTGTTCTTCACGCAGATGCTGGGCGTGGCCCTGGGCATCGACATGAAGAAACTCGGTTTCGGCAAGGAATTGGTCGCCGCCGAACCGGTGATCCGGGCCAAGCTCGAGGGCCAGGCCGCCGGAGCGACAGCGTGAGGGCGCGGACGTCAGGCCTTTTCGCCTGACCGTTTGGCCGGGATGGAATCCGTTCCACCCTACTTTGACAAGCAGCCGGTCAGGCTGCCAAGCCTGACCTACGATTCCGCAAGCATTGGAGAATAACCATGGCCGAAAAAATCGGCGTCTACGTTTGTCACTGCGGCAGCAATATTGCCGGCAAGGTCGACGTGGAGGAAGTGGCCAAGTGGGCCGGCGAGAACTGCGCGGAGGTGTGCGTCTCCCGCGACTACAAGTTCATGTGCTCGTCGCTCGGTCAGGCGATGATCGAGGAAGACATCAAGAAAGAGGGCCTGACCCGCGTCGTCGTGGCCGCCTGCAGCCCTCACTTGCACGAGAAGACGTTCCGCCGGGCTTGCTCCAACGCCGGCCTCAATCCGTACTTGATGGACATGACCAATGTCCGCGAGCACTGCTCGTGGGTCCACAAGGACCGGGCCGCCGCAACCGAAAAGGCAAAGGCGCTGGTGGCGGCGGCTGTGGGGCGCGTCAAGTACCAGCAGCCGCTGGAGCCGTTCTATGTCGATGTCAACAGGGCAACGCTGGTCGTCGGTGGCGGCATCGCGGGCTTGCAGGCCACGCTCGAACTGGCCGATGCCGGGTATCCCGTGTATCTGGTGGAACGTCAGCCTTCGATCGGCGGCCACATGGCGCAGTTCGACAAGACGTTCCCCACGCTCGACTGCTCGGCGTGCATCCTCACGCCCAAGATGTCCGAGGCGGGACAGCACGAGAACGTCACCCTGTTGACCTACTCGGAACTGGAAGAGGTCACGGGCTCGGTAGGCAATTTCACCGTCAAGATCCGCAAGAAGGCCCGCTACGTCGATTACGACAAGTGCACGGGCTGCGGCATCTGCGTGGAAAAGTGCCCCCGCAAAGTCCTGGACACCGAATTCGAGGCCGGCATGGGCAACCGCAAGGCAATCTACATGCCCTTTCCGCAGGCCGTGCCGCGGATTCCGGTGATCGACACCGAGTCCTGCATCTGGTTTGAACGCCAGAAGTGCCGGGCGTGCGAAAAGCTGTGTCCGACCAATGCCATCGCGTTCGACCAGCAGGACGAAATCGTCGAACTCAACGTCGGCAACATCATCATCGCCACGGGCTGGAAGCCCTTCGACTGCAAGACCATTCCGCAGTACGGCTACGGGCGGCTGGCGAACGTCTATACGAGCCTGGAGTTCGAGCGGTTGTGCAACGCGGCTGGCCCGACCAATGGCAAAATCGTGTTGCGTGACGGCAAGACGGAGCCGAAGTCGATCGCCATTATCCACTGCGTCGGCAGCCGGGATACGCGGCACAACCCGTACTGCTCCGGTATCTGTTGCATGGCTTCGCTGAAGTTCGGGCACTTGGTGCTGGAGAAGACGCAGGCCCAGGTGTACTCGTTCTACATCGACATCCGCGCGAATCAGAAGAATTACGAGGAATTCTACCAGCGGCTGTTGGGCGAGGGCATGCACTTCGTCCGCGGCAAGGTGTCGGAAGTAACCGACGCAGCGCGGTTGCCGTCCGAACAGGGCAAGCTGATCGTGCAGTGCGAGGATACGTTGATCGGCAAACAGCAGCGTTTCCCGGTGGACATGGTGATCCTGATGGGCGCGTTAGAGCCCCAGGCCGACGCCCGCGAACTGGGCCTGAAGTGCGGCATCTCCTGCAGCATGGACGGCTGGTACACCGAGCGGCATCCGAAGCTGGACCCGGTGGCGACCATGACCGACGGGATCTTTGTGGCCGGCGTCTGCCAGGGCCCCAAGGATATTCCGGCTTCCGTGGCGCAAGGCGCGGCCGCCGCCGCCCGCGTGTCCGGCATGATCACCAAGGGCAAGGTGATGATCGAGCCGGTGGTGGCCACGATCAACGAGGAAGCCTGCTCCGGCTGCAAGATCTGCAACAACATGTGCCCGTACAACGCCATCGAATTCCTTGAGGATCGGGGCGTCAGCCACGTGATCACCGCCTTGTGCAAGGGCTGCGGCACCTGCGTGTCCGCCTGCCCGGCTGGGGTGATCACGGGGGCTCATTTCAACAACCAACAGGTCGGCGCGGAAATCGAAGGCGCTTTGTGGGATGCCATGCAACCCGCCAGCGCAGCCGCTTCCGAGCCGGAGACGGTAGCAGTCTAGGAGTCAACGCCGTGGGGCGGCTCACCGAGCCGTCCCGCATCTGGGATGGCTCGCCAAGCCTTCCCGGACGGGTCGCCGGACCCGTCTGACTTGGGCCGCGGCGTCAACGCCGCGCAAGGGAGGATCACAATCGATGAGTAATGTAGACCCCAACTTTGAGCCGAAGATTGTCGGCTTTTTCTGCAACTGGTGCTCGTATCGGGCGGCGGACCTCGCCGGCTCGGCCCGCATCACGCACGCCCCGAACGTCCGCACGATCCGCGTGATGTGCAGCGGCCGCGTCGATCCGACGTTCGTCCTGAAGGCTTTCTCGCTGGGCGCCGACGGCGTGCTGATCGCCGGCTGTCATCCCGGCGAGTGCCATTACATCGAACAGAACTACAAGGCCATGCGGCGCTTCTACATGCTGCAGCACACCCTGCGGGCGATGGGCGTGGAAGACCAGCGAGTCCAGCTGGTCTGGGCCTCGGCTGCCGAAGGCCAGCAATTGGCCGACGCCATCGACAAGATGGTGGCCGATATCAAGCCGCTGGGACCGCTGGGCTGGTCCCAGAACTGGGAAGAGAACGGCCAGCGTCTGAAGGCCCTGGAAGACATCGTTCACGAACACCAAGAGGCGATGGAGGTACCCGCATGAGTGCGACAAACGGCAAGGGCAAGCTGGCCATCTACTGGGCCGCGTCCTGCGGCGGTTGCGAGATTTCGATCCTGGGCATCGACACCAAAATCCTGGACGTCGCCAAGGCGTTCGACATTGTGTTTTGCCCCTGCATCGCCGACGGCAAGGTGTCGGACGTCGAGAAGATGGCCGACGGCGAGATCGACGTCTGCTTGTTCAACGGCGGGATCCGCACCAGCGAAAACGAGTACATGGCGCAGTTGCTGCGAAAAAAGTCCAAGGTGCTGGTGGCCTTCGGCTCGTGCGCGAGCGAAGGCTGCATCCCCGGCCTGGGCAACCTGCACGACCGCAAGGCGATTTTTGACAACACCTACCAAGACACCGCCTCGACCGAAAACCCCGACCACGTCCGGCCGCAGACGAAGACGGAGGTTCCCGAGGGCACGCTGCACCTGCCGGTATTCTACAACACGCTGAAGACCCTGGATCAAACGGTCAAGGTGGACTACTACTTGCCAGGCTGCCCGCCGGAATCGCCTCGAATCTGGGAGGCGATCGAGGCGATCGTCGCCGGCAAGTTGCCGCCGCCGGGCACGGTGATCGGCTCCAACACGACGGTTTGCGACTCCTGCCCGCGGACGCGCAGCGAGAAGAAGATTAAGGAGTTCAAGCGGACCTGGGAAGTGATCCCCGACGAGAAGACCTGTCTGCTGGAACAGGGCATCCTGTGCTGCGGCATCGCCACGCGAGGCGGTTGCGGCGCCTTGTGCCCGCAGGTTAACTCGCCCTGCATCGGCTGCTACGGCCCGAACGACGGCGTGGAAGACTACGGAGCGCGTCTGTTCAGCGCGTTGGCGTCCGTGATCGACTCGCAGGATCCCAAGGAGATCGAAGCGATCATCCAGAAAGGCATCCCGGACCCGGTGGGCTCGTTCTACCGGTTCAGCCTAGCCGCCAGCCAACTGCGGCGGAACAAGCGGGCGGCGGAATAGGGACTTTCGTTTTACCGCGACCGGGTACCCGTCTTCGGGTATGAGAGTTCGCCGACAAGACCCCGGCCCAGCCGCTCGCTACCCGCTGGCGGGCGGCGCGACGAAGACCGGCAAAATATTACAACTCGAAGTGATGGGTGTAAGGACCAGACCATGAAACGCATTTCCATCGATCCGATCACGCGATTGGAAGGTCACGGCAAGATCGACATCTTCCTGGACGAACAGGGGGACGTGGCCAATTGCTACCTGCAGATCCCCGAACTCCGCGGCTTCGAGAAATTCTGCGAAGGCCGCCTAGTCGAAGACCTGCCGAATCTGACCGAGCGCATCTGCGGCGTGTGCCCCGAAGCGCACCACATCGCGGGCACCAAGGCGCTGGACGGCGTGTTTCACGTCGACCCGCCGCCAGCGGCCAAGAAGCTGCGGGAACTGTTCTATAACGTTTTCTGCGCTACGGACCACACAACCCACTTCTACGCCCTGGGCGGCCCGGACTTCGTCGTCGGACCGACCGCCCCGAAGGCCGAACGGAACATCCTGGGCGTGATCAACAAAGTCGGGATGGACATCGCCGGCAAGGTGCTGAAAATGCGCCGCGACGGCCATGCGGTCATCAAGATGATGGGTGGCCGGGCCGTGCATCCCAACTGGGGCGTGCCGGGCGGAGTGAGTCGCGGGATCAACGAAGAGCAGCGGCAAGAGATCGAGAAACTGGGCCGCGACGCCGTCGAATTCGCCAAGTTCTCGCTGAAACTGTTCGCCGACGTGGTCCTGAAGAACACCGAGTACGTGAACTTGATCAAGAGCGACGCGTACACGCACCAGGTCTACAACATGGGCACCGTGGACGCCAATAACCACCTGAACTTCTACGATGGCAAGATCCGCATCGTCGGCCCGGACGGCAAGGAGCGATTCAAGTATGATGCGAAGGACTATCGGGAGTACATCGCGGAACGCGTCGAGCCGTGGTCGTACCTGAAGTTTCCCTACCTCAAGAAAGTCGGCTGGAAGGGTTTCGTGGACGGAGTCGAATCGGGCGTCTATCGCGCCACGCCGCTGTCCCGCTTGAACGCCGCCGACGGCATGGCCACGCCGCTGGCCAACGAGGAGTATCAGCGGTTCTACGACGCCTTGGGAGGCAAACCGGTTCAGCCTACGCTGGCCACGCACTGGGCCCGGCTGATCGAGATTCTGTACGCCACCGAAAACTGGGTGCGGCTGGCGACGGATCCGGAGATCACCAGCAAGGAATACCGGGTGCTGCCGACCGAGACGCCGACCGAGGGCATCGGTTGCGTCGAAGCGCCGCGCGGGACGCTGACGCATCACTACGTGTCCGACGAGCGGGGCCTCGTCACGAAGGTCAACCTGATCGTCGGCACGACCAACAACAATGCGCCGATCTGCATGTCGGTCAAGAAGGCGGCCCAGGGGTTGATCAAGAAGGGCAAGGTCAGCGAGGGGCTGTTGAACATGGTGGAAATGGCCTTCCGGGCCTACGACCCCTGCTTCGGCTGCGCCACGCACAGCCTGCCCGGCCAGATGCCGCTGGAAGTCCGCCTCCGCGATTCGGAAGGCAACGTCGTTGACCGACTCACGCAGTACATGGACTAGCTCGCTGTGCCAGCGCAACATCCGGCGACCGGCAAGACCCTGATTATCGGCCTGGGCAACCCGATCGTGGCCGACGACAGCGTGGGTTTGCGCGTGGCGGCGGAACTCAAATCCCGGTTGGCCGATCGGCCCGGCGTGGACGTCACCGAGGACTACTGGGGTGGCCTGCGGTTGATGGAACGTATGATCGGCTACGATCGGGCGATCGTAATCGACGCCATCTGCACCGGCGCTCCGCCTGGCACGATCCACCATTTGACAACCGCCTCCGTGCCGACGCAAAAAAGCGCCTCGGCGCACGATGTGAATCTGCCGACCGCCTTGGCCTTCGGCCGCCGTGCCGGCATGCACCTGCCGGCGGACGAGGATGTCCGCTTGATCGGAATCGAGGCCGACGATCTAATCAACTTTAGCGAGCACTGCACGCCGGCGGTGGCGGCGGCCATTCCCCGCTCGGTTCAGGAAGCGATCCAACTACTCGACTCCATGCTAGAAGGACAGAATTCATGATTTCCCCCGAACAACTACGGCGCTATCCGTTCTTCTGCTGCATCAGCGAGGAGGCTTTGAAAGAAGCCGCGATGATCTCCGACGAGGTGATCGCCGAGGCGGGCAAGACGCTATTCAGCGAAGGTGACCGGGCCGAGACGATGTACATCCTGGTGGACGGCGAGGTCGACATCAAATACACGCTGGGCAACGGTGAACAACGGACGATCGACACGCTGGTAGCTGGGGACATCGTCGTCTGGTCGACGCTGGTCGAGCCCCACCGCTGTACGGCGAACGGCGTCGCGCGCGGCGCGTGCAAATTGATCTCGATCAACGGCCCGAAGTTGCGGGAACTGTGCGAAAAGAACCCCGACCTGGGCTACCGCATGCTGATCTCCGTCACCCAGTTGCTGGCCGCGCGTCTGGACGGCGCCCGCGTGCAATTGGCCACGGTGTAGCCGGCGGAGTCCTCCCGCTTCGCGTCGTTTCGCGAGAAGCGAACGGTGCGCGGACAGCCCGGCAAAGGCAGTTGCCTTGGGAGACGGTGCTTTCGTGAACCTCATCGGCTTGGCTGCCCTGTTTCTGTCGGCCGCCCTGTCCGTGTCGGCGGCCGAGCGTCCGCGTCTGGCCGTGCTGACCGACATCGGCGGCGATCCGGACGATCAGCAATCGCTGGTCCGCTTGCTGGTGTACGCCAACGAGTTCGAGATCGAAGCGCTGATCGCCACCGCCTCCGGGACACCGGGTGAACTAAAACAGGCCGTGACCCGGCCAGACCTGATCCGCCAGATCATCGGCGGCTACGAACGGGTGCTCCCAAACCTCCGGAAACACGCCACAGGCTGGCCAGCGGCAGAAACCCTCCGCCAGTGCGTCCGATCCGGCAATTCGCAGCGCGGCCGGAAGCACCTTGGCGCAGGGCATGACACGGAAGGTTCTCGGTTTCTGATCGAACGCATCGACGCCGGTACGCCGCAGCGGCGGTTGAACATCGTCATCTGGGGCGGCCAGACGGACTTGGCCCAGGCCCTGTGGCGCGTGAAGCACGACCGCGCCGAATCGGGCTTTCGAGAATTCGCCGCGAAGTTTCGTGTGGTCGACATCGCCGATCAGGACGGAATCGGCGACTGGATGCGGCAGGAGTTTCCCGGCATGTTCTACGTGCTCTCCCAGGCCCCGCCGGGCCGGGACAAGCGAGAGGGCACGTTCCGCGGCATGTACCTGACGGGCGACCTGTCGCTGACCAGCCGCGCTTGGGTCGAAGCGAACGTGCGTTCGCGCGGCCCGCTGGGCGCGCTGTATCCGCTCAAGACCTGGACCGCGCCGAACCCGCACGGCTGCTTGAAGGAGGGCGACACGCCGTCCTGGTTCTTCTTCCTGCCGCGAGGCGGCAACGACCCGGACGATCCGGCTCAACCCGGCTGGGGCGGCCAATACCAGCGCCGGTCCGACGGCTGGTATTGTGACCTGCCCGCCACCGGCGTCTTCGACCCCCGCACCACCGTCAGTCGTTGGCGTTCCGCCTTTCAAGCCGACTTCGCCCGGCGCCTGGTCTGGTGCGTGGAATAGCGGAAACGCCAACCGCGGGGCGCTGGTCCCGGTTTTTGCCATGTCGCGTCGGGGGAGGCAGGGGCGAACGAGTTGCCAGGAATCGTTCTTTTGCTTTTTCGAACCGTCGCAACCACGCTGGGATCGGTTCGTCACACATCTTCCTCAGCGATGAGATTGCCGCGGCAGCGCTTGTTGTCCCGGCAACGGCGTCGCTCCGATAGCGTTTGCCGCAGTGGCGACCGGGGGTGGATGGCGGATGGGGGAACCGGGCGGTACACTGGGACGGTCGAAAAGCGAAGCTGAATGAGCGTGTTGCTGTCAAGGAAAGGATGGGCCATGAGCACAGGATTGTCGTTCCGCGGTTTCTGCTGGCCGCGTCTGCTGCGGCGAGTTGCCTGGGCCGGTCTGCTGGTCTTCGGGTTGGCACGGGGCGAGGCCGCCGAGCCCCTGTTCTTCCTCCAACTGAGCGACCCGCAGTTCGGGATGTGTGCGGCGAACGCCAACCTGCTGCAGGAGACGGCCAATTTCGAGTTTGCCATCGCCACGGCCAATCGGCTCAAACCGGCCTTTGTGATCATCACGGGGGACCTGGTCAATACGGCTGGGGACCAGGCGCAGGTGGACGAGTATCTGAGGATTGCCGCCAAACTCGACCGCTCCATCCCGCTGTATCATCTGCCGGGCAACCACGACGTCGGGAACGAGCCCACGCCGGAGAGCATCGCGGCCTACGTGGCCCGCTTCGGTCCCGACCATTATTCCTTCCGCTGCGGTCCCATGATCGGGCTGGCGATCAACTCGGGGCTCGTGCAATCCGCCGCGCGGGCTCCGCAGGCGGCTGCGGAGCAGGAGGCCTGGTTGAAAGCCGAACTGGAGAAAGCCAAACGAGACGGGGTCCGGCACATCGTCGTCTTCCAGCACCATCCCTGGTACCTTGCCAGCCTCGACGAGCCGGCGGGATACCACAACCTGCCCGTGGCGGAGCGGCGCCGCTACCTGGACCTGTTCCGGCAGTCTGGCGTGACGCACGTCTTTGCCGGCCATCACCACGCCAACGCGACGGCGAAGTACGAGTCCGTCGAGATTGTCACCAGCGGGGCGATCGGCAAACCGTTGCGGAAGGACGTCTCGGGATTGCGGGTTGTCATTGTCCGAGACAGCGGCATCGAGCACCGGTTCTACCACCTGGGCGAAATCCCCAACCAAATCGACTTGTCGCCTCCGAAACAGGCTCCGAAAACGGCGCCCGGCAAGTGAGCTTTGTTCGAGCAACTACTGCGCGGAATGGCGTTAACCACCGACGATCGGTGGCCGGCGATGCGCAACACGGGCGGCAGAAGGAAAAGGAAAAGGAGGATCTCATGCGTTTCTTTGTGGCCTTGGCCGTAGGAATGGCTTGCGTGCTGGGAGCGTCGGCGCACGCACGGGGGGAATGGAAAGTCCATGTTTCGGCGGATGCTGCGGCCGGCGGGAACGGCGAAGAGCGTTCGCCTTATCAGACGTTGACCCAAGCGCGCGACGGCATCCGGCAAGCCCGCCAGGCCGGCAGACTCCAGGCCGGAAACGCCGTCACCGTGCTGATCGGTCCGGGCGTTTACCGTCTTGACGCCTCCTTGGAACTGACCGAACAGGACAGCGGCACGGCTGCGGCGCCCGTCGTGTACCGCGCGGTGCAGCGCGGGCAGTCGCGGATCCACGGAGGAACAACGCTCGCGGCGGAGGCGTTCCAACGGCTGACGGACGAGCGCGTGGCGGCGCGGCTCGATCCGGCCGCGCGGAACAAGGTGCTGGTGTGCGACGTGGCGGCCGCGGCGGGCGGCGGGTTCGCCTCCTTTCCAAACGCCTATCGGGGCACGCCGCCGGGTCCTTGGCTGTATGTCAACCGCCAGCCCATGACGCTGGCCCGCTGGCCGAACGCCGACATGCCCGGCGGGGGCTGGACCGGTTTCTCGAAAGCCATCGATACGGGATTGCCTCAACCGCAGGCGGCCGACCCGGCCCTCCGCCAGTTGCGTCCCGGCTCGTTTGAATATGACAACCCGCGTCCGGCGCGCTGGAGCCTGGACCAGGGCGTGTGGCTGCTGGGGTACTGGACGCATGACTGGAGCGACGAGGTGATTCGCGTCGCTGCGTACGACCGGGAAAAGAAAGTGATCGCGCTGGCGGCTCCGCACTCGTACGGCATCAACGGCGGCACCTGGGGCGCGGCGGAACGGCGCTTCTTTGCCCTGAACGCGCTGGAGGAATTGGACGCCCCCGGCGAATGGTATCTGGATCGCACGCAGAAGCGGCTGTACTTCTATCCGGCGGGACCGCTGCGGGATGCGCAAATCGTCCTGGCCACGCTGGCCCAGCCGCTGGTCAAGCTCCGCGGCGCCAAGCACGTGAAGTTCGTCGAACTGGCTTTCGAGTATGTCCACTCGGAGGGCCTTTCGCTGTCCGCTGCGGAGGGCGTGGAAATCGCCGGGTGCCTGATCGCGAACTGCGCGGGCGGCGGAATTTCGATCCACGGGAGCAACAATACCATCCGCTCGTGCGACGTGTTCAACCTGGGCCGGGGCGGCATTCAACTCAACGGCGGCGACCGGAAGACGCTGACCCCCAGCAAGAACTTGGCCGTCAATAATCACGTCCACCACTACGGCCTCTTTCAACGCACCTACGCGCCGGGCATCGGTGTCCAGGGCTGCGGCCAGACAGTGCGCAACAACTGCATCCACGACGCTCCGCACAACGCCGTGCTGTACGGCGGCAACGAACACCTGTTCGAGTTGAACGAGGTCTACCGGGTGGTGCTGGAGACCGGCGATGCAGGCGCGTTCTACACAGGACGCGACTGGACCACGCAGGGCAACGTCCTGCGTCACAACTACATTCACGATCTGGGCGGCGGCGATGCCCGGCACGTGAATACGATGGGCGTCTACCTGGACGACTGCGATTGCGGGGACACGATCGTGGGAAACGTCTTCTTCCGGGCCGGCCGCGCGATCATGATCGGCGGCGGCCGCGACAACCCGGTGCTGAACAACCTGGTGGTGGATTGCCCGATCGGCCTGCATATCGACGCCCGCGGCATGACGTGGAAACAGTGGAACAGCCCGCAGGATTCGAGTTGGAGCCTGGAGAAAAAGGCGCAGCGGCTGAATTACACCCAGCCTCCCTGGAGCACGCGCTATCCGCGGCTGGCAGCGATCATGAACGAGTCGCCGCGCGAACCGCTGAACAACCCGATCCGCCGCAACGTGTTCGTGAACTGCGCCCAGCAGGTGTGCAGCTTCGACGGGAACGTGAGAAAACTGCTCGACAAGTTGGAACTTGCCGAAAACCTGGCGGTCAACACGACGGGCGCTGCAAGCGGTGTGGCGAAGCCGGTGGAGTACAAGGGTTTCGTCAACCTGGCCGGCACGGCGTCGGCGCCGATCGATCTCGGCTTTGCGGACCCGTCCGCGGGCAACTTCGCGCTGCGGCCCAACGCCCGGCTGCAGAAGGAGTTGCCGTCCTTCGAGCCGATTCCCTTCGCGGCGATCGGGCTGTACCAGGACGAATATCGCCACCGGCTGGCGGAAAGATAACGGTCACAGCGGCGTTTTTCGCGGCCCGCGGACGCCACGGCGCCAACGGGGCGGCGATTGCGAAACCCGTGGTGGAAAGAAGGCGGTTGTATGTCGCTGGCAGAAGCGGCCGTTAAGTCGATGTCCGCACGGGACATCTGTTTCACTTGTCAGACAAGGAGCATGCGATGAAGCAAAGAGTCACGAAGAAAAGGGGCACGCATCACACGGCCGAACGTCAGATCTCCCGACGCGGGTGGCTCGGCGGCGCCCTGGCCGCTGCCGGCGCAATCACGTCAGCGCCGGCCTTTCTGCGGGGCCAGAACCTGAACGAGAAATTGAACCTTGCGATGATCGCTTGCGGCGGCCGTGCCAGGGCGAACATGAACGGCGACGGCGGCCGTCCTCGCCGGCCGGGCGCAGCGGCGAGCTCGTCCGCCCCGCTCACGGGCATTCCGGCCGAGAACATCACGGTCCTGTGCGACGTCAACCAGGAGGCCGTGGACGCTGCGGCCCAGCGGTTCCCGAAAGCCAGGACCTACAACGATCTCCGCCGGGTCTTTGACCGCCCCGGCGACTTCGACGCCGTCATCGTCAGCACGGCGGAGCAGACCCACGCGCTGGCGACCTATCTGGCCCTGACGCACGACAAGCACGTTTACTGCGAAAAACCGCTGACGCACGACGTCTGGGAGGCGCGGCTGATCCGCGAGACGGCCGCGAAGCACCCGCAGCTCGCCACGCAGACCGGCAACCAGGGCCACGCTTCGCCGCTTCGCCGCCAGATCAAGGAACTGCTCATGGCCGGCGCCATCGGGCCGGTGCGCGAGGTCCACGTCTGGGCGGGGCGGGCGTGGGGACTGCAGGACGCCGCGTCGGCGGAGAAGTACGACAAACCGCACGGGTTCTACAACGGCATCCAGATCACGGATCGGTTCCCGGAAGAGATGCCCGTGCCGCCGAACATCCACTGGGACCTGTGGATCGGGCCGGCGCCGATGCGGCCGTTCCATGCGACGTATCTGCCCGGACCGCGCTGGTACCGCTGGTGGGACTTCGGCAACGGCACGATGAGCGACCTGGGCGGCCACGACAACGACGTCGTGTTCCAGACGCTGGACATCCGCCAGCCGCTGACGATCGAAGCGGTCTCCCCCAACGGCAAGGCCCATCCGGAACTGGCGCCGGCCTCGATGACGGTGACGTACGAGTTCGGGGCCCGCGGCCAGCATCCGCCGCTGAAGCTGGTGTGGTACCAGGGCGTGGGCCGGCCGCCGCAGTTCGACCCCAGCAAGATGAGCGACCGCGGCCAGCTGTTCATCGGCGACGAAGGGATGCTTTACAGCGATTCGCGCGGCGCTCCCCGGCTGTTGCCGGAAGAGAAATTCAAGGACTACCCGACGCCGCCGGAGACGCTCCCGCGTTCGCCCGGCCACTACCTCGAATGGATTCAGGCGTGTAAGGGTCAAGGTCCCGCGCCGGGGTCGAATTTCCTGTATTCCGGCTGGGTCACCGAGTCGAACCACCTGGGCAACGTGGCTTATCGGACGGGGAAGAAACTCGAATGGGACTACGTCGCCCTTCGCGCTCGCAATGCGCCCGAGGCCGACCAGTTCATCCGCCGCCCGTATCGGAAGGGCTGGGACGACATTCTGCGTTAAGAGTTGCGGCGAAAAATCCCCGGACCGCCTCGTCGCGAGCCGGGGGGTTGACGCGAGTTTCTGACGAGTGTTTTTGGGATCAGTACCTTGGGGATGATCAGGAGGCGTCGTTTCGTCATGAGTAGACTATTTACCGTTTTGGTGGGACTGGGGACCGTTGCGTGGCTTGCCCTTCCGGCCGGAGTTGCGGCGGACAAGGCGGCGGACGAACCGGGCATGAAGGCGGGCTTTGCCGAGCGCGACATCACGCCCGACCTGGGCATGGAAAAGCCGGGCGGGTACGGCAAGTCGTTTCATCGGACCTTTCACGACCCGTGCAAGGTCCGGGCGGTCGTGTTCGACGACGGCCGGGGGCGCGTCGCCCTGGTGGGAGTCGATGCGCTGATCATCCGCCGCGAGACCGTCGAGCCCGTGCGCCGGGAGATTCAGCAGAAGTGCGGCATTCCCGGCGAGGCCGTCCTGATCGGGGCCTCCCACTCGCACTCCTCCGGCCCGACGGGCATGATACTGCCCGGCGAGTTTGACCACGCGTCGCCGCTGGTGCAGAAGCTGGCCTACGAAAAATCGTCGTGCGCGGATTTGGGCTACCTGAAGCGGGTGCAGCAGGCGATTGTCGAGGCCGTATGCGATGCGGGCGCGCGGCGGGCCGAGGTCCGCTGCGGCGTGGGCGTGGGCCTCGAAAACAAGGTGGCGTTCAACCGCCGGTTCCGCATGAAAAACGGCATGTCCTACACGCATCCGGGCAAGGGGAACCCAGACATCGTCGAGCCGGCCGGGCCCGTGGATCCGGAGGTGGGCGTGCTCGGCGCCTTTGACGACCAGGGCAAGCTGGCCGGCTGCATCGTCAACTTCGCGTGTCACGCCACCGCCAGTCCGGGCGGCATCTCCGCCAACTGGATCTATTACCTGGAGCAGGTGATCCGGGGCGCGTTCGGGCCCGACGTGGTTGTGGTCTTCCTGCAAGGCGCCTGTGGCGACGTGACGCAGGTCGACAATTTGAATCTCGCCGTAAATCCCGCCCCGGAGCAGTGGAGCCGATTGGTGGGCGGGCGCGTGGGGGCCGAGGCCGTCAAGGTTTTGTTGAGCATGGAGCCAGGCCGCCTGGCACCGCTGGACTACAAGCTCAAGCGGTGGGACGTGAAGCGGCGCACGCCTACTCCCGAACGGGTCCAGCAGTGCCTCCAGATCGTCCAGGACGATCCGAAGAAAGTCGACTCGACCACCTGGACCTTTGCCAAGGAGATCGTGCTCCTGGATGCGCTGATCGCCAAGCGGCCGACGCACCAGGTCGAGGTCCAGGCGATCCAAGTCGGACCGGCGGTGTTCCTGACCAATCCGGCCGAGTTCTTCTGCCAATTCGGCTTGGACATCAAGAAGGGCAGCCCGTTCAAGTACACTTTCCCGGTGGAACTGGCCAACGACTGCACGGGCTACGTGCCGACCGAGGAGGCCCTGGGTCCGCACGGCGGCGGCTATGAGACCCGGCTCACGGTGTACTCGAACCTGGAGCCGACGGCCGGCACGCAGATGGTCCGGGCGGCGCTCGAGTTGGCTGGCCAGTTGAAGCCGGGCGAGGAGCCGCAGCCCAAACAGGTGACGACGCAAGCCACGCCGTGGAGCTACGGCAACGTGCCGCCCGAGTTGAACTGACGGTCGGCGTTTTGCGTTTTCAAGCCCCGGAGCGGAGCTGGGAACGGAAAGGCGTCAACACGCTGTCTCCGCCGCTTCGCTCGTGGTATACTGCCGTGCGAAAGGAGCTTTCGCATGGCGATGGAAAAACATCCTGCGGGTTTGGTTGGGAGCGGCGCGGCGCGAAGCGGACAGGAACGTCAGACGCGGTCGCACCGCGGGCAACGCTCGGCTTCGGAGGCCGGCGCTCGCGGGACGGCAAAGGGCGTGGGGCTCCGCCAGACTGCTGCGAGGTGGACGGGGTGGACGTTGCCAGCGGCGGCGATCCTCGCGACCTGCCTGTGGGCCGTCTCGAGCGCGGGGCTGCACGCCCAAGGCCTGACGTTCTACGTCGCCCCGAACGGCAACGACGCCTGGTCGGGCAAACTGGCCGAACCGCAAGGCGGCGACGGCCCCTTTGCCTCGATCGGGCGGGCGCGGGACGCTATTCGCCAGGCGAAGGCCGCCCCAGGCGGACTGCAGGAACCGGTCACCGTGCGGATCCGCGGCGGCACGTATTTCCTTTCCGAGACGATCCGCTTCGCGCCGGAGGACTCCGGCACGCCGCAAGCTCCCATCTCGTACGAAGCCTTCGCGGGCGAACAGCCGGTGTTGTGCGGCGGCAGAGTGGTGACCGGCTGGCAGCCCCACCAAGGCGAAATCCGCGTGGCCACGCTGCCCGAGGTGCAGGCCGGCCAGTGGTCCTTCCGCTCGCTGTTTGCCGATGGCCAGCGTCAGATTCGCGCCCGCCATCCAAACGTCGATCCGGCCGATCCCTACCGGACAGGATTCCTGTACGCGGATCGGGACATCCAGGGCTTTGGCCTGGCAGTCAACAACATCCACAATACGGGCGACTGGATGGAATACAAGGTTCAGGTCCCCGCCGACGGCCAGTACGCGTTCTGGATGTACTACGGTGCGTTGAACGGGCCCTTCGGCAGGGCCGATATGAATGAACGAACGGTGCTGGTCGTCGATGGGGGAACCCCGATTCCGCTGCGGAACCTTCCCGATACAGGGGCCTGGCGCACGCTGCGCTGGTCCCAGGCCGCTTCCGTGCCGTTGACCAAGGGCGAGCACGTGCTGAAGTGGCAGAATATCAAGGGCGGCGGGCTGACGTTCGCGGCGTTTGCTCTGTCCGACGATCCGGCGTGGAAGCCGGTTGGAACGGTGCTGGCCAAGCCGGCGGAAGGCAAGCACGCGGTGGTTGTCCAAGCCGCCAACTTCGTCCGCTCGCAGGGGAAACAGTTGTCCGTCTCCGGCACCTCGGCGGGCTCGCCCACGGAGTTCCACTACGCGGCGGGAACGTTCCAGCCGTCCTGGGCCGCAGCGGGCGACGCGGAAATCCACGTCTTCCAGTCGTCCTCCTGCCGGGCCTTCAAGGAGATCGTCTCGCTGGTGAAGGTCGACGTGCCGGACCGACGCCTGATCATCGGAGGCAAGGAGTGCCTGGTGCCGATCCTTCCCGGCGACCGCTACTTCGTCGAGAACGTGTTCTCGCAACTCGACAGCCCCGGCGAATGGTACCTCGACCGCCGGACGGGCCGGTTGTTTCACTGGCCGCCGGCCGGGGCCTCGGACCAGACGGCCGTCGTCGCCCCCGCGCTGGGCCGCATCGTCCAGATTCTCGGGGACGCCGCCGCCGGCCAGACGGTGAGCCACCTCCGCTTCTCCGGCCTCACGTTCCAGGAAACCGACTACTCGCCAGACGACGGCTGCGAGGGCTATCGCATGGGCAACGACGGCGTGGTGTACATCCAGGACGCCACGGAGTGCGCCGTCGAACGCTGTACGTTCCGCAACATCGGCAAGTACGCCGTGTGCCTATCGGGCGGACGCGGCCACGCGATCAACGGCAACGATATCGCTCACAGCGCCGAAGGCGGCGTGCTGCTGCTGAAGACGGCGGGCAATACGGTCTCGGACAACCACATCCACCATTGCGGCCTTGTGTACAAGCACATTGGCGGAGTGATCCTGGAAGGCGCGGGAACGGACGACAACGTGATCGCCCATAACGCGATCCACGACATCTCCCGCTACGGCATTTCGCTCAAGAGCGCCGGCTCGCGGAACCGCATCGAATTCAACCGCGTCCTGAACACGAGCTTGGAGACCTACGACACCGGAGCCATCGAGGTCACGCAACACGACCGGGAATTCCGCAGCGGCAGCGTGATCCGCAACAACATCGTGGGCGACTCGATCGGCTACTCCGCGGACGGGCCGAAGCCGATGTTCATGTCCTGGGGCATCTACCTGGATTCCTTTGCCGGCGGTTACACCGTGACGCACAACATCACGTACCGTTCCAGTCACGGCGGCCAGATGTTCCAGGGCGGCAAGGACAACAAGGTGGAAAACAATATCTTTGTGGACAGCGCCCGGAGCCAGGTGTACGTCAGCAATTTCTCCAACAACTCGACGGGCCTGACCTTCCAGCGAAACGTCGTCGCCTACACGGATCCGGAAGCCGCGCTGTTCGCTACCGGCCGGTTAAACGAGGAGGTAATTCGCATCGATCACAACCTGTACTGCCCGCCCGCCGACCAGACGCCGGTCAACCGCGACGGAACGACTTTTGCCGATTGGCAGAAACGGGGCTTTGACCGCAACTCGGTGATTGCCGATCCGTTGTTCGTCGACCCGGCTCACGACAACTACACGCTGCGTTCCGAATCTCCCGCCTTCAAGCTCGGTTTCGAGCCGATCGACACCAGCCGCGTGGGCCTGTTGCGCGACCGCTGCCGCTGCCCGATCCGCCCTGCGGCGCCGGAGCTTGGACTGATGGAGACCCGCGGGGACAAGTGAAGTTTGGGGATTCGTTGCTCCAGCGCGCAGGAGCGGCGCCGCCTGCCGCCCTGCGCCGTCCCACCGGTCAGTAGCGGAGGAAGCGGCTGCGGCGGTTCAGGAAATCTTGGAGTTCCGCAGACCACGCGGACTCCATTTCGGTGACCGTCTTTCCGGCCAGCACCGCTTCCAGCGTTTGGCGGTCGGACAGCAGGCCGTTGAATTTCTGCGACTCCCAGTCCTGAGCGTGCAGCCGGTGCAATTGCCGGCCGATCTCCAGGCCCGCGCGCACGGGGCGAAAGCGGCCACGGTCGACAACGACGACGTTCACTCCGCCACACAACTGGCCGGCAAATTTGCTGGCGTTTGGCGTAAACCGGATGGGGACAAAGCGGACGCCTTCCAAGCCGCTGTGATTGAGCGCCCGCGCCAGTCCGATTCCGTCCAGCCACGGAGCGCCGAACACTTCAAACGGCGTATCCGTGCCGCGGCCCACGGACATGTTCGTGGGCTCCAACAGGCAAATGCCCGGATACAGGACGGCCGCCGCCAGGCTGCGCATATTCGGCGACGGGTTGACCCACAGCAATCCGGTCCGATCGAAATAGTCCTCGCGCCGCCAGCCTTCAACGGGGATGACCTGCAGGTCGACACCCATCTGCAACTCGTCGTTGAACATCGCCGCCAACTCACCGACCGTCAGGCCGTGGCGGATCGGCAGGGTGTGAAAGCCCACGAACGACTGGCTGCCGTCGTCCAGGATCGGGCCTTCGACGTCGACGGCGTTGATCGGATTTGGACGATCCAGGACGACGAACCGCAGCTTGTGCTCGGCTGCGGCCCGCATGGCGTTGCCCATCGTCGAAATATACGTGTAAAACCGGGCTCCGATGTCCTGGATGTCAAAGACCAACGTATCCAGGCCCTCCAGGCTGGCCGCTGTCGGAGTGCGGTTCTTGCCGTACAGGCTGAAGACCGGCAATCCCGTGCGGGCGTCCTGCATGTCGCCGATGGCGGCCTCCAGCTTGCCCTCCAGACCGTGCTCCGGGCTGAACAGCGCCTTCAACTGCACGCCCTCCGCCCGCTGCAGCAATTCGGCGTTGCTCACCCCCGTGCGATCGACGCCGGTCTGGTTGGTGATCAGGCCCACCCGCCGCCCCTGCAGCTGGCGGAAGCCATCGCGGACCAGGACGTCGATCCCCGTCAGCACCGTGGTCTCCCGCGCGGCCGCGCTGGCCGGCGGCGCGGCGGGGGCCTGTTCCATTGCCGCGACGGCAAGCGTGCCGATGCGGCCGATCATTGGGTTGACCGATCCTTTGCCGTCGGGATGCAGCCGGTTGCTGAGGAAGACGACGATCAACTCCAACTGCGGATCGATCCAGATTCCCGTGCCCGTGAATCCGCCGTGCCCGAAGGCCCGCGGCGAGTACAGATCGCCCCGGTTCGACGAGTACCCGGTGCGCATGTCCCAGCCTAAACCGCGCAGCCCGTCCCCAGCGCGCAGGGGCGTCGTCATCTGAGCCACCGTGGCCGACTGGAGGACCGTCACGCCGCCGTAGCGGCCACCTTGGATCAGCATCTGGCCGTACACGGCGAGGTCCTCGGCCGTCGAAAACAGTCCGGCGTGGCCAGCGATGCCACCCAGCAGATGCGCGCGGGGGTCGTGGACCTCGCCGCACATCCACCGCTGGTCGCGTTTCTCTGTCGCCGCCGCACGCTTTCGCAACGGCTCGTCGGGCAAGTAACCGGTTTCGCTCATCCCCAGCGGTCCGTAGATGTGTTGCCGGCTGAATTCGTGGACGTTGCGGCCGGAAACGCGTCGGACCAGTTCGCCGAGCACGAGGAAACCGACGTCGGAATACAGGAAGCGACTGCCCACCTCCGCGGTCAACGGCAGAGCCCAGATCCGATGCCAAGCCTTGTCCGGGCCTTCCTCGTAGTCCCGCAGCGAATTGTCGGGCGTCAAGCCGCTTTGATGAGTCAACAGTTGAAGGATGGTCACGTCCTGCTTGCCGTTCTGGGCGAATTCGGGCAGGTGCTTGGCCACGGGATCGTCCAGTTTGACCTGCCCCGCTTCGACGAGTTTCATCACGCTGGTCGCCGTCGCGATCGGCTTGGTCAGCGACGCCAGATCAAAGACGGTATCCGTGGTCATCGGCACTTCGACGGGTTCGCATTGGCGATGGCCGAAGGCGCGCAAATAGGCGATGTGGCCCTGGCGAGCCACCAGGACCACCGCGCCGGCCATCTCGCCGCGTTGGATGCCTTCCTGGACCACTTGATCGATCATCGCCAGCCGCGCCGCATGCAGGCCGACTTGTTGCGGTGCCGCGTGCGGCAGCTTCGACGGCGCCGGAGCAGCTACTTCCGCCGCTGCGGCGCTGCCCCCGAGCGACAACACGACCACCGCCGCCAGAACGCAGCAACACCTCCGAGCACATCGGGACTTGCGATTCGCGCACATCGTGATGGTTTCCTTTCGAGCAACGCATGGAACACTCGGACGACGCTGACGCGCCGAGTATAGCAGGAAAACCGAGAAAACCAAGGAAACGCCGGCACCAGACCGCAATCATGCACGCTTGTTCGTCCCAGCCTCCTTGCGCCGTGAGACTTGTCTTCGCGCCCCTGCCGTCGGCGGCGTCAAGGATGGCTGCCGCGCGCGGGAAACGAGCCGGCCCGCTTGTGAAATCGCTTGTCGTCCGCTCGAATAATTGGTCGTCAGACCGTTCTGGGCGGCCCCGGATTGGCGTCTCGAACGGCCGATGTGCCTCAAGATTCAGAGAGCCCCCAGTCGGCCCTTTCGGCTGGGTCGGAAGACATGCGCCGAACAAAAGTGCTGACCGCTGACCACTGACCACTGACCGCTGACCAATTCCCCAGCTTTCCGGAAGACGGAGCCACTTATGGGCTATACTTACGACCAGATCGCCAAGATGATCGACCACTCGCTGCTCAACCCGGCGTTAACCGACGCCGAGTTGGAGGAAGGTTGCCGGATCGGCTTGCAGTACCATGTCGCTTCGGTCTGCATCAAGCCGCACTACCTGCGACGTTGCGTGGAATTGCTGGCCGGCAGCACGGTCGCGCCGGGCACGGTGATTGGATTCCCGCATGGCAACAACACCACGACTGTCAAGGTGGCGGAGGCCGAACAGGCCTTGGCTGACGGCGGGATTGAGTTGGACATGGTTGCCAACGTGGGCAAGACGCTCAGCGGCGACTGGGATTATGTGCGTCGGGACATCGGGGCGGTGGTCGAGCGGGCGCATCAGGCTGGGGCCAAGGTGAAAGTGATCTTTGAGAACGGTTATCTGCGGGACGAGCACAAGATCCGTCTGTGTGAGATCTGCGGCGAAGTGAACGCCGATTGGGTCAAGACGGCGACGGGGTTCGGTCCCAGCGGAGCCACGGTAGAGGACGTGCGTCTGATGCGCAGGCACGCGCCGTCGCACGTTCAGGTCAAGGCGGCTGGCGGCATCCGCACGTTAGCCGGCCTGTTGGAAATCCGCGCGGCAGGCGCCACGCGGTGCGGCGCGACGCGGACCGTGGACATGCTGGACGAGTGCCAGCGGGTCCTGAGACAAGGATTCTTGGAAACAGCCGATTTCTGAGCGAGCGGTTATGAATCCGGGCCAATGGATACGAAATCAGTGGCAAAAACTGAAGCGATTCTGGCCGCAGGCGCCGTCGCTGGGCCGACGCGGCGAGGCGGCGGCGGCCCGGTTCCTGAAGAAGAAGGGGTACGTTATCGTCGCCCGCTCCGACCGCATGCGTCTGGGCGAGCTTGACCTCGTGGCCGTCGACGGCCGCACGGTCGTGTTTGTGGAAGTCAAGACCCGCCGGTCCCACGAGAGTGGTCATCCGGCCGAAGCGGTAGGCGACGACAAGCAGCGGCGATTGACCCGTTTGGCCCTGACCTATCTCAAACGGCACAACCTGCTGGAATATCCCGCCCGCTTCGACGTGGTGGCCGTCACCTGGGCGGACGACCGCCGCGAACCCGTCATCGAGCATTTCCCGAACGCCTTCGAGGCCGTGGGCCAATGGCAGTTGTTCGGTTGAGATGCGAGCACCAAACGGTAGGAGGCTGCTTTTTCGCGTTGTTGATGAAATCACGGTCTCAGCGCTGGGTCTCGGCGCTGGGGTCAGGCTTACAGAATTCAATTTTGGCCAAGCAAGGTCGTTCCCTATCGCTGGGCTCACCATCGGCCAAAACTGAATTCTGTAAGCCTGACCCCCTGTCGTACCAGCGTGCGATCATGAACAGCAACACGACCTGCCCATTTCCCGCTTGGTGCTAGCACCCCGCGCGGCGAATTCGTATCGCTTTGAAACGGAAGGAACTGTAACCTTCCGCCATCTTGCCGGATCAGTGTTGGAAAAGCCCAATTGCTCGGAGCAAGACGTCCGAGTTCGACTTGGAAGGAGAAAACAATGTCCGGGAAGCTTTTTACGACGGGATTGGTTGTAGGTCTGGCAACGCTGCTCTCTGGGGCGGCTGGTTGCTCGAACTTGAATAAACCGGCCTTTGACGCGTCCGCGGCAGTGGTTTCCCCCACCGCGCCGCCGATGGTGGGGAATGACCAGTCGCCGTTCCGCCAACGCGACGAGAGGCCGCTTGCCGGCGTCTTGCCAGCTTCGGAACCCCGGCCCACCGACTTCGGTCTGGAGACTCGCCACGGCGATTCGGTTGCGTCGACGGCGGATGTGGCCAGTGGTTCCGACACGTTCATCGTATCGGACAAGATGATTTTGCCGCGGACGGTAGTCCATGTGAAGCAATCGAATTTTGACGCCGAAGTCCTGCAATCGGACGTGCCGGTGCTCGTCGATTTTTACGCCGACTGGTGCGGTCCGTGCAAAAAGCTATCGCCGCTGCTGGATCAACTGGCGCATCAAACCGAGGGCGCACGAATCGTTAAAGTCAATATCGACGACAGTCCGGAATTGGCGATCCGGTACGGCGTCAAGGGCATTCCTCATCTGCAGGTCTTCAAAGGCGGCAAGGCGGTCGCGCAGCACGTCGGGATGGCCAACAAGCAACAGTTGTCGGAAATGCTGGCGCTGTGAGGCGGAATCTTGCCTGAAGTCAGTCAACGAATCCGGGCCCGGATTCGCACAGCGGCCGGGTTCGGATTCTACTCAGCGACAAAACGGTAAGCAAAGATCTCGGGTTCGCATTCCAGGGCCAACGTTTCGCCGGCCGCCGTGCGACGCAGACAGCGGCCATCCTCCGCCAACGCTTCGATATGCGAGGGCTTGGCCAACTGCCACGGCAGACGATCCCAACGCAGTTCGAACCGCGTGCGGACCGAGCCGCTGTCAGGCAGCGGGATCAACAGCAGCGATTTTTCCTGCCGGACCAGACGTGCGCCGCCAGCGGTCCGCAAGGCTCCGAAATCGACCGGCTTGCCGTCCGGGTTCTGGCGGGCCAGGTGCGGATCGGCGACTGCGTTCAGCGGTTCCCAACGCACGCCCGTCACTTGATCGGTCTGGCCGGTCAGCTCGACGGTCCCCAGTCGGATGCGGCGTTCGCCGTCGTCGGTGCCCTGTAACGCCAGTCGCGGTCCGCCGCTGCCTGGCGAGTACAAACCGACACGCAATTCGAACTTTGCGCCGGGTTTCTGTGCGTCCGGCAGATAGGCCGTAGCCGGCATGGCAATCTGTCCGGTGCGCTGCTGGCCGAAACGGTTCCCGTCATACACGGCCTGGAACGCGATTTCGCCCTGGGTGTCGACAAAGTGCAGGAACGGCTGGTAGCCGTCCGGCACGGGGTCGTCGGCCGCCCAGTGGATGACGATTTCGAGCTTACGGCCATCGGCGGACGTGACAGACGCGGCGGATGGCCGGATGCGCGGCCCTCCGGCGACGAGTTGGCGAGCGTTGACATAGATTTGTTCGGGCGAACTGGCCGTTTCGACAATCAGACTGTCGCGGCGGCAGATCGCGGCGGTCACGAGACCGTCCGCAGTCGGTATCCGAGCCAGGAATCCGTACTGCGGCAGGGGCTGCGGGCAGCCCGGCACGCGCCAATCCTCCGCGCCGCGATTGACCCAGACCTCGCCGCCTCCCGACCAGCGAACGTGCTGGCGGTGCAAGTCGCCGTCTGCGAATTCAACGGCCTCGATCGTCCGCAGGGCGAGGGTCCGCATCAGATCCTGGGTCAGCCAGTACTTCCGCACCACATCGCGGCTGAACGGCTGGCTGACCATCGTCGGATGGCCGGTCAGCACTTCGGTCGCCAGGTAATCGTCGCTGTAAATGCCGTGCATACGGGCGTCGAGTCCGGCCTGATAACGGCCCGAGTAACCGGCTCCGTGCAGGATGAACCGATCGTGATGGGCAAAGTCGAACCACGGAATCCGCTCGGCGTCCTCGCAGGCAATATTCCACACGCTCCAGCCGTGATCGCCGGGCAGAGACGGGCCGACGCGCAGGTGGTTTGTTTGGGCGCCGTCCAGGGTGCCGATCAACTGGTCGTGACCGCTTTCGGAGATTTGCGGAGCCTGGTCGCCCAGGAGGTCTCGGATCCCGGCGAAGTGCCTGCCCCAGGCGTCACGGGTCGAGACGCAATCCAAGAACCGCCCATCGGCGGTCCAATAGTCGTACGGCCGAGCGCTTGACCAGACATCGATGAAGTATGCACTGGGCGCGAGGTTCTCCTGGATGGCCTTCAGGTTCGGCTCGAGATGGTTGGCGATTCGATCGGCGCGGTATCGGTACGACTGGGCACCCCGCCCCTTGTTCAGCCACGCTCGGACCGGCCGTCCGTCGGCGTGGAAGGCGATCTCTCGCTGGTAGGAAAAGCCTTCGGCGTCCGGGTACATGTCGATGTAGTTGTCGTGCAAGGCGAACAGGACACCGCTCTGGCGGCAAGCTTCGATCAGCCGTTTCAGTTCCTCCTCGGTACCCAAGTCCGGATTGGGCGGATAGATTTCCGGCAAGCGATAGTCGTAGCCCCAACGTTGCCAGTTGTGCCAGACTACGGCGGCGTCGGTCAGGCCGTAGCGGAACGCGCGCTGCAGCGCGTCGCCCGACGCTCCATACCGCCCCCCCCACAGATCGAATACGAATCGTCCGGCCAGTTTCCGCACGCCGTCTGCGGCCTGCAGGCCATTGACGTCCCGGTACTGTCGAGCCGCCTCCCAGACGCTGGCCCCCGGCACGAATGTGAAGGTGGCGTTGTGGGCGGTGTGCAGCGAGTAGTGCTTGGCCGCCGGGTCGACGTCCAAACGCGACGGCGGCAGGTCCACCGCTTGGACCAAGGACATCCCGTTGGCAAACGCCAACCCGACGTGCGACGTCGCAAGCCGGTGCCCGTCGAAACTCAACTGAAACGCGCCCGGCTGTTGAATCACATTGCCGTGGCCGGCGTAGAGACACTGGACGGCGTCACGGAACTGATCGACCGCCAGTTCCTCGAAATGCGGCGCGAACCAAGGCTGTGGCAACGGAGCGTTTTCCAGCCGGAAGCCGATCCGCAGGACGTTGTCTTTCAACGCCGCGCGGCCGACCACGTCGAACGCGCCGCGCGGACTCTCAAAACGATGTCGGATCTCGCAAGCTCCAGCCTGTCGCGGCGGAGACCTGGCTTCGACAAGCGTGGCCGGCGAGCACGGGTCGTCCACGCGCATTCCCAGCACGCGAACGCGAAAGCCGCGGAAAGAGAGCTGCCGCTGGCCGCCGAGAAAGCTGACGGTGGCGTCCAGCAGGCCCCGCTGGCCGGGCCAGAGGCGGACTTCGTACGACTCTGGACCCACCTGAATGCTGCCCAACCGCTCCTCGCCAAGGGGCGTGAGCGGCGGGTACGCGACGGCCGGCTGGGGCGGCTGGCCGATGACCAGCGTCGGCTCGGCCCAGTAGGATTGGTCGAAAGCCGTGTTCTTCTTCGGACCGGGGTGCGATTCCAGCTGCAGCCGGATCTTCCGCCCGGCAAACCGGCTCAGGTCCGCCTCGCCGTCTTCCCACTGCTTGGCCGCCGAATGACGCTCGAAGACCACCTCGCCCAACTCGCCTTCTGGAGCATCCCCTGCGGCGACTCGCACGCGGAAGGTCACTCCGTCGCCGTCGCCCGTCGGAGTCACGGCGGTAGCGTATCGCAGTTTGATTGGCGTCGCCTGCGGCAGCGCCAGCGGATACTCAACCCAAGCCATCCCCGCCTTGCCTTCAAACCACGGCGGATGAATCGCCAACACGTCACGCGCGGCGTCGCCGAGCCGTTGGGCGTTCTGAAAGCTGATCGAACTCCGATTCCCCTCGGCCGCTCCCGTCCAGCCCACCGGCATCGTCTGGGGCGGCTGGCCAAAGACCGCCACGACGGCGCGACGCACGGGAACTTGCAACAGAGCCAGCGTGCGATCTCCGGTCAGCCGCAGCGGCTGCCAGGCGAGCGCAGGTGCGGCCTGGGTCCGGGCCGGCAGCTTCGTCTCCAAGACCAGAATCGGATGCGCCGTCCGCGGCTGCCCCTGCCAAGCGAATGTTGCGTACGCGTGAATCGGGTAGTGGGCCGAGTACGCTTCCGGGGCCACCATCACGCGAAAGTCGCAGCCCGTCGTGGACTTGGCCGCCGCCGTGAACGCCGCCGGCCCCGCCGGCTGGCTTTGCCAACCGTCAATCAGCCCCAGTCGGATCGAACCGCTGACAGGTTGGTCGCCGCGGTTCTCCAACGTCACTCGGATGTCCACAGCGGTGTCGATTTGAGTAACCGTCTCCGGACCGATGATGCGCACCGTCAGCGGCCCGACTTGATCGACCGGCGGACTGTAGGCCCAAAGGCTGGCGGCGCACGCGGACGAGATTGCGGCCGCAACGAAAAACGAGCTGATGAGCCGACGGCAAACCGTGCGTGAGATCATGCTGAAACTCCGCTGGAAGACAGGGGCAGGAACGCTTCAGGTTGGGTTCAGAGTACGTGAACCGCAGCGAGGAATCAAGGCGTCCGCCGACCGTCCGACGATCGCGGGTCTCAGTACCGGCAGGGACGGTCCTTGGCAGTCACCTCGCAACGCCAGAGGGGCAGGAGCGGAGCCGTTCCCACTTCGTCATCTGGACGCTTGAGGGACTCGATCGCCGGGCAGGCCGCACAGTCACGCCGGAGAAGCCTGAAAAGAAGAGTCCTGACCGAGGTGACTCGCGAACAACACTCGCACGCTCCGCAGGCCACGACGACCGATGCACGGCCGGCTCCGCGCGGTTTGGCTCAAGCCGTCGATTCCCGCTCCAGGCGCTCGGCGAGGTCGCGCAGTTCATCGAGACTGCAAGCGGCCAGTTCGACAGCCTCGGACAGCGGTCGTCCCAGCAGTCGCTCGCAAAGCTGGATTTGCCGGACCAACATGCGTTTAGCGGCCTCACCTTCATACTTGGCGGCCTCGCGTTCACGGTCGGCGGCCTCGTAACGCTGCTGCCATTCGGCACGCTGTTTCTCCGCCGCCCGCCAGTGCGATTCCGCTGTTCGCCAGCGTTCCTCTGCGGCTCTCCGCTGTTCCTCTGCGGCTCTCCGCTGTTCCTCTGCGGCTCTCCGCTGTTCCTCTGCGGCTCTCCGCTGTTCCTCTGCCATTCGCCGTTCGGTTTCCAGCGTCTGCAAGTCTCGTTTGGCCTTCAAGCGGCCTTCGTACAACTCCCGCTCCATGTCGTTCTGTGCCAACATTTTCAAGACTCCCATCGCTTTGCGAACCTCCGGCCGGTCCAACTCGCGCGGCAATGCATCCGCGTCCAACACTTCTCCATTCTTGAAAAAGTACAGCCAGAAGTCCAGGGGCATCGTCAACTCGTCCAACGCTTTCCGGAACTTCGGCAGCTCGATGATGTGGATTTCCAAGTCTTCCGTCAGGCATAACTCGCCCGACGGGTCCAGCAGTTGAAAGCAGGTGTGGTAGTCCGGCCAGTCCCGAAACACCACCCCGTTCACGAAACAGATCGAAATCGTCCGCCGCAAGCGGGTGTAGTCCGCGCCCGCCGACAACTGCTCCGCATAGCTCTTGGCCCAGTAGTACAGCGCTCGCGGGCACAAAGCCGCCAAGGCCAGCATCTGCATTTCCAAATCGTAGATCCACTCGGATTGGTCCCGCGCCTTGATGTCCAGGATTGAAAGCTTATCGTCCAGCGTCATTCTTTCGCTGTACGGGTTCAAGATTTCGACCTCGACCACCCGGTGCTCCGGGGGCGGTGAACGCACGGCGTTGATCAATGCCGCCGTCAGGTCCCCCAAGCGTTCGCTGCCGAACACTTTCTTAAAAGCGATGTCGATCTTCGGGTCAATGCCGGGAATCATCCGATGGCCTCCGATTCGGATTTCGATCCGTGCGCCGACATGATTATACTCGCCGGGGCCGCGTTTCACGATCCCGGCGTCCCGTTCCGAGGCTTGCCGCGCCGGCGAAACGCGCCCTACGAACAAGACGTGTCTCCGCCTTTCCTCTAGCGTCAAACGGGATTTCGGCACTCTTTGCGCGTCGTTCATCAAGTCACGGTTTCGGTGCCGGGGTCAGGGCGCACAGAATTCAATTTTGACCGAGCAAAGTCGTACCCTCTGACTGACGCCATGATCGGCCAAAACTGAATTCTGCAAGCCTGACTCCATGTCGTTCGACCGCGCCATCATGGACGGCGTGCTTCCATGTCCGTTTCGCGTTTGGTGCCAGCAGCCTGTTAAAGAAAGGGAGGGCTGGCTCCAAGCTGCGTTGGAGAAACCCGTCCAGCGACGCGTACCGCGAGCTGCCGTCCTCTTTGCTCACCAGGCTGCTTAGATCAGCCGTTTGAAGCCGCTGTGCGCCACCGGACCGCGGAGGCGGGCAACTAAGTCGCCTTGCCGCAAAGCCGCGGCGATCTCGCCGAACACCTCGCCGACGGCGTCGGCGTATGCGCCGATGATCTCCGGCGTGTGGGACCAGCTGACATAGATCGCGGTGTGACCCAGGAATCCCCGGTCCAGCAGGCACTGGATGTAGAAGGTCTTGAGTTCGGCCGCTTGCGGGTGCTCGAACGCAAAGCGGGCCAGGGCCGGGTAGCCGTCGTCGACGCGCACCGGCAATTGGTGCGTTTCTGCGTGGTCGCGCCATGCAGCCTTCATGCGTTCGCCAATCTGCGCGCAATGCGCGGGAACGTCGATCCGCGACAGCTTGCCGATCGTAGCCAGCCCGGCCGCCGGACCGACGCCGTCCGTCCAGTAGGAACTGCTGATGAACGAACCCTGCGCGCCCTGCATCGCCTGGCCGGTCCCGATGATCGCGCCCAGCGGATGTCCGTTCGAGATCGTCTTGCCAAAGACGGCGATGTCGGGCGCGACGCCCAGCCGGAGATGGGCGCCGCCGAGGCACAACCGCCAGCCGATCGTGATCTCGTCGAAGATCAACACGGCTCCCACCTCGTGCGCCCGGTCGCGCACGTACTGGAGAAATCCCGGCTCCGGGTCGCGGCCGCGGCACGGTTCCATGACCACGGCGGCCAGTCGCTGGCCCTGCTGGTCCAGGATGCGATCGAATTGCTGCCGGTCGTTGTAGGCAAACGCGAAGCTGGTGCCGCGCAATTCACGCGGCACCCCCAGCGGCTCCAGGCCCGGCAGCAGATGGCCGTTGAGCGCATCGGTCTCGCCCAGGTTGGCCGCGAGGTACCAGTCGTGCCAGCCGTGATAGCCGCAGAACGCGACGGCGGAACGGTCGGTCGTCGCGCGGGCGATGCGCACCGCCACGGCCATCGCTTCGCCGCCGGTGCGTGTAAAGCGGGCCTGTTCGGCCCAGGGATGAATCGCGCACAACCGCTCGGCCAGCTCGACTTCCTCCGGCGGATTGAGCGTGCAGAGATTCCCCAAGGCGACCCGCCGCTGGACGGCCCGCGTCACGTCGGGATCGCGGAAGCCGAGCAGGGTCGCGCCGATGCCGTGCATGGAGCAATCGAAATAGTGCCGGCCATCGAGGTCCCAAACTTCGCACCCGCGCGCCTCGCGGAAGTAGGCCGGCCACTGGTTGGGCGCAGCCATCTCCGGACGCTTGGACAGCAGTTGCGTCCCGCCGGGGATGCGCGTTTTGGCTGTGCGGTACAAGTCCTGCGTCAGGGTGCCCGATTCGACAAGCAGGCCCGTCAGACGGGCGGCATTATCGTGGAAAATGTCTCGTAGGTCGGCCGCGTCGAGTCCCAATCGGTCGACGGCATCCAGCACTGCGCGCGTCGATTCCAGACCCACCAGCACGGGTCGGCCGAAGAAGGCCCGTTCGTTCCACTCCACCTGATCCGTCGTGATCCAAGCGAACCCCGTGCCCAGCGTCACGCACCGGCCACGCTGTTGCGACACGGGGAAGTCGCTGCCCCAGAGCACGCGGCGCGGCCCGAATTCGTCCAGGATCGCTGCGATCGGGTCGGCCTCGCAGACCGCCGCCGTGTCGAACCAGACGTTCGTGACGCCGCGCAGCGAGGCCACGCCGCGAGCCGTATTCGGCGCGTGAAAGCCGCGCGCCGCATGGGCCAGCACCAGCCTGGCCCGCGGATAGCGCTCGCAGTACCGGCGAATGTACTGCTGATTCTCGCGGTCGGCCAGGGCACCGTCCCGGACCAGGTGCAGCAGGATCAGCAGCCCGCGGGCGTCGGCTGCCTGCCAAATCCAATCCGGAATGTAGTCCGACGGCGGGCACTGGAACGTGTCCTCCTGCCGGGCCAGCAGATGATAGACCTTGAAGCCGACGATCTGCGGATCGGCATCCAGCAGCCGTTCGATCTCCGCGCGCGGCGTGGCGGGCCCGGCCAGCACCAGGGCACGCAGGTGCTTGCGCGGGCGAACCTCGTTCAACACGAAACGGTTGGCCGCAGCCGGGTCGCCGTGGCGAGAAGGAAACGGCAGGCACAAGGCGTGCCCCAATCGCGGCTCGCCGACCTGCTGCCCCAGGCAGCGGCGCCAGACGTCCGCGCCCGCCGCAGCCGGTCCGCTCTGGATCAACGCCTGGCCGGGAGCGATGTGCTCCTGTTCGTACAAATGCGCGTGGGCATCGAACAATTGCTCCGGCAGCCGTGCGGCCAGCGCGCGGGCTACGGTCTGATCCTCGGCCGCAAAGGACCACTGATTGGCGGGAAGCGTGATCGTTGACACGGGAACAATTCTCCTGGGTGGGTCCTGCTTGTTTCGTTCACGAAAGGCTGCGGCGGCGGGCGACCAAGGCGGAAGTTGACGCCCCACGGCTGTCTATACATCCACCCAACGGATGCCCAGCTTGCGGGCCGCGTAACGCGCGGCGGCCAGGTGGTTGCCGTAGGCCATCATCCAGTGCGAGTCGCGAACCTCGCGGAGCAGCTTGCGCCAATCCCCGTCGATCGCCACGTCTTGCTGTGTGCGGCAGATTTCGTGGCAGGGATTCCCGCGGATCACGCCCGTGAACCCCAGCCAGCGTCCCGTGGCGTACTCCGGATCCAGGAACGTCACTTGCTGGCCGACCGGCATCTCGACTTTCGGCGCTGCGCCGTAGTCGGATTCGTAGTGCGTCACGATCCTGGCTGGCTCGTACCGTTGGCCGTCCAAACGGCGCGGAGCCGTGCAGTGGGCACAGGTGACGAGGCCGCCGTGCGGAAACGTCGAATTGTGCAGAAAGACCGGACGCCCCGCGACGAAGTGCAGCAGCACGCCGGGGGGAATGATCACAAAGTCCGACTCGCAGAACGCCAGATAGCCCTCGTCGTTCAGCCAACTCAGGGCCAGACAGGCCGTCGTCCGCGACATGCGGATGATCGTCCCCATGCACTGGTTGATGGTGATCGACGTGGCGCCGTGCTCGCGCATCCAGTCCTTGAAGATCCGGTACAACGTGAACGAGCCAGCGACAAACGGCCGGCTGGTCTCCAGGGCGGTGCCCGGAATCGCCAGATACCGATCCGTCCATTTCTCCGCCAGGCTTTGGAAGTCCGCGTCGACTCGCAACGTCTCCAACCGCCTGGCCAGATCCTTGTACTCCACGTCGACGATTTGAAAGCGGTATCTGTCTCTGGCAACCTGCGGAGCCGTGGCGTCGTATTTGCCTTGAGCCCCGCCCAAGGCCACGAGGCGATGTCCGACGAAGTTCTTGATCGCGTACAACGCCCGCAGCCGCCAATGCACCTCGGCGTAATCGTCGATGACCACGTCGTCGACCGTCACGGGGCCGTGATTGTCGGCGCCGCACGCGGCGTAGTCCTCCGGGTCGCCCTTCTTCAGAAAGCTGGTGCTCAGGGCCTCGTACCAGTAGTAGAGCGGACCGGACTGGTGCCGGGCAAAGATCAGCGTGTGCCGGGACGGCTGAGGTGCAAAGTTGGCCAGCAAGACCTGTCGCGCGCCGGTCGCCGGATAGACCAGCACCACGTCGTAATCGACGGCGTGGACCTGCGCCGCTTCGTCCGTGGAGGTGACGGTCCGCAACGGCAGGATCTCCAGCGGAAAGTCACAGGCTCCGGCCAGGCTGGCCAACTCGTTCACAATTCTTTTCCGTTCCTCTGCCGCTGCCTCGGGGGTATTGATAGCGCTCCACGAACGCCAACTGGTGGCCTCGCGTTTCTGAAAGGTCGTGTGCATGAACACGGGCTGGACGCGAAGCTTGCGGCCCGTGACAAGCAGCGGGCGATCCGGATCAAAACCGTCCGCAACGGCCGCAGCGGCCAGGGACGGCGGCAGGCCCAGGGCCCCGCCCGCCAGCGTCCACAAACCGAGTCCGGCAAACTGTCGTCGATTGACTGGCAACATGGCGTTTCCTCCCGGAACAGGATCGAATTAGGAGTCCCTCTCACCCCCAGACTTCAGGGGCGACTCGCGGCCCATCATCACTTCGAACACGCGGCCGCGGCGGACCCGCCGCACGGTCAAGGTCGCGTCCCCAGCGCGGACAATGTCTCCCGGCTTGGGCGCGTCGGCCAGGCGGCCAGCCATCCAAGCGGACAACGTCTCGTGCTCGGACTCCAGGGCAGTGCCCAGGCGAGCGTTGACATCCGCGACTCGGACGCCGCCGCCCACCATCCAGGTGCCGCCCCGCAGCGCGTGCATCAGACGCGGCAGGCGGTCGAACTCGTCTTCGATCTCGCCCACCAGTTCCTCGACCAGGTCTTCCAGCGCGACGATCCCCAGGGTCCGGCCTTGGCTGTCCCGGACGACGGCAATGTGGACGTGCTGTTCGACAAACAGCCGCAGCAGATCCGCGGCGGAATCGTCCGGAGCTGCATAGTGCAGGGGCCGAATGACTCCCTCCAAGCGCGGATCGTTCGGGTTGGTTTGCATGAAGTAGATCAACTCTTTGAAGTTGACGTAACCGACCACCTGGTGCACGTCGCCGTCCCGGCAGACGGGAAAGCGGGTGTGGGCCTCCAGGTGCGCGACCACTAACGCTTGCCCCACATCCATGTCGGTCGACAGGAAGCCGACGTGCTCGACGGAAATCATCACCTCGCGGGCGCGCAGCCGAGACAGACGCGCGGCGCCCTGGATGATCCGTTCCTGGTGCCAGCTGATCTGGCGGGCGATGCGAGCCATGCTGGCCAGCGCGGTGATCTCGTCCACCGTGGCGCGTGGCTCGCTGGAAGCGGTCCGCCCCTCAAACGGCCGGTTGAGCCAGTGAATGACGGACAGAATGGGCTGGAACATACGCATCAACAGCGACAGGGGTTGAGCCACCCAGACGGCGATTTCGCGGTTGTACCGCACGCCCAGCGTCTTGGGCAGAATCTCGGTGAATTGCAGCATCAAGTAGGTGAACACCAGGGAAAAGACCAGGATCCACTCGTCGCCAAACAACTCGTCAAACTGGGCGCCCGCCACCGAGGCCCCGATCGTGTGCGCTGCCGTGTTCAAAATCAGGATGGCGGCAATCGGACGTTCGATATGCGATTTGAAACGCTGCCAGACAACTCCCACGCGGGGACGGCGCGTGGCGAGCTGGGCCACTTGGCTGGGAGTCAGACTGAGCAGGGTCGCCTCCATCAACGAACAGGTCGCAGAGACACTCAGCGCCACCGACACACTCAGAATCAATAACCACATGACATACCTGTCCTTCTTGGCAAAATCGACCGGCCCAACGCCTCCGGCGCGGCGTAGCCGCGACGCACCGCAAGTTGCCGCTGGCGCTGGCAACGCGGCAGCCAGCGCCGCGGGCTACCCGGCGGCGACGGAGACCGCCGCCAAACGGAGGCCCAGCGTCTCCAGCCAGGGCAGCGCGAAGTATAGCAGGAACGCTACGGCCGTACACCACAACAGCGGATGCACCTGCCTGCCGCGCCCTTCGCAGACCTGGATCGCGACATGGCTGATGAAACCGCAGCCGATGCCGTTGGTGATCGAGTAGGTGAGCGGCATCACGAGTATCGTGACCAGGGCCGGGAACCCTTCGCCAAGACTGCTCCAGTCGATCGCGCGCAAGCCGCGCGCCATGAGAAAGCCGACCAGGATCAACGCCGGCGCGGTCGCTTGCGGCGGGATGACGCCCGCCAGGGGCGCCAAGAACATCGCCAGTGCGAACAACAGGGCCGTGGTGACCGAGGTCAGACCGGTGCGCCCGCCGGCCGCGACTCCGGCTGCACTTTCGACGTACGTGGTCACCGACGAGGCTCCCACCGCCCCGCCCGCCACGGCCGCCAGGGAATCGATCAGCAGCATGGGCCGGAGCCGCTCGACCTCGCCGGCCGGTCCCACGTCGCCCAGCTGATGCGCCACGCCGAGGATGGTCCCCATCGTGTCGAAGAAATCGGTGAGCATCAGCGAAAACACGACCAGCATCCCGCTGAGCAAACCCAGCTTGGCGAACATCCCGGCCGTCCCCTGGACGCCCGGCAACGCCAGGAATCCCAAGTCGGGCAGCGCCCACAGCGATTCGGGCAACTGGGCCCCGACCGCCAGACTCGCGCCGCCGGTCAACGAGTTGACGGCGGTCGCCAGGACGGTCGTCAAGATCATGCCCAGCAGCAAAGCCGACTGCCAGCCCCGCGCAGAGAGCAGCACGGTGACTGCCAAACCAAACAGGGTCATGCAGACACTGACCGTGCCCAACGCCCCCAGGGCTAACGGCGTTGCCGGCTGGCCGCTCGCCACTCCGCCAACAACCGCGATGGTCTCCACCGGCACCCGCACCAGGCCGCCATTGATCAAACCGATGAAAAAGATGAAACAGCCGATGCCGACCGCAATCGAGTGTTTCAAGGACGCGGGGACCGCGCGCATGACTGCTTCGCGGAGCCCGACCAGCACCAGCAGGGTCACGACGAGCCCTTCCACCAGCACCACCCCCATCGCTTCCTGCCACGTCAGGCCCATGCCGATGATCAACTGGTACGCGACCACCGCATTCAGCCCCATGCCGGGAGCGAGGGCGAACGGCCGGTTGGAAACGAGCCCCATCAACAGCGTCATCAGCGCCGAGGCAAAACAAGTGGCCACCATGACTTGCGGAAACGGCGGCCCCTTGCTCTCCCAGTCCGTCATGCCGGCGAACGAGAGGATCGCCGGGTTGACGAAGATGATGTACGCCATGACCATAAAGGTCGTGACGCCGGCTCCGATCTCGCGCCGCACGGTGGTCTGCCGTTCGGACAACCGGAACAGGGAACGGAGGGGGCAACGGTCCGTCGGAATGGATGTGGTCATATCGGTACAGGCCCGGAACCAGTTTAGCCGGACTTCTTCGAGATCTCGTGGCGCCGCGCGGACCGCTTGGACGTCAGCCGGTCGACCGGCGCCGGCGACGCTCGCTGCAGCGCCGCGTCGCCCCCAGGCAAGCGGATCGTAACCGTCATCGGAGGCCCCCCTTTATCGCCCGGCGGCGTCTGCTTCGCCTCTTACGCCGGTACGCAGGAATTCTTCGTAGCGTCGGCGATACTCGCGCTGGTAGTCGTGGACGGCCCGCTGGTAGCTCCACGCGGGCGCATCCGGCTTGATCCGACCGGCGAGCGTGACTGTCCGCACGCTCGGCGCGAGCACGACGTGGCCGGACTCGACAGCGGCCGGCCTGCCGTCGGCCGTGGCAGTCGCGAGGTCGAAAAACCAGGGAATTCGCACCAGGACCTGACGCGGTGCGTTCCGTCCAGGCGGCTCCACCTCCAGCACGACCGAATCGGCAGCCGCCTTGACGGTGAACGTGAGCGGACCGAAATTTGTCGGCGCTCGGGTGGCCGCGATTTCCCGGCCCGGCCGCAGCCACTCGGGCGAAACGGCGGACAGCAAGTACAACGTATCGTCCGACTCGCGGATCAGCATGTTTCGCAGCAATTCGATCGTCTTGGCCGACGCGGCGCCGTCGGGCAACAGGTTGGTGCTGCCCACGCCGAAGTCGCGGCTGCCCCAGGGCACGCTGCCGAACTCCTGCGGGGCGTGGGTGGACGAGGTGTGAACCAGCAGCGCGTACAGGTCGGCGACCGCCGCCTGCTGGTCCTCGGCCGCACCGCGGACCAAGGCGTTCTGGGCGTTGTTGGGCGTCTGCCAGTAGTGAATGCTGCGCTCTGCGTTGAACAGCACGCCGTCCTGCTCCGTCGTCGCCAGCCCGGCCCGTTCCGTGTCCGGCCAGTCCGCAGCACCGCGCTTGCCCACCGCCCGCGGCAGCACGAAGGGCAGCAAGCCTTCGACGTAGGTCGCCCGCGATTGGCGGATCGTGGCCGTCACGCGCGGGTCGAAAGGCTCGAACAGCCGCTCCGGATACAGCATCAGCAGATTGTCCCAGTGGTTGCCCCACGAGTCGCCGTCCAAGGCCGATGTGATCACGTTGCCCGTGGTCGCCAGCTTGGCATTCAGGGCTTTCTCAAACGTCTTCCAGAAGTCGTCGAATTCCGCCTGGAACGCGCGGGCATCGTCAGGCTTGCCGGCCGCCTGAGCCAGCCGGATCGCCCCCTGCAGCCCGATCAGGTTCCACACTTGCTGCCCCGTCTGATGGATGCCGGCCAGCATCGCGTCGTCCACGATGTCCACCGGCGGGAGCAAGCCGGTTGGGTCGGAGCGGCGGGTGCGCTGGAGCCATTCCACGCCACTCACCACGCCGGGGTAGACATGGTCAAGAAAGTCGCGGTCATGAGTCAACTGCCAGTGCCGGCCCCAAGCCCAAAGCACGTAGCCGGTCATTTCCCACCACCATTGCTCCTTGCGTCCCGGCAGTCCGAAGTTGCCGTCGGGAAATTGCATCTTCCGGGCGTACAGGAGACAACGCCGCGCCGCCTCTTCCTGGCCGACCAGATCCAGCGCGATGTCCATGCTGGCCCCGTTGCCCACGTAGTAGCGGTGATATTGAAACTTGTTGACGTTCATTACCCAGTCGTCACCAAGTTGGTCGATGGCCAGCAGCTGGCTCGTCGTGTTGGCCAGCAGGTACTCCTGCACCTTGGTCTCGGGCAGCCGCAGCGGATTGCGCCGGCCGACCCGTTGCGACCATTGCGCGGCGACCTTGTCCAACTCCTTCTGACAGTCGGCCTCACGGACCAACTGCATCTGGGGACCGTCGGCCGGCAACGGCACGATCGGCAATTTGAAAACGAGTTGCCGGCGTTCGCCCGGCTGGAGCACCAGTCGGTACATGACCAGCCCCATCGGCTGCTGGGGACTGTGGCCCTGCGACGTGCTGGGATACTCCAGGACTTTGCCGGACAGGAATCGTACTGCCCGAATCCCCGTCTCGTTCAAAGCCAGCGCGGCCAGTTGCGGCGGGGGACGGGTGGGGAACTGATACAAGAGCCGTCCGTCGCGCATCAACGAGTCTTGCGTGAACGAGTAGATCCAGGCCTGGCGGAAACTGGCCTGGTCCTTGGTCAGCGGTTCGGGGATCAGATCGAACCGCTGCCGAAACCGGTAGTCGCCCACGGTCGTCATGCGGGTGCTGGGCGCCGAGAACCGGTAGGCCGTCGAGAAGAACGCCGCCCGCCGCTCGCTGGCTTCGTTGACCACCTGGACTTTGGCAAAGTTGAGCGGCAGGCCTGCCAGCGGTCCGCCCAGATCGGAGGCAAAGAGTGTGAAGCAATAGCGTACCCCGTGTCGGATCAAATCGAACTCTACCACCGGCAAATAACCGTCCCGCAGGGTCCTCGTCCGGACGTTGATCGGTTCGGGCGGATTTCCCACGAAGAACATCAACTCGCCGAACCCGGTGTAGAGGTAGCCTTCCGGCGTGACTTGGCTGGCCACAGGCGCCAGCCAAGCGCCGATCACGTCGGTCGGATGGGCAAAATAACAGAACGGTTCATCCGGCCGATCCATCGCCGGGTCGAGCATCCCGCCACTGATGTCCTGAGCCGGCGAAGAGGCCGCCAGCCAGAACGACAGAAAGACTGCCGTACCCATCGTACGTAGTGCCAACATGGTTTTATCCCCCAGCGTTCCCCGCAAAACGGAATTCCCCCGGTTTTCGCCAGCTGCCGTGACCACGGAGTCCGTATCCTTTTTACCACAATGATCCGCGGCGTTGCATCGGCAGGCCCAGCGACTCTGGGCTGCCAGCGAAACCTCGTTGCCGAGCGAGAACCCCGCCTGCCAGATGCTACGCTTCGTTTCGCCGAGCGGACTTCCAGGCCAAGGCCTACGACCGGCACAAACGGACCCGGCACAGGAGCTGGCGTGGGTGGGCAATGCGAACTGCAAGACTTTGGCAGAAAACCTGTTGCGGCGCGACTTGGCCCGCGGCAGTTGCGGTGCTACAATCGCCCTAAAGTCGCTATATTTCTTGTCTTTCCCACGCTGCCCTATTAATATCGCATAATAGAAAGGTCGGTCGGCGGCAACGCTTCCGGTTGCAGATCGGTTTTGCGCGACAGGTTGACGCAGGCCTGTTTCGGAGACTCTACCCCAGGCCAACTTAATCCAGCGGTTCCGAATAGCGAGGTGACGATAATGGCTCGGCGACGATTCCTGGTGTCCATGCTGTCCTTCTGTGCCGTGCTGGCGATTGCGACGCCCGGTGCGTATGCCCAGGGCGGCAACGGTGTCGTGGTGGATGCGGACGGCGTGCTTCGGACGCGCGTGTTCCCGGATCCCACCGGGATGTTAACCCGTCAGCGGTTGGCGGCGGCCCAGGCGGCGCTGGCTCCCGACTTGGCTCGGCCCAGCAAGCTTCGCAAGGTGTCGCTCAACCGGTTGGAAGCCGAGATCGCCAAGCGTCTGGCGTCGGGCCAGGGGATCACGGACGAGATGCGTTTTCTGGCTGGACTCACTCGAGTCCGGAACGTGTTCTTCTATCCGGAAACCAACGACCTCGTCATCGCGGGCACGGCCGAGGGCTTCATGACCAACACGGCCGGACGGCCCGTGGGGATCCAGACAGGCCGAGCGATCCTGGAACTGCAGGACCTGGTTGTCGCGCTGCGTGCGTTTCCGCCCAGCGGCCAACCGGCGGACGCGTTCGTGGTCTCCATCGATCCGACCCAGGAAGGCTTGGCGAAGATGCGGCAGTTCCTGGTGAACCTCTCCGGCCGCATCACCCCGGCGGACGATCAACGGATCGCGATGGGCCTGAAGGAAAACCTCGGACTGCAGAATGTGCGCATCGAAGGCATTCCGCGGACGACGCATTTCGCGCAAGTCATGCTGGAGGCGGATTACCGCATGAAGCTGATCGGGATCGGTTTGGAGATCCCGCCCGTCCGGATTCCCAGCTATGTCGCCAAGGCCAATCCGCGCAGCGTCGCCCGGAACGCACTACAACGGTGGTACTTTACGCCCGACTACGAGTGCGTCCGAGTGAGCGAAGACCAACTGGCAATGGCGCTGGAAGGCGAAGGCGTCCGGCTGATGAGCGAAGACGAGTTCGTGCAGGCCAACGGCCTGCGGGCCGCCGCCGGTTCCGTGGACCGTGCCAGCCACGAGTTTGTCAGCACCTTTACGATGAAATACGCCGAGTTGGCGGCCAAGGAGCCGGTCTACGCCCAACTCCGCAATCTGATCGACATGTCGATTGCCGCGGCTTTCATCCAGCAACAGGATTACTACGGCAAAGCCGCGTGGACCATGGAAGTGTTCGGCAGCGAAGAACGCTTTCCGGTGGAAACCTATGCGGAGCCCAAGCAAGTCGAAACGGCCGTCAACGCCGTGTGGAAGGGCAATACGCTGATGACGCCGGTGGGCGGCGGGGTCAGCATCCGGCCGATGCTGGCGCTGGCCTCCGACCGCGTCAAGCCCGACGAACAGGGCGAACTGAAAGAACTGCACTCGCAACTGGAGATCCAGACGCTGCCGAAAGATCGCTGGTGGTGGGACTGAGCGCTCCGGCCTCCCGCATCCGCGGGAAAGTTCCTGGTCCGATTGACTGAAGCGCCCGGCTTGCTCCGACAGGTCGGGTTTCTCTTTGCGCCCAGTGGCTGTATCCCAAGGACCGCGGCGTTACACTGTTGGCTGTCCCGCGCCGATTGCGCCCGCTGGCAGCGAGCCGTGGTGGGATGCCGGTTCGGCGCGTGACGGTGAGGATTCCCGGTCAGGAAATGAGACATGAAACTCAGTCTGTTTTCCGTCAGCTACGCGGGCTTGTGGGGTCAGCAGCGACTGGATCTGCCGAGTTTCATCGGGCGGGCTGCCGAACTTGGCTTTGAAGGCGTGATGCTGATGGGCAAACGGCCGCATTTGTCGCCGCTGGATGTCGGCGCCGAGACCCTGGCATCCCTCCGCGCGGCATTGAAGCAGCACGGCATCCAGTGTGCCGTGCTTGCGGGCTACACGGATCTGTCCGGTGCCGGGGCAGCGGAAGTGCCGTACCTGGAAATGCAGATCGCCTATGTGGAAGCCCTGGCACATCTGGCGCGGCAACTGGACGCCCGGATCGTCCGCCTCTTCACCGCGTACGAGATCGACGGCCAGAGCCCACAGACGGTCTGGGACCGCGTGGTGCGGGTGTTGCGCGAAATTTGCGACCGGGCAGCCGCCTGCGACGTGACGATCGCCGTCCAGAACCACCACGACACGGCCGTCCACAGCGAGGCCCTGCTGGAACTCCTGGGCGACGTCGCTCGGCCGAACTGCAAACTGGGATTCGACGCCTGGTCGCCGGGGTTGCGCGGCGAGAATCTGTACGAGGCCGCTCGCCGTCTGGCGCCGCACACGGCAATCACCACCAACGCCGACTACGTGCGGCTGCCGCGGTTCCGCTATCGGCCGGAGGTCGTCAACTACGAACGCGCGCAGCCCGACCTGGTGCGCGCCGTACGTTTCGGCGAGGGTTGCATCGACTATCGGGCCTTTTTCCAGGGCCTCCGCGACGGCGGCTTCGACGGCTGGGCCAGCTACGAAATGTGCTCGCCCATCCGCGGCGGCGGCGGGGCGGAGAACCTCGACGCCTCCGCCAGACACTATCTCCAGTGGATGCGGGAAAACGTGTTGCGGGCCTGACCGACGGTCAGGGACGCGCGAAGGCAGCGCTGACAACCAGGTCCCGGCAGATCAGGCCCGAGGCCCGCGCCTGGACGTGGTCCCAGCAGGCTTCGCCCATCATGCCGCTGTTCGCCGCGCCGAACGCGACGTCGTTGCTCGTAGATCCGCCGCGCGGCCCCATCGCGCCGGGCGCGTCGATCCGCAACTCGCCGTCCACGTAGACTTTCAGATCGGGGCCCTTCAGTTCCATTCGATACACGTGAAAGTCGTCGGTCGTGTCCATCTTGAATTGCCGTTGGCGGTTGTGAAACAGTTCGATGCGGTCGGGCCACAGGCCCAGCCGCTCGCCGCCGACGCCGTTGCTGACGATCAGGAAGCTCGAGCCCGAAATCACCTTCACGCGCGCCTCGGCGACGGTCTCGCCCTGAGGATCGGCGCCCCAAGCATAACGATAGTACAGATAGTCGCCCCCGCTTTCGCCGCGGTCCGCGATCCGCAGGGCTCCGTCGATCAGCTCCTCCTCGGTCCGGGGCGAACCCGGATCGCGGCTCCATTGACGCCCAGGCTTTGCACTGCCGTCGTAAGCGACACTCCACTCATCGGCTGCGAATCCCGAGGGCTCAACCGCGATCTGGACTTCGTTGGCGCCTCGCTTCACGCCGGCCGGCGGCAGCAGGTAATCGACCCAGCCGTCCTGCACTTTGCCGCCAGACAACTCGGCGCCGTTCCAGCGGACGTGCAACTGCTCTGCCTTGCCAATGGCGGGCGTCTCCAGATGCAACTTGAACGCCGGCTGGTAGCCGCGGCTCTGCACGGCCGGCACGTCGTCGCCGATCACGATGTCCACGTTCGCCGGCTGGCTGGCGGTGATCATCCGAGGCTGCGACGGGCCCAGGAGGGGCACCGTGCGATACTCGCGGCCGCCGGCCAGATAGCTCCGCGGATCGCCGTCGCGCACGCTGACAAAGTACAGCTTGTCCATCGTCGCCAAGGCTTCGGGATCGCCGATCTCGGCCCACATCGGAGCCTTGGGGTTGAAAAAGTTGAATACGTGCAGACCATCGGCGCCCGCCGCCCAGGCATTCATGGCCCGGCCCCGGTAGCTGGCGGGAGAAGCACGGCGAAAACGCGTCTCGCCCCGGACCCGCGAGTCGCTCAGGCAAGGATACACGGGCACGTCGTGCTTGTGGCCCAGCTGCACGCTGCATTCCCAGGGATTGAGCCGGAAGTAACAGGTGGTGATCAGCAGGTCGAAGAGCCGGTCGCCCAGCCAACGTTCCAGATCAAAGCCCATGTCGCGGCAGAACCCGACCGAATCCGGCACGCGCACTGCGACCAGGATCGGCCGGCCCCGCTGGCTGCCCACGTCCTCGGTCATCTTCCGGACGCGGGCCATCAGCTCGGTCAGCACCGCCCGCTCCTCGTCGCTCGCCACGCCGCCGCTGGCAGTGCTCTTGAAGTAGCACAGGTGACGGAAGAAATCGAGTTCGATGCCGTCGACGTCGTAATTGCGGCAGACTTCTTCGAGGTAGCGGAAGGCCAGATCGCGAATCTCCGGCCGCGCGTAATCGACGGAACTCCAGCGGCCGTGCGGCGTCCGCTTGACGGGCTCGCCAACGAGCCATTCCGGGTGCTCGTACTTCAGCGGCGGGAAGAGGAAATACGGCGTGTCGGGACGGTGTGCGGCGTCGTGCGTGTCGTTCATGCGCATCGACCAGAAGACTTCCATCTGGTGCTGGTGGCCGAAGTCGACGACCGCTTGCAAACAGTCGGTCCCCAGGTCGATCAGCTCTTGACTGATGTTCCGCGTGTCCGGCAGGATCCCGAACTCACGCCCGGAGCGCGCCAGCACGGTGCCGGCCTTGGTGTTGTGCGTAAAGTAACTGAAGCCCGAACTGATGCTGCAGTACGCGAGGGCATCGACCTGCGTGCCGGCCAGCGGCGTCGTGCGTTGGGCCAAAAACCCTTCGACCGTGGTCTTCTCTTTTTCCGAGAAGTACAGCACGTCGCACCCGTCGTTGTTCATGATGACGCGGCGTTGGCGGTGGGCCAGTTGGTGGCGCGCCTGCCGCAACTGTTCCAACGACATCGCTTCGGCAGCCCGGCCCACGGCTGCCTCCGTGCCGGCCAGCGTCAACAGGGCAGTGAGCATCAAGCAAATCAGTGAGCGATCCATGGTGTGGCTCCTCGATAGGTTTCGCGGCGGTTCTTCGCCGAGCCGCTCGTCGCGGACTGGCGTCTTGTGTCTGCGGTCGACGACCCGGCACCTGCAGCCTTCGCGGGCTGCGGACACCATGTATACCGCACGCGGTGTAGAATGGCAAATCGCGAGGCCTTTCCGCGGCACCCCGAATCGTCGGCCGGCCTTTGCGACGGTGGCGGCGAGTACGCCCGCGGGCCCGTTCTATCGAGCGGCCGTCGTAGTCGCAACGCGTGCGGAAATAACTTGCACCAGCTGGGGTCAGGCTTACAGATTTCAATTTTCGCGGTCGCAGGACTTAACACGTGGAAAACGCCTGCCCCGCGAAAATTGAAATCTGTAAGCCTGACCCCTTACTCGGCAGAAGTCCGCTTTACGGAAACCGCGGAGTTGATCTTGGACAGGTCCTAACCGCTTGCGCCCGGCGCCGCGGGCTTGGCGGGCGGAGTTGTCGGAGCGGCGGACGGCGCGGGAGTCGGGGGCTGGGCAGCCGAGCCCAGCAACAGTGCCAGTTTTTTCTCCAGCTTCTCGCCGCCGACGTGCAGCGCGTTGACCTTGCCGTCCCGGCCGATCAGGACAAGGAACGGGATGGCGTCCACGCCGCACTTGACGGCCAGCGGATGCTCGAAACCGCGGGCGTTTGCATCCGCGCTGACGACCGTCGTCCAAGGCAGCGGCTGCAGGGCCAGGAATCGTTGCACCGTTTGCGGATCTTCGTCCAGGTTGACGCCGACCACCTCGAAGCCCTGGTCGCGATAGTTCTCGTAGTTCTTCTTCAAGTTGGGTATTTCCTGCAGACACGGTCCGCACCAGGTGGCCCAGAAGTCGACCAGCACCACCTTGCCCTGATACGCGCCCCAATCGAACGGCGAGCCGTCCGCTTGCGTGCCGTCCACCGTTAACGGCTGGCCGATCAGCGCCGCGCGGCGGCGTCCGTTTGCGGCTCGCGTCGCCGCATGTTCCGCCAGTTCCTTGTTGGGCGAGCCCTGGAAAGCTTTTTCCAGCAAGGTGAAGGCCTCGCCCGCTTCTTTCATATTGCCGGAGATCTCCATCAATTGAGCCAGCTGTGCGGTCGCGTTCAACACGTAATCGCCGGGCGATTCGAGTGCCAGCAGCGCCTTGAGCACTTCCAGGACCGGCGGGGCGCTGTGGGGCTGATCGCTGAGCATGGCTTTCAGTTTGCCGTCCAGATCCAGCTCTGTTTCCAATGCCTGAGCTTTGGCCATTTCCTGGATGGTTCGGGCTTCGGCCGCGACTTGTGGATCCTGGTTGTTCGCGTAGGCTTCGCCGATGATCCGGCACGCTTCCCACGCGGCCTCTCGGTGCCTGAGTTGCTGGAGAACGATCGCCGCCTTTCTGGTGACCATGAACACGCCGGGAGCGTCCGGATTGTCGGCAATCAGTTTCTTGAGTTCCGCCAACAGGGGCTGCGTTTCCTTCGTTTCCCCGTTGGCCAGCGCATCCAGAGACATGTCGAACAGCATGAGTCGCCCGGTGTTCGCGATTTCGGGGTCCGGGTCCTTGGCAACCGCCCGGCCGAAACCGTTCAGGTCCTTTTCCGCTTGCCGGTCGCCGGTCCCCATCAGGCTGCGCAGCGCCTCCAGTTTGGACTGCGTGGCGACCAGGCGGACCTGTTTTTCCGGTGAGTCTTTCAGCAATTTGTCGGCTGCCTGAAGACGAGCCGTGTGAATCGCCCGGTAGTCCTCCAGCATCTCCACCTGGGTTTGTCCCTTCGGCTGCTGCCGCTGCAACTGTTGCAGGAACGCCAGCAAGGCTTCCTTGCCCTCCGGCACGGTGTAGCTCGCAGCGCCTCCGCCGGGCGCGCCGATCGAGGGCGTCGGCGGCGGGGCGGGGACGTCGGTTGCGGGAACGGAGGCAGCGCCCGGGGCAGCAGGCTGGCTCGTCGCCGCCGTTGGGTCAGGCGATTCCTGCGGCGCGGAATCCGCGCCCGCCGTCGAAGCGGCAGCCGGCGTGGCACCCGGGGCGGACGAGTCATCGTCGGCGACTTGATACTTGCTACTGGCTGCCGTCACTGGCCCTTCTTCCTTGGCGCCACATCCAGCCACGGCTGCGGCTGCGACCGTCAGCGCCAAGCCCGTCAACCAACGTCTTGTCGATCGTGAGTGAAAACCATTTGCCATGAACACGTGTTCCTTAAACTGGGAGCGGGAAGGCGAGCCTTGGCTGGCGTCGGCGGCCAGTCGGCTGCGGTAAGCTGGACGAATTGTAGGCCATTGTCCGGTTTTTGGCACCCCCGATTTTGCGGTTCTTGCCTGTGTTCCGCGTCACTCGCCACGGGCCCCGTAACGGCCCTTTCCGTTGCGCGGCTTGGCGGCGGGGACGGGGGCCGCGGTGATCAGTCGCAGGTGGCCGGGGCCCAACAGATCGTCCACGCGGCCCCGCAACTCGGGGGTGATGTCGATTCGCAACCGCTGCGACTTGAGCTGAATCCGGCTGCCGTCGCTCAGCGAGAAGTGGAAGTGCAATTCGCGCTGGCCGGGATAGCCGCGGACGATTTCGTGGATCTTCTTCAGCGTGTCGCCGTTGCTGCCGCCCTCGTCCAGGCTGATGATCAGACCGCTGGTGTAACGCGATTCCAGTTGATCCAGCGGGACCAATTCGTTGACGATCAAGTTGGCCTCGTCGCCGCCGCGGCGATCGATCGTGCCGCGGGCCATCAACACGGCCTCGGGCTGGACCAATTCCCCGTACTTGACGAAGTCCTCGGGCCAGACGATGCAGCGGATCGCGCCCGCTCGGTCTTCCAGATCGAAGTTGGCGTACTTGGTGGCCGTCGAACCAGGCCGAGGCTTCTTGGTATGGGCGAACTTGATCGCCGACAACATGCCGCCCAGGATCACTTCGGCCCGATCGGGAACCTGGGGGATGTCCGCCGTGGTGTGGGAACAGAATTGCGCCAGTTGGGCGGCGTACTCGGCCAGGGGATGGCTGGAGCGGTAGAAGCCCAGGACTTCCTTTTCCATCAGCAGCCGTTCTTTTTCCGGAAACTCCGGGATGTCCGGCAGGCTGACCGTCGGCGTTTCGCGTTCCTCCTCCAGTTCTCCGAACAGGCTCTTCTGGCCGCTCTTGCGATCGGCCAGGGCGGACGCCCCGGACTGCAGCGCCCGCTCGATCACGGCCGTCAGCTGCGCGCGCCGCACGCCGAACGAATCCATGCCTCCCGCCTTGATCAGGGTCTCGATCGCCGCTTTGTTGCAGTGCGAGACGTCGACGCGTTCGCAAAAGTCGAACAGGTCCTTGAACGGGCCGCCCTTCTGGCGTGCCGTCACGACCGCTTCGCCCGCCGAACCGCCGCAGCCTTTGATGGCCGAGAGCGCAAAGTAGATCTTGCCGTCGCGGACCGAGAAGTCGACATGGGAGGTGTTGACGTCCGGCGGCACGACCGTGATGCCCATCCGCTCGCAATCCTCCAGGTGCTCGACCAGCGAGTCTTTCTTCTTGAAGTTGCGTCCGGGAATGTCGCCCGACAGCAGCGCCGCCATGAACTCGACCGGGTAATGCGTCTTCAGATAGGCCGTCTGATACGCGATCAGGGCGTACGCGGTCGAATGACTCTTGTTGAATCCGTACCCCGCGAACTTCTCGATCAGGCCCCAGATTTCCTGGGCGTCGCTGCGGCCCAAGCCGTTGGCCACCGCGCCTTCAATGAACTTCTCATGGTTGGCCGCGATGTCCTTCTCTTTCTTCTTGCTGATGGCCTTGATGCAGGAATAGGCTTTGGCCAGCTCGATGCCGCCCAGCCGGTTCAGGATCCGCATCACCTGCTCCTGATAGACCATGACGCCGTTGGTCTCGCCTAACACGTCCTTCAGCACGGCGTGTTTGTACTCGGGCTGTTTGCGGCCGTGCTTGACGGCCACGTAGTCCTCCACCATGCCGCCTTCCAACGGTCCAGGACGGTACAGCGCGTTGGTGGCGATGATGTCGCCGAAATGGTCCGGCTTCATTTTCTGAAGCAAATCGCGGATGCCGCCGCTTTCCAGTTGGAACACGCCCTTCGTCTCGCCGCGCTGCAGCAGGGCGTAGGTTTCTTGATCGTCCAGCGGGAACTGCTGCGGGTCGATGCGCCGGCCCGTGGTCTGTTCGATCAGGTCGACCGTGGTGCGGAGGATGGTCAAGTTGCGAAGGCCCAGGAAGTCCATCTTCAGCAAGCCGGCCCGCTCCACGTCGCCCATCGACCATTGCGTGATCACGTCCTCTTTGCCGGACACCCGGCACAGCGGAACGTATTCCGTCAACGGCTGGTCGGCGATCACGACGGCCGCCGCGTGCGTGCCGATGTTCCGTGCCAGACCCTCAACCTTGCGCGCCAGATCGATGACTTCCCGGATTTCGCCGTCTGCTTCATAAACTTTGCGGAGGTCCTCGCTTTTCTGCAGCGCTTTGTCCAGCGTGATGTGCAATTCCTCCGGGACCATCGCCGAGATTTCGTTGACGCGAGCCAGCGGGATATTCAGCGCGCGGCCCACGTCCTTGATCGCCGCCCGCGCCGCCAACGTGCCGAAGGTGCCGATCTGAGCGACGTTCTCCTCGCCGTATTTTTCCTTGACATAACGGATGATCTCACCGCGGCGTTCCTTGCAGAAGTCGATGTCGATATCGGGCGCTTCTTTGCGGCTTTCGTCCAGAAACCGTTCGAACAGCAAATCGTACTTGATCGGGCACACGTGGCTCAGATACAGGGCGTACGAGACCAGTGCCCCCACGCCGCTGCCGCGGGCCGTGGCCGGCACGCCCATCTTGCGGGCCTGACGCACGAAGTCCCACACGATCAGGAAGTAGTTGGGGAAGCCGAGCTTGCCAATCACGCCCAGTTCGCGGTCCAAACGGTCGCGCACCACCTGGGACAACTGGCCGCCGGGACACATCTCCTCGTCGCCCGCGTAACGCTCGAACAGGCCCTGCAGGCACAGTTCGCGGAGGAATTCTTCGGCGGTTTGTCCCTCCGGCAGCGGGGCATAGATGGGGAAATGGCGTTTGCCCAACTCCAGGTCAAGGTCCACCAAGTCGGCGATCTGCTGGCTGCGAGCTACGGCGTCCTCCAAGCCGGGAAAGAAATCGTACATCTCCTGAGGGCTGCGGAGATAGTACTGATTGCCGTCCATCCGCATCCGTTTCGTGTCCGTCCGGAATCTGCCCGTGTTGATGCACAGCATGACATCCTGAGCTTCCGCGTCTTCCGGATCCACGTAGTGGCAGTCGCTGGTAGCGACCAGCGGAATGTCCAGGTTGTGGGCCAGTTCGACCGCGGCGTCCATCGCCAGTTTCTGGATGTCGACGCCGTTGTTCATGATCTCGATGAAGTACCGTTCCCCGAACAAGTCGCGGAACCAGCGGGCGATTTCCTGGGCCTCCTTCAACTGCTCCTCAGCCCCGTGCCCTCGCAGCAGCGCCCGGTTCAATTCGCTGGACACGCAACCGCTCAGACAGATAATGCCCTCGTGATGTCGTTGGAGCAATTCCTTGTCGATCCGGGGCTTGAAGTAGAAGCCCTCCAGGTAGGCCGCCGAGGCCATTTTGAGCAGGTTCTTGAACCCGGTGCGGTTCTGGCACAGCAACGTCAAGTGGTAGCTGGCCTCTTTCATGTTGCCCGCCGACTTTTCCCGCCGGCTGCCGGGGGCGATGTACGCTTCGTAGCCGATGATCGGCTTCACACCGGCGTCTTGGGCCTTCTTGTAGAATTCCAGCGCGCCGTGCAGATTGCCGTGGTCGGTCAAGGCCAGCGCGTTCATGCCGTGCTGCTTGGCGCGTTCCACCAGGCGATCGATGGAGCCGGCGCCGTCGAGCAGGCTGTAATGGCTGTGGCAGTGCAGATGAACGAAAGGCTTGTCGGTCATGGCTACGATCCGTCGTGCAGAAAGGGGATTCCTGTCAGGAGGCTTGCGCCGCATTCTTGCGACGCACCGAGGCGGTCATGAGCCGGCTCACGCCAACCGGATTGCCGGGCCTTCCAAGGGGCCGCCAAATCGCCTCCGCCAAAGCCTTGATTTTAGACCAGATCCGGGGCCTGCCAACCACCGAACTGAAAAACTCGCCGCCCGCCTTCCGACGGCCGACGCGGCCAACGGGAGCCCCCCGCCGGACTCAATAAATCCTGGAGGGGAAAATCGCGGGAACCTCTCCGACAGCCGGATTTCGTTGCCTGGCAAGTCCCCCAGGCAGACACCCCCAGGCGGCCAGGCGGACACTTGGTTGCCTTACTGCCGAGGATATGCGAAACTAAAAAGCAGGCGCCCGGTTAAGACGCTGCCAGTCATGCCTCCGGCGTGTCCGGCGCTTCTTGGCCCCCGGACGGTGATTGCTCAAAACCCATCCCTGTCATGGAGATCTGACCATGAGTGAGCGCAAGATTCTCTTCCCGACCGACTTTTCTCACACGGGCGATGCCGCTTTGGAATTGGCGACTTCGCTGGCGCGGGAGCGCGGCGCGAAACTGCTGATCGTCCACGTCGAAGAGCCTCCGGCGGCCTACGGGGCCGGCGAAATGTACTACGGAATGCCCGACCCCGTCACCGACGATTTACGGAAGATGCTCGACCAGGTTGGCCCGCCGGACCCGCGGGTGTCCTGCGAACGGCGTTTGCTCGCCGGAGATCCCGCCACGGCGATCGCGAATCTGGCCCAAGAGGAAGACGTGGAGTTGATCGTCATGGGGACGCACGGCCGCTCCGGACTGATGCGACTGTTGATGGGCAGCGTAGCGGAAGCCGTCGTCCGCCACGCTCCGTGCCCGGTGTTGACCTTGCGGCAACCGTCCCCGCCCGAACCCGCGCCCACGCCGATGCAGCCCGGCGAGGCGTGATGCGCCGGGTTGCCGAAGACGCTCGGCTCCTTCCACCAGGCGGGCTTCCGGCGCCTACATCCCGTACGATCGCAGCAGATACCGCAGCGCCGCCGCCGCCGGGCCCTGCGGCGGAACGCAGTCAACCAGAGGAAAACGGTTCCCGGCCGCGTGCAACTCGGCCAGCTTGCCGCCGACCCGCGGCAGTTCGGCATTGATCAGCGCGCCGTAAGCAGACGTCTTGTACCGCAACGGCCCGGTGCGGCCACTCACTTTGACGTTGGCGCTGGGCTGCAGCAGCTTGATGCCGGTGAAGAACACACCCTGGAAAAACAGCGACTGGCTCAGCCCGCCCGTCAACACGTAGGTATCGGCACTCGGCACGCCCGCCGCACGCACTTCGGCCAGCATCCGTTGGACGCGCAACAGCAGTTCCAACGCGATCGACAGTTGGGTGTCCGCCACCTTGACGCCCAACGGGCAATTGGCCCACGACGGCGGGAACTCCTCGACGTGAGCCGCGTCGTCGTGCAGCACGCGGCGCAGGGCGGTCAAGTCGCTCGACAGCGCAAGCATGTTCAACTCGTCCATCGTCTGCTTCAGTTCCGGGGCAAAGCGGTCCAGGAACCGGTTGTACCAAGCGCCGCAATCGGCCAGCATCAACAGCAGCAGCAGACTGTCTCGGTAGAACTCGAACTGCAGCGAGTGGCCGTCTTCCGGCAGCTTGGCGGATTTCGGGCACGACAAATTGATCGTCCCGCTGGTGCCGCCTGAGACGACCAGCTTCTGATAGTCGTCGGTCATGCCGCAGCCGACCGCCGAGGCATGGTTGTCGCCCAGGCCTGCCACGAATTGCCAGCCGGCAAGGGTCTGGCGGAGCGGCGTCCACGGATCCTCCTCCGCCGTTCCGACAGGCTGCACCGTACCCACGACCGAACCGCTCTGCGCCGCCTCCGGAAACCAGGCGATGTCAAATCCGGCCTTCTCCAACACCTTGTCCGCTCGCTTGCGGGTCTTCTGCTCCAGCAATCCGTTGCTGAGCGCGTCGGACGTGCTGAGCGACCGGTGGCCGGTCAGCCGCTGAGCGATCCAATCACCGGTCATGCACACCGTGCCCAACGTGTCTCGCAATTCAGGCTGCCGGTTCAGGACGCAGGCCAGCTTGGGCAACACGAATCGCGGTTCGATTTTTCCGACCGTTTTTTCCACGCCCGCTTTGCGCAGCGACCCGACTTCTTCGACCGCCGCGTTACACTGCCAACTGATCGCCGGCGCCAACGGTTGGCTCTCCTTGTCCAACAGCACCATGTCGTGCTGGCGACAAGCGACCGAAAGACAGCCGGGCACAGTCTCGCCGCGACGGTCGAACTGCCAGCCGCGAGCCTTCAGCATCCCCAATAAATCGCGGAGCATGCCCGGCACTTCCGCCAGCTCGAACGCGGGAAACGCAGGGTCACTCTGCCAGGCCGCTGCGCCGCGCATCGGCAGGGCCGCATAATCCTCGTTGCCCTGATCGTCCCGCACCGCCACCGCGAATTCGGTCGTCGTCACGTCCAACGCCAAAAGATCCGCCAATCCTGCCGCCATCGTTCGCGCCTCCGTTCAGCCCAAGGTTTCCTGTCCAGACTTTCGTCTTTGCTTCTCCAGCCATCAATCTGCCACAGAACGCGAGCACTGCCAAGCCGAGGCCCGTAAAGACTTGCGCGTCGGAGTCAAAAAAGCTGCCACGTAGCGATTGGCGGGACGGGGGACATTCTACTTCTCATGAACCGATCGCCGCTGCTGGAAAAGTAGAACGTCTCTTTCTTCACGCCTCCCATGCAAGTGGACAGAATCGATCGACTTCGACAAGAAATCCGACTGCTGAAGCAAGCAATTTGCATCCAGGCGGTTCGAATGGCGTTGATCGATTCACGACGCACGCCACACCAGCCGTAGTCCCTTTCCGCTTCCCCTTGAATCACGAGTTTTTCCCGCTTAGACTCAACCTTGTGGAAAATCTAGATTCTCTATCGCTATCCCCGCGGGCACGCGGCGGCTGATCGTCACCCTTGTTCATTCGCCATGCAAGCCAAGAAGATACTTACCGTTCTTGTCGTGTCGGTCATGGTCGCCCGGGAGGCATCGCTTGCCGCGGAGAAGGGTGATTTTCCCGGCCGTCCGGATTTCGTCGCGTCCCGAGACTTTTCCTGGGAGTCGTTGAGCGAGCCGGAAAACCTGTTCTGGCCGGCCTACTTTTGGTACTGGAACGGACCGCCCAAGCCCGACGTGCTGCGGGAGCAACTGGCCGACATGGCCGGGCACGAAGCGCGGAGTGTTTGCGTGGTCCCGATGCCACACGAATTCCGGCCCGTGACGATGAACACCTCGATGGATGTCGACTATCTCTCGCCTGAGTTCTTTCAACGGGTGAAGGTCGCCGTCGATGAGGCGGCGCGGCGGGGAATGAACTATTGGATCTACGACGAGGGCGGTTGGCCATCGGGACTGGCCGCCGGCCGCGTGGTTCGGACGCGGCCGGACGTGGCCGTTCGCGTGCTGCGGTGCAATGCCGACGGGACGTGGACTCCGGACATCGTCGCCAAGTGGGCTCCGGGTGAGATCGGCGTGGCCGACCTGCTCAATCCGGACAGCACGCGGACTTTCATCTCGCTGACGCACGAACGTTATGCGGCCGCGGTGGGGTCCCACTTTGGCACAGCCGTCAAGATGACGTTCACGGATGAGCCGAAGTACCAAGCCGCGGTGCCGGGCAGTGCTGTTCCTTGGCCCCTCGGTGCGGAAGACGTCTTTCGCCGCTGGTTTGGCTACGACGCAATGAAGCAACTCGATGCGTTCCGCGTCACCAATCGCAAGGACCTCACGACCGCCCAGAAACAGGTGCGCGTGGACCTGTTCGACTTCTGGTCGCGGCGGTTCCGCGACGCCTATTTCCTGCCGCTGCGCGATTGGGCGCGCCAGCACGGCTTGGCGTCGGGCGGGCACCTTGACAACGAGGATGACACCTTCGCGCCCGTCTCCCGCGGCTTCGGCAGCGTGATGCGGCCCCTGCGGGCGATGGACGTGCCCGGCGTCGACGTGATCTGGCGGCAGCTTTGGCCGGGCAAGGAGAACCACCACTTCCCCAAGTTCGCCTCCTCGGCCGCGCATCAGAACGGCACGGCGCTGGCGCTGACGGAATCGTTTGGCGTCTACGGCAACGGCTTGACGCCGGCACAGATGAAATGGCTCGTCGACTATCAGTACGTCCGCGGGCTGACGCTGCTGGTCTGCGGCGTTTATCCGCTTTCGACGCGCGACCACCTCATGCTCGGCGAGCGGCCGCACTTTGGCCCTGTCAATCCGCTCTGGGACTTCCTGCCCGACTTCCATCGCTACGTGGCCCGCCTGGGCTACCTGTTGTCGTGCGGCAAGCCGGCGATTGACATTGGCCTGTACTATCCGGTTCGCGACCTCTGGGCGTCCGCCAACCCGGCCGATGCGGCGTTGCACGACGCCCTGGCCCGGGCGTTGTTGCGCCGGCAGTGCGATTTTGACGTCGTCGACGACGACGTGCTTTCCGCTCAGCCCGCCCGTCTGGAAGATGGCGCTTTGACGGTCGGGGCGATGAGTTACCGGACGATTGTCGTAGGACCGGCGAATTGGATGACGCCGATCGTACAAGATCGGCTCCAGGCGCTGGAAGCGGCGGGCGGGCAAGTCATCCGCATCGACGATCTGAGCCAGATCGACGCTGCTCTGGCCAAGATCGCACCGACGATCAGCTGTGATCCACCTTCGCCGGATCTCCGCGTGCTGGTACGGCGCTGGCCTGGCGGCGGCGCGGCCTTCCTGTTCAACGAGGGACAACAGGCCTACAGCGGCGCGGCGGCGTTCACGCTCGGCAGCAACCTGCACGAGGTGGAGCCGGCCACCGGGGTGACTCGGCCGGTGCCTGTCGCCAAGTCATCCGATGGTCGCGGGACGATCCCGCTGACTCTCGCGGCGGGGGAGTCGCTGCTACTGGTTTCGAATTCGCGAGCCCAGCCCGCCGTCGCCGCACTGCCCGCAGCACGCAAGCTTGTCCAGTCGGTCGAATTGGCCGACGGCTGGACGGCACGCGTGGATCGGCAGTACGCGGTCGGAGAACACGACTACGAGGTTCGACCGTGGGACAAGGCCGATTTCAAACCGGTAAGCCTGGGCCGCTGGGCCGCAACCCTGGGCCTCGGGGAAGATTTTTCGGGACACGTGACCTATCGCCGGACGGTGAAGATCCCGGAAACCTTGCGCGGCGGACGTTTGGTCGTGGACTTGGGCCACGTGGAGTATGCAGCCCGCGTGCGTGTTGACGGTCAGCATGTAGGCTGCGTTCTGTGGAACCCGTGGCGTCTGGAGTTGCCATCGCTGACGGGGCGCAGCGAGTTCGAACTCGAAATCGCCGTCTCGAACACGCTGGCCAACGAACTGACTTCGCAGCGAGTCCGCGACGCCTGGAGCAAGCGCAAGGGGCCCGGTTGGCCCGGCCCCTATCACGAGAGAGAGTTAAAGTTCGAGACGGAATCTCGCGGCGGCGGTCTGCTCGGCCCCGTGCGTCTGCAACGGGCAGCGCCCTGTGTGGCGACGATCCGGAATTCGATGGAGGGATAACATGAAACTGGCAGTCTTGATCCATGTCATCGTGGCGATCACCTCGGCAGCCGCATTTGCCGGCTATTCTGTGGACGTTCGTCTCGACAAGCGCGACGGCTTCTACAAGGTTGGCGAAGAGACGGTCTGCACCGCCACACTGATGACCGACGGCAAGCCGGCCGTCGGTGAAAAGCTGCGCTGCACCGTGAAACGTGAACGCGACATCTTGCGCCAGGAGGAGTTCCTCTGCGACGGCAAGGCGGTGACCATCAGAGCGTCGATGGATCGTCCGGGCTGGCTCTTCTTCGGGTTTGAAATCATCGGCCCCGACGGCAATCCGCTTCAAGGCAAGGGGATTTTCAAACACCGGATGAAACCTACGATCGTGGGCGAGATTGGCGCCATGTACGATGCCGACAAGATCACAGCGCTCGATTCTCGTCCCGCGGACTTCGACGCCTACTGGGCTTCCTGCCGCTGTAAGCTCGACCAGGTGCCGCCGGACCCGAAGTTGACCGAGGTCGATGTCCCGCAGGCTTGGCGGGGCAAGGTCAACTGCTACAGCATCGAGGTCAAGTGCCAGGGCCGCACTCCGGTGACGGGCTATCTGGCCGTGCCCGTGAAGGCGAGGCCCCAGAGTCTGCCTGCCTGCGTCGATTACCTGAGCATGGTGTGGCAAGATGCCAGCCGTACGGTTCCCGTGGAAATGGCGTCCAAGGGGGTTCTCGCCTTGTATGTCAGTTGGCACGGTTTGCCGACCGGCAAAACCGCTGAGGAATACAAGAGGATCGCCCAGACCTGGTATGAAGAGGGAGGGAAAGCCGGCGATACGGACCGCGATGCCTGGTTCGGTCACGACATGTATCTGCGGGTGATGCGCGCGCTGGACTTCATCAAGAGCCGTCCGGAGTGGAACCGCAAGGAACTGGCGGTGCGCGGCGGCAGTCTGGGCGGGATCCAGTCGATCGCCGCAGCTGCCTTGGACCCTGATGTCACGCTGGCGATCGTGAGCGTACCCAGTGGTTGCGAATACAACGGCTACCAGCAGGGGCGTGACGCGGCGGCGCTGTACCGTGGCAAGGAAGCCGTCGCCCGCATCAAGGCCGATCCTCGCCGCGCAGTGACGCTGGCTTACCACGATGGCGTGAACTTTGCGCCGCGCATCAAGTGCGACATCTACGTCTGCACGGGCTTCGCCGATGAGCTGTGCACTCCCAGCAGCGTCTTCGCTTTCTACAATGCGCTGCCCGCCACGACCAAGAAGTTCATGAGCACCAATCCCAGCACCGGGCACTACGGAACCACGAAAAACACGGCCGGCGACAAGCGTCTTTCGGACATCTTCCGCTCGGTGACCGTACTTCACAATGACTGATCGCCCTAATGAAGATCAGATCCGCGACATCTTGGGGCTATTGGACTGGATGATGCACCTGCGGGTCGACCTGGAAAAACAACTCACGCGAGAAATCGCCGAGTTTGAGGTGACGCGAAAGATGCCGTACATGACATCTGTCGAGCGGTTTGGGGAGGCGCGTGGGGAGGCGCGTGGGGAGGCGCGTGGCAGGACCAGCGTCGTGTTGTCGCTGTTGGCCGAGGTTTGTGGCCCGCGGCCGCAGGACGGCGAGGACCACGTGTATGGCTTGCCCTCCGCGCCCTGGAGAAACTGGCCAAAGCGCTCCTGCGGTTCCAATCGCTCGACGCCCTGCGCGACTGGCTCGACCGGCGCGCCGCCGCCGACGTGCAAGGCCTTTCGGGGCGGCCTCCCCAGCACCGTCCTGCTGCGACGAGATGGTCCAGCAACGAGGCTTGGCAAGCACGCTTCGCCCCCTGCGTCGCCCCCTTCTCGAACCCCCCGCCGAGCTTGCTCGGTGGAAGCCATGATTGGCGGGCAAACGAGTGCCGGCCGAATCAGTCGCTCCACCGAGCGAGCTCGGCGGGGAGAGGGTTTCCAGCGTCTGCGGTTGCTGGTAGGCTGGAAGCGACGATTCCGCTTCGCTCGTTCGGAGATCCGCCGGAAGACGGGAGGTTGCTATGCTCGTTCGAATCGCGCGTTGTCCGTTTTCGATGTTGGTGGTCCTGCTGGCTGCTGGGCTGCAGGCCGCAGACGAAAAACCGTCGCCATCGTCGGCGGCCAAGCCGGCGAAAAACGCCCCGCCGCCTGCGGCGAGCAAGAGAGTGCCGCCGGCTCCGCCGCTGGACTGGAAAGCCGGAGCCGCTGCAGCCAAAATCACGCCGGACACGCTGATGTGGATGGCCGGGTATGCGGCTCGCAAACAGCCGGCCGAAGGCACGCTGCAGGAACTGTACGCCAAGGCCCTGGCGCTGGAAGACGAGGCGGGCCAGCGTGTGGTGATCGTCACGTTGGACCTGATCGGCGTGCTGGTCACGCTTCGCGAAAGCGTGGAGAAGCAGGTCCAGGAGCAGTACCAACTGCCGCCATCGGCGCTGGTGCTGAACGCCTCGCACACGCATTGCGGCCCAGAGTATCGCGAACGGAGCGGGCGGGAAGAAGAGGCCCGGAACTATCACGCGTTTCTGGCAACGACGCTGGTGCGGCTGGTCGGCGAAGCCTTGGCCGATTTGCGCCCGGCGCGGCTGACGTACAGCCACGCGCGGGCCGGGTTTGCCATGAATCGCCGGCGGAACTACGCCCTGCCCCCGGAGGACGTCAATGCCAACAAGGCACCTAACCCGGACGGACCCGTCGACCACGACGTGCCCGTGCTGTGCGTCCTGGACGCGGAGGGGAACCAGCGGGCCGTCCTGTTCGGCTACGCCTGCCACAATACGACGCTGGGGTTCTACCAGTTCTGCGGCGACTATGCCGGTTGGGCGCAGGAGTATCTCCAGGCCGACCATCCCGGCCTGACGGCCATGTTCGTGATGGGCTGTGGAGCCGATCAGAACCCGTACCCGCGGCGCGAGGTCGAGCTGGCGCAGCGGCACGGGCGCACCCTGGCTACGGCGGTCGAGGCGGCGCTGTTCGCCAATCCGCGGCCGCTGCACGGGACGCTGCGCTCCGCCTTGGAATACGTGGACCTGCCGTGGGCGGACGCGACGAAGGAGAAACGACGCTACCCCGTGCAAGTGCTGCGACTGGGCCATGACGTGACGCTGGTTACGCTGGCCAGCGAGGTGGTGGTCGATTACTCGTTGCGACTGAAACGCGAGCTGGCCCGCCCGCCCGCCCTAGTGTGGGTCGCCGGCTATACCAACGGCTACTTCGGCTACATTCCCAGCGAACGGGTCCTGGCCGAAGGAGGCTACGAATCGCCGGCCTATGCGCCGGGGATCGAAGCCTTGATCGTCGGCAAGGCCCTGGAACTCCACCGGCAATGGAATGCATCGGCGGGCAAGAGCGGTGGGGCGGACACGGCCAACGAGTAGGCCTCGCCACCGGGAAGGGGAACGGCCGGAGCCAAACAAAATGCGCTCGCGGCCGGTTCGAAAGACCGGCGGCCGGGGCCGTGCCGCTGTTTGCGACCGGACGGCGCAGCTATGGGCCAGTCTTCGGCAGCAGCACGACGGTGCCCGTCCAGCGGCACTGTTGCACGCATCCTTGTTCGCGGGCTTTGAACTCGCGCGAGTAGACTTGCATCGGGGTATCGCTCTTGTCCGTATAGCGGAACGTCAGGCCCTCGACGGGCTTCCATTTCAGCATGTCGTAGGCGCTGACGCCGCGCGCGGTGGCCGCGTACACGGTACAGTCGCGCTGGGCGCGAATGAAGATCCGCCCCCGCTCGCCGCCGCCAGTCCGGGTACACGCCTCGTAGCCTGCCAGCTGGTCCGGCACGTCCTTCCAGACGTATTCCCGGTTGCTGAAAGCTTGCGCGTCTTCGCCGAAGGGGGCCCGCTCGAAGCCGTAGCCGAGGGCGGTGAAGCCGTCCGCCTGGACCACCGTCTCCTCGATCCGCTCGACGGGGGCCGAGTCTTCCATCCTCAGGGTACGGAAGCCGGCGATCCGGTGGAACGTGATGAAATTCGCGTCGTGCTGGTTGTGGGCGCCGCCCAGTCCGTCGTCGCAGGCGGTGCGCGACAGGGCCGCGATGTCGTCGCCGTCGAACACCCAGTCGATGTACTGGAATCCGTGCTCCGCCAGATCCGGATGATACACGACGATCGTCTTGACGGTCCAATGCAGGAGGTCTTCCGAGCAGGAGAGGGCCATCGTGTTTCGAGTGCGCTCTGGATTGCCCCCTTGATCCCAGGGCGGAATCCAGTTCGAGACGTTCCAATACCGCTGCGACACGGGGTCGAACCGGATGTTCAGCTTCTTGCACCCGCCGGGGCAGTCGATGAACCCGGTGTCCGGATCAAAGCGGGATTGCTTCCCGTCGTCGCTGATCCGGACCACGGCCGCCTTGCCCCCGGTGGGAAGATAGTGGACGCGCAGGATATTGACGACCTGGCCGTCGGGCGCGGGCACCGCGTTCCCTTCCAGCCAGCCGCCGAATTCTCCGCCTAGCCAGTTCGGGTCGGACGGCAGCGGATCGGAGAAGGTCCAGGCGGCGGCGTCCAGCAGATCGGCATCGACGGGCACCGACATCATCAGCGTCCGGAAGGGATGTCCCCAGCCCTTGCCGACGACCGTCTCCATGCCGCGCCACAGGCGGCCGCGATGCTCGATCACCGGCGTGGGCGCACAGTGATGTTCGCCGTCGGCCCGCAGCCGGCCGGTCTTCTCGTCCACCGGCTCTGTCCAGGTGCGTCCGCCGTCGGTCGAACGGCGAACGACCGCCTCGCGTCCCGACCGGCCGCCGGTTCCCAGCAGATAGACCGCGCCGCGATGCGGGAAGATGCTGGCCCAGAACAGACGTTCCACGTCGCCCACGTGGGACCACGTCTGGCCGCGGTCGGTCGAGCGGAACACGCGCGTGATCGGACCCGCTTCGCGCGGTGCGCTGGGCCCGAACAGATCGCACTTCGCCAGGTAGGTCCCGTCGGGCAAAATGCAGATGCCGGGGGAGCCCAGATAGACCTTGGTCGACGCGGGAGAATGGGCCACGACGACGCCGGGGACGCGGGACCAATCCGGCTCGGCGCACCGGGCCGGTCCGGCCAGACCGGCAACGGCGATCATTCCCAAGACAAACTTCCTGCCTGAGCAACTGGACCGGCAAGTCATGGCGACTGTTCCCTTTCCGCTTCCTGCCGACGACGCGCGTCGACCACTTCCGGTGGACCCCACCCCCGGCCACGCCGCCGGGCGTCTCTGGGGATCATTGTAACGGCTCGACCGGTCCCGCCCAAGGACCGCTTTTGCGCCAGGCGCTTCTTGGTTGCCCGCAGCCAGACGCGCGCTCCAAACCAGCCGCCGGGCCGGTGCAAGGGGCAGCCGGTTTTGATATACTCGATGTGTGCCCCGCGGCCAAAACCGCCAGCCGGGCGGGGGCTGAACGCCGTTGCCCGGCTTCCCGGCGAACGCACTGCCGCCAGGCGGCGACCTTCGACGGTACCTGCAGGCACTCGTGTTTCCGTTTTTCCAGAGAGGATTCCAGACCATGTCCAAGCTTCCCCAGACAACACGTCGTCGATTTCTACAAAGTGCGGTCGCTGCAGGCGCCGCCAGCGTGATGCTGCCACGGACCCATCGCGCGCTGGGCTACCAGTCGCCCAATGATCGCCCCGTCTTGGCGACGATCGGCCTGCGCAATCAAGGCTGGGCCATCACCCAGAAGACGTTCAAGTTCGCCGATTTCGCCGCCCTGGCCGACGTCGACTCGAAGGTGCTGGCGGCCAACGTCGAAAAGACCCAGCAGAAGCAAGGCAAGAAGCCGGACGCCTACAAGGACTATCGGCAAGTGCTCGACCGCAAGGACATCGACGCCGTCATGGTCGCCACGCCCGACCACTGGCACACGAAAATTGTGATCGAAGCGATGCAGGCGGGCAAAGACGTCTACTGTGAGAAACCGCTTACGCTGACCATCGCCGAAGGGAAGCTGATCGAAAAGGCCGTGCAGGCGACCGGGCGCGTGTTTCAAGTTGGCACCATGCAGCGCACCGAATCCGGGCTGCGGTTCCTGCAGGCCGTCGCGCTGGTGAAACACGGACGCATCGGCACGGTCCAGAAGGTGACCTGCGGCATCGGCGGCATGCCGGCTTCGCCGGTCATTCCCGTGGCCCCTGTGCCCGAGGAACTCGATTGGGAATTCTGGCTCGGCCCCGCCCCGAAAGTCCCGTACCGGGCGTTGCCCGAGATGCGGACGGGCTACGGCGGCGGCGTGCCCCTGTACAGCAACGCCCACTACTCTTTCCGGAACTGGCACGAATACTCGGGCGGCAAACTGACGGACTGGGGCGCCCATCACGTGGACATCGCCTGCTGGGCGATCGGAGCCAGCGCCACGGGTCCCAGCAAGGTGACGCCGGTCGAATACACGTTGGCGTGCGAGTACAAAGACGGCTATCCCGTGGTCGACGACCGGTACAACGTCGCGACCAGCTTTACGATCCGGGCCGCGATGCCGAACAACGTCGAGATGCTGATCACCAGCGCCGGCGACAACGGCATTCTGTTCGAGGGGACGGAAGGCCGGTTCTTCGTCAACCGCGGCCGGATCGCCGGGAGTCCGGTGGACGCGCTGAAGGACAAGCCGCTGCCGGAGGGAGCGATCGAAGAGGTGTACGGCGGCCCGGTCAGCGAGAACCACAGCGCCAACTTCATCGAATGCATGAAGTCCCGGAAGCAACCGATTTCCGACGTTTGGACGCACAACCGGATGCTCGAAATCTGCCACCTGTCGAACATCGCCATGCGGCTGGGCCGGGAAATCACCTGGGATCCGGCCAAGCGCGAAATCGTCGGCGACGAGCGGGCAAACTCGTTCCTGGCACGGGAAAGCCGCCAGGGTTACGAGATCAAGGTGTAAGTCTCCGCTGGGAACGCGCCCCCGGACAGCCGCGGGGCGCGTTGCGGGGCGAGCCGGGCGCTACAGATGCCAGGGCGGACGCAGGGGCCGGGCGAGCACGGCGGCCGCCTGGTCGTCGCCGACGACTTGCTCCTTGTCCGGGTCCCAGCGGATCTTGCGTTTCAGGAGCATGGCCAGGTTGCCCAGGTGGCAGATCGTGGCCGTGCGATGGCCCACCTCGACCGGCTCGATCGGATCCTGGCGGCTTCGGACCGCGTCCAGGAAGTTGCGCACGTGGTCGGGGATCAGGTAGTTGATGCGTTTTTCCTTTCCCGAGCGGGCCGGATTGCTGACCGGGAGATGGATCTCGTCGGGGCCGATCTGCGAGTCGGCCAGCGACTCGGGCTGAGTCTTCACGCCGTTGCGTGCGAATTGCACCCAGCCTTCGGTGCCCTCGAAGCGGGTCTCAAACCGCGTCGGCGAGTCCGGGTTCTCGGTACGGCAGACCAATTCGACGCCGTCGGCGAATCGGCACCGGAAGGCCACCTTGAGCGCCGTGGTGAACAGGTCGCCCGGCGGAGGGAACTCGCCGCCCAAATCCTCCACTTCGACCGGGCCGGTCAGTTCCGTGCCGTGGCCCCATTGGGCGATGTCGTGGCGGTGCGCGCCGAAATTGGTTACCTGACCGCCCGAGTAATCCAGAATGAACCGGAACCGGTAGAAGCAGCGGTCCCGGTGATATTCGGCCTGGGGCGCCGGGCCGAGCCACATGTCGTAGTCGAAGCCCGGCGGCACGGGCATGGGCTGCCAACCGGGACCCGGACTAACGGCGTTGTTCGGCGGCAACGTGACAAGGATCCGCTCCAGTTTGCCGATCCGCCCGTTGCGCACCAGTTCGCAGGCATGGCGCACCCACGGATGCGAGCGCCAGTGACTGCCGGTCTGCAGAATCCGTCCGTGCCGGCGCACGGCCTGGACCATGGCCTGGCCCTCCGCCACGGTGAGCGAAAGCGGCTTCTCGCAATAGATGTCCTTGCCGGCCCGGGCCGCGGCAACGGCCATCACGGCGTGCCAGTGATCGGGCACCACGATCACCACCGCGTCGACGTCGCTGCGGGCCAGCACTTCGCGAAAGTCGCGGTAGGCCGCACAGCCCTGGTACTGGCCCCGACCCGTCTTGTCCGCATAGTACTTGTTCACCTGCTCCTGGGCCGGCTTGCGCCCCAGGAACTGCTGGGGAGTCTTGTAGCCGCCGCTGGCCGTATTGACGTCGCACACGGCGACCACCTGGACGTCGTCGTTCTGGAGAAAAGCGGGGATATCGATCGTGGCCTGATTGCCGTTGCCGATCACCGCCACGCCGATCCGTTCGCTCGGGGCGCGGGCTCCGAACACCGACGACGGGACGAAGGCGGGAGCGGTCCAGGCGGCGGCCGCCAGACCGCAGGTCTTGAGGAATTTTCGCCGGCCCCCGCGCCGGTCCGACCGATCATTGGTGCGTTTCATGAGCTTGCTCCAAGGATTTCAGGGTGCGAGTGATTGGGCAACTTCGGACGTAAGGTTCATTTCTCCAACTCGACGATCGCGTCGGCGATTTGACGGCGCAGGGCGTCGTAGTCTTCAAAACGCAGCCCGTTGGCCATTTTGTGATCGCCCGAGACGATCTTGTCGCCTTCCGGAGCGAGCTCGGTGCGGCCGGTCCAGTCGCCCTGGGCGGCGCTGCCGGTGGAGCCGCGGAAGTCGATGGCAGAGAGCCGCTCGCGGACCGCGCTCCAGAGCGTCTGGGCGCGGGCCGCCCGCGGGCCGCCGCGAGCCGAGGTTTCCTCGACGAGCCGCTCCAGCGTGCAGAGGTATCGATAGTCGTCCACGCCTTCCCGCGCCGCCTCCCAAGCGAGGGTTGGACCGCCCGTCTCGTCGCCGGCCGGCGGATACTGGTAGATAATCGTGTCGAGCTTGTCGTACACCTGCTGGGGACGCTCGGGCCGCAGCGCGGTCTGGTAGCTCCACTGAATCATCCCCGTGCCGCCGGCCTGGTACAGTCCGAACCCGTAGCCGAAGCGCAGCACTTCGGGATGCCAGCCGGTCAGGTCGATGTTGTAGAACCAGATCTCCTTGCCGTCCTTGCGCGTGCGGTCCAAAAAGGCTCGCCAGCCTTCGGCGTCGTACTCGCCGCGGCGGAGCGTGGGGCCGTCGTGGTACACAAGCACGTCGCACAGGGCATAGACGCGCTCCAAATTTTCCGGCCGGCCGTTCGGGCCGTCCTCCTCGGTCCGGACGCCGGGGATGGATTTCAGAATCCGCAGACACGTCTCGGTGTCGTCCATCTGCGAAGCGTGTTCAAAAGGCTCGTCCAGGGGCTGAAAGATGATCTCCGGCCACTGCCGGCGATTGCCATGCACGATGATCGCTTCGATGACCTGGCGATAGCAAGCAGAGAACCGGGCTTCCTCCCCGCCGGCCCGCTGCCGGCACCAGCGCAGCACGTCGGAGCCCATCAGCCAGGCGATCGGCATCGTAAAGCCGGCGGCACGGTATTCGTTCACCGCCCGCTCCAGGTCGCCGCTGCCGTCGAAGGTCACGCGAACCCGGTCCCCGTCGAGTTCCAGCTTGGCGCCCAGGTTGCAGCACAGGCCCACCGAGGTCATGCCGTGCTCGCGCATGTCGCGCCAGGCGGCGGCGCGAAATGCGTCGTCGCCCACCGGCCGATGATACATCCCAAAGTAGACGTGCTTCGGCTCGCGCAGGGTGACGGGCAGCACTTCCACCTCGATCGGCAGCCGTGTCGGGGCCAGGCCGTGTGCCGAGACGGAGACCGTGCCCCGATAGCGGCCGGGCGGCGCCGCGTCGGGCACGTGGACGGTGATCCAGAATGCTTGGGAACGGTCGGCGGCCAGGTCGATTCGCTCGCGCGACGCCAGGTACAGTGGAACCTCCATCACGTCCGAATGAAACATGCCCCAACGCGATTGCCCCTGCTTCTTGCCGTAGCGCACCGGGCGGACCGAGACCCGCTCGCCCCCGATCGCCGCGCCGCCTTCGGCCGTCAGCGGAGTACATGTCACGCTGAGCCCCTTCAAGTCGCGCCACGCGCGGACAGCCAACGCCAGCGGCTCGCGCTCCCCCGGCGCGGCGAAGCAGGCCAGCGGCCGGCCGATCTCCGCCTGGTCCGGCACCGACGTGGGGAAGATCAGCCGGAGGTAGTGGCGAGCGTACGCCACATAGCCGCTTTCCTTCTGCCGGGCAGTCAGTTCCGGCAGGCTCCGATCGTCCTCATAGCGCTGGATCGGCGTCTCGCAGCGGTCGACGGCCGTGAGCGTCAAGTGGTCGTACCAGACGGCCCCGGTGCCCGAGTAGCCCATGTTCAACCACAGGCGAATGCGCAGCGTGAGCGTGCCGGGGGGCGGCGCGAGACAGGCCGTGTACCGCGTCCAATCGCGATCGGCATTGACGGCGATGGCGCTGTAGTCGGCGCCCAGGTACTTGCGGCCTTCACCCTGAAAGACGGCCGAGACCAGGGCCTGGGTGCCCTTGATCTCGCGGGTCTTGATCCACGCCTGAAGCTTCAAGAACCGCGCATCCGGCGGCAAGGGGACGCCGTCCAAGGTCCAAACCCCGTCGTCTTGCGGGCGCTGGTTGGCGATGAACAGGCTGCGCCGTCCCGAGTGCGCGGTGGTGTCGTCCCACAGGAACTGCGGCGGCTGTTTGCGGACGCCGCGCTGTTTGTCGTTGCTGTGGGTGAATTCCCAGGCGAAGCTCCAGCCGTCGGGCCGGCCATCGTGGTTTTCGTCGAGTTCCAAGCCCGGATTGGGCAGGAGGTTGGACGCGTCTTCGGTCGGCGCAGCCGACGGGATCAGAAACACGACGGCGAGCCAGGCAAGGTAGGCCATGAGAAAGGCTCCAAGGTACCAGCGGCAAAGGACGATGGCTACACGCCCCGAAGCGTGCGGATCTCCCCAGCGCGTGCCACCCATCCACGGTGGATCGCGAGCCAGGGCGGGGGCGAAACAACTCTTGAACAGATCTTGGCCCCCCAGCGGGGCCCTGTCAATCGCCCGGCTCTGCCGAGGGCTCGCCTGCTTGTCTGGATTGTCCAACCGTCCAGATCTTCAACAGGGCCACGGTCGCACCGCCCGCCAGCGCCGTCAAAATCACGGCGGGAAGAATCTCGGCATAGATCCAGTACCCGGTGGCCAGCACCGCTGCGTAGACCGCCACGCAGCCAAGTGTCGCACAGAGGATTTCGGCAGGCACGCTCCACGGCGCCGCCGCAGTCGCCAGCGGTTCGCCATCCGCCGCCGCGCGGCGGAGCACCGCCGCCCAGCCCGGACCGCCGGGACGCACCCGCCGGCAAAACCGCCGCAGGGTCGCCTCGTCGGTGGGCCGAGTCAGCAGGGTCACGGCCAGCCAGGCCGCCGTCGTGATGCCGACGCCCAGCACGATTTTTTCCCAGGCCGCCAGCCCTGCCGGGCCCACCGTTTCAAAGTAAACCGCCACCGCAAACGAAACCACCATCGCGGCCATCTCGCTGAAGGCGTTGATCCGCCACCAGAACCAGCGGAGGAGAAACAGGAGTCCGGTTCCGGCCCCGATCTGCAGGATCAGGTGAAACGCCTGCAACGCGTTGCTCAACCACAAGCCCAGGATGCCGGCCACGATCATCATCAGCAGCGTCGAGACCCGACCGACGAAAACCTGCTCCCGCTGGCTCGCCGTGGGGCGGACAAAACGGTTATAGACGTCGTTGACGACGTAGGACGAACCCCAATTCAGATGCGTCGATAACGTGGACATGAAGGCCGCCATCAGCGAAGCCAGAACCAGGCCCTGCAGGCCGTGCGGCAGCAGCGTCAGCATGGCCGGATAGGCCAAATCGTGCTTCACCACGTCGGACCCGATCCGAGGAAACGCGGCTTGCAGCGATTCGAGGTCGGGGAAAACCACCAGGGACGCCAGCGCGACCAGGATCCACGGCCAGGGGCGCAGGGCATAGTGGCAGACGTTGAACAGCAGCGTTGCGCCCGTCGCATGCGTCTCGTTCTTGGCGGCCAGCATGCGTTGGGCAATGTAGCCCCCGCCCCCCGGCTCTGCGCCCGGATACCAGACGCTCCACCATTGCACCGTCAGCGGAATGATGAACACCGACAACAGCAGTTCGGGATCGTGCCAGTCGGGAAACAGCGACAGCTTGGCCTGGACCGTCTCGTGCGCCAGCAGGCCTGCCAAGCCTCCGACGCTGTCCAGTTGCACCAGGTACACCGCCGCCGCAATCGCTCCGCCCATGGCCACGGCAAACATCAAAAAGTCAGTCAGCAGCACGCCGGTCAACCCGCCCAACATGCTGTACGCTGCCGTGACGCCGCCTGCCACCACCACGGTCTGGACCGGGTCCGTGCCCAACATGACGCCGGCAAATTTGATTACCGCCAAGGTGGCCGAGGCCATCACCACAATGTTAAACAGCACGCCCAGATACAGGGCGCGGAAGCCTCGCAAGAAGGCGGCCGGACGCCCGCTGTAACGCAGCTCGTAAAACTCGACGTCCGTCATCGCGCCGGTGCGCCGCCAAAGCTTGGCGTAGATAAACACGGTCGTCATGCCGGTCAACAGGAACGACCACCAGATCCAGTTCCCGGCCACGCCGTTCTGCCGGACCAGATCGGTGACCAGATTCGGCGTACCGGCGGAAAACGTCGTAGCCACCATCGAGGTGCCCAGCAGCCACCAGGGCATGCCTCGGCCGCCCAGAAAGAACTCCGACGCGCTGCTGCCCGCCCGCTTGGTGACCGCCACTCCGACGCCAAGGCTAACCAGCAAGAAAGCCGCCACAATGGACCAGTCGCCCCAGTTCAATGTCATCGGCATCGTTCCTCCATTTGAGTGGCTCTGCAGCAGAATCGGCGGGGAGCCGGGGGCAAGAAGTCGAGGCTCCGGGAGTGCAATTCCAGACTATCCTCGATTCCACGAACCCTTTCAAGCCCTTTGTTTGCCGCTAGATCAGTTGCCAGACAAGGGGACGGTGTGATAGCATGACAGCCATCCTGAGCGGGAACCAACGGTGGGCTCAGCGTCGTTCGAGAGACAACTGCCGCATCCGCCCGAACTCGCCGGCGTCCGGTTCCGGGAGCCGACGGTCGAAGGCGGATTTGAAATGCGACAGGCGGATCTGGAACGTCGCTCAGGGCAAACCGGAATCCGACACCGACGGAAGCGATCGCCCTCGGCGGCCGACTTCAGCAAGGCGACCTTTGCATGGGACTGAACAGCATGAAAGCATTTCTTCTTTCGGCCCTGGTCCTCCTGGTCCTCGCAGGCCACGCCGCGGCGGCGGACACGGCGACGAACGTCTTTGAGAGTCCGGCGCCGCCCCAACCCGCGGGCGAGATCGATCGCCTGGTGTTCGCCAAGCTGTCGTCGCTGGGCATCCGGCCCGTGGGATGTTCCGACGCGGTGTTCGTCCGCCGCGCCTACTTGGATGTCATCGGCACGTTGCCTACGGCCGAAGAGGCCCGCGAGTTTCTGCAGGATCCGGATAAGAAAAACAAGCGGAACGCTTTGATCGACCGCCTGCTGGCGCGGAACGAATTCGCCGTTTACTGGGCGATGAAGTGGAGCGACATCCTGCGGATCAAAGCCGAATTCCCGGTCAATCTGTGGCCCAATGCGGCCCAGGCGTACCATCGCTGGGTGCTGGCCTCCCTGTCCGCCAACAAGCCGTACGATCAGCTCGTCCGGGAGATGCTCACTTCCAGCGGCAGCAACTTCCGCGTCGGCCCCGTGAATTTCTACCGCGCGGTCCAGAGCAAGACGCCGGAGACGATCGCCAGCGCCGTGGCCCTGACCTTGATGGGCACGCGGACCGACGCCTGGAACCCGGACCGCTTGCAGGGCATGGCCGTCTTCTTTTCGCAGATCGGTTTCAAGCCCACCAGCGAATGGAAGGAAGAAATCGTTTTCTGGGACCCCCTCCAGGCCAGTCGGGTTCCGACCAGCATCGCCCCCGGACGCGACGCCGTCATCGCCGTCGTACGAGGCCCCAGCGCCGAACCGGCGGCCGAACCGGCAACCAAACCGGCAACCGCGAGCGTGACTCCCGCCGAGGCGGGACCGCTGACGGCCGTGTTTCCCGACGGGACCAAGGTCCAGATTCCGCCTGACCAAGATCCGCGGGAAGTCTTTGCGGATTGGCTGATCACCGCCGAGAATCCCTGGTTCGCTCGCTGCATCGTGAATCGCGTCTGGGCGTGGCTGCTGGGGCGAGGGATCATCCACGAACCGGACGACATCCGCGAAGACAATCCACCCAGCAATCCCGCGCTGTTGGCGTACCTGGAAAAGGAATTCGTCGCCGGCGGCTACGACCTGCAACGACTTTACCGGTTGATTCTGAACTCCCGCACGTATCAGCTTTCCTCCACGCCCCGGTTCAACACGCCCGCAGCCGACGCGAATTTTGCCAGCTACCCCATCCGCCGCTTGGAGGCGGAAGTCTTGATCGACGCCGTGAACCAGATCACCGGCACGTCGGATTTTTACACCAGTCCCATTCCGGAACCGTTTACGAATATTCCACGGGACGTGCGCGCCATCGCGATCGCCGACGGCAGCATCTCCAGCTCCTTCCTGACGTTGTTCGGCCGTTCGGCGCGGGCCACCGGCATGGAAAACGAACGCGACAACAAGCCGGTCCCGGCCCAGTGGCTGCACATGTTGAATTCGAGCCAAATCCAGCAGAAGCTCGAACAGAGCCCCAAGCTGAGAGAACTCCTGGCGGCCCACGCGCGGAGCCCCAGAGAACTCGTCGAACAGCTTTATCTGACCGTCCTTTCGCGTCAGCCGACGGCCCAGGAAATGAGATTGGCCCTGGAGTACAACAGCAGTTCCGCAGCGCCGACTCGGACCGGCGGTTGGAAGCAGCGGAGCGATTGGCTGGATATCGCCTGGGCTCTGATCAACAACACTGAATTCCTTTACCGGCATTAGAGGTGAACCATGAGCGCAAACCGAACTTCAGACAGCGGACGAGGCATCACCCGGCGCGAGACGCTGCAGCGGGGGCTGTGTGGCGCGGCGGGGTTGGTGCTGGCACGAGGCCTGGGCGCGGCAGTCGGGGCCGCCGAGTCGTCGCCGGCTCGCGTCCCCCCACCGGCCCCACCCAAAGTCAAGGCCAGGGCCAAGTCGGTCATCCAGATTTTTCTCTGGGGCGGCATGTCGCACAACGACACCTGGGATCCCAAGCCGGATTCCGGCCGCGACTATTTGGGCGAGTTCTCGGCAGTCATCCCCACCAATGTGCCCGGTATCCAGCTCGGCGCGCTGTTCCCGAAACTTGCGGAGCAGGCCGACAAGTATGCCTTGATCCGCAGCATGACGCACGGCAACAACGGCCATGAAACGGCGGCCTACCTGATGCAGACCGGACACGCGCCCGGCGAACGGCTGGCGTATCCCAGCGTCGGAGCCGTGTTTGCGCTATTCAAAAGCCCCGGATACAAGGGTCTGATTCCGCCGTATGTCGTGCTGACGCGGGCGCAAGGCCGGTTCTCCGAAGAAGGCTTCCTGGGCCCGAAGTTCAAGCCTTTCGCCACCGGCGGCGACCCCAGCGCGGAGCGGTTTGAGGTCGAGGGCGTCGTCGCCCGGAGCATCAGCGACGAACGCCAAAAGGCGCGCCGCGCTTTGCGGGATGAAATGGACACGTTGGCCAAAGCGATGGCGGACAGCAGCCAGTTGGCCGCGGCGGCGGAAGCCAAGGAGCAGGCTTACGAGTTGATCCTGGGAGCCGGCAAAGAAGTCTTCGATCTGTCCAAAGAAAAGTCGGAGTTGCGGGACCGGTACGGCCGCCATACGTTTGGGCAAGAATGCCTGGTCGCCCGGCGACTGGTCGAAGCGGGCGTCCCCTACGTGACCATCAACTACCCCGGCGGCTGGGACACCCACAGCCGGCATTTCGAGACCATGCGCCGGCAATGCCCGCAATTGGACCAAGGGCTGGCCATGCTGCTGCAGGATCTGCACGATCACGGGCTGCTCGAGACCACCGTCGTCTGGTGCTGCGGCGAGTTCGGCCGGGGGCCCAAGGTGGACTGGCAGCCGCCCTGGAACGGCGGCCGCAACCACTACGGCAAGGTCTTTACCGTCCTGGTCGCCGGCGGCGGATTCAAGGGCGGTTGCATCGTCGGATCGTCGGACGAAAAAGGCGAGGTCGTCAAGGATCGGCCCGTCTATCCGGTGGACCTGCTGGGCAGCATCTACCAATTGGCCGGCATTGATCCCAACGCCAAGTTGCCTCACCCCATGGGCCTGGAGGCCCACGTGCTGCCCTCCGCCGCGGAAGGCGCCAAGTCGGGCGGATTGTTGACAGAGATCATGTAAAGGAAACGGAAAATGAATCACCTTCGATGGCTGCCGATCTGGGGATTGGCCGGAGTGCTGGCGGGCGCGTCCCTGGCCTGCGGACAGACCAAGCCGTACATCGGGTTCGCCTATCCTGCCGGAGGCCAGCAGGGCACGACCTTCCGGGTCAAGCTGGGCGGACAGGGACTGGACGGCGTCGACCAGGTGCTCGTCACGGGCGCAGGCGTTTCCGCCAAGGTCGCGGAGTACTACCGGAAGATCGGGCCCCAGGACACCTCGCTCCTGAGGGAGCAACTGAACGAATTGAAGCGGGCCTCGCGCACGGGGCCAAGAGCTAAATGGTCGTCCAAGCCGGGGAAGGCCAGGCCCAAGGCTCCGCCGCCGGACCCCGCGACGCTGAAAATGATCGAGAACCTGGAGAAGCGGCTCGCCGCCTACGTCAACCGGCCGGCCTGCGTTTCGATTGCCAGCCTGGCCTTCGTCGAAGTGACGATTGCTCCCCATGCCGAACCGGGCCCGCGGGAATTGCGGCTGGCAACGCCCCGCGGCGTCACGAACCCGCTGGTGTTTCACGTCGGCCAACTGCCCGAATTTTCTCGGAAGCCCATGCGGACGAGCGATTTTCAAGTCCTCGGCAAGGAAGAACTGGCCCTCCGCAAAAGGCCCGCCGAGGAAGTCGAACAGCGCCTGGTTCTGCCGTGCATCGCCAATGGCCAACTCGCCCCAGGTGAAGTGAACTGGTACCGGTTCGAGGCCCGCCGGGGACAGCGGCTGGTGATCTCCGTCGCGGCCCGGCAACTGGTCCCGTTCCTCGCCGACGCCGTTCCCGGCTGGTTTCAGCCGGTCGTCAGGGTCTGCGACGCCCGCGGTCAGGAACTGGCGTATAGCGACGACTTTCATTTCAAACCGGATCCGACCTTGCTGTTCGAAGTGCCCCGCGACGGCGAGTACCTGTTCAGCATCACCGATGCGCTCTATCGGGGTCGCGAGGATTTCGTGTACCGCGTGACCGTCGGCGAAGTGCCGCTGGTGACAAGCGTCTTCCCGTTGGGCGGCCAGGTCGGAAAGCCTCGCCAGATCGAAATGAAGGGCTGGAATCTGGAACTGGCCGACTTGATGCTGCCTCCGGCAGACGCCGGGCCCGGTGTGCAGATGCTCGCCGCAACCAAGGACGGGTTCGTTTCCAACCACGTGCCGTTCACGCTGGACGCGCTGCCGGAAGCTCTGGACAGGGAACCCAACAATACGGCGTCCGACGCCCAGCCCGTCCGCTTGCCGGTGATCGTCAACGGGCGACTCGGCCGCGCGGGGGATCAGGACGTGTTTCGGGTCGAAGGGCGTGCCGGCGATACGATCGTTGCCGAAGTCATGGCGCGGCGACTCGATTCCCCCTTGGACTCCATGCTCAAGATCACCGATTCCGCCGGCAAGCTGGTGGCCTTCAACGACGATCACGAGGACGCTGCGGCGGGGATCAACACGCACCACGCGGATTCCTACGTCATGGTCCAGTTGCCTGCGGATGGACCGTACTTCGTGCATCTGACGGACGCCGCCCGCCAAGGCGGCGAAGCGTACGGTTACCGCTTGCGGCTCAGCCCGCCACGGCCCGATTTTGCCCTCCGCGTGGCGCCGTCCAGCGGGGCACTTCGCGGCCGATCCACCGGCCCGCTCAGCGTGTATGCGCTCCGCAAAGACGGCTTCACCGGCGATATCCGACTGAGCCTGAAGGACCCGCCCGCGGGGTTCTTCGCCGCCCCCGTCGTGCTGACGGCCAAAGAGCCCGTCGCGCGGCTGGCCGTGCGCGCGACCGTGACCGAAATGAAACAACCGGTCAAGCTGTTCGTCCAGGGCCGCGCGACCATCCAGGGGCGCGAGATCGCCCGCCAGGCGGTGCCGTCAGAAGACAGAATGCAGGCGTTCTTGTGGCGGCATCTCGTGCCCGCCGAAGACCTGCTGGCTTGGGTCGACCGCCCCGCCTACCAAGCCCAGCCCAAGCGGCTCCTGCCTCCCGCGGTTGCCGAGGCCGCCAAAACGGCCCGGACGACGACCGAGGCTCCCAAGTTCACCCAGAAGCAAGTCGCCGGACGACTGCGGCAGCTCAAAGGCCTGTACGAAGAGTGGCTGCTGACCGACGAGTTCTACGCCCGCAAGCTTGCGGAATGCGAAGCCGTGCAGTAATCGCAGGCTTCGCTCGCCGCGGGCAGAGGATGCAACGGCCTTCTGAAACTCGACTTCTTGCCAACAGCCGGACTTTTTTGATGACAAGGAACTCAACCATGCAACGTCCTTCTCAACTCGCCCGGATTTGTGTCCGCTGGATCCTTGTCACTGCGACCGCGCTGTGGACGATCCAGCCAGTCTGGACGTCCAACTCGGTTGTCTCGGCTGGCGAACCTCCCACGCTGCGAGCCGGCGCCGCGGCGGTGGACATCTCGCCGCGGGAGTTTCCGATCAATATGCCGGGCGGCTTCAGCGCGAACATGGCCGAGGGCGTCCACGATCCGCTGCACGCCCGGGCCCTGGTGCTGGACGACGGCGCCACCACGCTGGCCCTGGTCGTGGTGGACAATCTGGGCGTGTCCCGCGAGGCGGCGGATGAAGCCCGAGCGCTGGCCAAGGAGCGTTGCGGCATCGCCCCGGACAAGATCCTCGTAGCCGCGACCCACAGCCACAGCGCACCGGCGTCGAACGTCAAGGCAGGACCTGCCCCCGCCGTGGCCTACCGCAAAGTCTTGATCGAGGGCATTGCGGAAGCCATCGTCCGCGCGCATCAGGCCCTGCGACCTGCCGCGGTCGGACATGCCGCGCAGCCGTTGCCGGAGGAGGTGTTCTGCCGCCGCTGGTACCTCAAGCCCGGCAAGATGCCGCCCAATCCGTTCGGCGAGATGGACCAGGTGAAGATGAATCCGGGCACCAGCCCCGACGTGCTCGACCGGCCCGCCGGTCCGACGGACCCGGACATCACGATTCTCTCCGTCCAGGAGGCCAAGTCCCGCAAGCCGCTCGCCTTGCTGGCCAACTACTCGTTGCACTACGTCGGCGCCACGCCTCGGGCGATGGTGTCGGCCGATTACTTCGGCGAGTTCGCGCGGCTGATGCCCTCCCGGCTGCGCGCGAGTGAAGGCTTCGTCGCCATGATGTCCAACGGCACGTCCGGCGACATCAACAACATTCCCTTTCTGGTCACCCGGCCGCCGCGCGAGCCGTTCGAGCAGATCCGGATCGTGGCTCAGAAAGCGGCGGACGCGGCGTGGTTCGCCTGGTCCGGCATCGGCGCCCACCGTGCGGACGCGAGGTTGGGGATGATCCAGCGCGAAGTGACGCTGCGCGTGCGGCGCCCGACCGCAGAGCAAATCGAACGTGCCAAAGCGGTCCTGGCCGTGAAGGACGACGCCGAACTCGCCAAACTGCCGCGCTTGGCCGACGCCTACGCCCGGCGAGTGCTGTCGCTCGCCCAGGCGGACGAAACGCTGACCGTGCTGCTGCAGGCCGTGCGGGTCGGCGACTTGGGGATCTGCGCCATGCCGTTTGAGGCTTTTGCCGAGATCGGTCTGGACCTCAAACGCCGCAGTCCCTTCCCGCGGACAATGGTCCTGGGCATCGCCAACGGCGCCAACGGCTATCTGCCGACGCCCGAGCAGCACAAACTGGGCGGCTACGAAACCTGGCTCGGCACGAACCGAGTCCAGGAAGACGCCTCCGTGATCCTCAACGATCAATTCCTCCAAATGCTCGCAGAACTGGCAAAGGAGGCTCAGTAGTAGATTTTCACGGCATACCAGCCGTCGGAACCGCGCACGACGGCTGATCCGGCCACGCGGCGCTGCCCGGTGAAGCAGCAGCTGTTCAAAGCGTGCTGGGCGGAAGAGGTGCTGAAGCCGACGCCTTCCGCATTTCCTCCTCCAAATCCGCCGCCCAGATGCCCTTTGACCCGCTGGGCCGCCGAGCGCGCCGCCTTGGCTTCCGCGACCGCCTGGGGACCTCCCGTGAAAATCGCTGTCGTGCCGGACGACCGGTTCGACCTCGACCGCCTCGGCCACGCATCCGCGTTCGAGACGCACACCACCAGCAACAACACGGCCATCGCTATCCGCACCATCAATCCGTTCTCCCTTCAGGCAACTGTTCGGGCCGCACCCGGGCGCCGTGCATCACGTGCCCCTGGTCGGCCAACGATCCATCCCTCGACATGTCTCACCGGCCCACCGAAACAGGCGCGCACGGTCCAATTGGCGGCAAAGTCTACCTAATCGTCACCGTTTGACAACCGCCAGCATGCTGTCGGGGGGGAATTCTGCCCGTGCCGGCTGGTCGTCGCCGCGAACGAGGGAGGTACTCAGTCCGCAGACGGCACGCCCAAAGTGACGGCCAAGGCTTCGCGTCGTGTCAGGGAACTGTGGTGCTGGATCGTGGGCGTTGGCGTCGTGGACTTCTCTTACGTGGTGGTGAAGCCAAGGTTACTTGCCGGCCTGGCCGTCGGGCCTGTCAGGTCCGCTTGAAACGCTTGTCCAGTTCTTCCCGCGTGAACACCAGCGCGGTGGGCCGGCCGTGGGGGCAGTGATGGGTGTCTCGATAGTGATGCCGCTGCTGGAGCAACGAGGCGATCTCGTCGGGCGTCAGCCGGTCGCCGGCCTTGATGGCGGCCTTGCAGGAGATCATGTGCAGCATTTCGTCCAGCAGATCGCGGCGTTCCGGGACACTGCCTCCGGTCATCAGCTGTTCCACGATTTGCCGCAAGATCTCGTGCGGGTCGAAATTGGCCAGCATCGCGGGATAGGTCGACACCAGGATGGTGTCGCCGCCGAAGGGCTCGATTTCGATTCCCAGCTGCGCCAGGATCTCCTTGGCCTCCAGGGCTGCGGCGGCTTCCGCCGGGGGCATGGAAACGGGCTCCGGCACCAGCAGGCGTTGTTTTTCCAGCGCCCCTGCCTGGATTTTTTCGCGCAGCTGCTCGTACAGAATCCGTTCGTGGAGGGCGTGCTGATCGATGATCACCACCCCGTCCTCGTTCTCCGTGATCAAGTAGCGGTTATGGACTTGAAGTCCTGCGGCGGGCTGGAATGCCGCGTGCAGGTGAGCGGCGGGCGGGCGGGCGGGCGGGCCAGCTTCCCCGTGCGCCGGCTCCCCGCGTTCCGCCGGTCCCAGTTCCGGTTGCGGCGCCGCGGCGGGCGTTCCCCTGGCGGCGAAGCCGCCGTCGGGAAACGGCCGGAAGGGCGGCGCTCGTCCCGCGGCGCGGTCAAAATCCAGCGGCAGACGAGTCGCCGTCGCGGGCGACGGCGCACCTGCGGGGTGCCACGGTTCCGCCCGGCTGCCGGCGTCCTGAATCGCCGGTCCGGCCGGCGCGGGCTTGCCCTGCAACTGGCCTTGCGCCCATTGAACGAGTTCGTCGCGGTGCTGGGCGGAGCGAGCGGGATCGAGCGCCCCGGCGGGATCGGCGTCGGCGGGCAGCGGAGTCGGCTTGACCCGCGCCGTCAGGTCCGTGCCGAGGAACTTTTGCCGCAGCGCGGACAGCAGTTGGCTGTAGATCCGCCCGCCGTCCTGGAACCGGACTTCCAGCTTGGTCGGGTGAACGTTCACGTCGACCAGATCGGCGGGCATCTCCAGCCGGAAGAAGGCGATCGGATAGCGGCCGGAAGTCAGCAGGCCGCGGTAGGCTTCGCCCAGGGCGTGCTGCAGCGAACGGTCCCGGATGTGCCGCCCGTTGAGGAAGAAATACTGCATGCGGTTGTTCGCCCGGCTATAGTTGGGATCCGCGACGTAGCCGGTCCAGCGGATTTGCCCGTCGTCGCTGGCCACGGGAATCAGCGACTGGCCGATCTCGCCGCCAAAGAACGTCACGATGCGTTCCCGCCAGCTGTCGACCGCGGGCAGATCGTACACCGAGCGGTCGTTGTGCTGCAGCGTAAAATGAACTTGCGGGTGGACCAGCGCGATGCGGATGAAGGCTTCGGTGACGTGTCCCATCTCCGTCTGCGTGGCCCGCAAGAACTTGCGCCGCACGGGCGTGTTGAAGAACAGTTGCCGCACCTCCAGGACCGTGCCGACCGGGCATCCGCAGGGCGTCACCTCCCCGGCCTGCCCGCCGCGGACCTCCAGTTGATACCCCGCCGGCTCGTCACGGTGCCGGCTGCGGAGCAGCAACTGGCTGATTTCCGCGATCGACGCCAGGGCCTCGCCGCGGAATCCCAGGGTCCGCACGTCGAACAGATCGTCCGCGCTGGCGATCTTGCTGGTCGCATGACTGGCCACCGCCAACGGCAGTTGGTCGGGCTTGATCCCGCCGCCGTCGTCGGCGACGCGGACGAGTTCCGAGCCGCCTTTCTCGACCGCCACGTCGATCCGCCGAGCCCCGGCGTCCACCGAGTTTTCCATCAACTCCTTGACGACGCTCGCCGGACGCTCGATGACCTCGCCGGCGGCAATCTTGTTGATGATGCTGGGTGACAGCAGGCGAATGTCGGTCATGGAATCCGTTCCCGTGTTGGGAGCAAGCGATTCGGAATTGTGGGATGTCGCCCCGTCACGCAAGCCCGGCGCTGTTTCGGAAAGCCGGGCTTCCGTCCAGCCGCAACGCCGGACACAGGACTACAGACACAGGACTACAAGTCGAACTTGTCCAGTTTGCGATACAAGGTCCGCGCTCCGATCCCCAAAATCCGCGCGGTCTCTTCCCGGTTCCCGTTGGTCAGTTTGAGCGTTTGCTCGATGGCCCAGCGTTCGATTTCCGACATCGGCTGCCCGATCAGACTTGTGGGACCTTCGCCGGGCACCGCCTGCGAATGGTCGGCCTCGGCCAACTCGGGCGGCAAGTCGTCTACGTCCAGCAGTCCGTCGGTATCCAGCACCACCATGGTCTCGACCGCGTTGCGCAACTGCCGCACGTTGCCGGGCCAGTCGTGGGAGAACAATTTGCGGCTGACCGCGGGCGAGATGTTCTTGACCGGGTTGCCGTGGCGTTTGGCGAATTGCTTGCGAAAATGGTCCACCAGCGGCATGATGTCCTCGCGGCGCTCGCGCAAAGGCGGCAACTGGACCGTCACGACCTTGATGCGGTAGTACAGGTCGCGGCGGAATTCGCCGCGTTCCACCGCCTCTTCCAGATTGCGATTGGTGGCCGACACCAGGCGGACGTTGACCTTGATGGGTTTGTTGTCGCCGACCCGAGTAATCTGGTGGTCCTCCAGAACGCGGAGCAGTTTGATCTGTGTCGACATGGGCATGTCGCCCACTTCGTCCAAGAACAGCGTGCCGCCGTTGGCGTATTCAAAGGCGCCGACGCGGTCGGTGACGGCGTCCGTGAACGCCCCTTTGACGTGTCCGAACAGTTCGCTCTCGACCAGGTTTTCGGCCACGGCGCGGGCGTTCAGCGGCACCATGCGTTTGTTCTTGCGGGGACTGTTCTGGTGAATCGCCTGGGCGATCAGCTCTTTGCCCGTGCCGCTCTCGCCCGCAATCAACACCGTCGCGTCGGTCGGCGCGATCCGCTTCAGCCGGTCGATCACCACCTGCATCTTGTCGCTGGCGTAGATGATCCCCTCGAAGCCGAACCGTTCGTCTAGCCGCTGGGTCAACTCCAGGTTCTGCCGCCGCAACCGCACGGCGTCCACCGCCCGCTCGAAGACCGCCCTCAGTCGGTTGGACGAAATGGGCTTCTCCAGAAAGTTGAACGCCCCCTGTTGCATCGCCTCGACCGCCTTGGGCACCGAGGCATGCCCGGTGACCATCACCACTTCGCAGTCCGGCAGCAACTGCTTGGTGCGGCTCAGGATCTCCATGCCGTCCACGTCGTTCATCACCAGATCCGTGACCACGACGTCGTAAACGTTTTCCTGAACCCGCTTTAACCCTTCGGGGCCGGATGTCGCAAGGTCGCACCTGTAGCCGATCCGCTCCAGGATCTCCTCGACGGCCAGCGCGTGCGCATGGTCGTTGTCGACGATTAACGTGCGAATCGCCAGGCCGGCCGGCTGTTCCGTTTCTGGTTCCTTGCTCGTCGTCATGGCCCTGATGATACACCAGCAGGCCGTCCAGTGCCAGAAGCCCGGCCGGTCGAAAAAGTCCGGCTTCTTCGCGGCGGGCGGCTTCTGAGCAGGCGTTGGCAACGATAGAATCACGAAGACCGAAAGCAGAGTCCGTGCGAATTCGCCGGCTCCCCAAACGTGCCTGATGACTTCCGCATCGTTCGAGAAACAACCGTCGCCTCGTCAAAGTCGCCATCCCACTCCGTGGGATGATCAGCCATAGACACGGGGCAGTAATTTCTCGAACGATGCTTGTCGTGTCCCGGCGTGAATCCCCAACTGGCTGCGGGACGTCCCGCGTGTCGCCGTGGTGCGACAGCTGATGTGCTCATGACGGCGAACCCGCGGCGATCGCGCCCACAAGGAAATCCAAAACATGCAATCCCAACTCCTCCGCGCGTCGGCAGTGCTGTTGTTGATGTGTTCCCCAAGCGTGTCGGGCGAAGCGCCGTCCGGAGCGCCGGCGTACCAAATCCGGCCGGAGGCGACGGTCGGCGCGTTCGGCGTGTTGTCGACGGATGCGAAGGTGTATCGGCCGCTCGATACGGTGACGATCGGCGTGCGCGGCCGGGCCGCCGGGGATGCGAAATGCCGCATTCGGGTCTGCGACCCGAACCAGCGGCCCTATTTCGAGACGGAATTGACGCTGACCGACAACCGAGCGGAAACCCAGTTCACGGCCGCCGGCCCGCTGGGGGCGCACTACATCTACCTGTTCTGGCCCAACCAGAAGCGGCACGCGCGGTATCTGAACTTCCAGCTGGAGGCCGAGACCCGCGTCGAGACGGGCGACCGGGATTTTGACGATCTGTACCCGTTCACGCGGGAGAGCATGCGTTTGGGCCGCCGGCAATACGAGACGCCCCAGGGGCGATTCGTGGGCTACATGTCCGCCGACACCAACCACTTCGACGGCATCTGGCTGCGCGACTGGATCTACGGCCTGCCAGCCTACAAGTTCTGGGAACTGGACATGACCTGCGGGCTGGACCGGTTCCTCGAAGCACAAACCGACAACGGCATGGTGCCGGACGGCATCGAACGCGACGGCCGCACCTGGCGCGTGGGCCTGGAATCGGACGTCGAGTACATCATCACGCTGGCCGTGTGGCAGACCTGGATGGCCACCGGCGACGATCGCTGGCTGGAACGCGCTCTGCCGAAACTCGAGGCGGCTTTGAACTATATCCGCAGCGACCCGAAGCACTGGGACGCGGAGCATCGGCTGATCAAACGCCAGCACAGCTGCGATACGTGGGACTTTGACATCGACGGGGCCAGCGACAAAGGGCAGAGCCGGCACGTGATCGCCACCTGCGATCAGAGCGGCTATTTCCTGGCGTTCCGCGCGATGAGCCGGATGTATGAGCATCTCGGCAAGCCGGCGGAGGCCGAGCGCTGGGCCAAGGAGGCCGACGAGTATCGCCAGCGGGCCGTCGAGTTGCTGTGGGACGGCGGCAAATTCCTGCATCACGTGCATCTGGAGCCCATCGACCACGGGAACTTCGATGAGCGGAACCAACTGGCCATGGGGAACACCTGGGCCATGACGCGCGGGCTGGCGACCGCCGAGCAATCCCGGCAGATCGTCGACGAGTATCGCCGCCGCCATCGGGAGACGGGCGACGCCTATCCCTGGTGGAGCCTCCAGCCCGGCTATCCCGACGAACTCGGCTACTTCGGCCGGGCGTACTGCAAGCAGGGCGGCTATGCCAACGGCGGACTGATGCCGTGGGTGGGCGGCGAACTGTGCCGTGGGGCGTTCTTCTGCGGCCGCGAGCGTTACGCGGTGGAACTGCTGCGGCAGTATGCCGACCACCTGCGGCGCACGGGTGGGGCCCAGGTCTGGTACTGGCCCAACGGCGAGCCGGGGCACCGTACGCCCAATGAAGTCCCCTACGCGTCCTGGGGGATGGCCGAGTGGACGTCCGCGCTGGTGGAAGGCCTGGCCGGTGTGCGGGACCAAAGCGGCCAGCTGCGGCGAGTAGAGTTAGCTCCCCGCTGGTCCGCCACGCCGCTGCGCGAGGCGCGTGTCACGGCCCGTTACGCCGCCTCCCAGGCCTACTTCGCCTATCGCTGGCGGAGGGACGAAGCGGACGGCACGATACGGCTGACGTGCAGCGGTTCCGGCGAACAGGCCGACCTCCGCATGCTTCTGCCCGAGGGCTGCGAGCCGGTCGCCGTCCGCGTGCAGGAGAAGCCCGTCCCGTTTGAAGTGGCCCATGTGGACCAGAGCCGCTACGCGGTCTTCTCGGTGCCGATCCAGGGGGGCGGCGAAGTCGTCATCACCTGCCAGCGATCGTCGCCAAAATGATTGGCTCGAGCGGGCACGAGACTCAGAACGCGGGCCATGATCACTCACCGCCCAAACACATCAAATGGCCGTCGAGCGTGGTCAGGTACAAGCGGCCCTCGGCGGCGATCAGGCCGTCCAGGACGGGGGGCGACGGGATCTTCGTTTCGGCCAGCTTCTGTCCGTCGCCGGCCGAGAACGCCCACAAATCGGCTCCTTTGCGGCCTTCCAAGGCCGCCCACGGATCGTCCTTTGGAACCACGTCCGGCGGACCGGCGGCAAACAGCGTGGCGCCGGCCAGGACCATTGCGCGGATCCGCACGGGGACCTGCTGGGTCCACCGTTGCTTGCCCGTTTGGCGGTTCATCGCGAACAGCTGGTAGCCTTTCTGGCCGGGCACGAACGTATCCCGCGCGTGACGCCCCGTGCCGCGGTACGCCCGGACGCCGTAGATGGTGTCCGCGTCGAACACCAGCAGTTGGCTGTGCCCCCGGCCATCCACCGTCCAGAAACTCTGGTTGTACCACGTGTCGTCGAGCAGCCCGGAGTTGGAGATCAACTGCGGGCCGAGACCCGGATGCACGCCGATGTAGTAGCGGTCTCTTGGGTCTTTGCGAGTCTGGATGTAACGCTGAGCCTTGGACAACAGTTCGGCGCCCGCGGCAAGTCGATACTGTGACAGGTCCTCCGGGTTGAACCGGAGGTGCCGCAGGTACACCGCCTCGCCGTCGGTGAGCATGATGTCCAAGAGCGCACCCGGCTTGTCCGGCGGCATGTCGTAGGGCAGCTCGCAATGGGCCATCTCGCCGGTATCGGGCTCCGGGCTGTAGATGCGCTCTTGCTGCAGCACCTTGCCGGTCGCCGGATCCAGGGCCAGCAGGTCAACTCCGCCGTCCAGAAACGACGACCTTCCGGCACAGACGTAGGCCGTGCCTTGGTGCACAAGCACGCTGCCGTGCAGCGGCCACGCGGAGGCCAACTGGCCGTGGTCGACCACCTGCCGCTCGGCCGGCGCCGCCCGCAATCGCCAGACCAACCGGCCATCGGAGGCCCGCAGGCAATAGACCCAGCCGTCCGCCGATCCGAACAGCACCAGCTCGCCGTAGACGGTCGGCGGCGTGTCGATCTTGCCGCCGGCCGTGTAGTCCCACACGGCATCGCCGCTTTGGGCATCCAAGGCATAGACGCAGTGCGTGTTGATGGAGGCAACGAAGACCTTTCCACCGGAGGCCACGGGGCTGCTCGGCTTCCCGCCAATTTCGGCCACCCACTTCGACTCCAGCACGGCCGGCACGCGGCACGGGGTCGTCCCGCTGCGTCGGTCGTCGTGCCGGTACGTCGGCCAATCAGTGGAAGGATGAGGGATGAAGGATGAAGGACGAGGGACAAGAGATGAGGGATGAAGGATGTCGTCAAATGCCGGGCCTCTTGCCAAACGGAACTGATCCTTCATCCTCCCGCATTCCGCCTTCATCCTTCCGCCTTCATCCTTTGTCGTTGTCTTTCTCTCCGCTGCCAGGGCATGGAGCCCGTTCAGTTTGGCCGTGATGTAGCACACGCAGGGGTGAGGCGGGGCGTACAGCAACCCGTTGGCCGGCATGATGCCCAGAAAACAGGTCCCGCGGACCCAATGATTCAAGATGTTCTCGCCGCTGCCCACGTCCAGGAACTCCGTGCCTCGCCGGGCCGCCAGAATGAACCGTTCGGTCGCCTTTTCCCGGTAGCAGCGGTGATGGTGCGTGCTCTCCATGGCTTCCGTGGTGGAGAACCGCTTCTGCTCCTTCCCGCTGGCCAACTCCACGCCGACCATCGCGTACGGCTTCGCGTCGTGGAGCCAGACGAGGCCGTCGATCACGAACAGGTCCGGCGGGAAGCCGTACGTCCAGCTGTAGCACTCGCGTTCCCAGAGCGTTTCGCCGCTGCTGGCCGCGAGCGCCAACAACTCGCACTGCAAGGCCGTGTAGGGGACGTGGTCTTTGCCCATCCGCGGCTGGGCCAGCAACACGACGCCGTCGCGGTAGACCAACTCGCAGCGATAGAGCGGCTGATGGTAATGGGTCCACAACTTGAGTTCGGGGTGCTGCGGGCGGGCCGCCCGCCAGCGCTCTTGGCCCGTCTTCAGGTCCAGCGCCACGACGTCGCCGCCGTCCAGGAAGAAGGCGTGCTCGTCCCCGATCGTCAGGGCCACGCGGGTGATCCGCCCGTTCTCGTCGCGCGTGCCGCTCACCGCAACGCAATCCCCCGTCTCCCAGAGGATTTCGCCCGTTTCGGCGCGCAGGGCCATGATGCGGCTCGTCATCGGCGTCAGCTTTTCGCCTGGGCCGTGGGCCAAGTGGCCCTGGTTGACCGCCAAGAACAGGACACCTTCCTTGTAGACGATCTCGGAGGCGTGCTCGGTGCGATCGTAGACCCGGACGGTCTCGCCCGTGGCGGCATTCAGGGCCGTGACCGGGGCGTTGAACCCCAGGGTGGCATAGACTCGCTCGCCGGCGGCAACCAGCCGGCGAGCGAGATGGCTCGGCGGCTCGGATCGGGCCACCATTTCACCGCGGCCCCACTGTTGCCAGCCCCACTCGGCCATCGGGAGCTTCCACAATAGGACCCCGTTGAAAGCGTCGCGTGCCACCAACTGCCACTGTCCGGGCAGCCCCAGGATGCCCGCGACCGCTTCGTTGACGATGTAGAACATCCGCCCGCCGGCAGAGACCATCGCGCTGAGGCTGGGGACCATGTCGTGATGAATCTGCCACTCCGGGCCGGCCACCCACTGCACTTGGCGAGGCGGCCCGACCACCCGGTCCGGCGTCACGGGGTTCGCGTCGGGCCCATGTCGCCAATGCGACCACTCGCCTAGATCCGCCGGCCACGGCTTGACCTGCTTGACCCACTGCCCCTCGCGTTTGAAGTACGCCACGCCGCGAGGCGCAAGGACGCGTGTGATCTCCTGCATTGGCACGTCGCCGAGGTCTTCGGCAACCACAAGGTTCACGAGGTTGTCAGCATACGGCAGACGCCGGCCGTCGAATTCGATCGCAGTGACTTCGCCGTACACCCCGCGCCGGCGGATGTGCTCGCGGGCTGTCCCGACGCTGCCCGCATCCGCGGACAGGCCCTGCACAATGTATCGCTCGCCCGCCCGCAAGGCCGCCGTCAACCGGCCGTCGCCGCAGCCCAGATGCACGATCAGCCCGCCGCGGACGCCCGTGGTTTCCAGAATCTGCCGGGCCAACGTCCCCTCGGCGTCTTGCTCGGACACGTCGGCGGCGTCCAGGATGCCGGTGGATAACAGCGCGGTCGCGATCCAGAAGAACCCTGCCCAAAGGCGACTTACTGCGTGCCTAGCTCGGAGCATCACTCAGTCTCCTTGTTGGGAGAGATCGTAAAGAGACGAAGGTCCGCCTTGCGGATCGGTCTTGCGAGGCGGGTACTCGTCCACGGATAGTTCTCAGGCAAAGACGAGCATACTCGAAAAACGATTGGGTCCGCAACAAGGGGCAAGGGTTGCGACGAAGAGCCCGCAGGCAAGTGCCCGATGCGCGCGGTCAATCCGTGTTGAGGTGAAAGTCGTGTTGATTGGGGCCGCTGGCGCTGACTTCAACGACACGTTCCCTTCGAGTGAGTTCAGAAGGCGACTTCCATCTCATTCGGCGCGGCGACGGGAGTCCCGGCCGCTTGCCAGACGCCCAGGCTGACGGACTCTGAGACGAACCGTACGTGTCCGTCGCCCATCAGCAAGTTGACGCCGCCAGGATGATAGCTGCGGGCAGTCATCGTCATGTACCGCGGAATCCAGGCGACGAAGGTGCCAACGCACGGCGCCCAAGGGTCGTTCACGCAATGGGCATGACGGATCTGGTCGGGAACCAAGCTGTTGGGGGTCTGATTATGGTGGTACAAGGGGCCTTCCGGGTAGTGCAACACGCCGCGGAAGTCCTGGCTGTGATCGACGAGCCGCAGTTCGGAGACGAATGCGGTGTTGCTGGTGCCGTCCAAGATGCGGGAGATGTTCAGCCAGCTGTTCAGGTAGAAGACACCGGCGGGGCGTTGCACGGGCGCGTGATAGATGTCGCTTTCGCGCATCGGCCCCGTCCCGTTATTGGCGGCGTAACTGCCACGGGTGTAGGCATCCAAAAACGCGCTTGGCCGACCGGCGGCGCTCGATGGGCAAAGCATCACGGGCGGCGTGTTGGCGTGGATTTCCGCGTTGTATAACGGAGAGTGGCCAAATCCGTGCTGCCAATCGATGCGATCCCAGAGCGCCTCTTGCTCCAGGAACGGCAGGAGCCACGTCACCCACGTCGATTCGGACCCGCCGTTGTTGCCACACCCCGCCTTGTCGCAGTAGTGTCCCGGGGGAAAGCGGCCTTTCGCATCGTGGTGCAGGTGCAGAGCCACACCGATCTGCCGAAGGTTGTTCAGGCACTGGCTGCGGCGGGCAGCCTCACGGGCGGCCTGAATGGCGGGCAGCAGCAAGGCCACAAGCAGGCCGATAATGGCGATCACGACGAGCAGTTCGACCAGTGTGAATGCATGGCGGCTGTTCCTTCCCAAGGCGACGAGCCAGTCCTGTTCGGGCAGAACTCTTGATCGCATGTTTGCCAGCCTCCGACCGGTTCGACTTGCCGCAAGGTGGACAGATGCCCGGCTTGAGTGCGAGCAATGGAATCCATCGCACCGTAGCGGAACGCGAACGTGGTCCGCGGCGGAGGCACGGCCGGGTTGCGTTCCGAGAAGATAATCGCGAGCCGAGCCCATATTGTAACATCAAAGTCCAGGATTCTGCGAGACAATCTTCCCGCAACATCCCTTGCGGATCCGAACGGTTGCAGAGCGGGATCCGCGAGACTATGATACGGGTGCTGCGGACGTCCCTGGAAGCAACGCGTTGCGGCAGTCATCGCGGCCCCGATACTCGGCCACCGTGGCAGCAGTTGTCCCTTTTCAAATTGGATGTCTCTTCGCGATGAACGATACCTTGGGGGCTACTGAACTCTACCACCGCTGGTGTGCGGGAGATGAGAGCGCCGCAACGCCACTTTTCGAATTGTTCGCGCAGCGGCTGGCCGCGCTGGCGGACAAGCAGTTGAGCGCGCGGTTGGCCCGCCGCGTGGAGGGCGAGGACATCGTCCAGTCGGTGTTCCGCACCTTTTTTCGCCGCAGTGCCCGCGGCGAGTTCCAGATCCAGCGGTCCGCGGAACTGTGGCAGTTGTTGGTCAAGATCACGTTGGCCAAGGTCCGCAGTCAGGCTCGCCGCCACACTTCGGGGAAACGGGATGTCGGCGCCGAGGTCAACGTGGGCGACGAAAACTGGCTTCTGGCGGCGGTGGCCAACGAGCCCGGACCGGAGGAGGCCGCGGTCCTCGTCGAACAAATCGAGGCGATCCTGGAAGGGCTGCCCGCCGGTTACGGTGAGATTCTCACGTTGCGTCTGGAGGGGCATGCGCGGTCGGAGATCGCTGATCGGCTGGGGATTTCGCGGATGACGGTGCATCGCGCCCTGAAACTGATGCAGCAACGCCTGGACCGGATCCTGCAGGAACTGGCGTAAATCGTTTTCAGGAAGCAGCGTACCGCCGCCTTGCCCCGGACGAACCCCACTCCCACTCGAAACGCCGAGAAGCCTTGCTCGAAAGACTGCGCCAAATGATCCCGCCGAGTTACGCGTAACCTGAAACGCCGGTCGAACGACACGGCGTTTCCCCTACCTACCCGTCGGGCGAGGTCTACTTCGTCTTACGCCGATCGTGCGGAACGACAATCTGGCAGGTTGCTTCCGCCACGTTGCCGGCTCTGTCTGCGACGAGTGCGGTAATGGCGTAGACTCGTCCTTCGCCGATTCCTGCGCGTTCCGCTCGCAATAAGATCGTGCCGGGAAACACGCGCCATTCGCTCCCTTCTTCGTCCGCATCGACGAACGAGTCGTCGGGGTCAAACGCCGCGGTCACATCTACCGGAACGCCCTCGCCATCGAGAACGAAGCCGTCCTGTCCGTTGACATCGCCCGGCGTGTCGCCATCGCCCAACCCGTCGTCCGGTTCGTTGCTTTCGGCAAACACCCCGACCAACTCCAGGTCCGCTGCATCCGTAACGGCATCTGTTGCCTCGACGGCAATCGTTACGGCCACCATTCTGTGGTTGGGGGGAAAAAGGCTCTGCGTATCAGCGGAGCATTCGACCGTCGGAGGCGTCGTGTCTGCTGCCGTCACGACACGAATCTGGTCGCGATAGCGTTTGATATGTGACTGCACGGTAATGGTGTGCCGGTCTTCGGAGAGAATGACCAAATCATCTCCTTGGTTCAGCTCCAACCCGCGGAAATCATCTTGGCCTCGGGCCGTCATGTAGACTGTGCCGGGAACCCCGAGAAGGTCGTCCGACTGGTTCAAGCGTTTTGGCAGGATCATGACTCCCAGGATTTCCGTGTCGAAGGTCATGGAACCAACAAACCGTTTGAACGATCCTTCTTGCGTCCGGTCGGCGTGCAGAAAATAGCTGTCGACGACGACGCCCGCACCGATCTTGCCACCTGTCAGCTCGCCCACCTGGTCGTATTCGCCCGGCCGGTTAATGTCTACATTCACGTGGTCCGGCAGCACAACTGCCTTTTGCTCGGCGACGGCGAAGAGGCCGACTTCGCTGGTGAGTTGACCTTCTGAAAAGCTCGGAGGTGGCTCGGCCAAGAACTGAATTTGGCCCGTGATCGCCACAACCTCTGCCCGGGCTTGGAGACCTCCTGCGCTCGAAGCAACCATCCCGACAAATGCCGACAGACACATGGACACACATCGTCTTGAAAACACCATGTTGCACCTCGTAATTGGGAAACAGAAAACAAGACTGACGCCTCGCAACTCACACGTCTGGAAGGACCGCCATGCGGTTCTCGGCGAAATCTCCACCCAGGTTAATCGCGGAATTCCGTCAATGTGTAACGCGCCAGGCACCAAGATTCCGTCTCGCAGCGCAACCGGCAGGGGGAAGGGACGCGGCCGAAAGAGAAGCACGCTGGATTTCCCCTTCTTGCCCACGTTGCGTTACACTGGCGCAGGATTCTGCGATTCTGCTTAACGCGGGGGAACTGCCTTCTTCCGAACCGTCGAACAGGAGTCTTGCCGTGACAGCCTCCCTTGATGCGCTGGTCGAGCTTTCCGAGGCAGACCGCCGTCGTCTCGAGTTCTTTCTGTTCGACTTTGACCGGGCTTGGTCGCCCCACGGCTTGGCCGCTTGCGCGAAGGAGTTGCCGCCGGATGACAGGGTGTACCGGCAGGCCGCGCTCGTCGAGCTGGTCAAGATCGACCTCGAGCGACAATGGCAGTCTGGCAGCCGATGCACCTTGGAAGACTACCTGCGTCAATTCCCCGAACTCGGCAGCCGGGAGACGGTTTCGACGGAAATCCTGCAGGCCGAGTACGAGGCTCGTCTTCGGTTTGGGACGCCGGACGAAGTGGAGGATTTCCAGCGGCGATTTCCCAATTTTTCCAGCGTTTCGGAGCCCGTGCCCCAACTGTCGACTGCCCCCAACGTTGTGGGCACACCCGCGGAGGCCAGCGTCGATACGAGCCGTGAGGGTCGGGACGCGGACACCGGCGTCCCAATTCCAGGCCAGCTTACGGCGCTGCCCGAACAATTCGGCCGATATCGGATCCTGAAACGGCTTAGCAGCGGGGGCATGGGAACCGTTTACTTGGCCCACGACGGGGAACTGGATCGCAAGGTCGCGCTGAAAGTGCCAAAATCGGACCAGGCCGGCGACCGTGAGTGGATCCGGCGATTCTACCAAGAGGCGCGCGCTGCGGCGGCACTGCACCACCGAAATATCTGCTCGATCTTCGACATTGGCGAGGTCGACGGTATGCACTACATCAGCATGGCCTGGATCGAAGGCGAGTCGCTGTCCGACTGGATTCGCAGCAAGAGGCCGATTTCCCAACGGGACGCGGCTGCGATCGTCTACAAGCTGGCCCTCGCCCTGCAGGAGGCCCACGCCCGCGGCGTCATTCACCGAGACCTGAAACCGGCCAACGTCATGATGGACCGCGAGCAGGAGCCGGTGATCACGGACTTTGGGCTGGCGCGACAACTGGACCGGCCCGAACAGTCCCGGCTGACGCACCCCGGCATGATCATGGGAACCCCCGCCTACATGTCGCCGGAGCAGATTTCCGGCGAGATCGAACGGGTCCAGACGCCCAGCGACATCTACAGCCTGGGCGTCATCTTGTACGAACTCCTGACAGGCGAGTTGCCGTTTTCCGGCACGGTGAGCGTTGTGATTGGCAAGAAACTGTCGCAGGATGCCCCGAGATCGGCTTCCTTGCGCGGAAATGTGGCTCCGCTCCTGGACTCGATCTGTGCGAAGATGCTGAACCGCAGAATCGAAGACCGCTACCAGTCGATGCGCCAAGTCGCGGACGACCTGAGACGATACCTGGACAGGGAGGAAATCCTCGATTCGGGGCGCCTACTGGCGTGGGGGAATCGCGCGGCGTTGCGACTGCGGCGACTTGTGGGGGCCGCGCGGCGATACCCGCAGCAGACGATCGCGGTCCTGGCCGGTGCGTTGGCCGTTCTGGCGGCAGTCATGGTGCTCCGCACACCCTACGGAACGCTGCAGATTGAAACGGACGACCCGAATCTGCGCGTGTTGCTGGATGGTCGGCAGCTGAGAATCGAGAACATCGAGGCCCCGCACCGCGTGCGCGCCGGGGAACACGAATTCAAAGTTTTGCTGGGCAACCAGACGATCCCCGTCGACATGCCGATCGAACTGAATCACGAAGAATACCGCGGCCAGTACACGTTGGCCGCAGAACTCGACGCGACCGTGCTCCTCAGCAACCGCTTCACGGTGCTCCGCAACAAAGAACGCGTCCTGACGATTCGCTTGGTGCCCCAGCTTTTGCCGCCGAAACCCTTGCCGATTGGCCCACGGTCGGCGGTCTCCGGCTGTTTCGTCTTCTCCGCCTTTGATGGACGGCAGTGGGACCTGTACACGTACACGCCGACGACGGACTCGTTGGCGAACGTGACTGGGACCAGGGACGGGAACGAATTTTATCCTCGCTTCAGCCCGGACGGACGGTCAATCGCGTTCCAATCGAATCAGCACGGTTTCGGGCTGGAGGACCGCGCCTACGACGTGTACGTCTTGGAGTCGAGCGGCTGTCGGCGGCTGACTACGGAAATTGGCTGGGCAGGCAGCGGGGTGGCGTGGTCATCAGATGGCACCGAATTGCTGGCTTCGGTCGAACAATGGAAGGACGGCGATCCGTTTCCGCCCTGGACGAACTGGCAGGAGATCTGGCGGATTCCGTTGACGGGGGGCAAACCAGCACTGGTGCCGAACTCGTCACAGCCCAAGACGTTCTACATCACGCCGGATTGGCATCGCAGTAGCGGCGTGGTGTTGGCAAAGTACGATGCCCCCTTCGTCTACCAAGACCTGTTCGTCGCTCAGTTGGAACGTAACCAGACGGAGAAGCAACTGACCGACACGCGGTCCCGCAAGGTCGGCAACATCGAGCCGCGCTGGTCCCCCGACGGACAGCGGATCTGGTTCGCGTCGGAACGGAACAGTCGCGGCATCTTCCGGCTGTATGTCGTCGGCGCCGATGGTACTTCGCTTGAGCCAAAACTCCACGACGCCGCGGAGGATCGGAGCCCGGTGCCGATTGAAAACGGGATTCGGGTCGCCTTTATCCGTCACCCGGCAACGGACCCGCGACTGATGATCGCCAGCACGGAGACGACAGCTGCCGAGACACTGAAAGACCTGAGCAGCCTCAGCGTCAAGGAGGTGCGGTCCCTGGACTGGACTGCCTCCGACGGCTTTGCAAGAGGCTCCCCCGGCTCGCCCTAGACCACCGTCAATCAGGGTGCCACGCGATCTGGCTCCAGACGCATGACCGAGACCCGCTCGGCCGATCGAAATCGAAGCGGTCCGCCAGGACCTCGAACAAGGACGCGAACCGGCCACGGTCTTCTGAGCTGTGCTCGATCGCCGGAGTCGATCCGCCGCCCGCCGATGGTGACAGTGGTGTTTCAGTTCTGCCGTATCCAGTACAGCCGCGTCTCCATCGGTTTGAACGTTTCGTTGAACTCCACAACGGGCTGGTCGCTCACCGTCCGCTCCTCGAACAACTCCGTCACGGTTCGCGGTTCGGGCAGACGAAACGTGCGCCGGCCGCCTGCGCCCGAGTGCAGGGCGATCAATTCATCGTTGGCGTAGAACGGGTCGCCCGCTTCGCAGTAGATGTGCACGCCCGCTTTCAGGAAAATGCCGCGCAACAGTTCCGGCGGCATCTGCGGCCGCGTCAGGAACACCGACGTCCACGTGCCTCGGTCTTGGTAGATCGCCTCTTGCGGTTGCGGCAGGCGGCTCACATCTTTGACTTTCACCCCCGTCAGGATCTCGATGTTCGCCGGATCGTACCGGCCGTCGGTGATGATGCCGGGGGCGAAGGGCAAGACGATCGTCTTGCCGTCGCGGAGGAGCTTCTCGTCGAGCAGCTTTCGTTTCTCGGGCGTGACGACGAACAGGTTCGGCAGAATGACCACTTTGTAGGGCGACATGTCGAGCCGGGGCAAGTCGGCCAGTGAATAGCACCGCCAGGGGACTCCTGCGCGGAACATCGAGAATTGCAGCCCGCGCAAGAGGGAATCGGCCAGCTGGCTGTGCCCGTCGACGTAGTACATCGAATCGGCGTCGGCCAGCACCGCGACCTCGGCCCGGCCCGGCCCGGTGTGGGCGAAACGCTCGCTGATGGCCGTCATGCGTTTCATGTTCGCCATGATCTCCGGGTCGTCGAACCAGCCGCCGAACATGTCGAACCACCACAGGTGCGAGCCGTGAATCAGGGCCATCGCAAACTCGCGCCGCAGCGCGCCGATGGCTTCGGCCTGCGAGGGCAAGTCGAACCGCGTTCCGTTGCCGGTCAGACGGCGTGTCCCGATGTTCTCGCTGTTCTTGAGGCAGTAGGTCCTGTGATCCACTTCGTGCCAGGCTCCCTTGCCGTTGGCCAGCAACGAATCGATGCAATACAGGAACCCGCCCGTGCCGCCGCCGCGCCGGTTCGCGTAATCGGCCGGTTCGGTGTTGTAGCCCAACAGGGGCGACTGGAAGACGCGGTCGTAATCGAGATGCCCCTCGTACAAGAGCCGATGCGCGCCGAGTTCCATGATGTAGCCGTGGAACGTCCCGAGCGGGACGCGGTCACCGATGGTCTGTCGGGCCTCGACCGCAAACTCGAGCATCATGTCGGCAATTAGCCGGTTATGGAACTTCCAGTACGCAATCTTGTCGGCGTCCTGCACCGGATCGTAGAACAGGTAATGCGTGGTCTTCTCCCGATCGGCTGGAACTTGCAGGCCGGGCCGCTGCATCCATTTGGCGAAGGCCGCGTGCTTGAGCGGGCCCGGATTTCCCTTCTGCCAGTCGTACCACTCGCAGGTTCCGCCGCAGGAGAGTTGATAAGCCACAATCTTGTCCTGGTACTTCGCTTCCGTGTATTCGAGGAATCGCCGCAGGTACTCCTTGGCATCGCGTTTGAAATCGTCGCGCAGAACCACTTCGCCCAGGTGGCAGAAGCTGTCGGCCCCGCCCGAGCCCGCACAACGGCCCGGAAGATCCGAGGCCTCCGGCGTCGTCTCTGCCAGGTGCAGGAAACTGTCTTCCCCGCCGTGCGACCTGACCCACCACGCCGGCGTGTTCAAGTCCACCATGACCATCAGTTTGGCGGCGGGATTCCACCGCAGCACGTCGCCGATATGATCGTCGAGCGCTTTCCAGTTGTACTGGCCCGGCCCGGTCCAGATCTGCGGGTAGTTCGAATACGGCACGTTCAGGCTGCAAATCGTATTCGCCGGAAAGATGAAGACGAGCTTGACCCCGGCTTCGGCAAACTGCCGGTTGTACCGCTCCTGGGGCCAGAACGAGCGATAGGCAATCCGCGGAAGGTGGCTCATCCTGGTGTTCTGCCCTACATCGCCGCTGACCGGCTCCTCCGCTCGCAAACCCGCTGCGATCGTCGCGCCCAGCGCGATCGAGGCAACCACGTAGCGTGTCCACATCATCGAATGTTCCTCCCGCTGCGATGTTCCAGGCCCGGCCGTACCGCACAGCCCTTGCCAACGGTGCAGCCCTGACTGTAGCCGAGTTCGACGCCCGTGCAACACGTCTAGCCGCCTGTTGCCGAAAGGGACAGACTCCGAGCGGACCGCTGTTGGATGCAGCGCGGCTTATCCGCACCGAACGGTTTTCAGCACGCGCGACCTCAACATTGGCAAGTGACACGGCGCTAGACCTGGGGTCAGGCGTACAGAATTCAGTTTTCGCGGCCTATCGTCCAGCTAAATGGAAAACGCCATCCCCGCGAAAATTGAATTCTGTACGCCTGACCCCCGATCCGGAAACCATTGCGTCTCAGCCTGTACACCGACGTCTTCCCGAACCGTTTGGTGCTCCTTAGCCCTGCGCCCCCCACTGCCAAATCCTTGACGGTCAACGAGTAGGAGACTATGAATACGGACGCTTGCTGCGGAGAAAGACATTGAGACGCAGGAGCCTAATTCAGGAGGTTGGGGGGAGTTCGCCATGTGGGAATCGTTCCTGTCGCTGGCCGCCGCGGCCGGGCTGATCCTCGCCGGGCCGGCGGCCGCCGTGCCGATCCAGGCCGGGGGAGAGAAGCAGTTGTTCCTGGGCCCCTGGGCCGACGACGGGCGCGACGACTACCTCGTCGAGTCGATGCGGCACGTCACGATGACGATGCACGAGGCGCGCGTCACGGGCGAGCGGATGATCCAGCACGACCGGCCTTGGGACCGGTCGGACTGCTGGCTGAGCGTACTCCAGGACGGCGACGTCTTCCGCATGTACTACGGCTCGCGGAAGAGCACGGAGGCGCTCCGCCGGGGCGAGCCCTACAGCATCATCCTGCTGTACGCCGAATCGCGCGACGGCGTCCACTGGGAGCGGCCCAACCTCGGACGGTGGGAATGGGAGGGCAGCCGCGACAACAACATTCTCTTCCCCAACGACGATTTCCCGTACACGTTCAAGAGCGTGGTCGTGGACCAGGTCTTCCTGGACCCGAACGCGAAGAGCCCCGCCGAGAAGTACAAGATGGTGCTGGGCCATCTCACGCCGCCTACGATGCCGGAGGAGGATGACCCGGACGCTCCGCCGCCGCAGCCGTCCGGCTTCCTCGTCCCGCGGAAGGGCAGCGAGGCCAAGCCGCTGCGCCCCGGCCACCACGTCTTCGCCTCGCCCGACGGCATCCATTGGAAACTGATGAGCCAGGAGAGCATCGCCACCGGCGCGGGCGACGCCAAGTACTCGGTGGCGTGGGACGCGCGCCTGGGCAAGTACGTGCAATTCTCGCGCATCAAGCCGCGCGACCCGGAGGGCGTGGCTTTCTACCGCGAGCGGTTCGGCGTGGATTGCCCGGACCTGAACGTGCGCATGATCGGGCGGGCCGAGTCGGACGATCTGCTGAACTGGAGCCAGGGCGAGATCGTCATCCGTCCCGACGCGCTGGACAAGGCCGACTCGCCTGCCGGCCTGACGCGGCTGGATTTCTACGGCCCCAACGTCCGCCAGTACGGCGAAGGCGCCAGCGCGTACATCGCCCTGCCCACGTGCCACAGTCATTGGAAGTACACCTACGTGCGCGAGGGCAAGAGCCACAGCTTTCCGCAGACGATCGACGTCCAACTGGCGACCAGCCGCGACGGGATTCACTGGAGCCGCGCGCCGGGCCGCCGGCCGTTCATCCGCCACGGCGTCGAGGGCACCTTCTGGAGCAAGATGATCATGCCCAGCGGCGATATCATCCCGGTTGGCGACGAGCTGTGGTTCTACTTCGGCGGCCTCTCGGTACCGCACGGCGCCGGTTCCGGCCCGGAGTTGACGGGCATCGGCCGGGCCGTGTTGCGCCGGGACGGCTTCATCTCCGCCGACGCCGCCTACACCGGCGGCGAATTGACCACCCGGCCGCTCGTCTTCGCGGGGAGCAAGCTGCTGTTGAACCTGGACACCGGCGCAGGCGGCACCGTGCGGGTGGAGATCCAGGACCAGGCGGGCAACCCGATCCCCGGTTTCGCTCTGGAGGACGCCGACGAGATCAACGGGAATTATCTCCAGGTGCCGGCCCGCTGGCGGGCGGAGGCGGTGGGCAAGCTGCGCCGCGCCGAGGGCGATCCGGACGTGAGCGCCCTGGCCGGCCGCCCGGTGCGGCTGCGCTTCGTCATGCGCGACGCGCGCCTGTATTCGTTCCAGTTCGTGCCGTGAGGGGCCGCTCAGGGAAGAGGGGCCACGGAGACTTTCTAACACGCTAACACACGGTAACATGGGCGTCACCAGTTTCAAGACGGTAGGAGGACCGCAGCCAAGTAGGTTGGGACTCTGTCCCGACCTGGTCGGGACGGAGTCCCAACCTACGAAAACGCGTGCTGGAGAAGGGCATGACCGACGCAGAAAGACCCAACGAAGGCGAACTCATCCTGTACCAGACCCCGGAGGGGACGGTCCGGATCGAGGTGCTCTATGAATCCGAGAGCGACGTCTCGATTGCCAAAAACTACTTGATCGAACGGGAGATCAAGGAACTGGAACGGATCGTCACCATGTACCTGGACTACGCCGAGAACCAGGCGGCCCGCCAGATTTCGATGGGCATGACCGACTGGGTCGCCAAGCTGGATGCGTTCCTCCAGTTCAACGAATACGAAGTGCTGACCAACGCCGAGTCCGTCTCGACCGAGGTCGCCCGGCGCTTGGCGGAGGAGCAGTACGCCACGTTTCGCGTCCAGCAAGACCAGCGCTTCGAGAGCGACTTTGAGAAGGAGGTCAAACGCATCGCGGAGCAGAAGGACCTGGGGGCCGCTTGAAGAACCGTTCGTGGACGAGTACGGTGAACCCGATCGAAGCGGACCCTGGAGCCCGGCACGAGGTACTACCGGCGGGTCAAAGCCAAAAACGCGGTGACCGGCAGAGAGGGACGATTCTCCGAAATCAACGAACTGCTGAATCCGGAGTAGCGCGATGGCGAAATCCGCATTCTACAAACTGGTGGGGGTACTATTCGCGGCGATGCCGGCGGCAATGGCCTCGGAACCCGTGGCCCCGGCGCTGAAGTCGGCCGAACTGACTCGCTGCAATGGGTTCAATGACCCGAAGGCCGCGTGGGAGGCCGTGGCGGCGGGAGCCGAGCAGCCGTTGCCACTCCGCAGCCTGACGCCGCCCGTGCTGCTGCCGGACGGTCGCGAGTTTCGGACCTGGGAGCAGTCGGCCGAGCACGGCCGCACGTTCTTCGTGGCCCAGCGGCACCCGCAGGCTTCCGACGATAACCCCGGCAGCGAGGCCCGCCCCTGGAAGACCATCGGCCGGGCGGTCGCGGCCTTGGAGCCGGGCGATCGGGTGGTTGTACGGCAGGGACTCTATCGCGAGTGGGTCCGCCCGGCTCGCGGCGGCACAGGCCCGAACGCGATGATCACCTACCAGGCAGCACCGGGCGAGGAGGTAATCGTGTCGGGGAGCGAACCGTTGGCCGGCCGCTGGACGCCCTCCACGCCGAGCGGCCAGTCGCCGCTGGCCAGCGCCTGGATGATCGAACTGCCCGCGCCGCTGCTGGACGGCTACAACCCGTTCGCCGAGCGGAACATCTCCGACGCCATGTCGGACAACCCTTACAATCGCGGGGGCTGGGACAAGCCTCCGTACACCTTGCCGCGTGGCCTCGTGTTCCAGGACGGTCGACGATTGTTGCAGGTGGCGGAATACGCCGAACTGGCCCAAGCGGACGGCGCGTATTGGGTAGAACCGGGCGGGCGGCGGCTGCACGTTCGGCCCTGCCAGGACCAACCGCCCGCGAAAGCGGCCTTCGACGTCACGACGCGCCCGTTCGCCTTCGCCCCGGAACAGGCCGGGCTGGGCTTCATCCGCGTGGACGGGTTCGTCGTCGAGCGCGTGGCCAACTGCGTCCCCGTGCCGCAGTTGGGCGCCATTTCGACCATGCAGGGGCACCATTGGATCGTGGAAAACAACGTGGTCCGCCAGGTCAACGGTTTGGGGTTGGACTACGGCCGGCGTCAAACGTTTATTCCTTACGAGGTTCCGGCGGACACGCCCTATCTGGCCGGTGTGGGAACGATTGTCCGCGGTAACACATTCTTGGAATGCGGAGTCTCCGCGCTGTCCGGGTTGGGACTCATCGGCGGACTGGTCGAAGACAACTATTCACGGGATTGCGGCTGGCGCCGCGTGCAAGGTTTGGCCGAATCGGGCGGCATCAAGTTGCACTATCTGAAACACACTCTCGTGCGGCGAAACGCGGTCCAGGGGACGACCAGCGCAGCCGGACTGTGGGTCGACCACAGCAACCACAATTCGCGGATCACGCAGAACATCGTCTTCGGAGCCGAGGGCAACGCCTTTTTCTTGGAAGCCTCGTACGGCCCCAATCTCGTCGATCACAACATCTTCTGGGGCAGCAGCGGCGACGGCATGCTCCTGACGCACACCGGCCACGCCACCATCGCGCACAACCTCGTCGGCTGCTGCCGGGGTCTGCCCGTGCGGATCGCGCCGGCTCGTCCGCTGCCGACGGGCCGCATGATCGACCTCGAAACCAAGCGGTTCTCCGCCTCGGACCACAACCGCCTGATCGGCAACGTGTTTTACGGCTTTGAATCGCGTACTCCTCTGGTGCCCGCTGACATGGACAACGTCTCGGACTGGAACGTCTTCGTCAATCCGCCCGACGGCAAACCGTTTGATCTGGCTGCCTGGCACCAGAAGACCGGCTACGAGACGCACAGCCAAGCGGCCACGTCCAGCCTGGAGTTCCTTCCCGCTGAATGGAAGCTACGCGGCCTGCTGCCGACGCTGGCATGTCCCCGCATCCCCGCGGTCACGTCCGACTACTTCGCCGCCGTGCGGTCCGACGAAACGACCGAGGCGGGTCCGTTCGTCAAGTTGAACCTGAAGCCCGAAACGGTGCCGTTCACCGCCGGGGCTGGCACCAGGAAGTTGGACGGTGCCGTCACCGACTAGCACATCGAGGCGGCCGCAACCGCCGACCGAAGGTCAACGCCTCCGTTACCTTCGGTTCATCGCTTGTGCCACATCTGGCTTCTTCAGAGCCAGCGCGCAGATCACTTGCGGCGCGGCCGACTCCACGTTCTTCGCCACGCGGCACAAGCGGGCGTCGCGGCGCAGGGCAATCACCAGTTCGGCCAACTCTGGGTCGCTGACGCCGCTCTTGAGTTGGCGGTTCAGCGCGTCGGTTCCCCTGCCTTACGGCCTGGGCTGTTCTCTCGACGCCGCTACGGCGGCTGATGCAGTGCCCCTTGCGGAGCCCGGAAATTCGGCAAGAATGTAACGATCCAAGCCGGCAGCGGCAGCGACTTGGTGTACGGCACGTTCGAAGCCAACGGCTGCTTGTTGGCCTTGACCGCTCGCCGTCCCGTACTTCGCGCGCGGCCTGCGGCGTCGACAGGCCGCAGCCGCGCGAGCCAGACTGGGGCGATGGCGGAACGTTGCCGAGTGCGAGCTGAGTTGCCTGACGAGCCAATGTCTGCGGTCAGAAATCAGATCTCCTGTGACGCATGTCATTCATGGCCCCCAAGCGTTGCGTGCGCTGCATGGTTCCTTCCACCCTCCGCACGGCCGACAAAGTAGGCCGTGCCACACATTCCGAGCGTTGCGTGTGCTGCATGGTTCCTTCCATCCGCTGGCTTCGTGCGCGGACCGTGCGTTGGCTGGCCTTGGCGGCGATCTTCCTGGTCCTGGCGCTCGCGTCGATCTGGCCCGCTCCGCGTTCCCCCTACGAAGTGTTGCCGACCGGATGGTCGGCCCCCGGCACGGTGCCCATGCTCAACGCGTGGACGATCTGGTGGAATGCAGATCGGTTGACGCATGGCCTCGCCGGCTACTGGAATGCTCCGATTTTCCATCCCGAGCCGGGCACGTTTGCCTTTTCCGAGCCGCAGCCGGCCACCTGGATTGTGGCTCCGATGGTGTGGCTGGCCGGGTCACCGCTGCCGGCCTACCAGGCCTACCTCGTGGCGACGCTGGTGCTCAACGCCTTGTTTGCAGTCCGACTGCTCCGGACGCTGCGCGCGGGTTGGATGGCGACAGTGGCCGGCGGTGTTGCCGTGCTGCTGCTTCCGTTGGTGCACCAGGATCGCGAGACAGTGCAGTTGATGGCCCTGTGGGGCGTTCTCTGGACGCTCGACTCCCTCGTCCGGCTTCGCCGGCAGCCCTCGTGGCCGCGCGGCCTGGTGCTGGGCCTTGCTTTCTCGTCGGTGTTCCTGGCCTGCATCCACCATGGGCTTTTCTTGGCACTGCTGCTGGGCTTGAACGCCTGGTTGACGGTCCCGCGGCGGCGATGGAAGCCGTGGCTGGCCGCGGTCGTCGTTGCCGGCCTCACAGCGTCGTTGCTTCTGACGCCCCTGTTGCTGCCCCTGCGCCACCTCCTGGCTCGGCGCGGCTTTACGCGCTCCGCGGTCGAGGTCCAGTCACTCTCGGCAACGGCGTCGGACTGGTTTCAAGCCATGCCCGGTGCCGCCGTCAATTTCACCGCCGCGCAGAGTCGCTCCGCTCGTCCGTTGTCACCGGGATGGATCCGGACCGGCCTGGCGCTGACCTGCGTGCTGCTGGCCATGCGCCGCCGGAGGGACCGTAGGGCGGTGCTGTTTCTCGCGGCTTTGGGCTGCTGGTCCCTTTTCTGGTCGTTCGGGGCGAACCTCAGGATCGGAGCATGGCAGCCTTGGCACATCTTGGCGGAGTGGGCACCGGGATTCTCCCAAGTCCGCAGCGCCTACCGGTTCGCCTACTTCGGTCAACTGGCCGTGGTGCTGCTGGCCGCAGTGGGGCTCGACCGGCTTTCACGTAGCCGGGCTGTGCGTCCCGGCGCGAACCGTGCCGGCCGGCTGGTCTCAGGCCTGTTCGTTCTTTCCTGCGCCCTTGTTGCTTTCGAAGTTCCGCCAGCCCCGCTGGGTCTGGTGAGCGTTCCGGACGTCGCCAAGGAACCGGCGTGGGCTGTTTTCGTGCGCCGTCATACACCCGCGCACCGGGCGATTGTGTGCTTGCCTTTCATGGAGGCGTATTCCGCTGACGATTACGAGCGCTCGGCCAAGTGGATGCTGTTTGGCACCTGGCACGGGGTCGCAATGGTGAACGGCTATTCCGGGTTCTTCCCGGACTCCTGGGTCCGCATGGTCGAGGCGTTGAAACCCGACCCGTTTTCCGAGTGCGCCCTGGATGTGTTGGCAGCGGCAGGCGTCGAGTATGTTGTCATCGAGCCACGGTTGATGCCGAAAAATCAAGCTCCTTCGACGGTTTCCAAGCGGCATCACCTCGTCCGGGTCTTCCGCGACGAATCGGGCGTAGAAATCTGGCGGCTTCAAGAGCGGGGATAAATGGCCACGGTCGGCCCCGTGCCAGCGACCACCTCCGCGGGCACGGCAGGGGTCAGGCGTCCAGAATTCAATTTTCGCGGGGATGGCGTTTTTGATGGAGTTGGACGATGGGCCGCGAAAACTGAATTCTGGACGCCTGACCCCAGGGCTAGCACGCCGCGCGGGCGGCTGTCGGGCGGCCGATTGACACAGCCCGCTCCGGCAACAAAACTGAGCCTAGTCCAGCGATCGTTGCGGGGGCCGGGTGGCCGCGACGCAACGGTCGAAGCCCCGTGAACCGGAACGTACGACCGAAGGAAGCACCAGATGAAAACTCTCCCTGCCGTTCTTGTCGCCTGCTGCGGGTTGATCGTCGCCTCCGCCGCTGAGGCGGCTAAGCCGAAGCCCAACGTCCTGTTCATCATCTCCGACGACCTGACCGCCACGGCGCTGTCCTGCTATGGCAACACGATCTGCCGCACGCCGAACATCGATCGGCTCGCCGCCCAGGGCGTGCGGTTTACCCGCGCGATGTGCCAAGGCACCTACTGCGGTCCTTCCCGCGCCTCGTTCCTGTCGGGCTACTATCCGCACGCCACGGGCGTGCTCGGCTACACCAGCCCGCGTCCGGCGATCGGCCAGCGCGCCACCTGGCCCCAGCATTTCAAGAACGCCGGCTACTACACCGCGCGGGTCAGCAAGATCTATCACATGGGGGTTCCGGGCGGCATCGAAGACGGCGGCGACGGCGCGGACGATCCGGCCTCGTGGACCGAACGGTTCAACAGCCCCGGCCCCGAATGGAAGGCAACGGGCGATGGCGAGACGCTGGAAGGCAATCCCGACGGGACGCGGCCGGTCGTGGGCGGAAACACGTTTGTCGTCGTCGAGGCGGACGGGGACGACCTGGTGCACTCGGACGGCAAGACTGCGGCCAAAGCCGTGGAATTGATCCGGCAGCACGCGGATCGGCCGTTCTTCCTGGCCGTCGGCTTCGTGCGCCCCCACGTGCCCTTCGTGGCGCCGAAGAAATATTTCCAGCCGTTCAAGCCCTACGACCAACTGCCGCTGCCGCCCAAGATCCCCGGCGATTGGGACGACATCCCCAAGGCGGGCATCAACTACAAGACCAGCGTCAACATGAAGATGGATGTTCGCCGCCAGAAGAAGGCGCTGGGTGGCTACTACGCGTGCGTGACTTACATGGACGCGATGGTGGGCCAGGTGCTCGACGCGCTGGACAAGTCCGGACAGGCGGACAACACGATTGTGATCTTTACCAGCGACCACGGCTATCATTTGGGCGAGCACGACTTCTGGGCCAAAGTCAGCTTGCGAGACGAGTCGGCCCTGGTGCCGCTGATCGTCCGCGTGCCGGGCAAGAAGCCGGCCGTCTGCCATTCGCTCGTCGAACTGCTCGACCTGTATCCGACTGTAGCCAGCCTGTGCCGTTTGGACGTGCCCGCGCGCCTGCAGGGCAAGGACATTTCCGCCCTGTTCGACGATCCGTCGCGCGTCGTGCGCGAGGCCGCTTTCTCCGTCGCGCCGTCGCGCAAAGGCTTCCTCCTGCGCGGGGATCGATGGGCCTACATCCAATACGCGGAAGATGCCTCCCAGGGCGTCGAACTGTTCGACCTGTTCAAGGACCCGAAGCAGTACACGAATCTTGCTGGAAAGCCCGAGTGGGCCTACGTGATCGAGGATTTCCAAGCCCAGCTTGCCGCCAGGCTCCGCGCCGTGCGTGACAACGATCTCGCAACTGACTGAGAGCGTCGCGAAAAAGGTCGAGAAAAGGAATCCGAAAAGGGGCGCGGAAAGAGAGGCGGGACTCTCGTCTGTGAAACGTCCCTTGGGCCGTTCCCTCCAAAAATCCTGTCCGCTTCTCCGGAGAAGCCGTTTCGCCGCCGCCGACTGGCGATCCGCAATCTCGGAGGCGGGCCGTTGTCGTTCATTCGGACGGATGTTAGAATACGGCACGGCGATGGGGTTCGCCATGAACTGCCGCGTCTGTTTGCGGACGACGGCTGATGACTCCTACCTGGGCGCGAAAGGTCCGGTGGGAGTCCCGTCTCACGCCGAACCTAGACTTTAAGCTCCCAGGATCACTCCTTCGGGAGCTTTTTTTCTGGACCTGGGGCGGCCTTTTTCCGCGGGAACAACTGGCAAAGGAGTTTGGCGTGAGACACAGAATTACCTCCGTCCGGGCCCTGGAGATTCTCGATTCGCGTGGAAATCCCACGGTGCGCGTCCACGTGGCGCTGGAAAACGGCGTGCAGGCTTCGGCCTCCGTGCCCTCGGGCGCTTCGACGGGCGAGCACGAAGCCCTGGAGCTTCGCGACGGGGACAAGAAACGCTACGGGGGCAAGGGCGTTGTCAAGGCGGTCGCCAACGTCAACGACGCGATCGCCCCCAAGCTGATCGGCCGGGACCCGGCACATCAAGCCGAACTCGACCGGCTGATGATCGACCTGGACGGGACTCCGACCAAGAGCCAGTTGGGCGCCAACGCGATCCTGGGCGTCTCGATGGCGGTCGCGCGGGCAGCGGCCCGAGACGCGGAGCTGCCCTTGTACGCGTATCTGGGCGGCACCGGCGCGGTGCGGTTGCCCGTGCCCATGATGAACATCCTGAACGGCGGCAAACATGCGGACAACAGCGTCGACCTCCAGGAGTTCATGGTGATGCCGATCGGGGCGCCGAACTTTGCCGAAGCGTTGCGGTACGGCACCGAGACGTTCCACGCCCTGAAGAAGATTCTGCACGGCCGTGGGTACGCCACGAGCGTCGGGGACGAAGGCGGATTTGCCCCCAACCTGAAGAGCAACGACGAGGCCTGCGAGGTGATCATCGAGGCGATCCAGGCGGCAGGCTACAAGCCCGGCACGGACATCGCCCTCGCCCTCGATCCGGCAGCCAGCTCGTTCTACGAAGACGGGGCCTACAATCTGGCCAAATCGGGACAGGGCAAGAAGACGGCGGCCCAGATGACTGAACTGTACCAGTCGTGGGTCGCCAAGTACCACGTCATCTCGATCGAAGACGGGCTGGCGGAAAACGACTGGGACGGTTTCCGCGCGCACACGGCCGCGCTGGGCGACAAGATCCAGATCGTCGGCGACGACCTGTACGTGACCAATACGCGGTTCATTGCCCGCGGCATCCAGGAGAAATCCACCAATGCGGTGCTGATCAAGCTGAACCAGATCGGCTCGGTTACCGAGACCATCGAAGCGATCCAGATGTGCCAGAAGGCGGGTTGGGGCTACGTGGTGTCGCACCGTTCCGGCGAGACCGAGGACGCCTTCCTGGCCGACTTTGCCGTAGCCCTGGGCGGCGGTCAGATCAAAACCGGCTCCGCCTGCCGCAGCGAGCGGATCGCCAAGTACAACCGGCTGCTGGAGATCGAAGCCGAACTGGGCAAGGCGGCCGTGTTCGGGTGGAAGTGAAGCGGTCAGCGCCGGCCGGATTCTCGCGGCGCGGAGCGACTGGGGGCAAGGACCCGGGTTCGTAGGGCGGAGTCCATTCCGCCCGAGCGGACTGCCTTTCTCCGAGCGGACCAAGGTCCGCTCTACGACGCGAGAGGAGAGCTGTTTCTTGAGAGACGCTGACGGGCGCGCACCCACGGAGTCGAACATGAGCTATCCGGGTTGCCGCCTCGCCGGAACACGCTACCGCGCCCCGGCGGGTGGTGCCTCACGTCGTTCCCCGCAGAAGATGCCTCTGGAAGGTTCCAGCGGCCGAATCGTCGCGGGTCTGAAGGTCCTTGATTCACCCCTTCACGAGGACCTGTGATCCGATTTCGGCCACCACGCTGCTTGCCAGCGTGGGGCCATGTTCAGAACCAGACATCGCCCCGGTGCAAGTCACACCGCCCAGCCTTCACGGTAAACAGGCCGAAGGAACTGGTCGGCCTCGGGACAGTTGCGAGCCCTGAGGTTCACCGAGTCCCACTCCAGCTTCTTATTGACCCGGAAGGCGACCGTGCCCAGCAAGTTGTTCTCGATCAGGGCGCCTGAGTAGTCGAAGTTGCAGAGCGTCGGCGAGCCGGTCTTGCAGGCTTGAATCCACTCCTCGTGCTGGCCTGGCGACGGAGGGATGGAAGGCGGCGGAGGCTGGAAGTCCTTGAAATCGGCTTCCGGCAGCAACATCCGCTTGCCGTAGTCCGCCAGGAGCGTGCCCTTGTCGCCGACGAACATAATCCCCAAGTGCCATTTGCTCAGGTCGATGCCTTCCGGCGCCTGGGGCCGGTTGTGCCGGTCGTACCAGGCGAGTTTCACCGGCGGCCGGTTTCCCCGAGCCGGGTGCTCCCAACGCACGGTCAGGTGGTCGGGATACGTCTCGGCACGCACCGGCAAAGGGCCCGACGCCTCGACCGTGCTGGGCGCCTGCAACTCCAGGGCCCAGAAAGCCAGATCGATGGTGTGGCTGCCCATGTCGCCCAGCGCCCCGTTGCCGAAATCCCACCAGTTTTGCCAGGACAGTGAACGCTTGGTGAAGTAACAAGGATGATAGGGCCGCGCCGGCGCGGGACCCAGCCAGAGATCCCAGTGCAAGTTCGGAGGAACCGGGACCGTCTCCTGGGGCCGCTCGACCGGTCCTTCGATGCCCTGATCCACCCAGACGTGCGCTTCGCGCACCGGTCCGATCGCTCCCGTTTGAATCAGCTCGACCACGCGGCGATAGTTGTCGGTGGCGTGAATCTGCGTGCCCATCTGAGTCGCCACCTTCATCTGCTTGGCCGTCTCCCGCATTTGGCGCGCTTCGTACACCGAATGCGCCAGCGGCTTCTCGCAATACACATGCTTGCCCCGCTTCATGGCGGAAAGGCTGATCAGCGCGTGGGTATGCTCCGTCGTGCTGACGACCACCGCATCGAGGTCTTTCTGGTCCAGCAGCTTGCGCCAGTCGATGTAGGTCTTGGCCTGGGGATACCGCTGAAGGGCCTGGACCAGATGTTCTTCGTTCACGTCGCACAACGCGACGATGTTCTCTGTGGCGACCGCCCGCGCGTTGGCCGCCCCGCGACTGGCGACCCCAACGATGCCGATGTTCAGTTTTTCATTTGGCGAGCGGCTCTGCGCTGTCGCGCAGTTGCCGGCCACCCAGAATCCGGCTGCAGCCAGAGCCGAACGGTTAAGAAACTCGCGACGCGTGGCACATCTGTTCATGTCGACTCCTCGGGATATGGGGCGTGGTTGTCAGGCAGGATTCGTTCAAGCCTTGCGGGAATCAGCCTAGTCCTGCGGCACGGCCCAGTCAAGCGGCGGCACGACCTGGCGATTACGAGACCTTGAGAGAGTCGCCCCATCCGCTATACTTTCTGCTGCGCGTAGAGTGCTCCGTCCTTGCCCGCGGCCTCGGCTGCCCCGTAGGCGGCATGGTTTTGCGGTCCGCGAGTTCGCTGCCGCGTTTCGAGCCGGAGTTGAACCAGATTCTGCCTTCGATTCCCTCGTCCGTTCACCAGGAGTCCACTAAAAAAATCGCCGTGACGGCGGATGCGCCGTCCCTGGAGGTGGCCGGGGAGGGGGACGGAGGCGAGGTTGCCGTGGCGATGTCACGGCACCGCCTGCGGGGAGGAATGATCCAATGAGAGCAAGTCAGACCGCGGTCGTCGCCATGTTCGTGTTAGGGTTCCAGTGGTCCTTTGCGTTCGCGCAAAGGGGCGAGGGAGGTCAACGGGGGGTGGCCGCAAAACCAGCTGCACCAAAAACCATTTCGCTTTCCGGCAAACTGATGGAGGTCAAGACGGAACCGTTCCAGATGACGACCGGACCCTCGTTGCCGGGCACATATTTGGCGATCAGGACGCCGGCAGGCAAGACGGTCAGCATCCACCTGGGGCCATCGAACGAAATCGAACCGCTGACCAAAGGCCTGTCGCCCGGCACGGAAATCAAGGCCGAGGTCTTTCGAACCGAGACGACGCGGGAAGGCCGATACATCGCTCGGACCTTGACCTTTGGCGACCGGACCATCGTCCTGCGGGACATGTCGCTGCGGCCGGTTTGGGCCGGCCGAGGAGCAAGCGGCGAACCGCCCTTCAAGATTGCCGTCACCGCGGCCGGGCCGACGCTGGGCGCGGCCGTCGATCCGCAATTCGGACGCTGCCCGTATTTCGTCGTCATCGATCCGAAAACGGGCGAGTTTGAGGCGTTGAAGAACACGTTCACGCAGGGCCGCCAGGCCGGCGTCCAGTCAGCCCGGATGATCGCATCGAAGGGAGCGAAATGGCTGCTGACCGGCAAGTGCGGGCCCAGCGCTCTGCGCGCCCTGTCGTCCGAAGGGATCGAGATTGTCTCAAACTGCTCGGGCACCATCCGCGAGGTGCTGGAAGAATACAAGGCCGGACAGTTGCCGGCCGCAAACCAGAATCACGCCCGTTCGCCGCAGCCTGCCCACGATCCACCGCAGCCGTGACGGACGTGGCCGTCTGCCGCGCGCCTCGTAGCAGGCTAAAGAGGTTCTGTTCGCTTCGTAGGCCTTGGACCTGATCTTTTGACCATGATTACAGGGCAAGATGCCTGCCGCATCACGGATTTGGCGACGCTGCCGCTCAACACGCACATCAGTCCCGTGCGACCGTGTGTGCCGATGACGATCACTTCCACGTTTTCCTGCTTGGCCAACTGGACGATCAGGTCAGCTGGATGCACGCTTTCCGAGGAGGGCGGAGGACAGATCATGCGGTGCTCGTACGGCACCTCGGCGTCATCGGGAACAATCGTTTGTAGACGCTGCACGTCTCCTGGACTCGGCTCCGGATCCTCGTCGAACAGCATGTCCGCGTCTCCCGGCAACGCCGAAGCAGCAAACAGCGCGCCCGGCAATCCGATCCTGGGGTTTATCGAAACGGGAAACACCGAAACGGGGAAGCATCGGGGAAGCCGCTGAGCCCACACCGGGACACGCCTTCGTCCGGCACGGCATCTGCTAGAATTGCAATCCATCGATATGGCTACTGCAATGACCGATATTTCACAAAAGCAGGAAGTGCGATTGCAGGGAATCTCGATCTGTCCCGGGATCGGAATGGGGCGCGTCCACAAAATGGACTTGGACATCCTCATTCCGCAGGACGAAATCGACATTTCCCAGGTCGCCGCCGAATTGGATCGTTATTCCCGCGCGGTCGAAACGGCGCGGCGTCGTCTGCCGGAACACGTTGCCGCGGTTCACGGCGAACTGTCGATCGAGGCCCAAGCCATCTTTCAGGTCCATGAGGCGATCTTGTCGGATGAGTCGTTCCACACCAGAGTGCGGAACCGGATCGCCGCGGAGCAGAAGCGCGCGGAATTCTGTCTCGACAAGGAGGCTGCCGCGCTGGTGGCCGCGTTCGAGGCGATGCGGGATCCCTATCTCAAAGCGCGCAACGAAGACATCCGGGATATGGCCGACAACCTGCTTGGAATCCTATCCAATCGCGACCGCAGCCTCTATCGGCCGATGGCAAGGGGCGACGCGATCATCTCCCGCCATCTGCATTCTTCGAGCGTCATCCTGGCCCAACGGGTCGGTGCCGGCGGGTTTGCCAGCGAGAGCCGCGCGCTGTCTTCGCACGCCGCCATTCTGCTCAAAGGATTCGGCCTTCCTTCCGTGGGAGCCGTTTCGGGGCTGCTGGATGTAGCGCAGGAAGGTGACCGGATCATCGTCGAGGGCACCCGCGGCCTGGTCATTGTGCGGCCGTCACTGCATACAGAGGAAGAGTATCGGCAGCAGAAACGGGGCGAACAGGTGCCCGTTTTCTTTCCGGAGGTGATGCCCTGCAGGACGGCCGACGGCATCGCGGTTTCGTTGAGGGCCAACATGGAGAATCCGGAACAGATTCATCTCATGTTCGCCAACGGCTTGGATGGAATCGGGCTGTTCCGAACCGAGTTCATGATTGCCCAAGACGGTCGTTTGCCTTCAGAAGACGAACAATACGAGGTCTACCAGCGGGTGATCCACGAAGCGGCGGGCCGTTTCGTCATCTTTCGGACCTTCGATATCGGCGCGGACAAGCAGTGGGGCGCGACACGCGGTTGCGCGGGATCGAATCCTGCCTTGGGGATCCGGGGTATCCGCCGGCATTTCCTGGACGAGATGGGAGAACTCCGCTCACAGTTGCGGGCCTTACTGCGGGCCGGCGGCGATCGCCAGATCGGAATTCTGATTCCGCTGGTGACGACGATCGACGACGTCCAGCGGGCGAAGTGCATTCTCGACGAAGTCGGTGGTGAATTGAAGTCGCAAGGCCAACAGCTGGCACACCGAATCAGGATGGGAGCCATGATCGAGGTTCCCGCCGCAGCGATTTCCGTCCAGGACATCCTCAAGGAGGTCGATTTCATCAGTTTGGGAACGAACGATCTGCTGCAGTACTTTATGGCTGCGGACCGCGATAACGAACGGGTCGTCCAGTACAACGAACCGACCCACTCCGCCTTTCTTTGGCTGTTGGAGTACATCATGCGGCAGGCGAGCCAGATTGGCCGGGCGGCGGATGTCGCCGTGTGCGGCGAAATCGCCTCGGATCCGCGCATGGTGCCCCATCTTTTGCGCCTGGGTTATCGTGCCTTCAGCATCACCCCCGTTGCGACACAGGCCGTTCGAGAAGTCATCGCAGCCACGCGAACGGACCACGGTCCGGGCAGCGCCCCGTAACAGCGCGGGTCCAAACCGGTTTTTCCCCGCAACCGCGCAGGCGTGTTTTTGCGAAGAAACCGCGAGGGGCTGGCGGAATGGTCCGAAACGTGCATCTTTAGGAGTGTCACGTGCTACCTGCCCATGTGCGGTGGAGGTGGGCCCATCGATTACAGAATCTACCGGGACTAGGCTGAAACCCAATGAGGAGAGAAGCCATGAACCAGGAAACCGTCAGTTTTGCAGGCATCCAGGCCGATCATCGCCAGTGGACTAGCGTCCATTCGGCCTGGCGGGATGACGTCGAGCGTTGGCAGCGCGAACACCAGTCCGCTTTGTCGGAGTTGGCAAAGCTGCAGGGGATGATCCGCGAACACGGTGAAGCGCTCGAATCTCACGCGCAAGCCATCGAACTTCACCAGCAGGCTCTCCGGGACCACGGCCGAGCGATGTCCGAGTATGAGCACCAGGGCATCGGCGAAGGCGTCCAAGAAGCGATGGCCGGACAGCACCGGGAATTAGCCGAGCGGCACCGCAAGCAACGCGACGCGCACGAACGGATCGAAAAGCATCATCGGACGGTGATAGACCGCTTGACGAGGGTCAAAGCCGCGTTGGAAGCCGCGATGTGATGATCCCAAACGTTGCCCCAAATCCGGCGGACGCCAGTCCGCCGGTGTGCCGCCAGATCCCCGCAGAACCAGCAGGCTGACGCCCGCCGTTCGCTTTGCGGCCAGCGAACGGCTCCGCTTCTTATTCCTGGTGGATCGCGCGGAAGTAGGGTTTGCCCTCGCCGGGGACGCACTCGACCAACCCGGAGACTCGCAACTCTTCCAGGTGCTTGATGACCTCATTTTCGTGCCTGGCGAGTCCGCCCGCAATGTCGGCGACGCTGCAGGGTCTGCGCTGAAGCATGTCGAGAACCTCGTTGCGGGAGGCGACAAATTCGGCTTCTTGATGGATGCCCCGGAAATCGGCGATCACCTCGGCGCGAGGCTGGAAAAACGAACAGAACTGGTCCAGCCGCTTCGGCGAAACCGCGGCGGCTGTTTTTTCCGCGGGAGGCCGGGTGACCGTGTTGAGTTGGACGCGGTCCGGTCGAATTCGGGCGACGGCCGCGGCCAACTTCTCGATCTGGGCCACCGTGTCCGTGCATCCGCCGACCACCATGACCTCCAACCAATAGGCCCCACGGAATTCCTGCCGCAGCGCCACGAGTCCGTCCAGCATTTTTTCAAAGGCGATCTGCCCGTGCGGGCGGTTTACCGTTTGAAACACGGTTTCCTCGCCGGCGTCCAACGAGGGAATCACCAGGTCGGCTCCGAGCAATTGTCGGCGCACCTCCTCAATCCACAACAGCGAGCCGTTGGTGAGCACCGCGACGGGGATGTCGGTCAGCGTTTTGATGTTGGCAATCATCTCGCCCACTTGCGAATTCAACGTCGGCTCGCCGGACCCACTGAGCGTAATGTAGTCGGGCTTGCTCGACAGCCGCTCCTGCAACTGGGCTACGACGGCATCCAGGGGCACCCAGGCTTTGCGTTCGATCGTCTTGCACGTCGTTGGCCCCAGCTGGCAGTAGATGCAGTCGTACGAACAAGTCTTGAAGGGCACCAGATCGACGCCCAGGGACCGCCCCAAACGGCGCGAAGGCACGGGACCGAACAGATAACGAGTCATGGAATCCTCTTTTCAAAGCAAAGCCCTAGTTTCTTTTCCACCCGATCGATGTGCTGGGCCATGATGCGTGCGTAAACTGAGGTTGCAGGGAGCCTGGCCCCGGTTTTTTGCGCACCGGGCAAAGGCTCCGTTTCCCGTCAGAAAGGACGCACCGTTGCTGGCGCGAGCTGCAGCGGACACGCCCGCCGGAGAATTGACCGTCCAGCATGGCCCCCCGGCAACGGCCCACCGCTTGCCTCCTCATCGTTCCCTCGATTCTATCCACTTGTTTCCCGTACAGCCATCATTCTGTCCAGGGCACGGCGAGCATTGACTCGCACCGCCTCTTCCACCGTAATCCCAGGCTCCATCGTCTCCAGCGACCGCAGGACATCTTCCAGCGTCGTCAGTTTCATGGTCGGGCAGACGAGATAGTCGGTGGCCGGGAAAAATGCCTTGTCCGGGTTTTCCTTGCGCAGGCGATGGATCACGCCGAGATCCGTGGCGACGAGCACGGCCGTACCTGGCGGCTGTTCGGCAGCGTAGGCCAGCATCCCGGCGGTACCCGCCACGTGGTCCGCCAAGTCCAATACTTCGGGGCGGCATTCGGGATGCGCGATCACTTGCGCTTCCGGGTGCTTGCTTTTGGCTCGCCGGATATCGGCGGCCGACACCGCGGCGTGCGTAGGGCATGAGCCCTCCCACAAGATGACATGACGCCCAGTCATCCGCGCTGCATACTGCCCCAAATTCCGGTCGGACACGAAGATGACGGGATGTCCCGGCTCAACCGATCGGACCACCTCGACGGCATTGCCCGAGGTGCAGCAAAGATCGCTTTCGGCCTTCACGGCGGCGGACGTGTTCACGTAGGCGACCACCACCGCAAGCGGGTGCAGCTGTCTCATGCGCCAAACCTGCATCGCGGTGGCGGTGTCGGCCAACGCGCAGCCTGCCTCCAGGACCGGGAGCAAAACGCGTTTCTCCGGACACAGGATCGCCGCAGTTTCCGCCATGAAGCGGACTCCACAAAAGACGATCACGTCTTGCTTGGCGCTCGCTGCAAGACGGCTTAACTCCAGCGAGTCGCCGGTAAAGTCGGCAACATCCTGCACCTCCGGCCTTTGGTAGTTGTGTGCTAGGATGACGGCGTTGCGATCTCGCTTCAGTTCCACGATCCGTCGAACCACATCAACTGCGTGTCCTGTCACGGTCTGAATCCCTTAGTGTCATCATGTTCTCGGACTGTCCCTCGACTGGCGGAAGATGGTGTTCGTAGAGCAGACTCCGTCCGCTCGGGCCAAATGGTTTCTGCCCTGCCAACGTTTCCCGCACAGCTACCTACGGCCCGGGCTTCGTGCGCGCCTCGATCTGAAAGATGCCCGTCAAGACGTCGTCGACGTTCCCGGTTCTCCGGGCATAGACTTCGATTCCGGCCGATCGCAGCAATTCAGCGGATCGACGGTCGACACCGCCGCAAACCACCGCCTGTATCCCGAGCGCGACAAGACGGTTGATTCGTTCGTTGGTCCCCCAACCGCTCGCGAACAACTCCTGACGGCTCGAAAACCGGCCCTCGTCGACCGTCGCAACCAGAAAAGTCTGGGCACAGTCGAAACGCGGCGAAACCCGTTCCCCGAACGTGGCGACGGCTACCTTCACGGCGAACATCCTTTCCGTCCCAGTGAACTGCAAGAACTGCGCCCTGCCGTCCGCGGCCTGCGTCGCCGGTTCAACGGCCACACTTCGCTACGCGGCAGGCGCTAGCCGAATGCCGCGTGCTTTGAGCGGAAGGTCGCTGGCCGCCGGTGAAGTGTGGGCGTGTTTCCCTGGAGAAACCCGTCCGTACTTCCCGCGGCGAGCGTCTTGCGCGTCATCACGTCCAGCGGCAAAGCGAGCGACATCGGGCGTTTGCCAAGATCGTTAGAGCGGGATGGACGATTCTTGTATGGCCGCAGGAAGTCTTGTTTTAGAAACGCAATGCGTGGCATTGCACCGTTGCGAATGTGCAATGGCCGGATCGACTCACGGACACGTCAAGGCGTACTTTTTGATTTTCCGCCAAAGCGTGCTTTTGTCGATTCCCAGGGCCGCTGCGGTCTTGCCTCGATGACCTTCGTATTGGCGAAGCGTGCGCAGGATGATTTCGGCCTCGGCCTCACCCAGCGGATTGCTCGGCGGCCTGGCCGCAGGGCCGCCGAGGCCGGGGCTGACGTCCCCCAAATAAGATGGCAGGCAGTCCGCCTGGACCCGGTCACTGTGACACAGCACGACGGCGTATTCGATGACGTTTTGCAATTCACGGACGTTGCCGGGGAAGGAGTGCCGCAGCAGGACGAGCATCGCCTCTTCTGTGATCCCGTCCAGGCGTTTGCCTTGCTGGGCGCTGAACTGCCTCAGGAAATGGTGGGCCAGCAGCGGGATGTCTTCACGGCGCTCGCACAGGGGCGGCAGCACAAGCTTGACGACGTTCAGCCGATAGAGAAGGTCTTCCCGGAAGGCACCGCGCGCGACTCGCTCGGTCAACGACTGGTTGCTGGCGGCGATCACGCGCACGTCCGCCTTGACCGTCGCGGTGTCGCCCAGCGGTTCGTATTCCTTCTCCTGCAGGACGCGAAGCAACTTGACCTGCAGCGCGGGGGAAATGTCGCTGATTTCATCCAGGAACAGGGTTCCGCCTTTGGCCAGGGCGAACCGCCCCGGCTTGTCTTTCTTGGCGTCAGTGAAGGCGCCTTTCTTGTAGCCGAACAACTCCGATTCCAGCAACGTGTCGGGCAAGGCACCGCAGTTTACCGCGACATATTTCTGCTTGGCTCGCCGGCTCAGATTGTGGATCGCCTTGGCCACCAACTCCTTGCCGGTACCCGTTGGCCCCTCGATCAGCACCGTCGTATCACTTGCGGCGATGTCCGGAAGAATGTCCAGGATGCGACGCAGTGGATGACTTTTGGTAATGATGTCGTGAAACGTGTAGCGGTCTTCCACTTGCTTGCGGAGCAGTTCGATGGCCGACAGATCGCGGAACGTCTCGACGCCCCCCACCGCCCGCCCCTTCTCGTCCCGCAAGATGGACGTGCTGATGCTGACCGGGATTTCTTCCCCTTGGCTGTTCAAAACATTGATTCGGCGATCCACCCATTGGCGTCCCGAGCGAATCGTGTCGCGCAAGGCACAGTTCGTCTGGCAGATACTGGATTGAAAAACGTCGAAGCATTTTTTGCCAAGCGCCTGGGTCCGGGGAACCCCCGTGATCCGTTCGGCGGCCCGGTTGAAGGAGGTGATCTTCCAGTCCTCATCGACGGTGAAGACGCCGTCGGCAATCGAGTCCAGGATCACCTCCCGGACGTGCTGCTCTAACGATCCGGCCATGACGGTTTCAAGTTCAACCCACGCGGTATCTCGATCAACGAAGCTTCATTGTTGCAGAAATGCAATGGCGATGCAAGCACTGGCAAATTTAAGGCAGTCAACAGATAACGTGCAGTTGACGCAAAGCCATGCGTTCATGTACGTTGATGGAAGTGCTGTTTTCAATTTGTGACGAAGCGGCCGCCCTCTGTTAGTTCCTCCCGCCAGCAAGCCTGCCATGTCTACACACTCCCGCCGCCTGACGACTTGGATTCTAGCGGCGTGGTTCGCAGCCGTGGCGGGTATCGGCGAGGGATGGCATGCGGTCCCCGGCAACGGTCATTGGGCGGAATTTCCCAGCGGCTTGAGCGTGTACGTTGGGAGGCTGCCGCAGTCCAGTCTAGACAGCTTGGGTCTGGACCGCCAAGCGACGTTGGATCATGGGCAGCGGGGCCCGATGTCGCTGAAGGGCGAAGCGAACTGCGCCATTTGCCGCATTTCCGGACAGGACCGGGACCAGGATACGTCTCCGGCGGTTTTAGCCGCCGGGGCGATCGTGCAAGATACCCTGGTCTTGGTCAGTCGTTTTGTCGGCACTTCCGTCTTGCGCGCGTTTTGCGCGCGAGGTCCTCCTCTGGCCTGATCCCATCCTTTGTCCGGTAACTCTACGCGGCCGTCACGGGATGCTGCGGCTCCCTCGTTTTGCGCAGGCCGCGCCAGCGATGCGCGAGTCTGGCCTCACCGCAGATCGACATCGATGATCACGCTGATCGGTCAAGATGTTTGGACAGAATTCATCGGAGGCGGTTATGAACGCGACACGACGAAATCGCGGATTTACCTTAGTGGAACTGCTGGTGGTCATCGCGATCATCGGCATTTTGGTCGCCCTGTTGTTGCCGGCGATCCAGGCGGCGCGCGAGGCATCCCGCCGCACCAGCTGCACGAACAACCTCAAGCAATGCGGACTGGCCTTGCACCACTACCACGACACGTATGACGTGTTTCCGCTCGTGGGATTGAAACCTTTCGAATGTCCCTGGCAGTTTTCGGTCCAGGCGCGAATTTTGCCGCTGGCGGAGCAGGAAAACCTGCAAGACTTGCTCAATCTCGAAGAGCCGCTTTTCGTGGGCTCGGGGCCGGCACAAATGCTCAACCCCCTGCAGGCGCCTGCGGCAGGAACGGTCGTCCCCATGTTCCGCTGTCCCAGCGACGGTACGAACGAGCGATTTACGGAGTACTTTACCACTGCGGACAGCCCCTTCGCCGGCGGGAACTACGTGGTCTGCACCGGCTCGGGCACCGGGACCAATTATGATCTCCGCTACCCCACCGACGGCCTGTTCTATTTTGTCTCGGCGTGCCGATTCCGCGACATGCTGGACGGCAGCACGAACACCCTGGCGATGGCCGAAACGCTCTTGGGCTCGCACCACGAGACGGCAGGTCCCAGCCCGGGCGATCCACAGCGGCAGATGGCCCACATGCAGAACCTAAGCCTTGCCCCGAACGCTCCGGGAATTCCCGGCGTCGTTAATCCCGACATCGCGTCGCTCCTTGCCGGAGCGACGAAGTGGACGGGCCAGCGCGCTCATGCCTGGATCTCCGGCAAGCAGTTTGCCAGCACGTTTTGCACGTACTTGCCGCCCAACGCGCCGACTCCCGACCTGTGGGCGAAAGGGGCGGGGTTTATCGCGGCCCGCAGCAATCACCCGGGCGGTGTCAATGCGCTGCTCGGAGACGGCAGCGTTCGTTTTGTCAGCGACTCGATCGACTTGCCGACGTGGCGGGCGCTCAGCACGTGTGCGCAGGGTGAAGTTGTCGGCGCGTACTGATTCCCGTCCGGGCGCGGCGGAGGACGCCCCTGGCAGGAAGGAATTGCGGGCGCTTACAATGGTCACGGCTGGAATGTTCACGGCTGGTTTGCTGCAAGGCTGGCCGCGTTTTCGTAGGTTGGGTCGCTGACCCGCCCCGGTCGGGACGGAGTCCCAACCTACTCGGCGGTGGCTTGGGCAAGTGGATTTCTCAGCGAACGAGGAGAACCGACGATGGGTTACTGGTCAAAGCTCTCTCGGACTCAGTACGCTTGGCTGGCGGGGACGGCGGTTGCGATGTGTGCCGTCGTGGCGATCGGCTGGGCTTTGCAGCCCCGATCCAAGGAGGCGATACCCGAAGGAATTACGACGGCGATGAGCCTGCGGGAGATCGCGCCCCGGCTGAAAACGACCGGCAAGGCGCTGGCCAGGGAACTCGAACTGCCCCTGAGCACGTCGATGCGCACCCCCGTGAGTGAACTGGGCATCAGCGAGCAGACGCTGAACGAAACGGTCGTCCATCTGGCCTCCCACCACGGCACGGGCCTCAAGTACTTCGTCTTTGCCGCACTGGTCCTTGGCGGTCTGGTGTTTTTGACGCAGTTAGGCCGGCCGGCAGACTCGCCCAGCAGCGAGCGCCGCCGTTGGTATCCGCGGACGCCTTATATCCTGGCGTTGCTGGTGGCCGCGGGAGTGTGCGGGTTCGCCTTGGGCAAGTCGCCAAACCCCATGGAGGGCGCGGTCAAGCTGTTCAAGGCAATGGTCGGCCTCCAGCCCTCCGTGCCGGCCGTGGTGCTCGCGTTCATGTTCTTCGCGGCGTTAGCGGTGGTCGGGAACAAGCTTGTCTGCGGTTGGGCTTGTCCCTTTGGGGCCCTGCAGGAACTGGTCTACAGCTTGCCCCTGCTGCGAAGCCTCAAGCGCCGCAAGGTGCCCTTTGTCTTGTCGAATTCGATCCGCGCCGGGTTGTTTGTCTTGATGCTGCTCCTGCTGTTTGGCGTGGTGGGCGGCCGAAGGGGATTCGTCCTGTACCACGGAATCAATCCTTTCAACTTGTTCAACCTGGAATTTGAAAGCCTTTCGATGCTCCTTACGGTGGTCGCCGCCCTGGTGCTGTCGCTGGGCGTGTACCGGCCTTTCTGCCAGTTCATTTGCCCGTTTGGGCTGATTTCGTGGGTTCTGGAACGTGTCAGCCTGAACCGAATCAAAGTGGATCACTCGCGGTGTAACCAGTGCGGGTCCTGCATCCGGGCTTGCCCGCTGGAGGCTGCCAAACACCTCGTCGCGGGCAAGTTGCTGGCGGCGGACTGTTACAGTTGCGCCCGTTGCCTGACCGTCTGCCCCAGCGATGCGATCAGCTACGGCAGCGTGTTTTCCTCCAGACCCCCTTCCCTCACGCAACCACCACGGGAGGGGGTTCCCGAGACGTAAAGCGGTCGGTTCGGCACCGTATTTGCCCCACGGCAGGCAGGATAGAACGGCCGGGGTCAGGCGAAATCGGGAAGTTGTTTCGGCCATCATGGCCACAGCGAGCGCGGCTGGATGACGACGAAAGCCAAAATCAGCGCCGGCATTTGCGGGTTCGCGACGACGGTGACGGTCAGCGGCGACGTCTCGGACTGCGCGATGTCGCTGGAGAGCGATTGCCCCGCGGTGCAGCAATTGGCCCTGGAATTAAGTCAACTCGATCCGCTGCGCGAAGTCTTGCGACGCGATGCTTCGGCGGCGGTTTGGGAGTTGGCGGTCAGGCACTGTCTTCACGCGGCCTGCCCGGTTCCCGTCGGCATCCTGAAAGCCGTCGAAGTCGAGGCGGGCTTGGCGCTGCCGGCAGACGTGACCATCGAAATCCGGCAAGAGCCCGGCGAGGGAGGCGGATGATGCAGAATTGCGAGAACCCCATGTCCACGGACCGCTTGTGTGCTTGCCCCCGTTATCTGGCCACATTCCAACCCAAACAGGTCCCGCATTTCTTTACGGACGTGCTCGTCGTTGGCAGCGGCCTGGCGGGACTGCGGGCCGCGTTGGAGGTGGATCCTAAGCTGTCGGTCCTGGTCGTCACGAAGGCCGAACTGCAACTCTCCAACAGCGCTTACGCCCAGGGCGGCATCGCCGCCGTTCTTGGTGCCGACGACTGTTTTGACGACCATGTCGCCGATACCCTGATTGCCGGAGGCGTGCTCTGTGACCAGGAGGTCGTCCGGCACGTCATCGAGGAGGCTCCCCGGCGGATCTTCGAGTTGATCGAGTGGGGCACGAAATTCGATCAGGAGGGCAGTCGGTTGGCGCTGACGCGCGAGGGGGGCCACCGCCGCAACCGCGTTGTGCATGCGGACGGCGACGCCACGGGCCGCGAGGTCATGCGGGCTTTGGCCCAACGCGTCCAACAGACTCCGCACGTCGGCGTCTGGGAAAACACGTTCACGATCGATCTGCTGACTCACGCGGGCCAGTGCTGCGGGGCGCTGGTTTGGAACCGCCAGCACGGCAAGACCTTGATCTGGGCCAAACAGACGATCCTGGCCACCGGCGGCGCGGGGCAGATCTATCGCGAGACGACGAACCCGGAGGTTGCCACGGGGGACGGCCTGGCCCTGGCCTACCGTGCGGGCGCCGAGGTGCGGGACCTGGAGTTCATGCAGTTTCATCCGACCGTGCTGTACGTCGCCGGCAGCAGCCGGAATTTGATCACCGAAGCCATCCGTGGCGAAGGCGCCTACCTGGTGGACCGCGAAGGACGCCGTTTTATGCCCGAATGCGATGAGCGCGCCGAACTGGCGCCGCGCGACGTTGTCAGTCGGGCGATCGTGATGCAGATGGAAAAGACGCGGCATCCGAACGTCTATCTCGACCTGTCCCACCTCGATCCGCAACACGTCCGCCGCCGGTTCCCCGGCATCGCCGCCCTGTGCGCTCAGTTCGGTCTGGACATCACCTGCGACCGCATCCCCGTCCGTCCCGGCGCGCACTACATGATGGGCGGCGTGACCGTGGACCGTGACGGCCGCACCACGCTGCCGCGTCTGTGGGCAGCGGGCGAAGTCGCTTCCACGGGCCTGCACGGCGCCAACCGACTGGCCTCGAACAGCCTCAGCGAAGCGGCGGTCTACGGGGCCCATGCGGGGCGGGAAGCGTCCTTGGAAGCAATCCGCCACAACGACACCTTCCGCGCGTTGCCGTTGGAGAACCCGCCGGTCAACTCCAGCGGCGAACCGCTCGATGTCTCCGATATCCGCAACTCGCTAAAAAGCCTCATGTGGCGTGCCTGCGGCGTCCGCCGCGACGCGGCCGGTCTGGCCGAGGCGGCCGAGAGCATCGGCCGTTGGTGCCGCTACGTTTTATCCCGCCAGTTTTCCAACCCTGTCGCCTGGGAGTTGCAAGACATGCTGCTGGTGGCCGGGCTGATGATCGAGGCTGCCGCGCTTCGCACCGAATCCCGAGGCGGTCACGTTCGCAGCGACTACCCCGAGCCGGATGACGAACACTGGACTCGGCATATCACCTTTGAGAAGGACGCGCGGCGGCTGGATGAGTTTCGGCCGTCAGGCGGCGAGTCGCGGTCGCGGGCATGGCTCGGCAGGTCGGTCGCCCTGCAATTCACGGGCGGCTACTGGGATGGGAGATCTCTACACACGGATTCGGACGACGAAGAGGAAGCACTGCTGGCCACGGCTTGCTACGAGATGACTCATCACGGGGCGATCGGCGCGGAATGTGGCGGCATGTCCGACGACGCCGTTACGTTTGCCCGTCTGCACGGCTGGGCGGGGGCCAAAGAAGCCGGCCTGCAAGGCGTCCATCGTTACCGCGTCATCGAGCGTCGCGAAACCGAGCGGGAGACTATCGTCGTATTCCGGCACGAACCGGCGTCCGACATGTCACCCGTGCCGGGCGACGACAAAGGCAAGGCCCCTTCCTAGTGTTCCGGCCAACCTGGCTGGACGCTCGCTGAAGGCGTAAGGCTTCCGGCTTCCGGATGCTCCCGAGTTCGGCTGCTCGACCAGGCCTTGCGATTCAGCGTTTGGCACAACGCTCATGGACCTGCGAACGGCCGGTTTCCGCGTCTTGGAGGTCCGCGCTCAGCGGGCGATTGCTGCGGGCAATCTGTTGCCCCAAACACAACAGGCATTTGCCGATTTCTATCGCCGGCAAACGGCGGATCGACTTGGCACATCCGCAGCGGGACAGACGTTCAGCGTTTGGGACGCCCCTCGCTCAGGCTGCCCGTAGGCGGTCGGCTGTACTCGCTCCCGTTGAGGCCGCTGTTGCCGCTGTTTTTTGTGCCAGCGGCGTCGAGGTCGGGATCGGCGAGGGAACAAGTTCCCGTCGCAGAAACCGACCCCAGCTTGGCATCCCGATTGCATCGGTCTGGAAACGGCAAGACCGGAGTCCGGGGCTTGCCAACCGTTGCGAGCGTTGCCTTGGAGGCGCCCCAGTCGCTCGCAGGCGGTGATTTGCAGGGGGCTTTTCCCGCGAGTCCTTCTTCCCACACGCCGACATGTCGGCAGAAGAGAGAACGGGACTGCAACGAAGTGTCGGGAGGGCCTGAAACCGTGTGCAATTTTTGCAGGGCGCCTCGCGTTCAGACCGGACGGCTTGGCACGGAGATTTCGCAGCCCGGCCGTCAGGCACGAAGGAGGGAAGAAAGATGAGAACGACATTCGTACTGAGTATCGCGTCGGCGATGGTTCTGGCCGCAGCCGCGAGCGCCGAAGCCCAACCGACGGCAGCGCAGCCGGCTCAAGGCCGAGGCGGCACTGCCCCGTGGATGTGCCCCTACTACGGCTTGGAAATGGGTCCCCGCGACGGTACCGGATGGGGCCCGGGTTATGGCATGGCGACCGGACTTCGCAACGGCATGGGGCGCGGACCCGGCTACGGAATGGCGATGGGGCCGCGCGGAGGCCGTGGCCGCGGCATGGGACGCGGCATGGCAATCGGACCGCGCAACGGTACTGGACGTGGCCCAGGCTATGGCATGGCTCGCGGCCCAGGCTTCCAAAGCGGTGCCGGTTGGGGTGCCGCCTACGGCCAGCCCGGCCGAGGCTTTACGGATCAGGACGGGGACGGTGTCTGCGATCGTTTTCAGACCAATTCCACGCCGTAATCAGGCCGGCGGGTCGATCCGCGCCCTGCGTCCGGGGCTGGAAGCAGGGCGTCCGCCAGAGGAACATGGAACCACGCGCCGGGCACGGGCTGGCCAACTAGTCCCGACGCACACGGGATCACACCGATGTCGAGAAAACGCGTTCCACGGGGTCTCGCTCGGATCGAGTTAGCGGCCAGGCACTGTCTTCACACGGCCTGCCCGGTTCCCGTCGGCATCTTGAAGGCGGTCTAAGTCGAGACGGGCTTGGTGCTGGCGGCGGACGTGTCCATCGAAACCCGGCAAGAGCCTGACGCAGGAGGCGGAGGTCCGTCTGGCTCCTCAGGGCCAGCTTGCTGTCAGCACCAAGGCGATGAATCCCCTGGATGATCCGTCCAGTCCTGGACTCGGCCCGCTTGGCGAACAACGACGAGGCTTGACCCCGTTTCGTCACTGACCCCGTTTCGTCACTGACCCCGTTTCGTCACTGACCCCGTTTCGTCACTGACCCCGTTTCGTCACTTGCGCAGCACCTCCCGCAAGGCGTCGCGCAGGATGCCCAGCACTTCGTCTGCTTCGTGGGGTTGGAGGATCAGCGGCGGTTTGATTTTCAGTAGGTTCTTGCGCACGCCAGCCAGGCCGAAGATCGCGCCGCGGGCCAGGGCCGCGTCGCGGATGTTGCGCGTCTGTTCGTTCAACGGCTTCTTGGTTTCCGGATCCTCGACCAGTTCCACGCCGACGTGCAAGCCCACTTGGCGTACGTCGCCAATTTCGGGGAATTCGTTTTGCAGGCCGAGCAGTCCCTGCCGCAGATACTCGCCCATGCGGTTGGCATGCTCCAGTAACCGGTCCCGCTGGACGATCTCGATCAGGCGGACGGCCCCGACCATCGACAGCGTGTTGGCGGCAAAGGTGTGCAGTTCTTCGGCGTCGGGCTCGAAGCCGGCCAAGCCGTCGCGGATCAGGGTCGCGCCCAGCGGCAGTCCGCCGCCGACGGCCTTGCCCAGCGCGATGATGTCGGGCGTCACGCCGTAGTGCTGCGCCGCAAAAAAAGCGCCGATGCGGATGTAAGTCTGGATCTCGTCGAAGATCAGCGGCACGTCGTGCCGGTCGCAGATCTCCCGCACTCGCTGCAGGTAGCGCTGCGGGCAAGGGATCATCCCGGCGCTGGCCTGCAGCGGTTCGACAATCACGCCCGCGGGCGGCCCGTTGACGCCCCGCTCCAGGGTCAATTCGAGCATCCGGGCGCACATCAGATCGCACGTGTCCGGCTGCTGGCCAAAGTAGCAGCGGTAGCAATAAGGGTTCGGCGCGCGGACGGAGTGGTGCAGCAGGGGCAGGAAGCGGCTGCCGCCGGCGTACTTGCCCGCGGATTTGGTCGCGATCCAGCTGGCGCCCATCGTGCCCAGCGTGGTGCCGTGGTAGCCGTCCCAGAGCGTTACGAACTGGGCCGCCCCCGGCCGGTTCTTGAGGGCGATCTTCATGCCGCCCTCCAACGCCAAACCGCTCGACGGGCAGAACGACACGCGGTTAATCCCCTCGGGAGCGATATCGGTCAACAGCCTGGCCAGGTAAAACCTCGGCAGCGTATCGAAACCCTGGTGGACGTGCGTCAGGTACTGGGCCTGCTGGTTGACCGCCTCCCAGATTTCGTCATGGCAGTAGCCCAGGTACAAGGCCCAGCTTTGCGCGGTGCAGTCGATGTAGGACTTGCCCGCCGTGTCCCAGACGCGGCAGCCCTGGCCGTGATGCAGCACCGGCCCGCCGCGCGTGCCGCCGCCGATCATCAGCCGCCGAGTACACTCCTGAATCTCTTCCGGGGTGAGCGAAAGGATGCGTTGAATGGTGTTGTCGTTCACGGGTCGGATTCTACTCCTTCCTCTTCGCAACATGGCTCTCCGAGCCGTGCCGTTCCGTCCAGAACCGTGAGGCCGTCCGCACGGCTCGGAGAACAATGGAGTTTACCGAAGGCAAAAAAGTCTAAGCGCATTTTCGCGGAGGATACAAACCTTGTCGAAATCGGAGAGTTCCGCGTCCAGCACCATGCCCAGCTGTGTGCGCGGGTCGATCCACGTCAGGTCGGAACCGAACAAGATCCGATCGGCCCCCGCCTGGGCCACCAGATACTCGACCAGGCCGAGACTGTAGCAGTCGCCTGCCAGATCGAGAAACACGTTGGCGTGCTGGCGAGCCAGCGCCGCGGCGGCCACGTGCCCTTCGTAGCGCCCGCCGCTGTGGCCGAGAATCAGCGAGACCTTGGGAAACTCACGCACATAGCGGGCAAACAGGGCCGGTTGAGAGTATTTCTGAACCGGATTGTAGTCGGAGATACTCCAGCTGTGCGAGAGGATCGGGACCCGTCTGTCCGCCGCCAACTCCCAAACCGGACGCCAGCGGTCGTCGTCGGCTGGACACTGAGCCAGCGACGGATGGATCTTGATTCCGACCGCTGCCGGCTCGCCCAGCGAACGTCGCACAAAATCCAGGCTGGCCGGCGCCAGCGGATCGAAGACCGCATACAGCAGGATGCGGCCGCCCGATTCGCCGTACGCTTGCAAGCCCTCGCGCCAGCCCCATTCCGCTTGCCCAGACAGCGACGCCATCGGCGCAGCAATCGCCCGCTCGATCCCGAGCCGATCCATCACGCGCAGCATGGTGCCCACCGAGGCATCGGGAAGGAAGAACTGCGGCGATACGCCCAAATGGCAATGCGCGTCGATAATCATAGCCCGGTGGGTCGTCCTGTGGTCATTGGTCATTCGTCACTGGTCATTCGTCATTGGTCATTCGTCACTGGTCATTCGTCACTGGTCAGTGGTCAGTGGTCAGTGGTCAGTGGCGTCCGATCGCTGGTCGCTCTGGATTACTTCTGTCATCAGCCGCAGCATGTTGCCGCCCGCGATGTTCGCCTGGTCGGCGACGCTCAGTTCACCGTGCGTGACGAGCATCATGGGGACGTTCGGATCCTGGTGGGGGAAGTACGTGCCGAAGATCAGTCGATTCGAGCCAAACCGGCGGACCAGATCGTCCAGTCCCAGGTATCCGACCAGGTTGTGGATCTCCAGGTGGAAGTTGGGGAACCGCTCGAACAGCTGGTAGTACGTTCGATTGTGGTACAGCAGCTTACGGTTCGGGCCCTCGACGATCACGGGCAGCCGGGGATGGCTTTGACATACGGCCGCCACGTCGGCCCAGGTCGTTTCGGTATGCCAGACAGCCAGAGGCAACTGCAGTTCCTCCAAGGCGTCCAGCCAGGGCCCGAAACCCCAATCCGACAGCGACCAATTGTGGGATCGGGGAAAGATCCGCACCATCCGGACCTTGCCGGCGATCAGCGACTTCAACCTCTTGCCCAGGCTCACCTGGTCTTCGTCATCCGGCGTCAGTACGGCCGCGCCCCAGAGCGATTCCCGGTCGGCAATCGCTGCCAGCAGCAGGCGGTTTCCGGTCGTCGGATCGTAGTCGCGGGCCAGCGCGTGCGCGACGACCGCCCGGCGGATTCCGTAGCGGGCCAGTTGCTGCACAGTCTGCTCCCATGTCGTCACCGGGCGCAGCGAACTTCGCGGTCCGACGCCAATCCAGCAATGGGCGTCGAACCATTCGGTAGCCGTCTTGCGGCGACGATACGACTCGATCTGCTCTTGAACCCACATGGTTACATCCGTTGGTGCAGCGACCGCAGGCTGGGATACACGTCGCGGTACAGGGCCAAACGCTCCTCGTACTGTGCCGCATGATCGCCGCGCGGCTCGAATCGCCGCTGGCAGCGGACGGCGGCGGCCAGCGTCTCGGCCAGCGGAAAGGCTGGATTGACACCGCACGCGGCCAACGCGGCGGCCCCCAGGCAACCCGTTTCGACCACCGACAGTTGCTCGACCGCCAGCCCCAGGATGTCGGACTTGATCTGCAGCAATCGATCGCACGACGAGCCCTTTCCGTAGGCCCGCAGGCAGTCGAACGCAATCCCGTTGCGGCGCCAAATCTCCAGGTTCAACCGCATCTCGTAGTTCTGGCCGTCGACGATCCCGCGCAGGATTTCAAGGCGGTCGGTGGCCAGCGACAGGCCCAGCACCGCGCCTTTGGAGCGGGCGTCAAGCGTGGGCGTGCCGCTGCCCGCGAAATGCGGCAGGACCAGCACCTCGGCCGGCCGATCGGGCAACTCCAGGAACAGCTCGTCGAGCGAGGCCGCATCGGGCTGAAACAGGTCGCGGTACCAGCGGATCAGGTCCCCGGAGGAGAAGTTGTAGGCCAGCGACGCAATCTTCCCGCCGGCCACGTGCAACAGGTTGCTGAAGTTGTTTTCCAGCAAATCGTCCGCCAGACGCGGCGCATCGAACAGCGTCGTGATGCATTCGACCGTGCCCAGCGAATCGGTCGCCTGCCCTGACGCCAGCAGTCCGGCTCCCAAGGCGCACACCTGCTGGTCGTGCCCGCCGGCCACCACGACGCAACCACGGGCCAATCCGAGATGCTCGCATACGTCCGCGGGAAGCTCGGCCAGGACGTTTCCCGAAGGAACGACTGGCGGCAACATCTCAGGCGACAAGTCGGCGGCTTCGAGAATCTCCCTGGACCACTGCCGGGCACGGATGTCCAGCAGCATCGTCGTGGATGCCGTAGCCCAATCCATCGAGCTTGGCGCACCCAGCGCCGCCGTGGCCAACTCGGCCGCGGTGACGAATCGCGCGATGCGGCCGGGTTCCGCCAGGTGCTTGCGGATCCAAAGGATCTTCGGCAGCATCAGGCTCGAATGAGTCGTCGTGCCCGTGATCCCGTAGGTGCGTTGGCGCCCGAACTGTTCGGCCCAGGCTTGGGCTTCGCCTTGGGCCCGGTTGTCCGTCGTGCTCAGGATCGGCAACAGCGGCGCGCCATGCACATCAACCGCGCACACCCCGCCGCCGAACACCGAGCACGCGGCGGCTCGGACGCGGTCTGATCCGCATCGGGCCGCACACTGTCCGACGACCGTGCGCACCGCGTCGGCCAGGCCGCGCGGGTCCAGTTCGCACCAGCCCGGCTGCGGGTACGTCCGCTCGTAAGCGGCGCTCGCCTGGGCCAGTGGCCGCAGCCGTTGGTCGAAGGCGATGGCCTTCGTCTGACTCGTGCCGACATCGATGCCGAGGTAGGACATGGGAGGCGAATTCTCGATCTTCGATTCACGATCTGAAATCCAGGATTTCAGAACCCGATTTGTCGTCTCGTCTACTGCAGCACCTCCACGTGCCACAGCCGCGCCAGGGCCTGCATCTCGGCGAGCCAATCGCCGGGGGCGATGCACATGTGGTGGGCCCGCAGGTTCCGCACGAAACGCTCCATGTCTTGGTGGATCTTCACATAGGCAAACGGCCACACCGCCGCGATCCCCAGCAGGCTCGTCGGGTCGTGCGGATAGGCGAACGACTCGCCGCGGCACAGGTGCAGCACGTACTCGCCTTGGATGCGGCCGAAGCGGGCCAGCGTCACCGGCCCCGGCGGGAGCACAAAGTGCGGACATGCTCCGCCCTTGCACAGGTGTTTGCCCGTCTGCGGATCCAGCGTCCCCTGGACCTCCGGACAATTCCGCAGGGCCACGTTCTGCTTGCCGCCCGCCAAGGTTGTGGCGGCCGTGCCGCAGTTCAGGAACCGCGCCCAGCCTTCCGCCCGATTCAGATACTGGATGTCGCAGAACATCACTGGCCGGCCGCTCAGGTGCGCCAGGGCGAACATCGTGAGCGCGGCGTTCATGTCCGCTTCACAGGCCGCGATCAGGCCTTCGTCGTTCCAAAGGGCGATGGGCAGGCAAGGGGCAAGGTAGTTGTCCAGCAACTCGAACTGGCACTTGACGCCCACAAAATCCCAGCGGTTGCGGGCGAACATCCGCTTGCCCGCCAGGTACAGCCGGGCCGATTTCCGCAGCACGTCGTCCGACACGTCGATCGAAGCGAACTCCGACTTCCACTGCGCGACCAGCGGCCGCACTTCCTCGTCCGCGACCGCCTCCGCCTCGTGGATCAGCGTCCACTGCTCGGCGTGATCCACGTCGATGCCGAACTGCGTGCGCCACTGGTTGGCGTCGGCATCCGCGGTCATCATGCTCAGGCACTTGCCGCCGAGGTGGCCGTAGCGGGCTTGGGCCGCCGCCTGCTTGACCCGGCAGGCGCGGATCCAGGCCAGCAGTTTCCGCTGCGAGTCCTCGTTCCAGGCGTCGCAGACCAGCTCGTGTTCGAGCCCGACTTCGTCCAGCGAGCCGTGCGTCACGCCGAAGCCGATCAGCGACGTGTCGTCGAGGTTGGGGATGGCCCAGACCAGCGCGGGCAAATGGCTGTGCTGGCACGCGCCGACGATCACGTTGGCCCGCAGAAACCAGCCGGTGAAGTACACGATCCCGCAGACCCCAGCCGCCCGCAGGCGTTCGACCTGCTCGACGGCGTCTTCCTCGCTTGTCACGACGCGGCCGGGCCACACCACCTCGACGCCCAAGCCCTGCAGTTTTTCCTCTAAATCCAGATAACCCAGGATCCGCTGCTGCAACTCCAGATCGATCCGCGGATCCATCACCGGCAGCAGACCGACCTTGATCTCTTGCGTTTCGCTTGCCTGAGGCATTCCCGCCATCTCCCTTCTGGTCTTTTGCCGACGAGCGTTGCTACCCGTCATTTCCGCTCCGCCGCTGGATAGTCTCCGCCGTTCACGCTGTGGACGACCGCCTTTTGCCACTTCTCCAGTTCGGCTTTCATCTTTTCGACGCGGCCCGAATTCTGTGCGGCGATGTCCTGCGCTTCGTTCGGGTCTGCCGCCAGGTCGTACAGTTCGTAGGTGAAACCGGTCTTCTTCTGCGGGAGCCGGTGCAGCTTGAATTGCCCGTCCAGCCAGGCGGCGTGGCCGGGGAGGTCGGTTTCGGGGACCTTCTCTGTCCAGGGCCCCGATTCCCACTCGGCCTGCGCAGCGGCCAGTTTCCCGTCTTGCTCCTCGTCGCGCATCCGCTTCAGCCATTCCGCGCTGGGCGTGCCGTGTCCGCCGACGGGGTAGACCCAGAAGCCCAGCGGCTTGGCGCGTGTGGCCATCGTCCCGTCCAACAGCGGCAGCAGGCTCAGGCCGTCCAGCGGCGGCTGTTGCGGAACGCTTGCGCGGGCGAGGTCCAGGACGGTCGGATAGATGTCCACGGTCCCGCACACGACGTCGCTTCGTCGCGGGGTCTTGATCCGCGCGGGCCACTCGATGACGCACGGCACTCGCAGGCCGCCTTCCCACAGGCTGCCTTTCTTGCCGCGCAAACCGCCGGTCGATCCGGGGCCTTGAGCCCCGTTGTCGCTGGTGTACCACAGCAGCGTGTTCTGCCGGATGTCCAGCGCTTCCAACTCGCGGCGCAAGCGTCCCATGGCCCGGTCGATGCCGGTGATCTCGGCCAGGTAGTTGCGTTGAGCCTTCGGCTGGTCGGCGTACAACTCGGCCAGTTCCGGCACCGGCACGTGCGGACTGTGCGGGTTGCCGAACCAGATCACCGCCAGAAACGGCTGGCCTGCGCGGGCCGCCCGGCGTACAAACGGCAACGCCGCCTCGACGGTCGCCAGGCTGCTTTCGCCCTGCAACTGGATGACCTTGCCCCGGTGGCTCATCAGCGGATCGTTCTCATAGAAATTGGGGCTGGAGATCCACTCGTCGAAGCCGCTTTGGCCCGGGCAGACTGGGTTGTCCGCCCGGACCGGTCCCAGGTGCCACTTGCCAAAGTGGCCCGTCGTGTAGCCGGCGCGCTGGATGGCTTCGGCCAGCGTCACTTCCTCCGGCCGCAGCGTCCGGCCCCAGCTGAAGCACCCATAGCGGTTCGGGTGGCGTCCGGTCATCACGCTGCCGCGCGTCGGCGAGCAAACCGGCGCCGCCGCGTAGAACCGGTCCAGCCGCAGGCCGGAAGCGGCCATTTCGTCCAGCACGGGCGTCTGCAGGTGCGGATGCCCGTTGTAGCCCACGTCGCCCCAGCCCTGGTCGTCGGCCATGCACAGGATCACGTTCGGCGGCGAGGCCTCGGCGCTGAACGCAACCGCTGACTGCATCGCGCACGCGGCCAGGATGGCGGCCCAGACGGGCACCGCCGTGCGCCGCGCGGCGCCCGGTCGCCGGCACGTGAGAAGCCCGGCGGGCTTAAAACAACCGCGGTTTTGGCGGTGGCAGCGGCAGGATCTCGGATTCAAAACGTCACGCATCGTCGGTGTCTCCTTGCAGCAAAGGAACTGTCGCGGCTGGACGTCGTGCCACGCGGCGGCGGCGAAATCCGAAGATAGGTTCCAATCGCCGTCGATGCAACGTGTCATCCTCCTAATTCGTTGCGTCCCGACCGACGGAACCTGCGGCCATTCACATCGAGGCGGCGTCCAGCGATCTCCAGCCCGCAGTGGCGGAACGAATTGCCGCCGCTCGCGGCCGACCGGCCGCGCGTTCCCCCCGCCCTGCGGCGACTCTCCACGCGGACGCTCCGCTTCCATCCCTTGCCGACAAGACTCGCCGGCCCCGCCGCCCTCTTGATTTGCAGAGTCAAGCTCGTATGCTGCGATTTCAGGGGCGGCCCCGCCGGTGTGGGAACAGACGCCCCGCATGGCTCGCATTCGGCGACCGGCGCGGCGTCGCCGCCGCGTTGACGGCTAGCTAAGGAGAAACCTCATGTCAGGACCGTTGACAAGTGCTTTGTGGATCGCCCTGTCTCTGGCCGGCGCCGCGCCGGCCGAAAAAACGTTCACGCTGGCGACGATGCCCCGGATCGACGTGCATACGCACATCGGCAACAGCTGGGAAATCCTGGACGACGTCATGGCCTTGCGGCAAGCAATCCAGGACCAGCTGCACGTGGACCTGGCCATGTGGTTCAGCCTGGGCTCGGCCGAGCCGCCCGACATGGCCGAACTGCGAAAACGTTATCAGGGCCGAATCCAGTTCTGCATCAGCGACTACAAAATTCAAGACGGACTCCGCTTCTCGCCGCAGGAACTGGTCGACTGGCAGAAACAGGGCGTGATGGGCTTCAAGTTCTATCCCGGCTGGCAGCCCGGCGTGCAGATCGACCAACCGGCCTTCGCAGCGACCTTCGCCAAGATGGAAGAAATCGGGATGGTGGCGGCGTCGCCTCACGTGACCAACCCCTGCGGCACCTTTGGCCGGCGCACGGAATGGTTTGCGGAGCCGGTGGAATTCTGGCGGCAGCAGAGGGCATGGGAGAACGTGCTGAAGAAGCACCCGCGGCTGGTGGTGGTCAACGCCCATATGCTGTGGCTGTGTTACTCCGACGAGCAGTTGGACTGCCTGCGGTACATGCTGAAAACGTATCCCCATCTGCACGTCGATCTGGCCACAACGCCCGTTTTTCTGCACGCCATCGGGCGGGAAAATCTGCGCGACTTCATGATCGAGTACGCCGACCGCATCCTGTTCGGAACCGATATGGCCAGTCAGTGGTTCGTGCCGGTGCTGGACAAGAAGCTGCCGAAAATCCGGGACAAGGTGCCGCAGTACCAGCGGTATTTCGAGTTCCTGGAGACGGACAAGGAATTGCCCAGCGGCATCCAGGACGAGCAGAAGATGCGCGGCTTGGCGCTGCCGTTGGACGTGCTCGAGAAGATCTATTTCCGCAACGCGATGCGAGTCTACCCGCACGTGGCCGGTGCGTTGACGCAACTGGGATACTTCGCCGCCGCGGACGCGGCAACGGGCGGCGCAGCGCGCTAGCATGATGGCGTTCCGCACTTCGGCGTCAAGGAGCACAATCCGGGACATGCAGAGACAACCTTCGATTCTGTGGCGGGCGGCGGGGCTGATCGCGGTGGGGCTGAGCCTGGGCGCGCAGGGGCCGCCGGCCCTTGCGGCACAGGCCGCGGCGGCGCGGTTCTGCACCGGCCGCGGCGTCGCTGGCTCCTCCGGCGACAGCCACTCGCTGCAACTGGCCCGCCGCTGGCAACCGGTGGTGGAATGGCGTTTCGAGCGCGGTCTGGGCGACTGGGAGGTCAAGAACCACCAGGCGGCGTTAAAGATCGAGAGCGCCGACGTCCCGGACGGCGGCCGCGCCTTGCTGGTCCACCGCGACGATGCGGAGACCGACACGGCGTTCGAGTTGGCCAGTCGTCCCCTCCCGGTGGCCGAGGGAGCGCTCTGCCGGCTGACGATCGCCGTCGCGCACACGCTGGACCTGAACATGGCCCAGGGGCACAACGAGTCCTTCCTGAATCAGGTCCGCTGGCTGGACCGCGAAGGCCGGACGGTGGAGGCCACGCCCTTTCGCTTCACCGGCGCCGGCGATGCGGTGGGATATGACGTGACCGTCGAAACACGAGCGCCGCGGGGCGCCGTGGCGGCCATCGTGCAGATCGGATTCGACTCGCCGAACCTCTTTGGCCAACGGCAGTTCCAGCTGCGGGGCGTGGCCTGGGCGACTCAGCCCGATCCGCCGCTGTTTGTCGCCGACGGGGAACTGGTCTCGCGGCCGCAACGCCTGGCCGGTCCCGACGGGCCGGTGCAGATTTCCTGGCAGGCCGCCGCGCCCGCAGGGACGAGCGTCAAATTCCAAGTCCGCTCGGCGGCCGATGCCGCGGGCGGACCGCGCGACTGGACGCCGTTTGCCGGACCCGACGCAGCGCTGGGTTCGTACTTCACGGCCAGCGGCGGAGCCTTGCCGGACATCCACGCCGGACACGCCTGGTTTCAGTATCGACTGGTGCTGGGCACCACCCGGCCCGCCGTCACGCCCGAGGTCCGGCAAGTGCGACTCGGTGACCAAGGGCGGTGGATCGAGGATCGCGGCTGGCTTGGCCCCGACACCGAGCCGCCGCGATTGGTGGACTGTGCCCCACGGCGGACGGACGACGCCGGTCAGCCGCTGGTGTTTTCGCTGTCCGATGGGCCGGACGGGGTGGGAGTGGACGGCGGTGCAGTGCAAGTGCTGTTGGACGGCCAGCCGATCACGGCGCCCTGGAAGCGGGACGGAGCAGCGTTTCGGTGCGAGTTGCCCGAGCCGCTCAAGCCGGTCTGTGGCCTGGCGGCAATCGAGGACTGGTCGATCAGCAACTATAATTCGGCGCTGACCATCCGCAGCGGCCCGCCGCGCGAGCCGGGCGGCGGCAACTCGATCGTGGTCCGGCGGCAAGGGGCGCAAACCGATACGGCCCTGGCGCTGGTGTCCCCGGCGGTCTCGGTGCAAGAGGGCGCGACGTATCAGATCTCCGTCTGGTCGCGGCACACGATGGACCTGCGGCGCGCGGGCGGGAGAGGCGATTCGAGCAGCGCGGTTTGCTGGCGAAATGCCGCGGGAAATCCGCTGGGCGCTCCGTTGCCTCTGGATCTGGGCGGGCCCAGTCCGGAGTGGCGGCAAGTGCAGTTGCAGGCGACCGCGCCGCCCGGCGCCGCGGCGGCGGTGATGCGGCTGGGCTGGGACTATCCCGACATCGTGAGCGGCGACGAGGCAGCTTTTGCGGATCCGGTCTTTGCCGGCCCGCACCCGGAATCCGGGGTGCAGCCCAACTTGCACCGGGTGCTGGTCAAAGCGCGAGATTTCGCCGGCAACACCTGCGAGCAACCCTGGTGGATCCTGGTTCAACCGCCGCCGACGGCAGGCATCACGACGATTCGCGACGACGGCGTCGTCCTGGTCGACGGCCGGCCACTGTTTCCCATTGGACTGTATTCCGTGTGGAAGCGGGAACACAACGGCCACGATTTCGACCGCTGCATGACGGAGCTTCGCGACGCGGGATTCAACACCATCCACACCTACCACGCGCAGCGCGATGCGGAGTTGCAGGAGTTCTACGCTGCGGCGGACCGGCATGGGTTGCGGGTGATCATCGCGCCCCGCGGCGGCGCCAACAACTGCGACCCGCAGACCGCGGTCGGCACGGTAGTGGAAGAGTGCTGCCAGCCGGCCCTGCTGGCCTGGTATCTGGCCGACGACACGGCCAGTCACATCAGCGCCGACGACTTGCGGCGCGTGCATCGCGCCGTCCGCGACGTCGATCCCTTCCACGTCACAGTTCAGGCGGACGGCGTCTTTGCCGGAAGCCGCGGGCCGACCCGATCGCGGTACTCCGATTATGTGGACTCCACGGATGCCTTCTTGCCCGAACTCTATCCGATCCGATCCGACGACGATTGCGAAGTCGCCGACGTGACCCGCGACATGAAGCTGATTGGCGAGGACCTGCGGGATGCCGGCCGCCGGGCGCCGGTCTGGGCGATCATCCAGGATTTTGAAGGCTGGGGTTGGAAACGCTATCCCACGGAGGCCGAGACCCGCGTGATGACGTATCTGGCCGTGATTCACGGGGCGACCGGGATCACGTACTACACCTACGGCGGAACCGGCCTGAACCACGGCGTGACGCACGATCCGCAGGTGTGGGCCGGCCTGAAACGGATCTCGCGCCAACTGGCCCGCCTCCACGACGTGCTGGTCCAGCGCGCTCCGGAGCAATCGCAACAGGTCGAAATCCTCAGCGGCCCGCGCGTCGCCGGCCACGGATTCGCGTCCCTCAGCACGCTGCTGAAACAGCACCAGGGCCGCCATTATCTACTGGCCGCCAACGCCGCTCGGTCTGCGGTGCGGGCGCGGATCACCGCGGGCGCCGCGAGCGGGCCGGTGGAGGCGCTGTTCGAGGACCGCCAAGTGTCGGCGCAGGCGGGTGTCTGGGAAGACGACTTCGCCCCCTACGCCGTTCACGTGTATTGTTGGTGAACGCGTTGTCCCGCCCTTCCAGGAAGGTGCTCCGATGAAAGACCAAAAGATGCTGTGGGCCGTGCTTGCGCTCCTGTCCGGCGCGGGCTTCCTGACGCCGCTGCCGGCGCGTGGCGGGGAGGACGCGGAGGAACTGCTCAAGAATCCGGGCTTCGACGAGGAGCGCGACGGCCAGGGCCTGCCGCGCGACTGGTCCACGTCGCGCGACCGCGTCCTGTGGCGCGAAGGCGTCTATCTGAGCAAGAATTACGAGCTGGTTTCGCAGCAAGACGCCTATGTGCTGGCCACCCAGGCCGTTCGCCTGAAACCGGGCCAACGGTATACGATCCGCCTGACACTCAAGGGCGACGGCGGAGCGCTTGGCGGCGCCTTGATCGTGCATGGCGAACAGAAACCCACGCGGGAAATGGCCCTGTTGTGGAATCTCCAGCCATCGGCAGATTACGAGACCTACGTGGGCACCTTTGTCGCTCCCAATCCGGTGGCCCAACTGCTGATCTACAACGTCGCCCGCAAAGGCACGATCGCGTACGACCGGGTCTCGCTGCGCGCAGGCGAGCCGGACGAGCCGATCATCAGCCAACTGTCGCTGCGCGAGATCGATCGGCCGCTGGGCCCAGTGCCCGAAACGCGGCACATCGACTGGGCCTCGCCGCTGGCCGGCGGACCCGTGCGGACCTGCTTCACGCTGCGGACCTTTCTCCTGCTGCGCGACGCGGCCGACCTGGCCCAGCGGATCGATCTCGATTACGACGTGCTCCACACCGGCTACGACGGAGACGAATGCGTTTCCGACACGGCCCGCCGCGCGACGAAGCGGCTGGGCGAAGGCGGCTACGAAGTGTACGTCGTGGCCAGCCGGATGTCGGACGTTCTGACGAAGACCATCCGGCAGCGCGTCGAGGCGGGAGCCGGACTGGTCGTGCTGGAAGGCTTTGGCCAAGGAAGCAAGCTCCTGCCCGCCGCGGAATGGAAAACCGTGGACGACGCCCACTACCTCCGCTCGGGAATCCCCTGGGACCTGATGCCGGAGAAGATCCTCTCCTCCGTCCAGACCGGCGAGATCGGCAAAGGCCGCGCGGTGCGACTGGTCGTTCCCACGGCCACCGGTCGCGTCTGGGGCCTGTTGCCCAGCGAGAACTCCGCGGACGCCTACAAGTCGCGGCAGTTTGAATACTGGGAATGGTGGGAATCGCTGCTGGCCCGAACCATTGTCTGGGCCGCCCGGCGGGAAGGTCCGACGGCGTTTGCGGTCGGATCGGACAACGGCGACGGGTGGACCGTGCAGGCCGCGCACGCGCCGCCCGGCGCCCGGATGCGCGTGGGCTGGCGAAGCGGGCGAGAGATTCGTTTCGACGGACCGCTGCTCCGCAAGCCGCCGCAGGAGTTTCCGCTGGCAGCCGACGACCGAATTGCGCTCTCCATCCCGCCCGATCTGCCGGCCGGCCCGGTCATCGCCGACTTGACGCTGTTGGACGGCCAGGGCCAAGCGTTGAACTGGTGCAGCGTGGTCAGGCCGGTGGCACAGCAAGCCCGCCTCGTCGCCTTGCAGACCGACCGCGAAGCCTACGCCCCCGGCGAGGAAGTCAAGCTGGCCGTCAAGCTCTCCGCGGCGCGCTCCGCCGAAACGACCGTCGAGGCCCGGCTGATCGATGCCTTCGGGCGCGTCGTGGCCGCGACGGCTCGAACCGCTCGCCTGGCGGCCGGGGAAACGGACCAGGAGTTAACCTTGCCGATTCGCAGTCCAGTGTGCGTCCATCATCGCGCCGTGGTGCGGTTGCTGTGCGACGGCCGCGAGCAGGACAGCGTCTGGCGAGACGTGCTAGTTCCGTCCGTCGGTCCAGGTCAGGCGGCGGCGGATTTCACCGCCACGACCTGGGCGCCCGGCATGACGCACCCGCCGCTGCTGGCCGAGTTTTCCAAGCGCACGCAGCAATTGGGTCTGAACTCCGAGTTCGGGACCAACCTGTACGCCATGTCGGAACATGGCCTGCCGTGCGCCGCCTACATCGGCGTCCGCTCCAACGCGTTCCGTTGCGAGAAGCACACCGGCAACGGCGTGCGCCCGGACTGTCTGAGCGATCCGCAGGTCGTGGCTCACTTCACCGAAGCGGCCCGCGAGGCGGCCCAGCGGCAGCAGCCCCACGGGATCTTTGCCGTGGGCATCACCGATGAAGCCTTCCTGGCGTCTCGCCATAAACGCGATGAAGTTTGTTTCTGCGACCATTGCCAGCGGCGTTTTTGCAAGTGGCTGCAGGCTCGCTACGAAACGCTGACCGCGCTCAACGCCCAATGGGGCAGCTCGTACGCCAGCTGGGACGAAGTCCGCGGCGGGCGGACGGAGGACGTTCGCGGCAAGGCCAACTTCGCACCCTTCGTCGATTTCCGCACGTTCATGACCGACGTCTGGATCGACGGGTGCAAGGCGATCACCGATGCCTATCACGAAGTCGCGCCGCAGACGCCGGTGGGCCACACGAACACCTTCGGCGCCGATCCCTTCAACGGCAACGATTACTGGAAACTGTGTACCCAAGTCGGCTTCGGCTGGGGCCAGGAATACGCGGAAGCGATCAAGTCCAGCGGCCAGAAGGCGATCTTCGACATCTGGCGAAGCTTCGTCGAGACGCCCGAATCGCGCGCGGCCCGCGGCGCAAAGTCGCCAGCCGGACCGGACGACCTGTTTTTCAACTACGGCTGGATCGGCTACGACCACCGCGTGGCCGCCGCCCAGTACGAGCCCTGGTGGCTGGCACTGCACGGCTCGCGCGGCGTGAGCTACTATGCGACGAACTCGATGGACGTCACCCGCGGGACTTCGTGGTCGCTGGTCTATCCCAGCTTGCAGTGCACGGCCTACTCCAACGCTGTAGCCGAAGCGCTGCGCGATCTGCGGGCCGGCTGCGGCAAGCTGTTCCTGGAATACCAGCGCGAGCAACCGAAGATTGCCCTGCTGTGGTCCTATCCCTCGATGCTCGTCTCCTGGTGCGAATCCACCAGCGACGAACCCGAGCCCAGCGAGCAGCCGGGCAGCGACAGCTTCGTTACGCACTATGTGAGCGCCTTGCATTTCCGCCAGCATGTGAACGAACTGCAACTGGACTACGTCTACCTGGCCCCCGACCAGATCCTGGGCTCCGACATCCTGCGGCAATACCCCGTGCTGTTTCTCCCGTTCACGGTCGCCGGCTCGCAGCCGTTGGTGGAAAAGCTCCAAGCGTACGTCCAGGAGGGAGGCATTCTGATCGGCGATCTGCGCTGCTTGCGCACCGACGAGCACGGGACGCCGTTTGCGGGACCGCAACCGCTGGAGCAGTTGTTCGGCGTCGCCCGCGGCGAAGGCCGGATGCATTACGGCCGCACGCAGGTGACGTTCACGACGGCCGGCGAGGGGCTCGACCTGCGCGGGCGGCAGGTGGAGCTGTACGGCCGGGAAACGGTAGCGGGCAAGGGGGCTCTGGCCTTGGCCGCCCATGCCACGGGCGAGCCGGCCGTGCTCGTGCGCCGGCAAGGCCAAGGACTGTCCATTTACCTGAACTTCTGCTTCCCGCCCTACGACGTGGTCACGCGCGAACTGGTCGCCCAGATTGCCAAGCGGGCCGGCGTCGCGCCGAGCGTCCGGGTCGAGCCGCTTGCGGGCGATCAGCCGCCGCGGTGCTACGAGCGAAATACCTTCACCCGCGGCCCGCTCGCCGTCCACGCCCTGATTCGCGATCACCGTCGCTGTACCGACACCGATCCCGTGCGGGTCTGCTTTTCGCAAACGGGCCACGTGTACGACGTTCGCGCGCGGAAGTACCACGGCCAGACCGACACGCTCACCGCCACGCTGGCTCCCGGCGACACGGCCCTGTACGCCAGCTTGCCCTACCGCGTGACCGGACTCGAAGTGCAAGTTCCCGAGCGTGCCACGGCCGGGGCCAGCGTCGAACTCGGCTGCGCCGTCCGCGCCGACGGCCAGCAACTGGGCGATCACGTCTTCCACGTGGAACTGTGCGACGCCGCCGGCCGGACCGTGCCGCACTACGCGCAGAACGTCCTTGCGCCCGCCGGCCGCAGCACGCTGCAGATCCCGCTGGCCCTGAACGAAGTCCCCGGCGCGTGGACGATCCGCCTTGGCGACATGTTGACCGGCAGCACCGCGGAAAGGCCGCTTCAGGTGGACGCTCCGTAACGGCCCGATCGGGCGGCTGCCGTGTTGCGATGTGCCTGTCCGCGTCAGCCCAGCGGATTTGTTCCCGCGAACAGCAGCGATTGGAAATCGTCGCTGGTTTGCAGCAGCTTGGGCGTCTGGCCGTCCAGGCCCAAGTCGGCCAGATTCCGCGCCATGCGGTGCGGCGAGTCGCCAAGGTGGAGTTGGAGCGAGCCGCCGCCGCTGGTGGCGCACGTCGCGCGCGTCTCGACGCGGGTGCGGAGCAGTTGCCCGTGATGCATCGAGTAGGTGACCAGGGCCATGTCCGGCAAGGATTCCGGCACGACGCTCCCGCGCTCGCCGGACAATTCCAGGATCAGCCGCCCGTCGGGGTCGAATACCCGGCCGCAAAACTGGGCGCCGGACAGCTCGATCGGCAACCGGCCGACGAACTTGGGATATCCCCAGATCTCGCACCCGGCAGCCCTGGCCCGCGGGGTGCTGACCGGCAAATCCAGCACGAACGAGCCCCACGATTCGTCGCGCGTCTGCTGCAGCAGGTCCGTCAAGGAGCGGAGAACCTGCCCGTGGCCCCGCAGCGTCGCCAGGAGAGCCAGACCCACTTCGTCGTACGGACCCAGCGAGGTCTCGCGGTACTTGAAGAAACTCAAAATGGCCACCGCCTTGCCCGAAACGAGGACCGGTTCCAGCGGCACGTCCCGCAACTTGGCCGCAGCCTTGGCCGCGTCGACGCGGAACAAGGCCATGTAGTGCGAGGCGTCAAAGTAGCTGATTGGCAACTGGACTTCGCCCTCGGTCGTGGCAGCGACGGTCTTCGGGACGTCAAAGAAAGGATCGTTGCGCGGGTTCATGGGTTCAACAAATGCTCCTGAAAATCCTCGATGACGGCCAGCCGATTGATCTGGTTGGTGCCCTCGTAGATCGGCGTCAGCCGGACATCGCGAAAGTGTTTCTCGACGTAGTTTCGATGCAGCACGCCGTGCTGGCTGAGCAACTCCAGCGCCGTCTCGCAGACCCGCACGGCGGCCTCGCTGCAACGGAATTTGCTCATCGCCGCGTTGGCCTGAGTCACCGGCAAGCGGCTGGCGTGCTGCCAAATCATGGACCGCATGGCGCTGGTCTCGGCGATCATGTCGGCGACCCGCAACTGGACCTCTTGCCGGTCAATCAGCGGCGGGCCGCCGCAATGGAAGCGGCAGACGAAATCGATCGCGGCGTCCATCGCCCCCCGCGCGATGCCCAGGGCAATCGCGGCCACCGGCAGGCGGGAACACGTGAGCGTCGCGCGATTAAGCGCCCAACCCGTGCGCAGCCCGCCAATCACGTGATCGTCGGGAACGAAGACGTCGTGCAGTTCCAGTTCCGCCGCGCCGGACGCGCGCTGGCCCATCTTTCGCTCGTTCCGCAGGCACCGGAATCCCGGCGCGCCGCGCTCCACCAGAAAGCAGGTCCAGGACGCCAGGCCTTCGCCAGCCAGCGCCGCGAACACGGTCACCGCATCTGCAATGTCGCCGCCCGAAATGTATTGCTTGCGGCCGTTCAGGACCCAGCCGCCCTCGGCGCGTCGCGCCACGGTGGCGGGCCGGTACCGCGATGCCCCGTATCCGGCCTCAACATCGGAACCCGCGTTCGGTTCGGTGATCGCGAAGGCAAACAGGCAGGGCCTGCCGGCTTGGGTCCGCTGGTTGGCAGGGATCAAGAATCGCTTCCAGGCCCTCTTGTCGCCGGAAAGCAACAGCGGCAACAGGCCCAGTGCGTGCGCGGCCAGCATCAGCCCCCACCCGCCGCAGGCCGCGCACAGCTCTTCCACCTTGACCGCGGCCGCCCAGGGCAGCGGATAGTCCGCCAGCGCCACATGCCCCGTGCCCAGCGGCGGCGGCAGGTGGCTGAACAGCACGCCGGCAGCGGCCGCCGTTCGCACGACGGCAGAGTCCGCTTCGGGATCGTGCGGGTGCAAGTCGCACTCCAACGCCCGCGGCCGCAACTCGCGTTCGGCAAACTCCCGCGTCCGGCGGCGGAGTTCGGCCAGCGGCGGCGGCAGCGCCGCCGTGTCCTGGTCCCAAATCCAGGCCGGCTCGTAGCTGACGATGCGACTGGTCAAAGGGGGAAAGCAACGAAACGCCTGGCGCGGCGACAAGGGGTGGTCGGCCGCGACATGGCCGGCCAGCGACTGCCGCGGCGACGGGGCCGACGCCAGCGGCACTCCGCAGCCCGCAGACGACGTTCCGGATTCAACGCCGACCGTGCCTGCCGGCGCGTCGCCCTCCCACTCCGACAGGAACATCAGCAACTCGTCCGGTGTGCCGCACAGCAGCCGCAGATGATTACAGTCCCGCACGACCTTCTCCAATCCGGCGTCACGCGTGTAGCCGGCGCCGCCCAGCGTCTGCAGCGACTCGTTGGCCGCGGTGCAGAGCAGGTGGTGCGCCTCCGCCCGCGCGGCCACAACGGCTCCCAGGTGGCTGAACCCGACCGGCGAACAGGCCACTTGCTGACACGACAATTCCACGATCCGCAACACGCTGGCCGTCCGCGCCAGCATTTGCCGTACGGCGGCATGCCGCCCGATCGGCGCGCCGCCTTGACGCCGCAAGGCCGCGTATTCCCGCGCGCGTTCGTATCCCCGCCGCACGGCGCCGCAAGCGATCGCCACCAGCGCCTGGGCGTTCAACTGGAACGCCTCGGCGTACACCGCCAACGCCCGCTCCGCAGCGGCGGGGATCAGGCGGGACATCGACTCCGTCGGCTGCCACTGCCAAGTAACCGTTTCGTCCAGTCCATGACTGTGAAGCAAGGGCGTCAACGGCAAATCCTGACGCGCGAGGACGGACCAGCCGAGCCGCCCTTCCCGGTCCAGGCAGGGAACGAGCAACTGCCGCCAATCGTCGCCCGCCTGGAACAGCCACGGTTTCGGCTCCGCAACTTCCGCAGCGAGGAAGAAATCCTGCAAGAGCGCGAGATCGTCCGCATCGAGCGGCTGGCGTTTTAGCAGCCGCGCCAGACTGCAGCGAGCCAGCCCGAAGCGGCCTTGCAGACAGACCACGCTCGGCTCGCCGACGTCCAATCCCAGGCGGCGACGCACATAGGCGCCCAACGCAAGTTGATGGAAATGGAACGCTACGCCGGCATTGCTCCGGGCAATCTGGCGCAGGGCCGCGGAGCTGAATTTCAGCCAGCCGACGCCACCCGTGCCCTCCCAAAGTCCGGCACCGGGCTCCGCGCCGAGATTCAGCAAGCCAAATTGCGACGCCAGCCCCGTCAGCTGCGTCAACTGCCCCGCCGCGATCACCCCGTCCGGACGCTCTCCCAGCGGCTCGATCGACTTGTGGCAAAACCGCTGGACTTCGGCCAGCAGCACCCGGATATCGTCGTCACTCAGTTCGTGATCCATCTGTCCGTCACGGCTCCAGGACCGCCCGAAACTGCACTTTGTTCTGCCGCAATCGCTGCTGCACCTCGTTGACTCGCTCCAACGGATACTTCTCCAGCACCGGACGAATCCCGTGCAGAACGGCCAGCTTCAACAGTTCCCCCAACTGCGACCGCGACCCCAGGAACGTGCCCATCACGCGCTGCTGCGCCAAGATCATCGTCCGCGGATCGATCGGCAGACGGCCGGCCGTCAAACTGGCCAGCACCAGCGTGCCCTGCGGCCGCAGGCCGTCCAGCACGTCGCGGATCGCCTGGAAGTCCATCGTGGTCGAGACGACGACGTCCGCCCCGCCCAGTTCCCGGAGTTGCTTGCCGAACTCACGACCCGCCGCCGGAAGCACATGGTGCGCGCCCAACCGCCGGGCAATCTCCCGCTTCGCTTCGGAAGACGTGAGGGCGATGACCTCCGCGCCCATCGCCCGGGCAATCTGCAGTCCGAAGTGCCCCAAGCCGCCGATGCCCAAGATGGCCGCCCGCTGCCCCGGCCGCAGCCCGGCATTCCGGAGCCCCGCGTACACCGTCAGCCCGGCGCAGCTGAACGGCGCGGCCTCCGCAAACTCGATCTCCGCCGGCAACGGAACCAGACTCTCGGCGGGCACGCTGACGAATTCCGCATAGCCCCCGTGGCGAGTCAGGCCCGTGGCATTCATCCGGCTCAGCCCCTCCAAGCACGACTCCTCCTCGCCGGCCAGACAGCAGCGGCAGCGCCCGCAACTGTGCCACCAATACACCACCACGGGATCGCCGCATCGGACGTGCGTCACGTCCGATCCCACCTCGTCGACCACCCCCGCGATCTCGTGCCCCGGCACCAGAGGAAAGGGATCGTAGCCAAACGTTTTGAACAGCCCCTCGCCCAGATGCAGATCGGTATGGCAGACTCCGCAAGCGCGCACCCGCACCCGCACCTCGCGCGGCCCGACGCCGGGCACCGGCACATCCTGCAAAACCAAAGGCGCTTGCGCGCATTCCTGAACGGCTGCTTTCATGGCTCTGTGCCCGGAAAATGTAGCGAGCGAACCCGTCGCGGCCAAGGCCCGTCCCTGCCCGCCCGTCCCTGCCCGCCCGTCCCTGCCCGCCACGCCGGCCGCGGGCAAACCGTCGCCCCAGCTCGCAGGTCTCAAGAGAACAACTGCGGCACGACGCCGCTGCAAAACTTCGCCAACCGCGAGGAGGCCTTCTCCGCCTCCTCCTGAAGCCGAAACCAGTCCTTCACCCAGGCGGGACGATTCAACATCGCGCCCGTGACCGCCCCCAGCTTGCCGGCCCACGATTTCTGCTCCGCCAGGGCCGCGATCTCCACGGGCCAGCGGTCGTCGATCGCATCGCTGATCACCCGCACCGAAAGAAACCGCACCTTGCCGCGGCTGCACGCCTCCGCGACGGCCTTCGTCTCCATGTCGCACGCCAACGCGTCATACTTGCGCCGCAATTCGCGTTTCTGATCCGGCTGATTCACCATGTGGTCGACCGTCAGCAGCCGGCCGAAGTGCAGGCCCGGCGTCGCCGCTACGGCGCGGCGATCCAACTGCAGGCCAATCGTCAACTCGTGATGCTGCAAATCCACGACGCGATCCGCCATCAGGATGTCCCCGCGCCGCAGATTGTCGGCCAGCGCGGCGGAGAAACCGGCCGAGACGATCCACGCCGGATGGTGCATCGCGATCACGTCCGCAGTCGCCCGCTCGGCCGCTTCCGCTCCGACGCCACATTCCGCGATGATCACCTGCCGACCGCACCAACGCCCCATGTGCTCGACAAAAGCAGGGCAGCGAGTCGTCACTTTGTCCTCCAAGTGCTTCGCCAACCCCTCGGCTTCCACTTCCGTGCCGAAGACAAACGCCACGTCGCAGGGCGGCAAGTCCGTCGGCGGAGCACCGGCTTCCCCGGAAATCCGCTGCAGCGTCTGGACCACGGCCGCTTGAATCTGCTGCCGAGCCGCCTGTCGGGCGTAATTCGTAATTAACCAACGCAACATCATGATCTGTAACTCTCCCGTGACCGGCAAGCCGCATGTCGAGTGCCTCACCTCGACTATTGAACCACCAGATACCGTTCCTGTCCAGTGTCGGACCGCCCCACTCGGAACGTCGGAAGCGGCTGAAACAAGGGCAACCCGACCGCCCGTGCGCCGGGCTCACGAAGTCTTGTCCGCAGCAGGCAGAACCGGCCAGGGATCGGCCACGACTTGGGCCATGATCGTCCGCACGTGCGGCTCCGCACGCTCGGCATCCCGGACCACGTCCTCGGCGCGGACCACTTCCGGGCAGTCCGGCCGGGCGACGTTGGTGACGATCGACAGGGCCAGCGTCCGCAGGCCGCAACGGGCGGCAGCGACGGCCTCCGGGACCGTGGACATGCCGACCACGTCCGCACCGATCTGCCGAAGAAAGCGATATTCCGCGCGGGTCTCGTAGTTGGGACCGGTCACGCCGACGTACACGCCGCGATGGGCGGCGAAGCCTTCCCGGCGGGACACGTCCAGGGCTTGGCTGACCAGGGCCGGGTCGTACACGGGTGCGCCTGGCTGCCGATCGCAGACAACGGCCCCGCTGGGAACGCCGCGAGGCCCGGCCGGAGGCCACGGCGGAGGTTTCCAAAACATCAAATTGAGATGGTCGGACACGACCACGACGTCGCCCGAAGCGAAACTCGGGTTCAATCCGCCGCTGGCGTTCGAGAGGATCAAGACTTCCGCGCCCAATTCCCGCATGGTCAAGACCGGCAACATGAGCGTTGCCGCCGAATAGCCTTCGTAGCCGTGGCAGCGGCCGTCCAGGGCCACGATCGTTTTGCCCGCGAACCGCCCACAGACCAAGCGCCCGGAGTGTCCCGGGGCAGTGGAACGAGGGAAGTGGGGCACCGCTGCGTAAGGAATCTCGGCCTCGGTGCGGATCCAGCCGGAAAGCCGGTGCAGTCCCGTGCCCAGCACAAGCGCGGCCTCGGGCCGGGTGTCCCAGCAGCGGCGGACCGCGGCGGCCGCCGCCGAAGTTTCCGAGGACGCGGTGCCAGGATCAAGACAGGCGCTCATCGAATGCCTCAGGAGACCTTTTCGCCCGCCAGAACGCCCATCACCAGGGCGCACAGCTTGGGCTCCGCTTCGTTCGCCACGGCAATGATCTTCTCGACGTTGGCCGGTTCCAGTTCGTCCGGCAAGCACATGTCCGTGACGATCGAGAACCCCACGACGCGCAGGCCGCAGTGGACGGCCACGATGACCTCCGGCACGGTGGACATGCCCACCACGTCCGCCCCGATCCCGCGCAGAAACCGGTACTCGGCCCGCGTCTCCAGATTCGGGCCCGGCACGGCGACGAAGACGCCCCGATGCGCCCGGATGCCTTCCCGCCGGGCTACTTCCAGAGCGCGGGCGACCAGCTTCTGTTCGTACGGCTCGCTCATGTCCGGAAACCGCGGCCCCAGACGATCGTCGTTGACGCCGATCAGCGGATTGTCGCCCATCAGGTTGATGTGATCCTCGATCACCATGATGTCGCCGCAGCGATAACTGGGATTCATGCCGCCGCAGGCGTTCGAGACCACCAGCAGCCGCGCGCCCAGGGCCCGCATCACGCGGACCGGCAGGGAGATCTCTTTCAGCGAGTAGCCTTCGTAGAAATGGAAGCGGCCCTCCATCGCCATGACGGGCAAGCCGTCCAAGTGCCCGCAGACAAGCCGGCCGCGATGGGTCGGCGTCGTCGAGCGGGGAAAGTGCGGGATGGCTTCGTAGTCGAAGGCCGCTTCCACGGCGATCTTCTGCGCCAAGCCGCCCAGGCCCGTGCCCAGGATGATGCCGGCGTGCGGCTGTGTCGCCCAACGCGACCGGATCGCCGCGACCGCGGCTTGGATTCTGTCGTACAGTTCGAGCATGAGACGTCCTTTCCAGATTAGCGGCGAGCGTAACCATTCGCGGGGCGAGTCTGCGGCCATGTCAGCGCCGGCGACTCACCTCGACCAACTCGGCCAACAGGCGTTTTGCGGCGCCGCTGTCCAACGCTTCCGCCGCCCGTTCGGCGCCTTCGCGCAGCGACTCCGTGCGCCGCGCTGTCCACAGCGCGGCGGCGGCATTCATGACCACAATGTCGCGGGCCAGCCCGGCTTGCCCGTCGAGCACCTGTCGAATCAACGCGGCGCTCGCTTCCGGACCGTCCACCCGCAGAGCCGCCATCTCTCCCCGCGGCAGGCCGAAGTCCGTCGGCGACCAGACGGTCTCCCGCACACCCTCCGGCGTGACATCCGAGACGACCGTCTCGTCTGCCAGGGTCACTTCATCCAGGCCGTCCCTCCCGCAGACGAGTACGGCTCGGAGCGAGCCCAACCGTCGCATCGCCGCGGCTAGCAACGGCCGCAACGGCGGCCGGCCGACGCCCAGCAACTGGTACGGCGCCTCCGCCGGATTGCAGAGCGGCCCCAGCAGATTAAAGATCGTCGATACGCCCAGACGCTTGCGGACCGCAGCCATGTGCCGCATGGACGGGTGCAGCAGGGGAGCGAAGCAGAAGCACATCCCCACCTGTTCCAGACAGCGTTCGACCACTTCGACCGGGGCCTGGATGTCCACGCCCAGGACCGCCAGCACGTCCGCCGAGCCCGATTTGCTGGTCACGCTCCGGTTGCCGTGCTTGGCGACGGGCAGTCCCGCCGCTGCGGCCACCAGAGCGGCTCCGGTGCTGATATTAAACGTACCTGAGGCGTCGCCCCCTGTCCCGCAGGTGTCGATCACGCCGCTCCGCGACGTGCGGATGCGGATCATGTGCTTGCGCAGGGCCAGAGCGGCGCCGGCAATCTCCTGGCCGGTCTCGCCTTTGGCCCGCAGCGCCAGCAGCAGGTCCGCAGCCTCCTGCTCGCTGCAGCGGCCTTGCATCATCAGGTCGATCACGGAAGACATTTCGTCCGCGGCCAGATGCTGCCCGTGGCGGAGCCGTTCGATAAAGTCCGAGACGTTCATCCGCTTGGTCTTTCGTGTGAAACCTGCTGACGCGCTGAATGGACCGGGGTTCGCAAGAACGGGACAGGCCACCCTCCGTGGTCCCTCTTCGCGCGAAGCACCAGCCGGGTATTGTGCCGGACGCGTCGGCTGGCCGCAAGCGTAGGGCCGGGTCCGCGAGCCGAATGCGCTGTTCGCAACCGGCTTGTCTGCCAAGGGGTTAGGAAGCGTCCCGAGAATGACTTACCCGCAAAGGCATCGTTGTTCACCGCGTTTCCTGGGCGGGCGGTGATTTTTTTCGGATT